>VFQM010000198.1_pt1 | contig 75031 bp, 68 predicted proteins | sample 3512391 | NCBI WGS metagenome assembly VFQM01 (sample SAMN10412369, study PRJNA504923) | tailings metagenome | isolation source: Replicate 1 from Balatoc abandoned mine | place: Philippines | reverse complement strand
CTGGGCGAGTTCAACCTCGAGGGCATCCCGCCGGCGCCGCGCGGCCTGCCGCAGATCGAGGTCACCTTCGACATCGACGCCAACGGCATCCTGCACGTCAGCGCCAGGGACAAGGGCACGGGCAAGGAGAACAAGATCACCATCAAGGCGAACTCCGGCCTGTCGGAGGCCGAGATCGAGAAGATGGTCAAGGACGCCGAGATGAACGCGGCCGAGGACAAGAAGAAGCTCGAGCTCGTGCAGGCGCGCAACCAGGCCGATGCCATGGTGCACACGGTGAAGAAGAGCCTCGCCGAGCACGGCGACAAGCTCGACGCACCGGAGAAGGAGAAGATCGAGTCGGCGCTGAAGGCCGCGGAGGAAGCGCTCAAGGGCGACGACAAGGCCGACATCGAGGCCAAGACCGAGGCCTTGATGGCGGCAGCGCAGAAGCTCGGCGAGAAGGCCTACGCCGATGCGCAGGCGGCGCAGGCCGCCGCCGGTGCCGAGGCGGGCGGCGCCGCGCCCCAGGGCGCGGCCAAGCCGGCCGACGACAACGTGGTCGACGCCGACTTCAAGGAAGTCCGCAAGTGATGGCGCGGCAGGCCCGGCGCCTGCCGCTTCAGCGCGCCGCGTGCGGGGGGCATTCCTTCGGCGCGGCGAACTCGTTTCGAGAGTGACCCCGTCCCATGGCCAAACGCGACTACTACGACATCCTCGGCGTGCCCAAGAACGCGTCCGAGGACGACATCAAGAAGGCCTACCGCAAGCTGGCCATGAAGTACCACCCTGACCGCAACCAGGGTGACGACGCGAAGAAGGCGGAAGAGAAGTTCAAGGAGGCCAAGGAGGCCTACGAGATGCTCTCCGACGCGCAGAAGCGCGCCGCCTACGACCAGTACGGCCATGCCGGCGTCGACCCCAGCATGGGCGGCGGGCGCGGCGGGCCGGGGCCGGAGGGCTTCGGCGGCTTCGCCGAGGCCTTCGGCGACATCTTCGGCGACATCTTCGGCGGCCAGGGCGGCGGCCGCCGCGGCGGCGCGGGCGGCGGCCAGCAGGTCTACCGCGGCAGCGACCTGAGCTACGCGATGGAGATCACGCTCGAAGAAGCCGCCAATGGCAAGGAGACGCAGATCCGCATCCCCAGCTGGGACAACTGCGACACCTGCCACGGCACCGGCGCCAAGCCCGGCACCAGCGCCAAGACCTGCCCCACCTGCAACGGCAGCGGCACGGTGCACCTGCGCCAGGGCTTCTTCAGCATCCAGCAGACCTGCCCGCACTGCCACGGCAGCGGCAAGATCATCCCCGAGCCCTGCCCCACCTGCCACGGTGCCGGCAAGATCAAGCGCCAGAAGACGCTGGAGGTCAAGATCCCGGCCGGCATCAACGAGGGCATGCGCATCCGCTCGGCCGGCAACGGCGAGCCCGGCACCAACGGCGGCCCGCCCGGGGACCTCTACATCGAGATCCGGATGAAGCCGCACGAGGTCTTCGAGCGCGACGGCGACGACCTGCACTGCACGGTGCCGGTGGGCCTGACCACGGCCGCCCTGGGCGGCACGCTGGAGGTGCCCACGCTGGGCGGCAAGGCCGAGATCGACCTGCCCGAGGGCACGCAGCACGGCAAGACCTTCCGCCTGCGCGGCAAGGGCATCAAGGGCATCCGTTCCAGCTACCCCGGCGACCTCTACTGCCACGTGACGGTGGAGACACCGGTCAAGCTCACCGAGCACCAGCGCAAGCTGCTCAAGGAGCTCGACGAGTCGTTCAAGAAGGCGGGCGACCGCCACTCGCCCAACGCCAAGAGCTGGACCGACCGCGTCAAGGATCTGTTCAAGTAGCACCCTGACACGGGTCCGGCGCTCAAGTGCGCCGCCTGCGCAGCCGATAGTTCCCGGACGAAGCCCCGCCGCCGTGCGGCGGGGCCGATCCAACCTGTGCGACCGGGAACCACGGCCATGATGATCCTCGACCGCGACATCGACCGCGCCAGCGCGCTGGTGATCGATGGCAACCCCACGTCGCGCAGCATCGTGATGAGCCAGCTGCGCGACATGGGCGTGGGCCACGTGGCCCAGGCCACGCGGCTGTCCGAGGGCCGCAACAAGCTGGAGGCGCGGCGGTACGACATCGTGGTCTGCGAGCAGACCTTCCCCGGCGACGACCAGCGCGGCCAGGACCTGCTGGACGACCTGCGCCGCAGCAACCTGCTGCCCTACGCCACGGTGTTCGTGATGATCACCGGCGAGGCCCGCTACGAGCACGTGGCCGAGGCCGCGGAGTCTGCGCTGGACTGCTACCTGCTCAAGCCCTACGCCGCCAGCACGCTGTCCGAACGCCTGCGGCAGGCCCGCCACCGCAAGCGCGTGCTCGGGCAGATCTTCGCCGCCATCGAGGCCGAGCAGTTCGAGGTGGCGGCCAAGCTGTGCCTGGACCGCTTCGCCGCGCGCGCCGAGTTCTGGCTGTACGCGGCGCGCATCGGCGCCGAGCTGCTGCTGCGCATCAACCGCCACGACATGGCCACCAAGCTCTACACCGCCATCATCGAGGCCAAGGCCGTGCCCTGGGCCAAGCTGGGCGTGGCACGCGCGCAGGTGGAAGGCGGGCGGCTGGAGTCGGCGCGCAAGATGCTCGACGAACTCACCGCCGCCGAGCCCGACTATGCCGACGCCTGGGACGTGATGGGCCGGGTGCAGATCGAGCAGGGCCAGCTCGAGGAGGCGCTCGAGACCTACCGCAAGGCCGCCGCCATCACGCCCAGCTCCATTCCCCGCCTGCAGAAGCAGGGCATGCTGGCCTACTACCTGGGCCAAACCGCCGAGGCCGACCGCCTGCTGGACCGCGCGGCGCTGATCGGCATCAGCTCCAAGATGTTCGACCAGCAGTCGCTGGTGGTGCTGGCCTTCGCGCGCTTCCAGGCCAAGGATGGCAAGGGCCTGCAGCGCTGCCGCGAGAACCTGGACTTCCTGGCCGAGCGCGACGATGCCACGCCGCGCGTGCAGCGCTTCCGGCGCGTGGCGGTGGCGCTGGACCACCTGCAGGCCAAGCGGCTGTCGGTGGGCCTGGAGGCGGTGCAGGCCCTGGCCGCCGAGCGCGACGACCCGGCACTGGACGTGGAGGCCGCCTGCAACCTGCTCAGCCTGCTGTCGGAGCTGGCCGCCAGCGAGCTCAAGCTCGACAACATGGAAGCCTGGGTCGAGCGCGTGGGCGTGCGCTTCTCCACCTCGCGCGCCGTCTCGGAGCTGCTGACGCGCTCGGCCTCGCGCCACCCGCCCTTTGCCGAACTCGTCACCCAATGCCATGCCAAGGTGCTGGCGATGTCGGAGGCGGCGATGAGCCACGCGCTGGAAGGCGACCCCGCCACCGCCGTGGCCCAGCTGCTGGCCCACGCCGAGGCCACGCTGAACGCCAAGCTGGTGGACACCGCCAAGCTCACGCTGCAGCGCCACCGGGCCAAGATTGCCGACGCCGACGCGCTGGAGGCGCGCATTGGCGTGATGCGCGAGCGCTATGCGGCCTCGTGGGCGGCGCCGCGGCTGGGCCAGGGCACACGCGCGGCCGGCGGCGTGACGCTGCGCGACGGCAGCCCGGCGGCGCAGACCCTGGCGCGCGAGGCCATCGCCGCGGTCAGAACAGACTTGCCTGCCCCGGAAGACGCGCCGGCGGCCTGAAGGCCGAGGCGTCCAGCGGCGGCTTCTCGCGGTTCAGGCCCAGGCGCGCGCAGGCCTTCTGGAAGCGCTGGCGCAGCAGCTGCGCCCACACGCCCTCGCCCGTCATGCGGGTGCCGAAGCGGGCGTCGTTGTCGCGGCCGCCGCGCATCTCGCGCAGCCGGGCCATGATGCGCGCCGCGCGCTCCGGGACGTGCTGCTGCAGCCAGTGCTGGAACAGCGGGTTCACCTCCCAGGGCAGGCGCAGCACGATGCTGAAGGCCGAGCCGGCCCCGGCCTCGCGCGCGGCCTCGAGGATGCGCTCGAGCTCGGGCTCGTTGAGGAATGGAATCACCGGCGAGACGCTCACCCCCACCGGCACCCCGGCCTCCGCCAGGGCCCGCACCGTGCGCAGGCGGCGCGCCGGCGAGGCCGCCCGCGGCTCGAGCCGGCGCGCCAGAGCCGGGTCCAGCGTCGTGATCGAGACGTAGACCGCGGCCTGGCGCTGCGCGGCCATCGGCGCGATCAGGTCCAGGTCGCGCTCGACGCCGGCGGACTTGGTCACCAGCGAGAACGGGTGCCGGGCCTCGGCCAGCACCTCGATCACGCCGCGCGTGATGCGCAGCCGGCGCTCCGCGGGCTGGTAGGCGTCGGTGGCCGAGCCGATGTTGAGCGAGCGCGGGCTGTACGCGCGCGCCGCCAGCGCCTCGCGCAGGCGCTCGGCGGCGTTGACCTTGGCCACGATGCGCGTCTCGAAGTCGAGCCCGGGCGAGAGGTTGAGGTAGCTGTGCGTGGGCCGCGCGTAGCAGTAGACGCAGCCGTGCTCGCAGCCGCGGTAGGGGTTGATCGACAGCTCGAAGCCGATGTCCGGCGAGTCATTGGCGCTGAGGATGCTGCGCGCCTGTTCCTCGATGATCTGCGTGCCCGGCAGCGCGTGCTCTTCCTGCGCCTGCTGGTCCAGCGTGCCCCAGCCGTCGTCGAAGGCCTCGGCCCGGGTGCGGCCGAACCGGTGCTCGAGCGCCCAGACCGTGCCGCGGCCCTTGGGCGCGTCCGGCGGCGGCGGGAGGTCCGGCAGGTCGGCGTGCATGCTGTATGTTCATACAGCTTGCACGGTCCCGTCAATACTCGTTGCTGTACTCCGGCGCCATGTTCTCGAAGCGGGTCAGCGGCTTCAGGAAGGTCAGCTTGATGGTGCCCACCGGGCCGTTGCGCTGCTTGGCGATGATGATCTCGGAGACACCCGGCTCCTTGCTCGGGTTGGGCCCGTCCATCTTGTTGTAGTAGTCGTCGCGGTAGATGAACATGATGACGTCGGCGTCCTGCTCGATGGCGCCGGATTCGCGCAGGTCGCTCATCATCGGCCGCTTGTCGGTGCGGGTCTCCACGCTGCGGTTGAGCTGCGACAGCGCGATCACCGGGCACTGCAGCTCCTTGGCCAAGCCCTTGAGGCCGCGCGAGATCTCGCCCAGCTCGGTGGCGCGGTTCTCGTCGCTGCCACCGCTGCCGCTCATCAGCTGCAGGTAGTCGATGACCACCAGGCCCAGCGTGCCGCCGAACTGGCGCGCCATGCGGCGGGCGCGCGCCCGCAGCTCGGCCACCGTCAGGCCCGGCGTCTCGTCGATGTGGATCTGCGCCTGCTTGAGCTTGTCCACCGCCTCGGCCAGGCGCCCCCACTCGTCGTCGCCCAGCTTGCCGGTGCGCAGGTGGGTCTGGTCGATGCGGCCGAGCGAGCCCACCAGGCGCAGCGCCAGCTGCGAGGCGCCCATCTCCATCGAGAACACCAGCACCGGCAGGCCTTCCTGCACGGCCACGTTCTCGGCGATGTTGAGCGCGAAGGCGGTCTTGCCCATCGACGGGCGCGCCGCGAGCACGATCAGGTCGCCCTTCTGCAGCCCGGCCATCTGGCGGTCGAGGTCGAAGAAGCCGCTGCGCACGCCGGTGACGTCCTCGGCGCCGTTCTCGGCCAGCTCCATCACGCGGTCGATCAGCGCCACCGCCAGCTTGTCGATCGACTGGAAGCCGTTTCGCTGCCGCGCGCCCTCCTCGCCGATCTTCAGGATCTGCGACTCGGCCTCGTCGAGGATCTGCGCCACCTGCCGGCCCTGGGGGTTGAAGGCCCGTGTGGCGATCTCGTCGCTGGCCGCGATCAGCTTGCGCAGGATGGCCCGCTCGCGGACGATCTCGGCGTAGCGCCGCAGGTTGGCCGCGCTCGGTACGCTCTGCGCCAGGGCGTTGAGGTAGGCCAGGCCGCCCACCTCGTCACCCTTGCCCAGGCCCTGCAGCTGCTCGTAGACCGTGATCACGTCGGCAGGCTTGCTGGCCCCGATCAGCGCGCCGATGGCGGCGAAGATCAGCCGGTGCTCCAGGCGGTAGAAGTCGCCGTCGGTCAACAGGTCGGCGGCGCGGTCCCAGGCCAGGTTGTCCAGCAACAGGCCGCCGATCACGCTCTGCTCGGCCTCCAGCGAATGCGGTGGCACGCGCAGGCGAGCTACCTCGTCGTCACGCTCGGGGCCGTCGGTGCGGGAGGGGCTCAGCAGGGACATGGGGACAATCCTGTGGACAGCCGGTGGTCACGGTGGGGACAAGCGGCGCCCCAGAAAGCCGAAGGCCGGCGGGTGCCGGCCTTCGGGGGTGTCGGGGCAGCATCCGGCCGTGGCCGGACGCCCCGAGTGTGCAACGAAGCGGGTCAGTCCGCCAGCGCGGTGACGACGACGGTGACGTCCACCACCACGTCGGTGTGCGGGGCCACCGACACGGTGTACTCGCCCAGGGCCTTCAGCGGGCCGTTGGGCAGGCGCACCTGCGACTTCAGCACCTCGAAGCCGGCCTTGCCGAGCGCCTCGGCGATGTCGGCGTTGGTGACGGAGCCGAAGAGGCGGCCGTCCACGCCGGCCTTCTGCGCCACGGTGACGGACTTGCCGGCCATCTTGTCGCCCAGCGCCTGGGCAGCGGCCAGCTTCTCGGCGGCGGCCTTCTCGAGGTCGGCGCGCTTCTGCTCGAACTCCTTGATCGCGGCCTCGGTGGCGCGGCGGGCGCGCTTGGTCGGGATCAGGTAGTTGCGGGCATAGCCGTCCTTGACCTTGACGACGTCGCCCAGGTTGCCCAGCGTGCTGATCTTTTCCAGCAGGATCACTTGCATGCCGTTCTCCTTCAGACCTTGTGCTGGTCGCTGTAGGGCAGCAGCGCCAGGAAGCGGGCGCGCTTGATCGCGGTGGTCAGCTGGCGCTGGTAGAAGGCGCGCGTGCCGGTCAGGCGGGCCGGCGTGATCTTGCCGTTGTCGCCGATGAAGTCACGCAGCACGTCGATCTCCTTGTAGTCGATTTCCTCGACGCCGGCGACCGTGAAGCGGCAGAAACGCTTGCGGCGGAACAGCAGCGACTGTGCGCTGCGCTTGGGGCGCTTGTCCTTGCCAGCGCGACCTTTGCCACGGGGAGGGGCCATGATGAATCTCCTGAAATTGGATCCGGATCGGAATCGGGTGGGTTGAACAGGTCAGGCGCGATCGGGGTGGTCGCGCTCCAGGCCTTCGACCTCGGTCACGTGGAACAGCCATCCGCGCCCGTTGCGACTGGCCGCCAGGAAGCCGGCGAAACACGCCTGGCCGCCCAGCGGCATGGCCGCGAGCACCGCGGTGATCTCCCCCACCGCCTGCGCCTTCATCTCGAGCGAGAGCTTGCGCGGGTGGCCGGCCTGTTCGACGGTGGACTCGTGCAACAGCACCAGGTCCAGCGCCGGCAGCCCGGCAGGGGTGGTCCGCGGCGCGCCCCGCTGCAGCAGCGAACCCGACAGCAACAGCCGGTTCACGTGCACGCGGCGAGCGCGGTCGCCGTCCTCAGGCCGAAGCCTCCTGCTGGCTGGCGGCCTTGCGGGCCTCTTCGCGCTCGACGGCCTTCATCATCACCGAGGGGACCGTCTCGGCCTTGGTCTTGGCAACGGTGAGGTGGCGCAGCACGGCGTCGTTGAAGCGGAAGCCGGTCTCGAGCTCGGCAAGGGTCTCCTTGCTGCACTCGATGTTCAGGCACAGGTAGTGCGCCTTGGCCAGCTTCTGGATCATGTAGGCCAGCTGACGCCGACCCCAGTCCTCGACGCGATGCACCGCACCGCCGGCATTCGTGACGATGCCCTTGTAGCGCTCCAGCATGGCCGGAACCTGTTCGCTCTGATCCGGATGGATCAGCAGAACGATCTCGTAATGACGCATGAACACTCCTTGTGGGTTCCTGCCGGCAGCGGCTGCTGCCGGCTTCGGGAAGCCGCCCCGTGGCGTCGACGTTGGGTGCGGCAAGGGTAGACTCATAAGTATAACAAATGAAAAGCGGCCTCCCGTGACCGGGAGGCCGCTGCGGTGTGGTCCCGGTGCACGCGGCCCGCAGGCCGCCGCACCGGGTCAGCGCCATCAGGCGCGGCTGGTGTTCAGGTTCGGGTAGCGCACGTGCTCCACCAGTTCCTGCACCTCGGCCTTGGGCGCGGGGGTCACCAGGCTGACCAGGATGATCACCGCAAAGCCCAGCGGCACGCCGAAGACGCCGGCCGCGATGGGCTGGATGCCCCACCACAGCTGCACCGGGTCGGTGATGCCGAACACGCCGCGCAGCCACGGCTGGGTGTTGACCATGTAGTAGGCCGTGATGCCCAGGCCGGCGATCATGCCGGTGATCGCACCCCACTTGCTCGCCCGCTTCCAGAAGATGCCCAGGGTGAGCGCCGGGAAGAAGGCGGCCGCCGCGAACGAGAAGGCCGCAGAGACCAGGAACAGGATGTCGGCCGGCTTCTGCGAGGCCACGTACGCCGCCGCGATGGCGACGATCAGCAGCAGGGCCTTGGAGATCGCGACACGGCGGGCCGTGGACGCGTTCGGGTCGATCATCTTGTAGTACAGGTCATGCGACAGCGCGTTGGCGATGGTCAGCAGCAGGCCGTCGGCGGTGGACAGCGCCGCGGCCAGGCCGCCCGCCGCCACCATGCCCGAGATCACGTACGGCAGGCCACCGATGGCCGGCGTGGCCAGCACGATGATGTCGCCGCCGATGCGGATCTCGCCGAGCTGCAGGATGCCGTCCTTGTTGATGTCGGTCACCGACAGCAGGGCCGCGTCGACGCGGTTCCAGTCGGCGATCCACTGCGGCAGCTTGTCGAATGGCGTGCCCACCACCAGGCTGAACATCTCGTACTTCACCAGCACCGCCAGGGCCGGCGCGGTGAAGTACAGCAGGAAGATGAAGAACAGCGACCAGGTCACCGACTCCCGCGCTTCCTTCACCGACGGCGTGGTGTAGTAGCGCATCAGGATGTGCGGCAGCGCGGCCGTGCCCACCATCAGGCAGAAGATCAGCGCCAGGAAGTTGCGACGCGAGTTGTCGAAGGTCTCCTGGGCCTTGGCGTCGCCGTTGGGGTCGCCGGCGAACTGCTGCGCGTGGCGCGGCATGCCGCCCAGCGGCTTGGCACTGGCCTCGGCCGCGGCCTTGGCCTTGGTCCAGGCGTCCTTGGCCGCTGCCTCGTTGGCCGGCAGGGCCGCGAGCGCCTTCTCCGCCGCCTGCACCTCGGCCACCGGGGCGTTGGCCGCCTTGAGCTCGGCCAGCTTGGCCTCGGCCGCGCTGCGCTCGGCCGCCAGGGCCGCCGGCACGTCCTTGAGCTTCTCGGCAAAGCCGTCGGCCCGGGCCTTGAAGGCGGCGATGACCTCCTTCTCCTTCGGGTCGTCGATCAGCTTCTGCTCGAGCTCGGTGACCTTCTGCAGCTGCTGGCCGTAGATGGCCTGCGGGATGGGCACGCCCGTCTGCTTCACCGACAGCCACACCACCGGGATCATGTAGGCAATGATCAGGATGATGTACTGCGCCACCTGGGTCCAGGTGACGGCACGCATGCCGCCGAGGAAGGAGCACACCAGGATGCCGCCGAGGCCGACGAACACGCCGATGGTGAACTCCAGCCCGGTCAGGCGCGCGGTGATCACGCCCACGCCCAGGATCTGCGCCACCACGTAGACGAAGGAGCACAGGATGGCGGCGAAGATGCCCAGGAAGCGCGCGGCGTTGCCCTCGTAGCGGGCGCCGAGGAAGTCGGGGATCGTGAACTGCCCGAACTTGCGCAGGTAGGGCGCGAGGAACAGCGCCACCAGGCAGTAGCCGCCGGTCCAGCCCATGATGAAGGCCAGGCCGCCGTAGCCGGTGAGGTACAGCGTGCCGGCCATGCCGATGAACGACGCGGCCGACATCCAGTCGGCGCCGGTGGCCATGCCGTTGTAGATGGCCGGCACGCGGCGGCCGGCCACGTAGTACTCCGACGCGTCGGAGGTGCGGCTCATGACGCCGATGCCGGCGTACAGCGCCACCGTGGCGAGCAGGAAGATCAGGCCGATCCAGTTGCGGGGCAGGCCGAACTGCTCGAGCACCGCCAGCACGATCACGAAGGCGATGAAGCCTCCGGTGTACCAGGCGTAGACCTTGTTGAGCTGCGCCTTGAAGGCGCGGTTGGCGGCGGCCGACGAAGTGCCGCCGCCTGCGGTTTCAAACATGCCAGCCATGTCACTCCTCCTCGGCCACACCGTGCTCCTGGTCGAGCCGGTTCATGTAGCGGGCGTAGAAGCCGATGATCAGCACGTAGACGACCAGCGCGCCCTGCGCGCCGACCCAGAAGCTGAACGGCCACCCAAAGAAGTTGAAGTTCAAGTCGCGCGCAAAGTAACCGAGCACGAACGTGACGAAGAACCAGATCGCGAGCAGCACGCTCGTGATCCTGAGGTTCTTCTGCCAGTAGGCCCGGTGGTTCTCACTCACCTTCATGTTGTCTCCTCGTCGATGCTGCAGGCGGCCCGACGGACCGCTCCCACTGCCAGTTCGGCTTGCACGTCGTCCAGACCGTGCCACTGCGACCCGGACGCCACCCCGGGACCGGCCAAGCCGCCTCGCCCCCGGTTAGGTGCCCGAGGGTTCCGCGAGCAGTCCGGTCTCGCGCTGCAGCTGCGCGGCGACCTTCGGCTCGAAGCCCTGGAGGTGGCGAATGATCCGCGCCGCCTCGTCGGGCTGCTGTCGGTCCACATGCACCCGGGCCAGCTGGTACCAGCCGTACGGGCTCATGGGTTGCAGTTCGGTGTTGCGGCGCAGCGCGTCGACGGCCTCGTCCAGCCGCTGCAGACGGATCAGCACCAGACCCTGGCCGTACCAGGCACGGTCGAGCTTGGGGTCGAGCGCGGTGGCGTGGCGGAACGCCTCCAGCGCCTCCTCCAGGCGCCCCGTGTCCTCCAGCACGAAACCGAGGTTGAACCAGGCCGAGGCATCGGCCCCGGGCAGCGCCACCAGGCGACGGTAGTCGGCCAGGGCGTCCTCGCGGCGCCCCATCTGCGCCAGCAGGTGGGCACGGCTGGACAGCGGGTAGACGGCCTGCGGCGACTCGCGCACCATGGTGTCGAAGACCCGCAGCGCACGCTCGCGCTGGCCGAACACCAGGAAGGCCATCGCCAGCAGGCGATGCCAGAGGAACAGCAGCCGGGTCATTGGCACACCTCCAGCCCGATGCGCACGCACAGGCGGATCTTCTCGATGGTGACCACCGCGTAGGCCAGGCCCACGAGCGCGAAGGTCAGGATGCCGACATGGCGATCGGCCACCTTGGCCGGGGTCAGCGCGCGCACGAGGCCGGTGAAGGGCCGGCCGACGATGCGCAGCAGCTGGTAGAAGATGTTGGTGTCCCGCCGCGGCCCGGCCAGCACGTAGAGCAGCCCCTGGCCCGCCAGGCCCAGCAGCGCGATGTAGAGCACCAGTTGCAGGATGTTCAGCGCGGTCAGCATCGGTCCCTCCGGCACCGTGCGCGCACTGTTGTTTTGCCGCCTTACGGCTTTCTGACGGCGAGCCCCGACCCCGCGTTTCCCCGGGGACGGGGCTTCCCTAGCCTGCGCCGAGCCGCAGGGGCCGGCGCGACGGCGCTCAGCGCGCCGCCAGGCGCTGCCAGGTGTCGACCACCGTGTCGGGGTTCAGCGAGATCGAGACGATGCCTTCGGAGGCCAGCCAGTCGGCGAAGTCGGGGTGATCGCTCGGGCCCTGCCCGCAGATGCCCACGTACTTGCCGGTGGCCCGGCAGGCGGCAATGGCGCGCGAGATCAGGGCCTTGACCGCCGGGTCGCGCTCGTCGAAGTCGTGCGCCAGCTGCTCCAGGCCGCTGTCGCGGTCCAGGCCCAGCGTGAGCTGGGTCAGGTCGTTCGAGCCGATGGACATGCCGTCGAAGTGCTCGAGGAACTGCTCGGCCAGGATGGCGTTGCTGGGCACCTCGCACATCATGATCAGGCGCAGGCCGTTGGTGCCGCGCTTGAGGCCGCGGTCGGCGAGCATCTGCGCCACGCGCTCGGCCTGGCGCACGGTGCGCACGAAGGGCACCATGATCTCGACGTTGTCCAGCCCCATCTCGCCGCGCACGCGCTTGAGCGCCTCGCACTCCATCGCGAAGGCGTCCTGGAAGTCGCCGCTGATGTAGCGGCTGGCGCCGCGGAAGCCCAGCATCGGGTTCTCTTCGTCCGGCTCGTAGCGGGTGCCGCCGATCAGCTTGCGGTACTCGTTGCTCTTGAAGTCCGACAGCCGCACGATCACGCTCTTCGGGTAGAACGCCGCGGCGATGGTGGCGATGCCCTCGGTGAGCTTGTCGACGTAGAAGGCACGCGGGCTGGCATGGCCACGTGCCACCGACTCCACCGCCTTCTTCAGGTCGGCGTCGATGTTCGGGTAGTCGAGGATCGCCTTCGGGTGCACCCCGATGTTGTTGTTGATGATGAATTCCAGCCGCGCCAGGCCCACGCCCGAGTTCGGCATCTGCGCAAAGTCGAAGGCCAGCTGCGGGTTGCCGACGTTCATCATGATCTTGATCGGGCAGTACGGCATCTCGCCGCGCCGGACCTCGGTGACCTCGGTCTCCAGCAGGCCGTCGAAGACATAGCCGGTGTCGCCCTCGGAGCAGGCCACGGTGACCAGCGCGCCGTCGGTCAGCGCCTCGGTGGCGTGGCCGCAGCCCACCACCGCGGGAATGCCCAGCTCGCGCGCGATGATGGCCGCGTGGCAGGTGCGCCCGCCGCGGTTGGTGACGATGGCGCCGGCGCGCTTCATCACCGGCTCCCAGTTGGGGTCGGTCATGTCGGCCACCAGCACGTCGCCGGGCTGCACCTTGTCCATCTCCGCCGGGCTGTGCACGATGCGCACGGGCCCGGTGCCGATCTTCTGCCCGATGGCGCGCCCCTCGGCCAGCACCGCCCCCTTGCCCTTGAGCTTGTAGCGGTGCTCCACCTTGCCGGCGGCCTGGCTCTTCACCGTCTCGGGCCGCGCCTGCAGGATGTAGAGCTGGCCGTCCTCGCCGTCCTTGCCCCACTCGATGTCCATGGGCCGGCCGTAGTGCTGCTCGATGATCAGCGCGTACTTCGCCAGCTGCACCACGTCGGCATCGGTGATGGAATAGCGGTTGCGCTGCTCCGGCGGCGTGTCGTGCACGTGCACCAGGCGGCCGTGCGCGGCGCGCTGGTCGCTGCTGGCGAAACTCATGCGCTGCAGCTTGCTGCCCAGCACGCGGCGGATGACCGGGAAGCGGCCCGCCTTCAGCGTGGGCTTGTGCACGTAGAACTCGTCGGGGTTGACTGCGCCCTGCACCACCATCTCGCCCAGGCCGTAGCTGGAGGTGATGAACACCACGTCGGGGAAGCCCGATTCGGTGTCGATGGTAAACATGACGCCGGCCGCGCCGATGTCGGAGCGCACCATGCGCTGGACGCCGGCCGACAGCGCCACCTCGGCATGCACGAAGCCCTTGTGCACGCGGTAGGAGATGGCGCGGTCGTTGTACAGCGACGCGAAGACCTCCTTCATCTTGTGCAGGACGTCCTCGATGCCCTCGACGTTGAGGAAGCTCTCCTGCTGGCCGGCGAAGGACGCGTCGGGCAGGTCCTCCGCGGTGGCCGAGGAGCGCACCGCGAAGGTGGCGCCCGGGTGGTCGGCCGTCAGGCGCGCGAACTGCTCGCGCACGGCCTGCTCCAGCGCCGCCGGGAACGGGGCGTCCATCACCCACTGGCGGATGGTGGCGCCGGCTTCGGTGAGCGCGCGCACGTCGTCCACGTCCAGCGCGGTGAGCAGGGCGTCGATGCGCTCGGTGAGGCGGCCCTCGCGCAGGAACTCGCGGAAGGCGTGCGCCGTGGTGGCGAAACCGCCGGGCACCTGCACGCCGGCGTGGGCCAGCTGGCTGATCATTTCGCCGAGGCTGGCGTTCTTGCCGCCCACCACCTCGACGTCGGTCATCCTCAGTTGTTCGAACGGGACGACCAGGGCGGTCGCCAGGGAGGCCTGAGACATGGGAAAACTCCGTGATGTGAGAAAACGGGGGCTCCCGCGTCCCGGATCGAACCTGCGACGGCAGCGCTTGTGGATTCTGCGTGTGGGCTGCGGCGGTTCGAGCGGGTCCCCCGGGCCGGGCGAGCGGGTCCGCGCCGACGGGGGCGGGACGGCAGGCTCGCGGCGGGGGGTCGCGCATGCATGGCCTCAAGGATAACCGCAGGCGCGGGCCTATCATCGGTTCGTTTCACGTCGTGGAAGGCGCAGCGCCCATGCCCCATCGAACCGTGTTCTTTGTCTCGGACGGCACCGGCATCACCGCCGAGACCTTCGGCAACTCCATCCTGGCCCAGTTCCCGGCCCAGCCGCGGCATGTGCGGCGGCCGTTCATCGACACGGTGGACAAGGCGCGCCTGGTGGTGGCCGAGATCAACCAGACCTTCGAACGCGAGGGCAAGCGCCCCATCGTGTTCGCCACGCTGGTCAACGAGGAGGTGCGCGACACGCTCGCCGGCGAGGGCTGCCGCGGCCTGGTGATGGACATGTTCCGCACCTTCGTCGAGCCGCTGGAGGCCGAGTTCGGCGTCAAGAGCAACCACCGCGTGGGCCGCTTCTCCGACGTGAGCAAGAGCCGCGAATACACCGAGCGCATCGACGCCATCAACTTCGCGCTCGCGCACGACGATGGCCAGAGCGCGCGCAACCTCGACATCGCCGACGTGATCCTGGTGGGCGTGAGCCGCAGCGGCAAGACACCCACCAGCCTCTACCTCGCCATGCAGCACGGCGTGAAGGCGGCCAACTACCCGCTGATCCCCGAGGACTTCGAGCGCAACGAGCTGCCCTCGGCGCTGCTGGCGCACAAGAAGAAGTGCTTCGGCCTGACCATCGACCCGGCGCGGCTGGCACAGATCCGCCACGAGCGCCGGCCGGGCAGCCGCTATGCGGCGCTGGAGAACTGCCGCCAGGAGGTGCGCGATGCCGAGCTGATGATGCGCCGCGCCGGCATCCCGTGGCTGAGCTCCACGCACAAGTCGATCGAGGAGATCGCCACCACCATCCTGCGCGACATCCAGCCCGAGCGGCTGGTCTACTGACCGTCCGGCGCGGTGCGCGGCCCGGCCTCGCGGCGCGCCGACTCGTAGAGGCAGATGGCGGCCGCCGCGGCCACGTTGAGCGACTCCTCGCCGCCGGGCTGCGGGATGCGCACCGTCAGCGCGCAGCGCGCCATCAGCGCTGCCGACACCCCCTGCCCTTCGTGGCCGAAGATCCAGGCGCAGGGCGCCGGCAGGTCGGCCTCCGGCAGCGCCGCAGGGGCGTGCGAGCTGGTGGCCACCAGCGGCAGGCCCAGCGCCGCCAGCGCGTCGGGCGGCACGCCCTCCACCAGCTGCAGCGCGAAGTGCGCGCCCATGCCGGCACGCAGCACCTTGGGCGACCACAGCGCCGCCGTGCCGGTCAGGGCCACGACCTGGCGCACGCCCAGCGCGGCGGCGCTGCGCAGGATGCTGCCCACGTTGCCGGCGTCCTGCACACCGTCGAGCACCACGCTGGCCAGGCCCGGCTGCGGCGCGGCGGCCGCCGGCAGGTCCAGCAGCCCGCCCAGGCCCGCGGGCGACTCCAGCGTGCTCAGGCCGGCAAACAGCGCCGGCGGCACGATGACCACCTCGCGCGCGGCGGCCAGCAGGTCGGGATGGCGCGCCGCCATCGCGTCGGTGGCCACCACCAGCCCCGGCGGGCGCCCGCGCTGCAGCGCGGCGCGGCACAGGTGGTCGCCTTCCAGCCAGGCCTGCCCGCCGGCGCGGTAGCCGCCGGGCTGGCGCAGCTGCCGGCGCAGGCGCACCAGCAGCGGGTTGTCGCGCGACGCGATCTCGCGGGGGGTCATGCCGCCAGCTCCACCGCCCGCACCGGCGCAAAGCTGCGCCGGTGCGCCGGGCAGGCGCCATGCACCTTCAGCGCGGCCAGGTGCGCCGCCGTGGGGTAGCCCTTGTGGCCGTCGAACCCGTACTGCGGCCACTGCGCGTGCAGCGCGGCGCAGGCGCGGTCGCGGTGCACCTTGGCCAGGATGGACGCCGCGGAGATGGCCGGCACCGTGGCGTCGCCCTTCACGATGGCGGTGGCCGGCACGCGCAGCACGGGCAGCCGGTTGCCGTCCACCAGCACGTGCCGGGGCGGCAGGCGCAGCCCCTCGACCGCGCGGCGCATGGCCAGCAGCGTGGCCTGCAGGATGTTCAGGCGGTCGATCTCCTCCACGCTGGCCTCGGCGATGCACAGCGCGAGTGACTTGGCGTGGATCTCGTCGAACAGGCGCTCGCGGCGCGCCGCGGTGAGCGCCTTGGAATCGGCGAGCCCCCGCACCGGCGCCTGGTCGTCCAGGATCACGGCGGCCGCCACCACCGGGCCGGCCAGCGGGCCGCGGCCGGCCTCGTCCACGCCGGCCACCAGGCCTGGCACCGACCAGTCCAGGCCCAGCTGCTGCGGCGGCTGCGGCCTGCCCCTGCGCCCGCGCTCAGGCACCGATGACCTCGGCGATCGCCGCGGTGGCCGTGCGTGCGGTGTCGCGCCGCAGCTCCAGGTGCATGGCCGCGAAACGCGCCTGCAGCCGCGCGGCGCCAGCGCTGTCGTCCAGGCCGGCGAGCACGTCGTCGGCCAGCTGCTGCGGCGTGCAGGCGCCCTGGATGCGCTCGGGCACCAGGAACTCGCGCGCCAGGATGTTGGGCAGCCCCACCCAGGGCTGGTAGGCCATGCGCTTCATCAGCTGCCAGCTCAGCGGGTGCATGCGGTAGCCGATCACCATCGGCCGCTTGAACAGCGCCGCCTCCAGCGTGGCGGTGCCGCTGGCGATCAGCGTCAGGTCGCAGGCCGCCAGCGCCTCGTGCGAGCGGCCGTCCAGGCGCAGCAGGTCCAGCCCCGGGGCGTGGGCGGCGATCAGCGGGTCGACCAGCGGCCCCAGGCCCGGGGCCACGGGGAGCACGAAGCGCAGGCCGGGGCGGCGGGCCTGCAGGCGCACGGCGGCCTGCAGGAAGGTGGGTGCGATGCAGCGGATCTCGGAGGCGCGGCTGCCCGGCAGCAGCGCCACCACCACGGCGTCATCGGCCAGCCCGAGCGCACGGCGCGCCACGGCACGCGGCGGCTCCAGCGGAATGGCGTCGGCCAGCGGATGGCCCACATAGCTGGCGGCCACGCCATGGCGCCGCAGCAGTTCGGGCTCGAACGGGAACAGGCACAGCACGTGGTCGCAGCTGGCGGCCATCTTCGCCGCCCGGCCACCGCGCCAGGCCCAGATGGACGGGCAGACGAAATGGATGGCCGGGATGCCGGCGGCCTTGAGCCGGGCTTCCAGGCCGAGGTTGAAGTCGGGGGCGTCGATGCCGACGAAGGCCGCGGGGCGCTCGGCCAGCAGGCGGTCGCCGAGGTCGTCGCGCAGGCGCTTCAGGCCGCGGTAGTGGCGCAGCACCTCCACGTAGCCGCGCACCGCGAGCCGGTCGCTGGGCCACCAGGCCTCGAAGCCGGCCTGCGCCATCTTCGGCCCGCCGATGCCGGCCAGGGCCAGGTCGGGCCAGCGCTGGCGCAGCCCACCGATCAGCAGGCTGGCCAGCAGGTCGCCGGACGCCTCGCCAGCCACCATCGCCAGCCGCATGGTCAGCGCCCGCCGGGCCGCCCCCACGGCGCGCGCGGCACCCGCGGGGGGCGGCGACCGAAGGGAGCCTGGGGGCCCATCAACGCGCGATGCCGCGCGTGCTGGCGGCGAGGAAGTCGAGCAGCAGGCCCACGTCGGCGTCACCGCCCTCGACCGTGCCCCGCAGCGCGCCGATCGCGGCCTTGGCCGCCTCCAGCGTCAGCCCGTCGCGGTAGAGCAGCCGGTGCATCTGCTTGACGAGCGCGATGCGCTCACGCGAGAAGCCGCGGCGTCGCAGGCCCTCGACGTTGAACCCGTGCACGGCCAGCGGGTGGCCGCTGACCATCATGAACGGCGGCACGTCCTGCGAGACATGGCTCTGGAAGCCGGTCATCGCGTGCGAGCCGACGTGGCAGAACTGGTGGATGCCGGTGAGCCCGCCGACGATGACCCAGTCGCCCAGGTGCACGTGACCGGCCAGCGTGGCGTTGTTGGCCAGGATGCAGTGGCTGCCCACCTGCACGTCGTGCGCGAGGTGCACGTAGGCCATGATCCAGTTGTCGTCACCCACCCGCGTGACGCCGCCGTCCTGCGCCGTGCCGCGGCTGAAGGTGCAGAACTGGAAGATGGTGTTGCGGTCGCCGACGACGAGCTCGGTCGGCTCGCCCGCGTACTTCTTGTCCTGCGGCGCGCAGCCCAGTGCCGTGTGCGACGAAATCCGGTTGTCGCGGCCGATGGTGGTGGGCCCTTCGATGACGCAGTGCGCGCCGATCGTCGTGCCCTCGCCGACCCGCACGCCGGGGCCGATGACGGCGTACGGCCCGACAGTGACCGTCGCCGCCAGTTCGGCGGCGGCGTCGACGATGGCTGTCGCGTGAACCGTCGCCATGACCTTCAGGCGATCTTGCGCATCGTGCACATCAGCTCGGCCTCGACGGCGGTCTCGCCGTCGACGCTGGCGCGCGCCTTGTACTTGTAGATGCCGGCCTTGGCGCGCTCGATGCTGGCCTCCAGGACGAGCTGGTCGCCCGGCTCCACCACGCGCTTGAAACGTGCGCCGTCGATGCCGACGAAGTACACCACCGTGTCCTCGCCCGGCTCGGTACCGGCCGACTCGAAGGAGAGCAGTGCCGCGGTCTGCGCCAGCGCCTCGAGCATCAGCACGCCGGGCATCACCGGCCGCGCGGGGAAGTGGCCCATGAAGAAGGGCTCGTTGATGGTGACGTTCTTCAGCGCCTTGATGCGCACGTCCTTCTCGAACTCCAGCACGCGGTCCACCAGCAGGATGGGATAGCGGTGCGGCAGCTTCTTGAGGATCTTGTGGATGTCGAGGATCGGCGTCGTCATGTCTTCTTCTCCAGCGCGCGCAGGCGCTCGCGCAGGCCATGCAGCTGCCGCAGCGTGGCGGCGTTCTTCTCCCACGCCGCATTGTCATCGAAGGGGAACAGCCCGCTGTACTGGCCCGGCTTGAGGATGGAGCGCGTGATCACGGTGGCCGCGGTCACGTGCACGTGGTCCACCAGCTCGAGGTGGCCGAGGATGATGGCACCGCCACCCGCGGTGCAGTGGCGGCCGATCTTCGCGCTGCCGGCCACGCCCACGCAGCCGGCGAAGGCGCTGTGCGCACCGACGCGCACGTTGTGCCCGATCTGCACCAGGTTGTCGAGCTTGACGCCGTCCTCGATGACGGTGTCCTCCAGCGCGCCGCGGTCGATGCAGGTGTTGGCGCCGATCTCGACGTCGTCGCCGATCACCACCGCACCGAGCTGCTCGATCTTGACCCACTGCCCCTGGTGCGGCGCGAAGCCGAAGCCGTCGGCGCCGATCACCGCGCCGCCGTGCACCAGCCCGCGCGCGCCGATGCGGCAGCCGTCCAGCAGGGTGGCGCGCGGCATCAGCCGCGTGTGCGCGCCGAGCTCGGCGCCTCGGCCCACATGGGCCTGCGCGGCCACCACGGCACCCTCGCCGATGCGCGCGCCGGGGCCCACGTAGGCCAGCGGACCGATGCTGGCCCCAGGGTGCACGATGGCGCCCTCCTCCACCACGGCCGTGCGGTGCACGCCCGGCAGCGCAGGCGGCCGCGTGCGCTCGGCCCACCACTGGGTCAGGCGGGCGAAGGCGTGGTAGGGGTCGTCCACCAGCACCGCGGCCGGCCGCGCGGCGACTGCGTCGCGCAGTGCAGGCTGCACCAGCACGCAGCCGGCGGCGCTGGCATCGAGCTGCGCGCGGTAGCGCGGGTGGGACAGGAAGGACAGCGTGCTGTCGTCCGCCGTGGCCAGCGGACCGATGCGGTGGCAGCGCAGCGCAGCGTCGCCCAGCGCCTCGCCCTCGACCAGCGCGGCGACCTCGGCGACGCTGATCGTCAGCACCGCGGTGACGCCGTCAGCGGGTGCCGCCGGCGTTGTTCAGCGTGCGGATGACCTTGTCGGTGATGTCCACCCGGGGCCCGGCGAACACCACTCCGTCCTGCACGATCAGGTCGTACTTCTCGGTGTCGAAGATCTGCTTGATCACGCGGTTGGCGCGCTCGACGACGTTGGCCAACTCTTCGTTCTTGCGCTGGTTCAGGTCTTCCTGGAAGGCGCGACGCTTGCGCTGCAGGTCGCGGTCCTGCTCGACGAGTTCGCGCTGGCGGCGGGTGCGCTCGGCTTCGGACAGCGTGGGCGCTTCCTTGTCCAGGCGGTCGGCCGCGGCCTTCAGGCGGTTGGCATCGTCGGCCAGCTCGCGCTCGCGCTTGCCGAACTCGGCCTCGAGCTTGGCCTGCGCGGCCTTGGCCGCGGCAGACTCCCGCAGCACGCGCTCGCCATTGATGTAGCCGATCTTCAGTTCCTGGGCGCTCGCCAGCGTCGTGGCCCCGGCGATCAGCACGGCACAGGCCAGGGTCTTGAGCAGCGACGAGTTCATCAGAAAGCGGTCCCGATCTGGAATTGAAACCTCTGGATTCTATCGTTGGGCTGGTACTTCACCGGCACGCCCCAGCTCATGCGCAGCGGGCCCACGGGCGACAGCCAGTTCAGGCCGATGCCGGCCGAGGCGCGCAGCGAGCCGGCTTCGATCTTCTCGCCCTCGCGCCAGACGTTGCCGATGTCGGTGAACGCGAACAGGCGCAGCGAGCGGTCGTTGCCCGAGCCCGGCACCGGCACGTAGAACTCGGCGTTGGCGTTGAACTTGCGCGAGCCGCCGATGAACGCCCCGGTGGGGTCGATCACGCCCAGCGAGCTCTGCTCGAACACGCGCACCGAGCCCAGGCCGCCGCCGTAGAAGTTCTTGAACAGCGGGTACGGGCGCGAGCCCAGGCCCTCGCCCCAGCCGACCTCGGCGTTGAGCATCAGCGAATAGCGGGGGCCGAAGGGGAAGTACTGCTGCGCCTGCACGTTGCTGCGCAGGTAGCGGACGTCACCGAACAGGCTGGCGTCCATGTTCACCCGCAGGTAGCGGCCGCTGGTGGGCGCCAGGGCGCTGTCGCGCGCGTCGCGCGCCCAGCCCAGGGTCAGCGGCCAGGCGGTGCTGCTCTCGCCGAAGGCCTGGCGGTAGAGGAAGTAGCTGTTCGGGATGCCGGACGTGGCGCTGATCTTGGTGCGCTCCCAGCCGATGCCCATGAACACGGTGTCGAACTCGGAGAACGGCACGCCGAAGCGGATGGACGCGCCGGGGGTGGCGATCTGGTACTCGTCGCCCAGGCTGTTGAAGGGGCGCGTCGTGCGGTAGAAGACCGACAGCGCGCGGGAGACGCCGTCGACGGTGAAGTAGGGCTCGACGGTGCTGAACTCGAAGCTGCGCTGCAGGCGGCTGGTGTTGAGTTCCACGCCCAGGTAGTTGCCCGAGCCGAACACGTTGTCCTGCTTCACCGAGGCGGTGAGCGACAGCCGCTCGGCGCTGGAGAAGCCGGCGCCGACCAGCAGGTTGCCGGTGGCCTTCTCCTTGACCTTGACGACGAGGTCCACCTGGTCGGGGGAGCCGGTGACCTCGCGCGTCTCGACATCGACCTCGGCGAAGTAGCCCAGCCGGTCGACGCGGTCTCTCGAGAGCTTGATGCGTGCGCCGTCGTACCAGGCCGACTCGAGCTGGCGGAACTCGCGACGGATGACCTCGTCACGGGTGCGCGTGTTGCCGGCCACGTCGATGCGCCGCACGTACACGCGGCGCTGCGGGCTGGCGCTGAAGACCACCACCACCTGGGCGTTGGCACGGTCGATCTCGGGCCGCGCATCCACCCGCGCGAAGGCGTAGCCGTAGAGCCCGTAAAGATCGGCGAAGGCCTTCTGCGTGGCGGTGACGGCCTCGCCGCGGTAGGCCTCGCCCGGGCGCACACCCACCAGCTGGCGGAAGGCGTCGTCCCGGCCGAGGTAGTCGCCTTCCAGGCGGACGCCGGTGACGGTGTAGCGCTGGCCCTCGCGGATGGAGATGGCGATCGAGATGTCCTGCTTGTCCGGCGAGATCGTGACCTGCGTCGACTCGACGGTGAACTCCAGGTAGCCGCGGTTGACGTAGAAGGCGCGCAGCTTTTCCAGGTCGCCGTTGAGCGCGCTGCGCGAGTAGCGGTCGGTCTTGGTGTACCAGGTGAGCCAGCCGGGGGTGGTGAGCTCGAGCTGGCCCAGCAGCGTCTTCTCGTCGAAGGCTTCGGCACCGACGATGCGGATCTCGCGGATGCGCGCGGCCTCGCCCTCGCTCATCGTGAAGGTCACGTTGACGCGGTTGCGCTCGATCGGCGTGATGGTGGTGACCACCTCGGCGCCGTAGAGGCTGCGCGTGAGGTACTGGCGCTTGATCTCCTGCTCGGCGCGGTCGACCAGCGCCTTGTCGAAGGGCAGGCCCTCGCCGATGCCGGAGTCGCGCAGCGCCGTGAGCAGCTGCTCCGACTCGAACTCGCGCAGGCCGCTGAAGTTCACGCGCGCGATCACCGGCCGCTCGACGACGATGACGACGGCGGTCTGGTCCTCGATCTCGATGCGCACGTCGGAGAACAGCCCGGTGGCGAACAGCGCGCGCAGCGCGGCGGCGGCCTTGTCGTCGGTGTAGGTCTCGCCCACCCGGAACGGCAGCGCGGCGAACACCGTGCCGGGGTCGGCACGCTGCAGCCCTTCGACGCGGATGTCCTGGAGCGTGAACGGCTCGACGGCCAGCGCGGCGGGTGCCGCACACAGGCTGGCCATGGCCACGACAGCGGCCACCGGCCGCAACGGCCCGAACGGAAAGAGAAGCGACATGGGGATTGGGTTCAGTGCAGGCCGAGGAGCCGGGCCACGTCGTTGAACAAGGCCACCGACATCATGAGCACCAGCACGGCAATGCCGCCGCGCTGCAGCCGCGCAAGCCAGATCTCCGAGACCGGCCTGCCCGTGACACCCTCGAAAAGATAATACATCAGGTGCCCGCCATCGAGCATCGGCAGCGGCAGCAGGTTGAGCACGCCCAGGCTCACGCTCACCAGCGCCAGGAAACCCAGGTAATAGGCCAGGCCGCGCTCGGCGGACTGGCCGGCGGCGTCGGCAATGGTCAGCGGGCCGCTGAGGTTCTTCACCGAGGCCTCGCCGATCAGCATGCGGCCGATCATGCGCACCGTCAGCACCGAGATCTCCCAGGTGCGCTCGACGCCGCGCACCACACCGTCCAGCACGCCGCTGCGCACCGTCACCATCTCCGGCGGGCCACCCACGTAGGCGTCGATGCGGCCGCGCGGCTGGCCGTTGTCGTCCACCAGGCGCGGCGTGACCTCGATGTCGCGCACGCTGCCGGCACGCTCGACGCGCCAGACCATGCGCTGCGGCTGCCCGGCCACGACCGCCGCGCGGATGCGCTCGCGCAGCGCCTGCGCATCGCCCACCGGCTCGCCGTTGATGGACAGCACCAGGTCGCCCCGGGCCAGCCCGGCGCGGGCGGCAGGGCCATCGGGCTGCAGGTCGCCGAGCACCGGCTCGCTGTAGGGCGCGCCCAGGCCGATGCGGCGCATGGTCGCGGCGTCGACATCGCCGGCGTCCAGGGTGTCCAGCGCCAGGGTGAGCGTGCGCTGGCCATGGCCGCTGCGGTCGCTGACCATGAGCTGCAGCGGTTGACCGTCCAGCGCCGCGCGCGTGACGCGCCAACGCAGGTCGGCCATGGATTCCACGTCCTCCCACTCGCCGCCGGGCACCGCGGCGGCGCGCACCCAGTCACCGGTGCGCAGGTCGGCGGCCTGCGCCAGGCTGCCGGCCGGCGGCGTGCCCAGCACCGCCTTGGCCTCGTCGACACCGATCCACTGCGAGGCCGCCAGCAGCAGCACCGCCAGGCCCAGGTTGGCCAGCGGGCCGGCGGCCACGATGGCGGTGCGCTGGCGCAGCGGCTTGAGGTTGAAAGCACGGTCCCGCTCGCCGGGCAGCACGCCGTCCTCGCGCTCGTCGAGCATGCGCACGTAGCCGCCCAGCGGCAGCGCGCAGAGCACGAATTCCGTCTCGCCACGCTGCCAGCGCAGCAGCGGCCGGCCGAAGCCGATCGAGAAGCGCAGCACCTTGACGCCGCAGGCCACCGCCACGCGGTAATGGCCGTACTCGTGCACCACGATCAGCACGCCCAGCGTGACCAGGAACGCGAGCACCGTGGTGATCATCGGGCCAGCGCTCCGATCTCGGCCCGGGCCTGCGCCCGCGCCTGGGTGTCCAGCGCCATCAGGTCCTCGAGCGCGCCGATGCGCCCGATGCGGGGTGCCAGGGCGTCCACCGTGCGTGCATTGACGCTGTGAATCTGCGGGAAACGGATGGTTCCGTCGAGGAAGGCGGCCACCGCCTCCTCGTTGGCCGCGTTGAGCACCGCCGAGGCGCCTTCCGGGCCGGCCAGCGCATCGTAGGCCAGGTACAGGCCGGGAAAGCGCACGCGGTCGGCAGGCTCGAAGGTCAGCGCCTTCAGGGCCAGGAAGTCGAGCGACGCGGCGCCGGATTCGATGCGCTCGGGGAAGGACAGGCCGTAGGCGATGGGCACCTTCATGTCCGGCGTGCCCAGCTGCGCCAGCACCGAGGCGTCGCGGCAGACGACCATCGAGTGCACGATGCTCTGCGGGTGGATGACCACGCGGATGCGCTCGGGCGGCAGGTCGAACAGCCAGTGCGCCTCGATGACCTCCAGCGCCTTGTTCATCATCGTGGCCGAGTCGACGGAGATCTTGCGGCCCATCACCCAGTTCGGGTGCGCCACGGCCTCGTCGGGCGTCACGTCGTGCAGCGAGTCGGGGGCGCGCGTCCGGAAGGGCCCGCCGGAGGCGGTGAGCACGATGTGGTCGATGCGCTGCGCCCAGGCGCTGCGGTCCTCGGGCAGGCACTGGAAGATGGCCGAATGCTCGCTGTCGATGGGCAGCAGCGTGGCGCCGCCCTCGCGCACGGCGCCCATGAAGTAGGCCCCGCCGACGACCAGCGCCTCCTTGTTGGCCAGCAGCAGCCGCTTGCCGGCACGCGCCGCCGCGAGGCACGGCGCCAGGCCGGCCGCGCCGACGATGGCGGCCATCACGCTGTCGACCTCCGGGTGTGCGGCGAGGTCGCACAGGGCCTGGGCACCCACCGCCACCTCGGTGGACACGCCCGCGGCGGCCAGCCCGGCGCGCAGCCGCGCCGCCCCGGCGTCGTCGGGCACCACCGCGATGCGCGGGCGAAAGCGCAGGCACTGGGCCAGCAGCTCGTCGACCCGCCGCTGCGCGGTGAGGCCGAAGACCTCGTAGCGGTCCGGGTGGCGGGCCACGACGTCGAGTGTGCTCACGCCGATGGAGCCGGTGGCACCGAGGATGGCAAGTCGTTGTCGCATGGTCAGGACGTCGGGTTCATGACAGGCCTCATGACAGGCCCAGTGCCGCCACGAGCGGGAACACCGGCAGGAGGGCGTCGATGCGGTCGAGCACGCCGCCATGGCCCGGCAGCAGGCGGCTGCTGTCCTTGGCGCCGGCGGCCCGCTTGACCAGGGATTCGACCAGGTCGCCCAGCACGCTGGCGGCGGCCAGCAGCACCAGCACCGCCGTGGCGGCGGCCACGCCGAAGGTCTCCACCAGGCGCGTGGCCAGGCCCGGCGTGGCGCTCTCGAAATGGCGGTCGGCGGCCCACCAGCCCAGGGCCAGCAGCAGCACGCCGGCCACGCCGCTGAGGGCACCCTCCCAGGTCTTGCCCGGGCTGATGCTGGGCGCCAGCTTGCGGCGGCCGAAGGCCCGCCCGCCGGCGTAGGCGGCGATGTCGGCCACCCACACCAGGCACATCACCGACAGCAGGAACACCACGCCCTCGGCATGGGCGCGCACCAGGCCGAGCCAGGCCACGGCGAGCAGCAGCGGCCCCACGGCCACGCGCAGCGTGCGCGGCCAGCGCCGCCAGCCGTCGGGGCCCTGGCGCAGTGCGCTGCCGCCCACCACCGCCCACGCCAGTGCGCCCAGCATGCAGGCCAGGCTGGGCTGGGCCGGCGACTGCGCGGCCGCCAGCAGCAGCGCCAGGCCCACGGTGAGGGCACCCAGGCCCAGGGCCGGCGCCATCGGCAGGCCGTTGAGCCGCCCCCACTCCCAGCCGGCCGCGGCCACGAGCGCCAGCGTGAAGGCCGCGAAGGGCCAGGCCATCGGCGCGAACAGCGCGGGAATCAGCAGCGCGAGCAGCACGACGGCGGTGACGACCCGCTGCCAGAGCACCACTCAGCCCTTGGTGTCGATGGCGCCGAAGCGGCGGTCGCGCTGGGCGTAGGCCGCGAGCGCGGCGTCGATCTCGGCCTCGCCGAAGTCGGGCCAGAGGCAATCGGTGAAGAACAGCTCGGAGTAGGCCGCCTGCCAGAGCAGGAAATTGCTCATGCGCATCTCGCCGCCGGTGCGGATGAACAGGTCGGGGTCGGGCGCGAAGGACAACGCCATGTGGCGCGACAGCCAGGCCTCGTCCAGTTCCTCCGGCGACAGGCCCTGCGCCACCGCCTGGCGGCAGGCCTGGACGACGTCCCAGCGGCCGCCGTAGTTGAAGGCCACCGCCAGCGTGATGCGGGTGTTCTTCTCGGTCAGCGCCTCGGCATGCTCCCAGGCCTGGCGCAGCTTGTCCGACACGGCGGAGCGGTCGCCGATGATGCGGATGCGCACGCCGTCACCGGCCAGCTTGGTGAGGTACTTGGACACCGCCACCAGCACCAGGCCCATCAGGCCCGAGACCTCCTCGGTCGGGCGTTTCCAGTTCTCGGAGGAGAAGGCGAACACCGTGAGGTACTCGACCCCGCGGGCGGCGAAGGCGTTGACGGTCTTGACGAGCACGTCGACCCCGGCCTTGTGGCCGAAGAAGCGCGGCATGTAGCGCTGGCGGGCCCAGCGGCCGTTGCCATCCATCACCACGGCCACGTGCCGCGGCACGCTGCGCACGGGGGCGGTGGTGGCGCCGGAAGACGGCGAGATCAGCGATTCGAGCATCGGGGCGAGGGCGTCGGGGCGCTGGCAGCCGTCAGACCGCCATCACCTCGGCTTCCTTGGCCTGCACCAGGCGGTCGACCTCGGCGATCGTGCGGTCGGTCAGCTTCTGCACGTCGTCCTGTGCACGGCGCTCGTCGTCCTCGGTGGCGAGCTTGTCCTTGAGCAGCTTCTTGAGGTGGTCGTTGGCCTCGCGGCGCACCGCGCGCACCGCCACCTTGGCCTCCTCGCCGGCGTGGCGCACCACCTTGGTCAGGTCGCGGCGCCGCTCCTCCGACAGGGCCGGCATGGGCACGCGCAGCAGGTCGCCCTGCGACGCCGGGTTGAGGCCCAGGTCGGACTCGCGGATCGCCTTCTCGATCTTGGCGCCCATGCCCTTCTCCCAGGGCTGCACGCCGATGGTCCGCGCGTCGAGCAGCGTCACGTTGGCCACCTGGCTGATGGGCACCATCGAGCCGTAGTACTCCACGTGAACCTGGTCGAGGATGCCGGGGTGCGCGCGGCCGGTGCGGATCTTGGCCAGCTCGGCCTTGAACGCCTCCACCGACTTGCCCATCTTGGCCTCGGCGGTCTTCTTGATGTCGGGGATCGTGCCTGCCATCGTCAGTGCTCCAGGAATCAGACGTGGACCAGGGTGCCCTCGTCCTCGCCGCGCACGACACGCTCCAGCGCACCGGGCTTGAAGATGCTGAACACCTTGATCGGCAGCTTCTGGTCGCGGCACAGCGCAAAGGCCGTGGCGTCCATCACCTGCAGGTTGCGTGCGATCGCCTCGTCGAACGAGATCTTCTCGTAGCGCTTGGCGTCGGGGTGCTTGGCCGGATCGGCGGTGTACACGCCGTCGACCTTGGTCGCCTTGAGGACCACCTCGGCGCCGATCTCGGCGCCGCGCAGCGCCGCGGCGGTGTCGGTGGTGAAGAAGGGGTTGCCGGTGCCGGCGGCGAAGACCACCACCTTGCCCTCTTCGAGGTACTGCAGCGCCTTCGGGCGCACGTAGGGTTCGACCACCTGCTCGATGCTGATGGCCGACATCACGCGCGCGGTCATGCCTTCCTGGCGCATGGTGTCGGCCAGCGCCAGCGAGTTCATCACCGTGGCCAGCATGCCCATGTAGTCGGCGGTGGCGCGGTCCATGCCCACCGAGCCGCCGGCCACGCCGCGGAAGATGTTGCCGCCGCCGATGACGACCGCCACCTCCACGCCCTGCGCGGTCACCTGCCGCACCTCGCGCACCATGCGCACGATGGTGGCCCGGTTGATGCCGTAGGCGTCATCGCCCATCAAGGCTTCGCCGGACAACTTCAGCAGGATGCGTTTGTACGCGGGCATGCTCGGGCTCCTCCCCGGGGCGCAGTGGAATTCGGTGCAGCGCGCAGTCTAACGCCCGGGGCCACCCGGCCCCGGGCCCTTCACAGTCGTTTACCGCCTGCCGCCGAGGCGGCAGGCGGGCCGCAGGCGCTCAGGCACCCTTGGCGGCGGCGACCTGGGCGGCCACCTCGGCGGCGAAGTCGTCGGCCTTCTTCTCGATGCCCTCGCCCACCACGAACAGCGTGAAGCCCTTCACCGACGTGCCCTTGTCCTTGAGCATCGCGGCCACGGTCTGCTTGCCGTCGGCGGCCTTCACGAAGACCTGGTCGAGCAGCGAGACCTCCTTCAGGAACTTCTGCACCGAGCCCTCGACCATCTTGGCGACGATCTCCGCCGGCTTGCCGCTCTCGGCGGCCTTCTCGGTGGCGATCTTTCGCTCCTTCTCCACCACGTCGGCCGGCACTTCCGCCGACGACAGGGCCGCGGGCTTCATCGCCGCGACGTGCATCGCCACGTCCTTGGCCGCCACGGCGTCGCCGTCGAACTCCACGACCACGCCGATGCGCGTGCCGTGCAGGTAGTGGGCGAGCTGGCCACCGCCCGCGTAGCGCTTGAAGCGGCGGATGGTCATGTTCTCGCCGATCTTGCCGATCAGGCCCTTGCGCACGTCCTCGACCGTCGGGCCGAAGCCCTCCAGCGACAGCGGCAGCGCCGACAGCGCGGCCACGTCGGCCGGCGCGTCCTTGGCCACCAGCTCGGCGCAGGCCTTCACGAAGGCCAGGAAGGCGTCGTTCTTGGAGACGAAGTCGGTCTCGCAGTTGACCTCCACCAGCGCGCCGGTGCTGCCGTCCACGGCCGCGGCGACGACGCCCTCGGCGGTGATGCGCGCCGCGGCCTTGCCGGCCTTGTTGCCCAGCTTGACGCGCAGGATCTCCTCCGCGCGCGCCAGGTCTCCGTCGGCCTCGGTGAGGGCCTTCTTGCATTCCATCATCGGCGCGTCGGTCTTCGCGCGCAGTTCGGCCACCATGCCGGCGGTGATTGCAGCCATTGCAGTTCTCCGTTGATCGTTGAAGCAAACCGGCCGGGCGCGGGTGTCGCGGCCGGCCGGCGGGTCAGGCAGGGGAGGCTCAGGCCTCTTCTTCGCGCACCTCGACGAACTCGTCGCCCGCGGCGGCCACCACCTCGGACGTGGCGTTGGCCTTGCCCTCCAGCACGGCGTCGGCCATGGCGCGCGCGTACAGCGCGACCGCCTTGGCCGAGTCGTCGTTGCCCGGGATCACGTAGTCGATGCCCTGCGGCGAGTGGTTCGTGTCGACGATGCCGATCACCGGGATGCCGAGCTTCTTGGCCTCGGACACGGCGATCTTGTGGTAGCCGACGTCGATGACGAACATCGCGTCGGGCAGCGCGCCCATGTCCTGGATGCCCCCGATGTCCTTCTCGAGCTTGGCCAGCTCGCGGTCGAACATCAGCGCTTCCTTCTTGATCATCTGCTCGGTGCCGGCCTCGCGCGTGGCCTGCATGTCCTTGAGCTTCTTCAGCGAACCCTTGACGGTCTTGAAGTTGGTCAGCATGCCGCCCAGCCAGCGCTGGTCGACGAAGGGCATGCCGCAGCGCTGGGCCTCGGCGGCGATCACGTCGCGCGCCTGGCGCTTGGTGCCGATGAACAGGATCGTGCCGCGGCGGCTGGAGAGCTGGCGCACGAACTTCAGGGCCTCGTCGAAGAGCGGCTGCGTCTTCTCGAGGTTGATGATGTGGATCTTGTTGCGGTGGCCGTAGATGTACGGGGCCATCCGGGGGTTCCAGAAGCGCGTCTGGTGGCCGAAATGGACACCCGCTTCCAGCATTTCACGCATGGAGACAGACATGGAAACTCCGAAGGTTGGGTCTAGAATCCCGGCGCTCATCGACGCTGCCTGGCGCCCCGCACGCCGCCGGCCCTCGCTTCAGGCCTGCCGCTCGCGGGAACCGCAGCTCGACACCTTTCGGCTGCCGGGTTCGCGATTCGTCATCGTCGACATCGGGCATGCCAGGCACCCCAGTCGAGTCAAACCCAATGATCATAGCATGCCGCGCAGAGGACCTCTGCGCAGCCCGCCAGCGCGCGCCGCGACAGGCCGTTCCGCCGATCGCGCCCGGCATCGCTCCTGACGCGCCCGCTGCAGCGGCGGCCCGCGGCGCCCCCCCCTCGCCGCGCCGCTGAACGCCCATGCGCATCGCCATCATCGGCGCCGGCATCATCGGCGTCACCACCGCGTACGAGCTGGCCGCCGACGGCCACGCGGTGACGGTCTTCGAGCGCGGCACGGCGGTGGCTGACGGCACCAGCTTCGCCAATGCCGGCCTCGTGGCCCCGGGCTGGATCGCGCCCTGGGCGGCACCGGGCACGGCCGGCCAGATGCTGCGCCAGATGCTCGGCGGCCATGCGGCCGTGCGCGGGGCCGCGGGGGCACTCTGGCGTGATGCCGCATGGCTGTGGCGCTGGTGGCGGGCCTGCCGTCCGGCCATGCACGGTGCCAACCGCGGCCACATGCACCGGCTGGCGCGCTACAGCCACGAGCGGCTGGAGACGCTCACGCAGCAGCTGCGCCTGGACTACGAGCGCGCACCCGGTGTCCTGGTGCTGCTGCGCGGCGAACGCGAGCTGGCCGCGGCGCGCGCCGGCCTCCGGCTGCTGGCCGAGCTGGGCGCGAGCTTCGAGCTCGTCGACGCCGCGCGGGCACGTGCGCTGGAGCCGGGCCTCAACCCGGACATGCCCCTGCGCGCGGCCGTCCACCTGCCGCAGGACGGCGTGGGCAACTGCCGCCAGTTCGCCCACCTGCTGAAGGCGCAGGCGCAGCGGCTGGGGACCACCTTCCAGTTCCAGCAGCCGGTGCGCGCCCTGCACGCCGGCGCGCCGGTGACGCTGGAGCTGGCCGACGGACCGCAGCGCTTCGACGCCGCCGTGCTCTGCGCCGGCGCCGATGCCGGCACGCTGCTCGCGCCGCTGGGGCTGCGCCTGCCGCTGCTGCCGGTGTGGGGCTACTCGCTGACCGCGCCGCTGCGCGAGCACGAGCAGGCGCTGCACACCGGCCCGCGCAGCGCGCTGGTGGACGCACGCCACCAGGTGGCCATCTCGCGCCTGGGACGGCGCGTGCGCGTGGCTGGTGGCGCGGAGCTCGGTGGGCGGGCCGACCAGTTCCACACCGGCGCCATGGCCACCCTGCACCGCATGCTGGACGACTGGTTTCCCGGCGCGGCGCATCTGGCGCGCGCACAGCGCTGGAAGGGCGCCCGCCCGATGCTGCCCGACGGACCGCCAGTGCTCGGGCCGAGCGGCCGCGACGGCGTCTGGCTGAACCTGGGCCACGGCGCCAGCGGCTGGGCGCTGGCCGCCGGCTCGGCGCGCGCCCTGGCCGACCGCCTGGCCGGCCGCACGCCGGCCATCGCACTCGACGGGCTTGGCATCGAGCGCCTGGCGTGACAGGCTCGGGGCGATGAACCCGAGCCCGACCATCGCCGCCATGCCCGCGCCGGTGCTTCCGGTGGCGCGCGCCTGGCCGCTGCACGACACGGCCGCCTCGCGCGCCCTCGAGGCGCAGGCGGCCGCGGCGCTGCCGGCACATGCGCTGATGGCCCGCGCCGGGCTCGCGGTGGCCAGGCTGGCCCTGGCCGTGGCGCCGTGCGCGCGCCGCGTGCAGGTGCTGGCCGGCCCCGGCAACAACGGCGGCGACGCGCTGGTGGCCGCGCACTGGCTGCAGCGGCAGGGCCTGGCGGTGCGCGTGCACCTGCTGGCCGACCCGGCCCGGCTGCCCGCCGATGCCGCCTGGGCGCTGTCCCAGGCCGCCGGGCTGGCGGTGGAGGCCGGGCTGCCGGCCGTCATCGATGCCGACCTCGCCATCGACGGCCTGCTGGGCCTGGGCCTGACACGGGCGCCGGGGGGTGCGCTGGCCGAGGCGGTGCAACGGCTCAACGCCGGCCGGGCACCGGTGCTGGCCATCGACCTGCCCTCGGGCCTGGATGCAGACCGCGGGCGCGTGTTCGACGGCCTGGCGGTGCGGGCGCAGCACACGCTGTCGCTGCTGAGCCTGAAGCCCGGCCTGTTCACCGCCCAGGGGCGCGACCATGCCGGCCGCGTGTGGTTCGACGACCTGGGCGTGCGCCCTGCCCCTGGCGCCACCTGGCTGGCCGGGCCGCCCGCGGAACCGGTCACGCGGCACGACACCCACAAGGGCCGCTTCGGCGACCTGGTCGTCATCGGCGGCGCACCGGGCATGCAGGGCGCGGCCGCGCTCGCCGCGCACGCGGCGCTGGCGGCGGGCGCCGGGCGCGTCCATGTGGGCCTGCTCGACGAGGCGGCTGCACCGGCGCTGCGCGCGGAACTCATGCGGCGGCCGCTGGCGGCCCTGCTGGAGCCGGCCCTGCTGGCCTGGCGCACCGTGGTGGCCGGCTGCGGCGGCGGCGACGCGGTGGCTGCGGCGCTGCCACCGCTGCTGCGCCACGCACTGCGGCTGGTGCTGGACGCCGACGCGCTCAACGCCGTGGCCGCCGACCCCGCACTCGCCAGCGCGCTGAACGCGCGCGGGCAGCGCGGCGGCGCGACGGTGCTGACCCCCCACCCGCTCGAAGCGGCCCGCCTGCTGGGCTGCCATGCCGATGACGTGCAGGCCGACCGCCTGGCCGCAGCGCGCACGCTGGCCGCGCGATGGCGTGCGGTGGTGGTACTCAAGGGATCGGGCACGCTGGTGGCGCGGCCCGACGGCGCGCTGGCCCTGCACGCGGTGGGCAATGCACGCCTGGCCACGGCCGGCACGGGCGACGTGCTGGCCGGATGGCTGGGCGGCGAATGGTCGCGCCGGGGCGGCGCCGGCGACACGGCGGCCGACGTCGCCGTGTTCCGTCACGGCCGCGCGGCCGAGGCAGCGCCCGGCACCGGCCCGTTGCTGGCGGCCGACCTGATCGGCGCCATGCGGCAGGCCGACACCCGCCCGCGCTGATCGGCGCGGCTCAGGCCAGGCGCAGGCGCTCGTCAGCGCGGGTCAGGCCCGGCGCACGCGCCCGTCAGCGCGTGCGGGCCCTGGGCGTCTTCTTCGCGCCGGAGCCGGCCTTGCGCGGCTTGGCGCGCGCCGCCTTGGCGGCACGGTCGGCCGCACGGTCGACGGCCTGCACCGCCGCCAGCTCGTCGACCGCACTGGCCTTCACGCGCGCGCGGTCGGGCCGGCCGGCGGTCAGGAGGCGCTCGCCCTGCCCTTCGCGCACCAGGCGGAAATCGATGCGCCGGCCGTCCAGGTCGACCCGGCTGACCTGCACGCGCAGCCGCGTGCCGACGCCGTAGCGCACACCGGTGCGCTCGCCGCGCAGTTCCTGGCGCGCCTCGTCGAAGCGGTAGTACTCGCCGCCGAGCTCGGTGATGTGCAGCAGGCCCTCCACGTAGAGCGAGTCCAGCGTGACGAAGAGCCCGAAACCGGCCACGGCACTGACGGTGCCGCTGAACTCCTCGCCCAGGCGGTCGCGCATGTAGCGGCACTTCAGCCACGCCTCGACGTCGCGCGAGGCCTCGTCGGCCCGGCGCTCGTTGGCGCTGCAGTGCAGGCCGGCCAGTTCCCAGAGCTCCAGCTCGCGCGTGGCGGCCTTGGGCGGCCGGGGCTGCAGCCGCCCGCCCTTGCGCAGCGGCGGGGGCGCCGGCACGGTGTCCACCAGGCTCAGCTGGTAGCGCTTCTTGCCCAGCAGCGCCTTGATGACACGGTGCACCAGCAGGTCGGGGTAGCGGCGGATCGGGCTGGTGAAGTGGGTGTAGGCCGGATAGGCCAGGCCGAAGTGACCGGCGTTGGACGGCGAGTACACCGCCTGCTGCATGGAGCGCAGCAGCATGGTGTGGATCTGCGCCGCGTCGGGGCGGTCCTTCGTGGCGGCGGCCAGGCTGGCCATCTCCAGCGGCGAGGGCTCGTCGCTGAGGTGCAGACCCAGGCCGAGCGCACGCAGGTAGTTCTGCAGCGCGGCGCGCTTCTCCGGCGTCGGGCCCTCGTGCACGCGGTACAGCGAAGGGTGCTCGGCGCCGGCGATGAAGTCGGCCGCGCAGACGTTGGCCGCCAGCATGGCCTCCTCGATCAGCCGGTGGGCGTCGTTGCGCGTGCGCGGGACGATCTTCTCGATCCGGCCCTCCGCGTCGCAGACGATCTGCGTCTCCGTGGTCTCGAAGTCCATGGCGCCGCGCTGGCTGCGCTGCTTGAGCAGCGCGCGGAACATCTCGTGCAGGTGCAGCAGGTGCGGCAGGAGCTCGGCGTGCCTCTGCGCCTCGGGGCCGCGCGTGTTGGCCAGCGCAGCCGCCACCTCGGTGTAGGTGAAGCGCGCATGCGAGCGCATCACGGCCGGGTAGAACTGGTAGGCGTCGATGCCGCCATCGGCCGTGATGACCATGTCGCAGACCATCGCCAGCCGGTCCACGCCCGGGTTCAGCGAGCACAGGCCGTTGGAGAGCTTCTCCGGCAGCATCGGGATCACGCGGCGCGGGAAGTACACCGAGGTGGCGCGCTCGTAGGCGTCGGCGTCGAGCGGCTCGCCGGGCCGCACGTAGTGGCTGACGTCGGCAATGGCCACCAGCAACCGCCAGCCCTCGACGGCGCTCTTGCCCCGGCCGCGCTTGAAGGGCTCGCAATACACGGCATCGTCGAAGTCCCGCGCGTCCTCGCCGTCGATCGTGACCAGCGGCACGTCGGTGAGGTCGATGCGCTGGCGGCGGTCCACCGGGCGCAGCTTGTCGGGCAGCGCGGCGGCCTGCGCCAGCGTCTCCGCGCTGAAGCGGTGCGGCACCTCGTACTTGCGCACCGCGATCTCGATCTCCATGCCGGCGTCGTCGATCTCGCCGAGCACCTCCACCACCCGACCCACGGGCTGCGCGTGCAGCGACGGGGCCTCGGTGAGCTCCACCGACACCACCTGCCCCGACTCCGCGCCGGCCACCCCGTTCTTCGGGATGAGGATGTCCTGGCCGAAGCGGCGGTCCTCCGGCGCGACGACCCAGTGCCCGCCTTCGTGCAGCAGGCGGCCGATGATGGGTGCCTTGCGCCGCTCGATGATGTCGACCACGCGGCCTTCGGGGCGGCCCTTGCGGTCCAGGCGCAGGATGCGCACGCGCACGCGGTCGCGATGCAGCACGGCGCGCATCTCCTGCGGCGCCAGGTAGATGCTGGCCTCGCCGTCCTCGCGGAGCACGAAGCCGTGGCCGTCACGGTGGCCTTCGACGATGCCCTCCACTTCGGCCAGCAGGCTCGGTGCGGGGGCGCTTGCGTTCATTTCTTTCTTGATGGTATAGTCCTTGTTTCCTGAGACGCCGGCTGTTTTGGAACTTCCTTGCAGCTCGGCACCTTGCCCAGGTGGCGGAATTGGTAGACGCACTAGTTTCAGGTACTAGCGCTGAGAGGCGTGGAGGTTCGAGTCCTCTCCTGGGCACCAGATGATAAAGGCCGACTCTGACGAGTGGGCCTTTTGTTTTGGTGCGGGTCTGGTGTGGTTGTGGTGTGGCGGGTTCTGGTGCGGCCGGGTGCGGCCGCGGCTCGCAGCGCAACGGGCCGACCGGGATCAGCCCGGTACCGTCCCGCGATGTGACGGCACCGGACGCACACGACACCGCACTCAGATCGCGAACTTGCGCGCCAGCCCCTCGGGCCGCAGGTTGTCGTACTCCTCGAACGGCTGGTGGATCCACGGGCTCGTGGGCAGGGTCTCCACCGAGTAGTCCGGCGTGTAGCTCGAGACACCCTTGGTCCAGATCACTGCCGACCGCAGCTCGCGGATCGCCGGCATCGCGCGCAGGCGCTCGACCACCGCGCGCAGCGTCACGCCGGAATCGGCCAGGTCGTCCACCAGCAGGACACGGCCGGACAGGTCGCCCTTGGGCAGCGTGATGTACTTGGCCATGTCCAGCCGGCCCTGGATGGTGCCCGCCTCGGCCCGGTAGGAGCTGGTGGCCATGATGGCCAGCGGCTTGTCGAACACGCGCGACAGCACGTCGCCGGGGCGCATGCCGCCCCGCGCCAGGCACAGGATCTGGTCGAACTCCCAGCCGGAGGCATGCACCTTCAGCGCCAGGCGCTCGATGAGCATGTGGTATTCGTCCCAGGACACGTACAGGTGCTTGCCGTCGTCGGTGAGCATGAAGTCTCCTCGTGTGGATGCGGTGGTCTCGGTGTGTCTGGCGCCGTCGCGCGGTCAGTCGCGGTACGGGTGGCGCAGCACGATGGTGTGCTCGCGGTCCGGGCCGGTGGAGACCATGTCGATCGGTGCGCCAATCAGCGCCTGCATGCGCTCGAGGTAGCGCCGGGCGTTGAGCGGCAGGCGGTCCCACTGGGTGATGCCGGCGGTGCTGTCGGACCATCCGGGCAGGGTCTCGTACACCGGCTCGCAGGCCCCGATCTCGTCGGCGTCCAGCGGCAGGATGTCCAGCGCCCGGCCGTCGAGCCGGTAGCCGGTGCAGACGCGGATCTCCGGCAGGCCGTCGAGCACGTCCAGCTTGGTGATGCACAGGCCCGACACGCCGTTGATGATCACGGAGCGCTTGAGCGCCGGCGCATCGAGCCAGCCGCAGCGCCGCGCGCGGCCGGTGACGGTGCCGCGCTCCTGGCCCACGGTGGAGAGGTGGTGGCCGACGCTGCCCGGTTCGTGCATCGGCAGCTCGGTGGGGAACGGGCCGCTGCCCACGCGCGTGGTGTACGCCTTGGTGATGCCCAGCACGTAGTGCAGCATGCCCGGGCCCACGCCCGAGCCGGCAGCCGCGTTGCCGGCCACGCAGTTGCTGGAGGTCACGTAGGGGTAGGTGCCGTGGTCGATGTCCAGCAGCGTGCCCTGCGCGCCTTCGAACAGCAGGTTGTCGCCGGCCTCGTGGGCACGCTGCAGCCGGTAGCCCACGTCGGCCAGCATCGGCAGCAACTGCTCGGCGGCGTGCATGGCACCATCGTAGATGGGGGCGTAGTCCAGCGGCTGCGCCTTGAGGTAACCCGACAGCTCGGCGTTGTGCAGCTCCACCAGCTCGTGCAGCTTGCGGGCCAGGCGCTCGGGGTGCTTGAGGTCCTGCACGCGCAGCGCACGGCGGGCCACCTTGTCCTCGTAGGCCGGGCCGATGCCCTTGCCGGTGGTGCCGATCTTGCCGCTGCCGCTGGTTTCGCGCAGGGCCTCGCGGGCACGGTCGGTCTCCACGTGGAAGGGCATGATCAGCGGGCAAGACTCGCTGAGGAACAGGCGCGAGCGCACGTCGACGCCCGCGGCCTCCAGCCGCGCGATCTCGCCGATCAGGTGCGTCGGGTCGACGACCACGCCGTTGCCGATGTAGCAGGCCACCCCGTCGCGCATCACGCCCGACGGGATCAGCTGCAGCGCGGTCTTCACGCCCTTGATCACCAGCGTGTGGCCGGCGTTGTGGCCGCCCTGGAAGCGCACCACGCCCTGCGCGTGGTCGGTCAGCCAGTCGACGACCTTGCCCTTGCCTTCGTCGCCCCACTGGGTGCCGACGACGACGACGTTGCGACCGCGGGTCGCGCTGCGGGTGTTCTGCATGGAGGAGAGTCTCTCGAGGGAATTCAATCGGCCACCAGGCTCCTGGCCTGCACGACCCAGTGCCCGGCCACGTGCACGAGCTCGCGGTCGCAGGTGAAGCCGGCGGATTCGGCCGCATGCCCGGGCAGCACGGCCACCACCGTCTCGCCGGCGTCGCGCAGGGCGCGCACGGCCGCGCGCAGCGCGGCATCCTCGCCCCACGGGGCCTGGATGGCCGGCGCTGCCGGCGCTGGCCGGCCCACAGCGGCCAGCGCCTTCAGGTCGAGGCTGAAGCCGGCCGCCGGGCGGTTGCGCCCGAAGGCCGCGCCCACCTCGTCGTAGCGGCCGCCGCGCGCCAGCGGGTCGGTGGCGCCGGTGCCGTAGAGCGCAAAGCGCGGCCCGCTGTAGTACGCATAGCCGCTCATGTCCGACAGGTCGAAGCCCACGCGCACGCCGGGGTGCGCGCCGCGCAGGTGGCTGCCCAGCCAGGCGAGCTGCTCGATCGCGTCCTGCACCAGCGGGCGCTGCGGCAGGCGTTCGCGCGCCACGGCCAGCACCTCGGCGTCGCCGTAGAGCTGCAGCAGCGCGCCCAGGGCCGCGCGCGTGTCGGCCGGCAGCGCCGCAGTGCGCGCGGCCAGGCCCGAGGCGTCCTTCTTGGACAGCGCATCGACGATGTCGGTCAGCGTGGCGGCGTCCAGCGGCAGGCCGGCCAGCACGCCGCGCAGGATGCGCGCGTCGGCGAGGTCGAGCACCGGGTCGCCCACCCCGGCGAGCCGCAGGCAGTCCACGGCGAGGTCGAGCACCTCGAGGTCGGCCTCCAGCCCGGCGTGGCCGAAGACCTCGGCACCGAACTGCAACGGCTCGCGCGTGGCGTACAGGCCCGACGGGCGGGTGTGAAGCACCGGCCCGCAATAGCACAGGCGCGTCACGCCATCGCGGTTGAGCAGGTGGGCGTCGATGCGCGCGGCCTGGATGGTGGTGTCGGCACGCAGGCCCAGCGAGCGCCCGCTGAGCTGGTCCACCAGCTTGAAGGTGCGCAGGTCGAGCTCGTGCCCGGTGCCCGAGAGCAGCGACTCCAGGTGCTCGAGCATCGGGGGTGCCACCAGCTCGTAGCCGTAGGCATGGGCCCGGTCGAGCAGGCGGCGCCGCAGTTCCTCGATTCGCCTGGCCTCCACCGGCAGGACATCGGCGATGTGCTCGGGCAGCACCCAGGCAGACGACATGCGTTTCACCGCGCTGTTGAAAACGGCATTGTACCGGCCCGCCCCGCGGCATCCTGGCATGCCAAGGGCGCCGGCGGCCGGCACGATCGAGGCGATCGGCCGACCGGCGGCGCCCTTCAGCGCTCGCAACCGGGCGCTCAGTTCGCGCGGTACTGCTGGAACAGCTGGGTCATGCGTGTCGTCTGGCCACCGCTGAAGGTGGTCATGCAGGCGTCGTCGGTGTAGTCCATGAAGTTGGTGATCGGGTCCCTGCCGGGCTGGGCGCGGCAGCTGTCGCGGTTGGTCGGGCAGCCGTAGGCCGGCGAACGCTCGGCGGGCGTGTCGGACACGGAGTCGCCCGGGTTGCGGCAGCCGCCCTGGAAGGTGTGGTACAGGCCCAGCCAGTGGCCGACCTCGTGCGTGCCGGTGTCGCCCTCGTTGTAAGGCTCCGCGGCACCGCCGGGCATGGACGCGGTGAGGATGACCACGCCGTCCTGGGTGGGGTTGCTGGCGTAGCTCCACGGGAAGGTCGCCCAGCCCAGGAGGCCGCCGCCCGGGTTGCTGGCGTAGATGTTCAGGGCGTTGGCGCCGCCCTGGCGAAGCGCCGCCTTCATCTGGGCCTCGCAGGCGGCACCGGGGCCGCAGGTGTACCAGCTGTCGTTGGCGCTGGTGGTCACCGCCATCAGCTGGAAGCCGAAACCGCTGGCGGCGAAGGCCTGGTTGAGGACCGCCATCTGTGCGTCGATCTGCTGCGACGTGGGCGCGCCCTGCCCGCTGCTGCTGGTGATGACGTGGAAATACACCGGCACCGTGGTGGTGGCGGCGGTGGCCAGCGGATCGCGCCCCTGGGCGCGCTGCTCGGCCAGCCAGGAGCGCTCGCGCGCGGCCTGCAGCATCATGTCCAGCGCGCTGGGCTGCTCGGTGGAGCAGCGGGCACCGCTGTCGATGAAGGCCTTCTGGCTGGCGAACGCCTGGCCGTTGAAGACGAACGGCTGCGCCGCGAGCGTCAGCGCCGGCGCGGCGGCCAGGGCCAGGCCGGCCAGCAGGCGGCGGACGGGGGTTGGGTTGGAAAACATCGGCACTCCTCCGGATGAGTGCCGCGGATGATAGGCAGGCCCCTGCAAGCGTCCAGGGGGAAGACACCCTACCCCCCTTGGTTGCAGGCCCGACCCGCGTCCGCGCGCCCGGTCAGCCCCAGAGCAGGAACAGCAGCAGTCCGGCGCCCACGCTGAGCAGCCCGATGAACCGGATCTGCCCGTCGCTCATCTGCAGCACGCGCTCGAAGACGCTGCGCCAGCCGCGCGGGTTGATCAGCGGCAGCAGGCCCTCGAACACCAGCATCAGCGCCAGCGCGCCGATCAGCACCTCACCCATCGCGGGTGCGCAGGCTCAGCGGCCGGCCGGCGCGCCGCCGCGCATCGCCCCGAAGAACTCGCTGCTCGGGTCGACGACGATCATGTCGGACTTGTTGCGGAAGCTGCCGCGGTAGGCCTCCAGGCTGCGGTAGAACTTCGCGAACTGAGGGTCGCGGTTGAAGGCGTCGGCGTACAGCGCCGAAGCCCGGGCATCGCCCTCACCCTTGATCTTCTGCGCGTCGCGGTAGGCCTCGGCCAGGATCACCTCGCGCTGGCGGTCGGCGTCGGCGCGGATCTTCTCGGCCTCGGCGCTGCCGGTGGAACGCAGCTCGTTGGCCACGCGCTTGCGCTCCGACTCCATGCGGCGGTAGACGGCGTCGGTGATGTCGGCCACGAAGTCCACGCGCTTGACGCGCACGTCGATGATCTCGATGCCGAAGGCCGTGGCCTCGTCGGCCAGGCGCTCGCGCACGCCGGACATCACCAGTTCGCGGTCGGTGGCCAGCACGCCACTGACGGTGCGGCGCGTGACCTCCTCGTTGAACGCGGCCTGCACCACCGGGGCCAGGCGCGTCTCGAGGTTGCGCAGGTCGGCGCCGTTGTTGCGGATGAACTGGCGCGGGTCGCTGATGCGCCACTTCACCATCCAGTCGATCAGCAGGCTCTTCTTCTCGGCCGTGAAGATGGGCCGGGTGTCGGGGCTGTCGAGCGTCTGGATGCGCTTGTCCAGGAAGACGACGTTCTGGAACGGCGGCGGCAGCTTGAACTTCAAGCCCGGCTCGGTGATGACTTCCTTGATCTCGCCGAGCGCGTAGACCACGCCGACCTGGCGCTGGTCGACGATGAAGACGGTGGAGAACGCCACCATCAGCGCGACGAGCACGCTGGCGACGATGAATCCGATGCGATTGCCCATGGTGCGTGCTCCTTCAGCGGCCTTCGCGATCGCGGCTGCGGCCGCTGTCGCGGGCGCGGACGTCGATGACGGTGGGCGTGGCCTGCTCGGTGGGCGCGGCCGGCGCAGCGGCGGCCGCCTGGCCCGGGGTGGTGCCAGCCTGCTGCAGCAGCCGGTCCAGCGGCAGGTACAGCAGGTTGGAGTTGTTGCGGCTGTCGACCATCACCTTGGTCACGTTGCTGTAGACCTGCTGCATGGTCTCGATGTAGAGGCGGTCCCGCGTGACGGCGGGCGCCTTCTGGTACTCGGTCAGCACCGAGCGGAAGCGCTCGGCGTCACCCTCGGCCTGCGCCACCACCCGCGAGCGGTAGGCCTCGGCCTCCTCGCGCAGGCGGCTGGCCGTGCCCTGGGCGCGGGGGATCACGTCGCTGGCGTAGGCCTCGCCCTCGTTCTTGAAGCGGTCGCGGTCGGCGCTGGCCTTGACGGCGTCGTTGAACGCCGCCTGCACCTGCTCGGGCACCTGCACGTTCTGCACGTTGACGTTGGTGACGATGATGCCGGCCTTCAGCCGCTCGAGCTGCGCCTGGATGGAGCGCACGAGGTCGGCGGCCACGGCGTCGCGCTGCTCGTAGAGCACCGAGTCGACCCGGCTGCGACCGACGATCTCGCGCACCGCCGACTCCGCCGCGAGCACCACCGCCCCGTCGGGGTCGCGGTTCTCGAAGAGGTAGGCCCGCGCATCGCTCAGGCGGTACTGCACCGTGAAGCGGATGTCGATGATGTTCTCGTCCTGGGTCAGCATCGACGAGTCGCGCAGGCCGGTGGCCTGGGTCACGGTGCTGCGGCCGACGTCGACCGAGCGCAGCTGGGTGACCGACACCGTCTCGTGCGCCTGGAACGGGTACGGGAAGCGCCACTGGAAACCGGCGTCCACGGTGTGGCTGTAGCGGCCGAAGGTGGTGACCACGCCCTGCTGGCCTTCCTGGACGATGAACACGCCGCTGCCCAGCCAGATCAGGGCCAGCACGCCGCCGATGAGGCCCACGCCGATGCCGGCGCTCTTCATGTCGGGTGGCTGCAGGCCACCACCGCCGGGCGGACGGTCTCCGCCGTTGGGCCGGCCGCCGCGCGGCGCACGCCCGCCGAACAGGCCGCCGAGCTTGCGGTTGAAGTCGCGCCAGAGCTCGTCGAGGTCGGGCGGGCCGTCGTTGCGGCCGTTGTTCAGCATCGGCTGCACGCGGCGCGGCAGCAGACCGGCGAACAGGGCGCCGGCGGCGCGCAGCAGCGCGCGCCAGCGGCCGCCGAAGGTGGGGTCGGTCGCGTCAGGCATGGTGGGTGTCGGGGACGTCGATGAAGCGCCCGTCTTCGGGCGGAATGTCGGGGGCCGGGCCGGCGCGCGCGGCATCGGCAATCGCCTCGCGCAGCAGGTCCAGGCCGGTGCCGTCGCGCGCGCTGACGAACACGCGGCGGAAGCGTCGGCCGCCTTCGCCGAGGATCCAGTCGGCGGCCTCGCGGGGCTGCTGCGACGGCTCCAGGCGGTCGATCTTGTTGCAGACCCAGATCTGCGGGATCTCGGCCGCGCCGATGTCGGCCAGCACGCGCATGACCTCGTCGCGCTGTTCGTCGTGGTGCGGGCTGGAGACGTCCATCACGTGCAGCAGCAGGTCGGCCTCGGCGGCCTCCTGCAGCGTGGCCTCGAAGGCCTCGACCAGCTTGTGCGGCAGGTCGCGGATGAAGCCCACGGTGTCGGAGAGCGAGACCGAACCGGCCTCGTCGCCCAGCCAGAGCTGGCGCGTGGTGGTGTCCAGCGTGGCGAAGAGCTGGTCGGCGGCGTACGCACGGGCCTTGACCAGCGCATTGAACAGCGTGGACTTGCCGGCGTTGGTGTAGCCCACCAGCGAGACGCGGAAGGTGCCACGCCGCTCGCGCGCCTTGCGCTGCGTGTTGCGCTGGCGCTTGACCTTCTCCAGCCGTGCACTGACCGACTTGATGCGCTCGCCGATCATGCGCCGGTCGAGTTCGATCTGCGCCTCGCCCGGGCCGCCGCGGGCGCCGATGCCGCCGCGCTGGCGCTCCAGGTGAGACCACCGGCGCACCAGCCGCGTGGCCAGGTACTGCAGCCGTGCCAGCTCCACCTGGAGCTTGCCCTCGTGCGAACGCGCGCGGTCCCCGAAGATGTCGAGGATGAGCGAGGTGCGGTCGGCCACCGCCACGCCCAGGAAGCGCTCGAGGTTGCGCTGCTGGGCCGGCGACAGGGCCTGGTCGAAGATGACGCCGGTGGCGCCGGTGCCGGCCACCAGGGCCTTGATCTCCTCGGCCTTGCCGCTGCCCACGAAGAGGGCGGCGTCCGGTGCCCGGCGCCGCGCCACGACGCGGCCGACGACCTCGTCGCCGGCCGAGGTGGCGAGCAGCGCCAGTTCCTCGAGCGTCGGGTCGAAGCCGGCGGACTGGCCGAGGTCGACGCCGACGAGCACGGCGCGCGGGGAGGCGCCAGCCAGCAGTGGGGCTTCGGAGGTCAAGTGCGGGGGTGGTGCGTGGCCGCGGCGATCAGGCCGACGGCTCCTGCGGTTCGTTGGGGTGGAAGTTCACCGCGCGGCCAGGGACGACGGTGGAAATGGCGTGCTTGTAGACCATCTGGGTGACGGTGTTGCGCAGCAGCACGACGTACTGGTCGAAGGACTCGATGTGGCCTTGCAGCTTGATCCCGTTGACCAGGTAGATCGAGACGGGCACATGCTCCTTGCGCAGCAGGTTCAAAAAGGGGTCCTGCAAAAGTTGGCCTTTGTTGCTCACGGTTGTACCTCCGTGTTGATGTCGACGGCGGCACGTTATCACAGGCCAGCCGCGCGCCGCGGCGACGCATCAATTCCGCTCAGGAACCCTGGTCCACGAAGGGATTCGCGCCGTGCTTCATCTCCACCCGCAGCGGCGTGCCGACGAGCTTGAAGTGCTCGCGGATGCGACCTTCCAGGTAGCGCTTGTAGCTGTCGGTGACGTGTTCCAGCGAGTTGCCGTGCACCACCACCACCGGCGGGTTCATGCCGCCCTGGTGCGCGTACCGCAGCTTGGGCCGGAAGGAGCCGGCCCGCTTGGGCGCCTGGTGCTGCACCGCGTCATGGATCAGCCGCGTGAGCTGCGGCGTGGAGAGCTTGCGCGTGGCCGACGCGTGCGCCTCGTCGATCGCCTTCCAGACCGCGCCGATGCCGCGCCGCTTCAGGGCCGAGATGTGCAGCACCTCGGCGAACTTCAGGAAGCCCAGGCGGCTTTCGATGGAGCGCTCCAGCATCTGCCGCTGGTAGTCGTCCACCGCGTCCCACTTGTTCACGGCCACCACCACCGCACGGCCGGATTCCAGCACGTAGCCGGCGATGTGCGCGTCCTGCTCGCCCACGCCCTGGGTGGCATCGATCAGCAGCAGCACCACGTTGGCGTCGGCGATCGCCTGCAGGGTCTTGACGACGGAGAACTTCTCCACCGCCTCGAAGACCTTGCCCTTGCGCCGCAGCCCGGCGGTGTCGATCAGCTCGTAGCGCCGCCCGCCGCGCTCGAAGGGCACGTGGATGGCGTCGCGCGTGGTGCCCGGCAGGTCGAAGGCCACGAGGCGCTCTTCCCCCAGCCAGGCATTGATCAGGGTGGACTTGCCCACGTTGGGGCGGCCCGCCACCGCCAGGCGGATCGGCCGCTCGGCGCTGCCGTCGGCAGGGTCGGCGTCCTCCTCGTCCTCGTCGAACGGGAAGTCCTCGAGCGCGGCCTCGAGCAGGCTGCGGATGCCCTGCCCGTGCGCCGCCGACACCGGGTGCGGCTCGCCGATGCCAAGCTCGTGGAACTCGGCGATCTGCGGCGCGTCGAGCATGCCCTCGGCCTTGTTGACGGCCAGCAGCACGCGCTTGTTGCCGGTGCGCAGGTAGCGGGCGATCTCGTGGTCCTGCGCCGACAGCCCGGCCCGCACGTCGGTGACGAAGATCACCGCGTCGGCCTCGGCCACCGCCTGCTTGGTCTGCTGCGCCATGCGCTGCACCACGCCGCTGGTGGCATCGGGCTCGAAGCCGCCGGTGTCGACGACGATGAACTCGCGCCGCCCCAACTTGGCGTCGCCGTAGTGCCGGTCGCGCGTGAGCCCGGCGAAGTCGGCGACGATGGCGTCGCGCGTCTTCGTAATGCGGTTGAAGAGGGTCGACTTGCCCACGTTGGGGCGGCCGACGAGTGCGATGACGGGTTTCACGCGGGCGAGGCCTGTGGCAGCCTATTGCGGCCGGAAGGCAAACAGCCCGCCGGCACGGGTGGCCACCAGCAGCGTGGTGCCCGACAGCACCGGCGCGCCGACCACCGGCGAGCCGTCGGTGGGCAGACGCAGCTGGGTGCGGCCGTCGACCCGCGACAGGAAATGCACCTGGCCTTCCAGGTCGCCGACGACGAGCACGCTGCCGGCCAGCAGCGGCGCGCCGAGCTCGCGGTAGAGCAGGCGGTCCTGGGTCCAGGCCACCTCGCCGGTGGGCGTGCGCCAGGCGGTGATGCGGCCGGTGGCGTCGGTGCCGAACAGCAGCTCGGCGTCGCCGCCGAGCGCGGTGGCCCCGGCATTCGGGCGGCTCCACAGCAGCACCCCGCGCCGCGCGTCGACACAGCCCACGGCCGCCTGGAAGGCCCGCGCGCAGACCAGGTCACCGATGCGCGACGCCGGCCCGACCAGGTCGGCCAGGCGCTCCACCTCGTTGGTGCCGCGCGGCGTGGCCACCGAGGATTCCCAGCGCAGCGTGCCGCGCAGCGGGTCCAGCGCCACCAGGCGGGGGCCCTGCCCCACGAGCAGCAGGTCACCAAAGGGCGCCACCACCCCGGCCTGGCCGAGGGTCAGCGGCTCGCCGGGGCGCTGGTAGGTCCACAGCGGCCGGCCGTCGAGCGCATCGAAGGCCATCACGACGCGGTCCACGCGCAGCACGAACACACGCTCGCCCGCCACCAGCGGGGCCGTCAGCACGCGCGCCGGCAGCCGCTTGCGCCAGCGTTCGCTGGCGCCTTCGAACACCACCAGCTCGTTGTCGCGGGTGACGACGCTGGCGAAGCGGCCGTCGTAGCCCACGCCGGCGCTCAGCGCGCCGCCGGCCTGGGCACGCCAGAGCTCGCGCCCGCTGCCCGGCTCCAGCGCCAGCACGGTGCCGTCGCTGCCCGCGGCCACGAAGGCGTCGGCACGCGCCGCGATCTGCAGCGGCAACCCGATGCCCTCCAGCCGCGCCTGCCACACCTGGGTGCCGGCGATCTCGGGCGTGTAGGCCGCCAACGGCGTGGGGTCGGGCTTGCCAGTCGACGAGCAGCCGGCCAGCAGCGCCGCGCCCAGCGCGGCCACCGCCACCGCGGCCGCGCGCCGCCACGCCCGGCGCGTCATCGGGTGGCCCCCGACGCCGCGGCCGCCGGCGCGGGCGCGGCGCCGATGGCGGTGAGCTTGGCCTCCACCAGGCGCCGGTAGTCCAGCCGCTCGGCCAGGCCGTTCCAGGCCTGCTCCCAGGCGGCACGGGCCTCGGGCGTCTTGCCCTGGGCCGCCAGCACGTCGCCGCGGCGGTCGGCCACCAGCGGTGCCAGGCCGGGCACGGCGGCGCCGTCGAGCTGCTTCAGGGCCTCGTCGTACTGCTTGGCGTCGAGCAGCAGCCCGGCCAGCCGCAGCCGGGCCAGCGCGCGCAGTGCGTCGTCGCCGGCGTTCTCGGCCGCCCAGCTGAGCGTGGCGCGCGCCGCGTCGGCCTGCCCGGCCTCCGCCTGGACCTTGGCCGTCAGCAGCGCGCCCTGGGCAGCGTGCACGGTGCGGCCGTACTTGTCGCGCAGGTCGGCAAAGCGGCTGGCGATGCGGTCCACCTCGCCGGCCGCGGCGCTGCGCTCCACGGCGTCGTAGAGCGAGGCCGCCTTCAGGCCCTGGTCGCGCTGGTACCACTGCCAGCCGTTCCAGGCGGCGAAGGCGCCCAGCGCCAGGGTCAGCACCCAGGTGATCAGGTTGCCGTACTGTTTCCAGAACGCCTTGAGCTGGTCGAGCTGCTCCTGCTCCTGCAGGTCGAGTTGTGTGGCCATGGGTGCGCTTGAAGAGAACGGCGGATTATGCGGTGCGCAGCGTCGAGGCCCAGGCCGCCGGGTCGGCCAGGGGCTGGGTGCACTGCACGGCGGCGGCGTCGCGCAGCGGCTTGACGGCCACCTCGCCGCGCGAGAGCTCGTCGGCGCCGAAGATCAGCGCATGCCGTGCGCCGGAGGCGTCGGCCTTCTTGAACTGCGACTTCATGCTGCCGCCGCCGGCGTGCAGCTGCACGGCCACGCCGGCGGCGCGCAGCAGCTCCACGGCGCGCACGGCTGCCGGCAGGGCCGCGGCGTCGGGCACGATGGCGTAGGCGTCCGGCACCGGCGCGGGCGGCGCGCTGCCCACCTGCTGCACCAGGTCGAGCACGCGCTCGATGCCCATGCCCCAGCCGATGCCGGGGGCCGGCTTGCCGCCCACCAGCTCCATCAGGCCGTCGTAGCGGCCGCCGCCGCAGATCGTGCCCTGGGCGCCGAGCTGGTCGGTCACCCACTCGAACACGGTGAGGTTGTAGTAGTCCATGCCGCGCACCAGGCGCGGGTTGACGCGGTAGGGCTGGCCGGCGGCATCCAGCATGGCCTTCAGCGCGTCGAAGTGCTTCAGCGACGCCTCGCCCAGGTAGCTCATCAGCTGCGGCGCGGCTTCCACCAGCGGCTGCATCGCCGGGTTCTTGGTGTCCAGGATGCGCAGCGGGTTGCTGTGCAGGCGGCGCTGGGCGTCGGCGTCCAGCAGGTCGCGGTGGGCCTCGAAGTGCGCGATGAGGGCCGCGCGGTGCGCCCGGCGCTCGTCGGGCTGGCCCAGGCTGTTGATGTCCAGCCGCACATCGGGCAGGCCGAGGTCGCGCCACAGCGTGCGGCACATCAGGATCACCTCGGCGTCGACCTCCGGCCCGCCCCAGCCCAGCGCCTCGACGCCGACCTGGTGGAACTGCCGGTAGCGTCCGCGCTGCGGGCGCTCGTGGCGGAACATCGGGCCGATGTAGTACAGCCGCTTGCCACCCTCGTACAGCGCGTTGTGCTCGGCCATCGCGCGCACGACGCCGGCGGTGCCCTCGGGGCGCAGCGTCAGCGGGTCGCCGTTCATGCTGTCGACGAAGGAGTACATCTCCTTCTCGACGATGTCCGTGACCTCGCCCAGGCCGCGCACGAACAGCGGCGTGTGCTCGACGATGGGCGTGCGGACGTTCTGGTAGGCGTAGCGCCGCATCAGCGCGCGCACGGTGTCCTCGAACCACTCCCAGCGCGCCGAGTCCGGCGGCAGGATGTCGTTCATGCCTTTGACGGCCTGGATGGGTTCAGCCATGAAATGTCGTGTTCAGTGTCAAGCGGCCGCCGCGGACCTGACGCCGCCGGTCCGCCAGCGACGCCCCCTGGAGATTGCGCCGAAGGCGCTACGCGGGGGTCCCGTACCTTCTTTGGATGTAGGTCTCGACGATCTTGTGGAACTCGGTGGCGATGCCCTCGCCGCGCAGCGTCATCGCCTTCTCGCCGTCGATGAACACCGGCGCCGCCGGTGCCTCGCCGGTGCCGGGCAGGCTGATGCCGATGTCGGCATGTTTGCTCTCGCCCGGGCCGTTGACGATGCAGCCCATCACGGCCACCTTCATGTTCTCGACGCCGGGGTACTTCGCCTTCCACACCGGCATCTGCGCACGCAGGAAGTCGTCGATCTGCTTGGCCAGCTCCTGGAAGGTGGTGCTGGTGGTGCGCCCGCAGCCCGGGCAGGCGGTGACGCTGGGGTTGAAGCTGCGCAGGCCCAGCGCCTGCAGGATCTCCAGCGCCACCACCACCTCCTGCGTGCGCGCCTCGCCCGGCTGCGGCGTCAGGCTCACGCGGATGGTGTCGCCGATGCCCTCCTGCAGCAGCACCGCCAGCGCGGCGGCCGAGGCCACCGTGCCCTTGGTGCCCATGCCGGCCTCCGTGAGGCCCAGGTGGAGCGGGTAGTCGCAGCGCGCGGCCAGGCCGCGGTAGACGGCGATCAGGTCGCGCACGCCGCTGACCTTGCAGCTGATGATGATCTGCTCCGGCGCCATGCCCAGCTCGCGGGCGTAGGCCGCCGAGCCCAGGGCCGACTCGATCAGCGCCTGGTACATGACCTGCCGGGCATCCCAGGGCCGCGCGCGCTGCGCGTTGGCGTCCATCATGGCCGCCAGCAGCTCCTGGTCCAGGCTGCCCCAGTTGACGCCGATGCGCACGACCTTGTCGTGCTTCAGCGCCGCTTCGACCATCATCGCGAACTGGCGGTCCTTCTTGTCGCCCTTGCCCACGTTGCCGGGGTTGATGCGGTACTTGGACAGGGCGCGCGCCATGGCCGGGAACTCGGTGAGCAGGCGGTGGCCGTTGTAGTGGAAGTCGCCCACCAGCGGCACGTCGATGCCCATGCGGTCGAGCTGCTCGCGGATGTGCGGCACCGCCTCGGCGGCTTCCGGCGTGTTGACGGTGATGCGCACCATCTCCGAGCCGGCCACCGCCAGCTCCTTGACCTGGATGGCCGTGCCGATCACGTCCACCGTGTCGGTGTTGGTCATCGACTGCACACGCACCGGCGCATCGCCGCCGATGGTGACGACGCGGTCGCCCCAGACCACGCGCGCCTGGCGGCTGCGGCGCGGCAGCGGGTCGGCATGCGCCACCAGGCCTGCCTCGGGCGCCAGCGGGTTGTCGGCACGGTCGTTCATCTCGGCCTCACTTCAGTTCGATGCGGGCAACGTTGTTGACGGTCAGCGGCTGCAGGTCGACCGCCTGGCCGCGGAAGCGCAGCTCGGTGGCCCCGGCGTTGCCCACCACCAGGCGCAGCGGCAGGGTGCCGTCCAGTGCCACGCGCTCGCCGGCCTGCACCACGCGCGACAGCAGGGTGCGGCCGCCGGCGTCGGTGACCTCGACCCAGCTCTGCGCACGGGTGGCGAGCACGAGCAGGGCCTCGGCGCCAGCCGGCGGCGTGCCCGACGGGACGACGGCCGGCGCCGCCGATGCGGCCGCGGCAGCGGCAGCCGGTGACAGCCCGGGCTCCGGGGCCGACGCGGCCGATGCCGTGGCCTCCGCAGGCGCGGGCGCCACCGCTTCGGAGGCCGCCTGGGGCCACACCGGCGCGGCGGGCTCGGCGCTGCCCGGCGCCGCCGCCGACCCGGCCACCGGCGCGGTGTCGACCGGCGGGCGTGCAGGCCACAGCCACACCGCCAGCGCCGCCACCAGCAGCAGGCCCACGGCCACGGCCGCCGGGTGGCGCAGCAGCTCCGCCGCGACCGGCTCCACGTGGGTGGGCTTGTCGCGAAAGGGCGTGTTCAGGCCGCCGCTGACCTGGTCGAGGCCGCCGGCCCCGGCCGGCGGCAGCAGGGACAGGATCTCGGTGGCGTCGATCTTCAGCACCCGGCACACGCTCTGCGCCAGGGCGCGCGCGAAGGTGGCATCCGGAAGCTCGTCGAGCCGGTCGCGCTCCAGCGCCTCGAGCTTGCGCTGCGGCACCTTCAGCGATGCGGCCAGCACGGCGATGTGCATGCCCTGCGCCTCGCGCGCCCGGCGCAGCAGGGCACCGGCCGTGGCCGCGGCTGGCACGGGTGCCTCCGCGGGGGCCTCGCCCGCCCCCGTCTCCCGCGGGTCAGCCATCGAACTGGCCCCGGTCGAAGCGCAGCGCCTCCGGGCTCTGGGGGAAGCGGCGGCGCAGTTCCTCGCCCAGGGTGCGCGCACCGGCGTCGTTGCCCAGGCGGTGTTCCACGCGGGCGGCCAGCCACAGGGTCTGCGCGTTGGAGGTGGTGGGCTGTTCGTTGATGCGGCGCAGGTAGAAGCGCGCACGCTCGAGTTCGCCGAGCCCGAACAGCACCTCCGCCAGGTTGAACGCGGTGCCGGGGTTGCCCGGGTCCATCTCGTAGGAGCGGCTGAGCGTGCGCTCCGCGCCGGCCAGGCGCCCGGCCCGCGCCTGGCACAGGCCCTTGGCCAGCAGCGAGCGCGCCGCATCGCGGTACTGCGGCTGCGCGATGGCGGCGTCGAACTGCGCGAAGGCCTCGTCCCAGCGCTGCAGCTGGCACAGGTACCAGCCGTAGTTGTGCAGCGTGTCGGCGTTGCGCGGGTCGAGCTGCAGCGCACGGCGGAAGCTCTCGTCCGCCAGCGCGGGCTGGTTCAGGCTGGCGTAGATGAGGCCGCGCAGGGTGTAGGCCTCGGCGATGTCCGGGCGGGCGGCAATGGCCTGCTTGACTTCGTCGAGCGCCGTCTCCGGCTGGCCCCGCGAGAAGTAGCCCGCCGCCAGCTCCAGGCGCAGCCGCGCCCGGCGGTCGGCGTCGGTCATGTCGGAGGCGGTGCGGATGTCGGCCCCCGCAGGCGCCGTGGCACAGCCGGACAGCAGCGCCAGCCCCAGCATGGCGCCCAGCACGGCCGCCAGCAGGCCGGCACGCCGCGGCGCAGCGCGGCGGCTGCGCATCAGCGCACCGCCCCCGCCGGCGCGATGGTCACCACGCGGCGGGCCGCCATGCGCTCGCGCGCGTTCGTGCGGTCGGCCACCTCGCCGGCCAGCTGGCCGCAGGCGGCGTCGATGTCGTCGCCGCGCGTCTTGCGGATGGTGGTCACGAAGCCCGCCTCCTGCAGCACGCGCGCGAAGCCCCGCACGCGCTCGGCCGGCGAGCGCTTCAGGCCCGAGGCCGGGAAGGGGTTGAACGGGATCAGGTTGAACTTGGCGGGCACGCGCTCGCGGCGCATCAGCGCCACCAGCGCGCGGGCCTGGTCGTCGCTGTCGTTGACACCGTCGAGCATGCAGTACTCGAACATGATGAAGTCGCGCGGCGCGGCACCCATGTAGTGGCGACACGCGGCCATCAGCTCGGCGATGGGGTACTTGCGGTTCAGCGGCACCAGCACGTCGCGCAGCGCGTCGTCGGGCGCGTGCAGGGACACGGCCAGCGCCACCGGGCAGTCCTCGCGCAGCCGCTCGATCATCGGCACCACGCCGCTGGTGGACACCGTGACCCGCCGGCGCGACAGGCCGTAGGCGTGGTCGTCGAGCATCACGCGCAGCGCGGGCACCAGGGCGGCGTAGTTCTGCAGCGGCTCGCCCATGCCCATCATGACCACGTTGTCGATGGCCCGCTCGGTGGGGGCCAGCCCCAGCCGCGCGTGCAGGTGGTGCTCGGCATGCCACAGCTGGGCCAGGATCTCGCCGGTGCCCAGGTTGCGGCTGAAGCCCTGGTGGCCGGTGGAACAGAAGCGGCAGCCCACGGCACAGCCGGCCTGCGAAGACACGCACAGCGTGCCGCGGTCTTCCTCGGGGATGAACACGGTCTCCACCGCGTTGCCCCCGCCCACGTCGAACAGCCACTTCACCGTGCCGTCGGCCGACACGTGCTCGGAGATCACCGGCAGGCCGCGCACCTCGGCCACGCCGGCGAGCTTGGTCCGCAGGCTCTTGGCCAGGTCGGACATGGCGTCGAAATCCGACGCGCCCTTCTGGTGGATCCAGCGGAACAGCTGCAGCGCGCGGAAGCGCTTCTCGCCCAGGGCCTCGCAATAGGCGGTCAGGCCCTCGAGGTCGAAGTCGAGCAGGTTGACCGCCATGGTCGCCAGCGCGCTGCCGAGGTGATCCCGCGACCCGTCAGCGCGAGTAGACGTTCATGCCGGGGAAGAAGAACGCCACCTCGACCGCGGCGGTCTCCGGCGCGTCGGAGCCGTGCACCGCGTTGGCGTCGATGCTGTCGGCAAAGTCGGCGCGGATGGTGCCCTTCTCGGCCTTCTTCGGGTCGGTGGCGCCCATCAGCTCGCGGTTCTTCGCGATGGCGTTCTCGCCCTCGAGCACCTGGATCATCACCGGGCCGGAGACCATGAAGTCCACCAGGTCCTTGAAGAAGGGGCGCGCCTTGTGCACCGCGTAGAAGGCCTCGGCCTCGCCACGGGACAGGTGCGCCATCTTGGCGGCCACGATCTTCAGACCGGCGCCCTCGAAGCGGGCATAGATCTGTCCGATCACGTTCTTCGCCACGGCATCGGGCTTGATGATCGACAGCGTACGTTCGACGGCCATGAAAAGCTCTCCTGAAATCAAGGACTTGGCAAAACAAATGATTGTAGCGCGGCAGCCGGTGGCAGCCGCGCTGCGCAGGGAATCAGCGGCGCCGGCCGCGGCCGCCGCCACCACCACCGCCGCCACCGCCGCCGCGACGGCCACCGCCGCCGGCGAGCTTCTTGTGGAAGGCATCGGCGCCGATGTAGCCCACCGAGGTCTGCATCGGGTCGGGCTGGCCGTCCTTGTCCTTCGGGCCGCGCGCCTTGCGACCGCCCAGCGGCTGCGCCTTCTGCACGAAACGGCGGTCGTAGGTCTGCTGCAGCGGATTCGGGATGGGCCCGTCGTCGGACAGCTCGCGCCGGGGCTTGTTGCGCTGCAGCTGGGTCTTGTCGTAGGTCTGCTGCAGCGGGTTGGGGATGGGGCCGTCGAAGTCGTCGATGTCGTCGAAGTCGTCCCGGCTGTCGCGCTCGGCGCGGGCCTCCCGGCGCGGCTGTTCGCGCGCCTGCTCGCGCGGCGGCCGGCGGTCGCCGCCGGCGCGCGGCGGGGTCGGCACGCCCTCGGCACGCGGTGCGCCCTCACCCCGGCCCTCATCCCGGCCCTTGCCACCCTTGCGCCGGTTGCGGCGGCCGCGGGCATCGCCCTCGTCCTCGCGCGGCACCACCGGCGATGCCGTGAGCCGCCGCAGCGACTTCAGGTCCGACTCCGGCAGGTCCACCCAGACGCCGCGCTTGAGCCCGCGCGGCAGCACCACCGACCCGTAGCGGATGCGGATGAGCCGGCTGACGGCGTGGCCCACCGCCTCGAACAGGCGGCGCACCTCGCGGTTGCGGCCCTCGGTGATGACGACGCGGTACCAGTGGTTGGCGCCCTCGCCGCCGCCGTCCTCGATGCTCTTGAAGGCGGCACGCTGGCCGTCGATCTCCACGCCGTCGAGCAGGCGCTGACGGGCCTCCTCGCTGAGCACGCCCAGCGAGCGCACGGCGTATTCGCGCTCCACGCCGAAGCGCGGGTGCATCAGCTGGTTGGCCAGGTCGCCGGAGTTGGTGAACAGCAGCAGGCCCTCGGTGTTGATGTCCAGGCGCCCCACCGACTGCCACTTGCCCTGGGGCAGCCGCGGCAGGCGGCGGAAGACCGTGGGGCGCTGCTGCGGGTCGTCGTGCGTGACGACCTCGCCGGCCGGCTTGTGGTACGCCAGCACGCGCGCCCGCGGCGGCTGGATGCGCACCCGGATCGGCTTGCCGTCGACCTGCACGCGGTCGCCGAAGGAGATGCGCTGGCCGGTGTGCGCCACCTCGCCGTTCACGGTGACGCGACCGTCGGCGATCATCTGCTCCAGGTCGCGCCGCGAGCCCACGCCGGCCTGCGCCAGCACCTTGTGCAGCTTGGGTGCATCGGCCTCCGGGGCCAGCACGCGCCGGTGCGCTTCCTGGCCCGGCGTGGCGCGGGCGGCGTCGGTCGCGCCGTCATCGGCACCGTCGTCCGCGGCCTCGTCATCGCCGGTGTCGTCGCCGCCATCCGCGGCCGCGGGGCCGGCCTGCGGCGCCTCGGCACCCGCGGCCCCGGCCTCGACCTGCACCTCGCCGATGTCGTCGTAGGCCCCGGACACCACCTCGGCAAACCACTCGCCCACGCGCTCCGGCGTGGCCGCCGCGGCCGAGGGCTCGGCAACAGCCGCCTCGCCAGCCGGGCCGGCGCCGTGGCCCTCACCCTCGCCCTCGCCGTCGCGCTCTCCGCGCCGTCGACCCCGGCGCCGGTTGCGCCGGCGGCCCTCGCGGCCGTCGGCCGGGCCATCGCCGTCCGCTTCACCCTCGGCCGGGCCGGCGCCACGCGCCTCGCCCGCGTCCGCCGCGTCCGCCGCGTCGCCGTCCTGCCGCTCGGCACGGGCCGCGGCAGGCATCGGCGCCGCGGTCGGGGCCGGGGCGGGCACGGTCTCGGCGGGCGCGACCGGCGCAGGGGCCGGCGCCGCCGACGAGGCCACGTCAGCCGCGGGCGCGTCTGCAGCCGCGTCGGGCACCGGCGCGTCGGCGGCCTTGCGCCGCGGCGCGCGGCGCTTGCGGACCGGGGCCTCGGCCGCGCCCTCGACGGGCGGGACCGGGGTGTCGGATGCGGGATTGTCGGCGTCGCTGTGGTTCATCGTGGCGTCTCGGGGGCGGCGGCGGCGGTGCCGGCGTCGGTGGGGGATGGGGGCAAGGGGGTGTGGGGGGCGAGCAGGGGCTGGGCGCTGCCGGCGGTGTCCGCGGTGCCGTGCGACTCGGGCGTGCCATCGCCGCGCTCGTCGGCCGGGCCGTCGGGCACCGCCTCCAGCGGCAGCCGCGCCTGCAGGGCGGGCGGCACGGCGGCCGTGTCGACGACATCGTCATCGGCACCGCCGAGCATCGCCAGCGCCTCGGCGCCGCCGGGTGCCTCCAGCGGCGGCAGCTGCGACAGGCTCTGCAGCCCGAGGTCGTCGAGAAACTGGCGCGTGGTGGCGTACAGCGCCGGGCGCCCCGGGGCCTCGCGGTAGCCGATGGCCTCGATCCAGCCGCGGTCCTCGAGCTGCTTGACGATCTGGCTGCTCACGGTGACGCCGCGGATGTCCTCGATGTCGCCGCGGGTCACCGGCTGCCGGTAGGCCACGATGGCCAGCGTCTCCAGCGCGGCGCGAGAGTAGCGCGGCGGCTTCTCCGGGTGCAGCCGGTCGAGGTGCACACGCATCTCGGGCCGGCTCTGGAAGCGCCAGCCCGAGGCCAGCGCCACCAGCTCGACCCCGCGCCCGGCCCAGTCGGCCGCCAGCTCGTCAAGCAGCGCGCGCACGGTGTCGGCGCCGATCTGGTCGTCGAACAATTGCCGCAGCTCACGCAGCGGCAGCGGTGCCGAGGCGCAGATGAGCGCCGTCTCGAGGACGCGTTTGGCCTCCGAAGTGTTCATGCCGTTCCTGGTCCTGGGGACCGGTGACGCGGGGCGACTGCCGCGCAGCCCGGCCGGGGCGGGTGGCCGCCGGGCTTCCCGTGCGCCTGCCATCCGCGGGGCGCAACCGCTGTTCGTTCCCCGAACCCTCCGCCGCTTGCGGAGGCCCGGCCCCTGAGGCCGGGCGGCGGGGCGCACCCTTCAGACGGTCATTCTAGCGCCAAGGCACCGGCGACGAGGCGCCAGGCGGCGGCGAAGTCCGGCGGCGGCTCGCAGCGCACCACCACGGGGGTGCCGTGCACCGGGTGGGTCAGCGCCAGCTGCCAGGCGTGCAGGGCCTGGCGCGCCATGCCCAGGGCCGGACGGCCGCCGTACAGCGCGTCGGCCACCAGCGGGTGGCCGCGGTGGGCCAGGTGCACGCGGATCTGGTGCGTGCGGCCGGTGTGCAGCGCGCAGCGCAATGCGCTGAAGCCGCCCTGCACGGCCAGGCACCGCACGTCGGTGCGCGCCGGCTTGCCACCCGGCACCACCGCCATGCGCACGCGCGAGACGGGGTCGCGGCCGATCGGCGCCTCGACGCTGAAGGCCTCGGGCACCACCTCGCCCTGCGCGATGGCGAGGTAGCGGCGCTGCACGCTGCGCTCGGCGATGGCGCGGGACAGTGCGGTGACCGCCATCGCGGTCTTGCCGACGACCATGACGCCGGAGGTGTCCTTGTCCAGCCGGTGCACGATGCCGGCCCGCGGCAGGCGAAGGGCGTCGGGGTGGCGCGCCAGCAGCCCGTTGAGCAGCGTGCCGGTCCAGTTTCCCGCCGCGGGGTGCACCACCAGCCCCGCCGGCTTGTCCAGCACCAGCAGGTGCTCGTCCTCCCACAGCGCGCGGATGTCCATGGGCTGAGGCTGGAAGGCCAGGCTCTCGTCGGTGGGCACGAGCTCCACGGCCAGCTGCTGCCCGGCACGCAGGCGCCGCGCGGGCACGCGCGCGACCTCGCCATCCAGGCGCACATGGCCGCGCGCCACCAGCGTCTGCAGCCAGGTGCGCGAGAGCTCCGGCACGCGCAGCGCCAGCGCCTTGTCCAGGCGCAGGCCATGCTCCGCGGCAGCCACCGGCGCGCTGCGCAGCTCCCGGCCTTCGGCCGCCTCCGGCGCGTCCCCGGTCTCGTCGTCGGGGTCGGGCACGGGGGCCGGGCGGGTTGAAGACGCCTCCCTATAATCCATGGCTGCATTGTCTGCGAGCGCCGCACGGCGCGTCCGTGCCGTTCTCCGTGTCGCTCATGAACCTCCGGTCCTCCCTGCGTGTGCGCGCCTTCGGCGCGGTCCTGGCCTGTGCCGTGCTGGCCGGCTGCGGCAGTGGCCCCAAACGGCCGGAGGACCAGACCGCGGAGGACGCCTACGCCGAGGCCCGCGCCGACCTGGACAACGGTGCCTTCGACGCCGCCATCCGCGGCCTCACGCGTGTGGAGGCGCTGGGCGGCGGCACGCTGATCTCGCAGCAGGCGCTGCTGGACAAGGCCTATGCGCAGTGGCGCTCGGGCGAGCGCGAGGCGGCCATCGCCACGCTCGACCGCTTCATCAAGTTCCACCCCTCCAGCCCGGCCTACGACTATGCGCTCTACCTGCGCGGCCTGGTGAACTTCAACGACGACCTCGGCCTGCTGGGCAAGATCTCCCGCCAGGACCTGTCGGAACGCGACCAGCAGGCCTCGCGCGACGCCTTCCAGTCCTTCAAGCTGCTGACCGAGCAGTTCCCGGACTCGAAGTACACACCCGACGCGCAGCTGCGCATGGCCTACATCGTCAATGCGCTGGCCAGCCACGAGGTGCACGTGGCCCGCTACTACTACCGGCGGGGCGCCTTCATGGCCGCAGCCAACCGGGCGCAGCGGGCGATCGCCGAGTTCCAGAACGCGCCGGCTGCCGAGGAGGCGCTGTACATCCTGGCCCGCAGCTACGACCGCCTGGGGCTGGACGAGCTGCGCGACGGCGCCGACCGCGTGCTGCGGCAGAACTTCCCCGACAGCCGCTTCCTGCGCGACGGCCTGCTCGCGCCCGATCGCGCCTGGTGGCAGTTCTGGTGACGGGCACGGCGCCGCCCTGGCGCCGTTGACGTCGGCACCCGTGCGGCGCCGTTGGCGTCGGCGCCCGTGCGGCGCCGTTGGCGTCAGCGCCCCTCGGCCAGCTGCGCCAGCCAGTCGCGCGCTTCCGAGGACTCGTCGATCTCCGCCATCGGCGGCAGTGCCGCGCGCAGGCGCGCGCCGTAGCGCGCCGCGCGCAACCGCGGGTCGCACAGCACCAGCAGGCCGCGGTCACGCTCGGTGCGGATCAGCCGGCCGGCCCCCTGCTTGAGCGCCACCGCCGCCTCGGCCACGAAAAAAGCATCGAAGGGGTCGTGCCCCTCGGCCCGCAGCTGGCGCACGCGTGCCTCCACCAGCGGGTCGTTCGGCGGCGGGAAGGGCAGCTTGTCGATGAGCACGCATTGCAGCGCGTCGCCCGGCATGTCAATGCCCTCCCAGAAGCTGTGCGAGCCCACCAGCATGCGCTGCTGGCCGTCGCCGAAGCGCTGCAGCAGCGTGCGTCGCGGCTCGCTGCCCTGCACCAGCACCTCCACCGTGCCGAGTTGACGCTCCAGCCAGGCGCGCGCCGCCTCGGCAATCTGCGGCAGCACGCGCAGCGTGGTGGTGAGCACGAAGGTGCGGCCGCCCAGGCGGTGCGCCACGCGCGCGGCCAGCGTGCCCACGGCCGCCGGGTGGGCCGCGTCGTGCGGCTCGGGCATGCGCCGGGGCACCCACAGCCGCGCCTGGGCCGGGTAGTCGAAGGGGCTGCCCACGCGCAGCTGCGCCGCGTCCTCCAGCCCGGTGCTGCGCGTGAACCACGCGAAGTCGTCTCCGTCGCCCAGCGTGGCCGAGGTGAAGACCCAGGCCCGCGGCGCCTTCTGCCGTTGTTCGGTGAGCATGGCGCGGATGTCCAGCGGCGACTCCACCAGCCGCGCCTGGTGGGTGCTCAGGTCCACCCAGCGCACGTGGCCCGCCGGGAGTTCGGCGGCAAAGCGCAGGGTCAGCGCCCCCAGCTCGCGGCAGCGCTGGGCCAGGCGCGCAAAGTCGGCGGCCGCGCCTTCCATCGCATCGGCGGCCGCGGCGGCAGCCTGCGCCGCGGCCGACAGTGCCTCCAGCGGCGCCTGCAGGGCGCCGTCGGCCGAGCATTCCTCGAAGCGCAGTTTCAGGGTGCCGCGGGTGTCGGTACGCCCTCCGGCTGCTGCCAGGCGCAGCTCGCGCGCCGCCTGGTCGAGCCGGCCCGACAGCAGGGCCCAGTCCTGCAGGCCGCGGGCATGCTGCAGGCCGGCGCCGAGCAGGTCGCGCGCGAGGTCGATCACCTGCCCGGTGGACAGCTGCTGGCCCAGGAACTGCACGCCCGCCTCGACGAGCTGGTGCGCCTCGTCGAAGACCGCCGCGTCCACGGTGGGCAGCAGCTCGGCCACGCCGCTGTCGCGCAGCGCCAGGTCGGCGAAGAACAGGTGGTGGTTGACCACCACCAGGTCGGCCGCCATGGCCTCCCGCCGCGCCGCCACCACGTGGCAGCGCGCGAAGTCCGGGCAGTCGCTGCCCAGGCAGTTCTCGCGCGTGGAGCTCACCAGCGGAATCACCGGCGATCGCTCGTCCAGCCCGTCCACCTCGGCGAGGTCGCCGGTGCGCGTGGCCGCGGCCCAGGTCTCCACGCGCGCGAGCTGGCGCACCGCCCAGCGGTCGGGCAGCTGCGCGGTCAGCCGCGCCTGGCCCAGGCGGTGCAGGCACAGGTAGCTGGAGCGGCCCTTGAGCAGCGCCAGCGTGACCGGCACGCCCAGGGCGTCGCGCAGGCGCGGCAGGTCGCGCAGGAAGAGCTGGTCCTGCAGGCTCTTGGTGGCGGTGCTGACCAGGGCGCGCCCGCCCGACAGCAGCAGCGGCACCAGGTAGGCGAAGGTCTTGCCGACACCGGTGCCGGCCTCGGCCACCAGGGTGCCGCGCGCCTCCAGCGCCTGCGCCACCGCGTCGGCCATGCGATTCTGCGCCTCGCGCGGGCGGAAGCCCGCCTCGTGCCGCGACAGCGCCCCCCCGGGCGCGAAGGCCTCGGTCACCAGACGACGGAGCTCGGACACGCGTGCGGGGTTCAGGCCGGTTCCGGAGGCTCGAGCGAGCCCTCCAGCCGCGCGATCAGGTCGCGCAGCGCGAGGCGCCGCTTCTTCAGCCGCCGCAGCGCCAGGTCGTCCACCACGGGATCTTCCGCCCCGCGGTCGATCAGGCTGTCGAGGTCGGCATGCTCGATGCGCAACTCGATCAGCCGACGATGCGGCGAATGCAGGTTCTCTTCCACGGGCGTCACAGGCGTGGCCCGAGTTTATAGTCGTGCTGGATGAATGCGATCCCGTTCCGCCTGACCGCCGCCACCGGCATCCACCGCGGCGATCGCGCCTACCAGCAGGACCAGGTCGAGGTGCTGATGCACGGCCGGGTGGCCGGCTGCGCGCTGGCGGTGCTGGCCGACGGCATGGGTGGCAAGAGCGGCGGCCGCAAGGCGGCCGACCAGGTGCTGCTGACCGCCCGACAGCTCTTCGACCGCTTCGTGCCCGGCAAGGACGATGCCGCCGAGATGCTCAAGGCGCTGGTCGACGAGTCGCACCTGATGATCAAGCTGACGGCGATCACGGCCGAGGAGGAGCCGCACAGCACGGTGGCGGCCATCCTCATCGGCCCCGACCTGCGCTGCGACGCGGTGCACGCCGGCGATTCGCGCGTGTACCACTTCCGCGGCGCCGAGATGATGGGGCGCACCAGCGACCACTCCTTCGTGCAGAAGCTGGTGGACGAGGGCAAGATCACCGAGGAACAGGCGAACACGCACCCGCAGTCCAACCTGCTCACCGGCTGCCTGGGCACCCACCAGGACCCGCCGCACACACCCTGGGCCCTGGGCACGGTGGCCCCCGGCGACACGCTGCTGGCCTGCAGCGACGGCCTGTGGCACTACTTCACCCCCAAGGAACTGGGCGCGATCGTGCACACCCTGCCCCCGCGGGAGGCCTGCGAGATGCTCGTGACCAAGGCGCGCCAGCGCGCCCGCGGCGGCGGCGACAACCTCTCGCTCGCGCTGCTGCGCGTGGACCCGCTGAAGGCCTGACCCCGGCCGGGTCGGCTCAGGTCAGCGAGGTGTCGACCTCGCGCCGGGCCAGCCCCAGATATTCGGCCGACTGCATCTCCTGCAGCCGCGACACCGTGCGCGGGAACTCGTGCGCCAGCGGCCCCTCGGTGTAGAGCTGCTCGGCCGGCACCGCCGCCGACAGGATCAGCTTCACGCGCCGGTCGTAGAGCACGTCCACCAGCCAGGTGAAGCGGCGCGCCTCGCTGGCCAGGCGCGGCGGCATCTGCGGCACGCCCGACAGCAGCACGGTGTGGAAGCGCGACGCGATCTCGAGGTAGTCGTTCTGGGACCGCGGGCCGCCGCACAGGGTGGCGAAATCGAACCACACCACGCCGCCGGCACGCCGCAGCGGGCGCAGCTGCCGGTGCTCGATGTGCAGCACCGGGTCCTCGTCGCGCGCCTCGGCCAGCTCGGCGAAGGCCTGCGCCATGGCGGCGTCGGCGGCCTCGCCAAGCGGACAGTGGTAGAGCTGCACCTGCTCGAGCGTGCGCTGCCGGTAGTCGGTGCCGGCATCGACGTTGATGACCTCCAGGTGCTGCTTGAGCAGCGCGATGGCCGGCAGGATGCGGTCGCGGTGCAGGCCGTTGGGGTAGAGGCCGTCGGGCTCGAAGTTGGAGGTGGTGACGATGCTGACCCGGTGCTCGAACATCGACTCCAGCAGCCGGTACAGGATCATCGCGTCGGTGACGTCGGCGACGTGGAACTCGTCGAAGCAGATCAGCCGGAAGCGCCTGGCGATGCGCTCGCCCAGCACCTTCAGCGGGTCGGCCGTGCCCTTGAGCTCCTGCAGTTCGCGGTGCACCTCGCGCATGAACTCGTGGAAGTGCAGCCGCGTCTTGCGCTGCAGCGGCACGGCCTGGAAGAAGCAGTCCATCAGGAAGCTCTTGCCGCGGCCGACGCCGCCCCACATGTAGACGCCGCGCGGGATCGGCGGGCGCACCAGCAGCTTGGTCAGCGCGTTGCGCCGGCGCGCCTTGTAGTCGGCCCACTCGCGCTCGCAGCGCTCCAGCGCCGCGATGGCGCGCAGCTGCGCCTCGTCGGCGCGGTAGCCGCGCTCGGCGAGGGTGGCTTCGTAGAGCTGGCGGACGCCCAAGCCGTCCGCCGGGTCAGAAGTTGAGGGTGCGCTTGTCCACGGCGAGCGCGGCTTCCTTGGTGGACTCGCTCAGGCTCGGGTGCGCGTGGCAGATGCGCGCGATGTCCTCGGCACTGGCACGGAAGGCCATGGCGACGCAGGCCTCGGCGATCAGCTCGCTGGCCATGGGGCCGACGATGTGCACGCCCAGGATCTCGTCGGTCTGGGCGTCGGCCAGGAACTTCACCATGCCGGTGGTGTCGCCCAGCGCACGCGCACGGCCGTTGGCCATGAAGGGGAAGCTGCCGGCCTTGTAGGCGCGGCCGGCGGCCTTGAGCTGCTGCTCGGTCTGGCCCACCCAGGCGATCTCCGGGCTCGTGTAGATGACCCAGGGGATGAGGTTGAAGTCGACGTGGCCGTGCTGGCCGGCGATGCGCTCGGCCACCGCCACGCCCTCCTCCTCGGCCTTGTGGGCCAGCATGGGGCCGCGCACCACGTCGCCCACCGCCCAGATGCCGGGCACGCTGGTGCGGCAGTCGGCGTCCACCAGGATGGCACCGCGCTCGTCGAGCTTCAGGCCCACGGCCTCGGGGTTCAGGCCGGCGGTGTTGGGCACGCGGCCGATGGAGACGACGAGCTTGTCGACCTCCAGCGTCTGCGCCTCGCCCTTGGCGCTGGTCCAGGCCACGCTCACGCCCTTCTTCGTGACCTTGATCTCGCCGACCTTCACGCCCAGCTCGATCTTCAGGCCCTGCTTGACGAAGGCCTTGTGCGCCTCGCGTGCGATCTGCTCGTCCACCGCGCCCAGGAAGGTGGGCAGGCCCTCGAGCACCGTCACTTCCGCGCCGAGGCGGCGCCAGACCGAGCCCATCTCCAGGCCGATGACGCCGGCACCGATGAGGCCCAGCTTCTTCGGCACCGCGCCGATGCGCAGGGCCCCGTCGTTGCTGAGGATCTTCTCCTCGTCGAAAGGCACGCCCGGCAGCGCGCGCGCGCTGGAGCCGGTGGCCACCACCACCTGCTTGCCGGTGAGCACCTGGTCGCCCACCTGGACCTGCCAGGCGTCGGCGGTGCCGCCGACGAAACTGCCGGTGCCGTGGAAGAAGGTGACCTTGTTCTTCTTGAAGAGGTAGAGGATGCCGTCGTTGTTCTGCTTCACGACGTCGTCCTTGCGGCCGATCATCTTTGCCAGGTCCAGGCTCAGGCCCTTGACGCCGATGCCGTGGTCGGCGAAGTGCTTGCCCGCGTGCTCGTAATGCTCGCTGGACTGCAGCAGCGCCTTGCTCGGGATGCAGCCGACGTTGGTGCAGGTGCCGCCGGGCGCAGGGCCGCCGGCGGCGTTCTTCCACGCGTCGATGCAGGCCGTCTTCAGGCCGAGCTGGGCCGCGCGGATGGCCGCGATGTAGCCGCCGGGGCCGGCGCCGATGACGATGACGTCGAAAGAGGTGGTGGTCATGAGGCAATCACATTCAAGCCACCGCCGCGGATCCGGCTCTGCCGGTCCGGTGGCGGGCGGCCCCAAGGGTCAGGAACTGGCCCTTCGCAGGGCCAGGGTGTGGCGAGCGCAATCGAGCTTGGGGGCTCATTCACTGGGGACGAAGATCCACAGCAGGATATAGAGCAGGATGCCGGTGCCGCCGAAGAGGGCCAGCGCCGTGATCAGCAGCCGCCAGATCCAGGCGTCGACGCCGGTGAGCACGGCGATGCCGCCGCAGACGCCGCCGAGCCAGCGGTCGCTGCGGCTGCGCCGCAGCTTCGCGAGGGCGGGCGCCGACGGCTCGCCCTGCAGCACACGGGCCTTGGCGCGCTCGAACTCGGCGTCGCTCAGGCTGCCGGCGGCACGCAGCGCCTGCAGGCGTTCGAGGTCGTCGGCAATGCCCATGGCCGGCTCCTTGGCGTGACGCGGATCAGATGTCGAACAGCAGGCGCGCCGGGTCCTCCAGCGCCTCCTTCATCGTCACCAGGCCGAGCACCGCCTCGCGGCCGTCGATGATGCGGTGGTCGTAGCTCATCGCCAGGTAGTTGATGGGCCGCACGACGACCTGGCCGTCCTCGACCACCGCGCGGTCCTTGGTGGCGTGCACCCCCAGGATGGCGCTCTGCGGCGGGTTGATGATGGGCGTGCTGAGCATGGAGCCGAAGACGCCGCCGTTGCTGATGGAGAAGGTGCCGCCGGTCAGCTCGTCGAGCGACAGCTTGCCGTCCTTGGCCTTCTGGCCGAACTCGGCGATCTTCTTCTCGATGTCGGCAAAGCTCATCTGGTCGGCATCGCGCAGGATGGGCACCACCAGGCCGCGCGGCGAGCCCACCGCGATGCCGATGTCGAAGTAGCCGTGGTACACGATGTCGTTGCCGTCCACGCTGGCGTTGAGCACCGGGTATTTCTTGAGCGCGGCCACCGCGGCCTTCACGAAGAAGCTCATGAAGCCCAGCTTGACGCCGTGCTCCTTCTCGAACTTGTCCTGGAACTTCTTGCGCATGGCCATCACCGGCGCCATGTTGACCTCGTTGAACGTGGTCAGGATGGCGTTGCTGGCCTGCGACTGCAGCAGGCGCTCGGCCACGCGGGCCCGCAGGCGCGACATGGGCACGCGCTGCTCGGGACGGTCGCCCAGGCGCAGCGTCAGCGGGGCGGCCACGGCGGGCAGCCGGGGCGCTGCCGCCGCGGCCGCGGCCGGCGCGGCAGCCTTGGGCGCGGCCGCGCCGGCACCCACGGCGGCCAGCACGTCGCCCTTGGTGATGCGGCCGTCCTTGCCGGTGCCGCTGACGGCGGCCGGCGAGACGTGGTGGTCGGCCATCAGCTTGGCCGCCGCCGGCATCGCGACGCCGGCCTTGCTGCCCGCCACGGGCGCAGCAGCCGCAGCCGCAGCCGCAGCCGCAGCCACGGGCGCCGGTGCCGCTGCGGCCGCCGGTGCCGCGGCAGGGGCCGCCGGGGCGGCCGCGCCGGCGGTCGCCTCGGTGTCGATCTGCGCGATCGCCTGGTCGCTGACGACGGTGCCGCCGTCGGCCACCAGCAGCTGGCTGAGCACGCCGGCGGCCGGCGCCGGCACTTCCAGCACGACCTTGTCGGTCTCGATCTCGATCAGGATCTCGTCCAGCGCCACGGCCTCGCCGGGCTTCTTCTTCCACTGCAGCAGGGTCGCTTCGGCAACCGATTCGGAGAGCTGCGGAACCTTGACTTCTACGATGGCCATCGTTGTTCTTTCGTCGGATGCAGGGTCACTTGGTCAGCACGAAGCCCTTGAGCTTGCCGAAGGCCTGTTCGATGAGGGCCTTCTGCTGCTCCTGGTGCAGGTGGGCGTAGCCGACCGCGGGTGAGGCCGAGGCGGCGCGGCCGGCGTATCCCAGGCGCTGGCCCTCGAGCATGTTCTCGTGGATCTGGTGCTGGATGAAGAACCATGCACCCTGGTTCTGCGGCTCGTCCTGGCACCACACCACGTCGGTCGCGTTCGGGTACTTCTTCATCTCGGTGGCAAAGGCCTTGTGCGGGAACGGGTAGAGCTGCGCGATGCGCAGGATCGCCACGTCGTCGCTGCCCTTCTCCGCGCGCTTGCGGGCCAGGTCGTAGTAGACCTTGCCCGAGCAGACGATGACCCGCTTGACCTTGGCCGGCACGATGCTGGTTTCCGGGTCGGGGTTCACCGTCTTGAACTCGCCCTTGGTGAACTCCGACAGCGGCGAGGTGGCGTCCTTGGCGCGCAGCAGGCTCTTGGGGGTGAGGATGATCAGCGGCTTGCGGAACTGGCGCACCATCTGGCGGCGCAGCAGGTGGAAGATCTGGCTGGCGCTGCTGGGCTGGCAGATCTGGATGTTGTTGTCCGCCGCCAGTTGCATGAAGCGCTCCAGGCGCGCGGAGCTGTGCTCCGGGCCCTGCCCCTCGTAGCCGTGCGGCAGCATCAGCGTCAGGCCGTTGGCCCGGCCCCACTTGACCTCGCCACTCGCGATGAACTGGTCGATCACCACCTGCGCGCCGTTGGCGAAGTCGCCGAACTGCGCCTCCCAGATCGTCAGCGTGTTCGGCTCGGCGCTGGCGTAGCCGTACTCGAAGCCGAGCACCGCCTCCTCCGACAGCAGCGAGTCGATCACCGTGAAGCGCGCCTGGCCCTCGGCCACGTGCTCCAGCGGCACGTAGGTGCCGGTGTCCCAGCGCTCGCGGTTCTGGTCGTGCAGCACGGCGTGGCGGTGCGTGAAGGTGCCGCGGCCGCAGTCCTCGCCCGACAGGCGCACCGCGTAGCCGCTGGCCACCAGCGACGCATAGGCCAGGGTCTCGCCCATGCCCCAGTCGACGTTGATCTCGCCGCGGCCCATCGCGGCGCGGTCGGCCAGCACCTTCTCCACCAGCGGGTGGAGCTTGAAGCCCTCCGGCACGGTGGTCAGGCGCTCCGACAGGCGGCGGATCTCGGCCAGCGGCAGCGCGGTGTCGGCCGCGTCGGTCCACTTCTTGCCGAGGAAGGGCGCCCAGTCGACCGCGTACTTGCTCTTGAAGTTGGTCAGCACCGGGTCCACCGTGTGCCGGCCTTCGTCCATGGCCGAGCGGAAGGCCTTGACCATCTGGTCCGGGCCGTCGGCGGGCAGCACGCCCTGGGCCACCAGCTTGTCGCCGTAGAGCTTGCGCGTGCCGGGGTGGGCCGCGATCTTCTTGTACATCAGCGGCTGCGTCAGGCTGGGCGTGTCCTGCTCGTTGTGGCCCAGCTTGCGGAAGCAGACGATGTCGACCACCACGTCCTTCTTGAACTGGTGCCGGTAGTCCATGGCCAGCTGCGTGCACAGCACCACGGCCTCGGGGTCGTCGCCGTTCACGTGCAGCACCGGGGCGTCGATCATCTTGACCACGTCGGTGCAGTACAGCGAGGAGCGCGCGTCGCGCGGGTCGCTGGTGGTGAAGCCGATCTGGTTGTTGATGACGATGTGCACCGTGCCGCCGGTGTAGTAGCCGCGGGTCTGCGACAGCGCCAGCGTCTCCTGCACCACGCCCTGGCCGGCGAAGGCCGCGTCGCCGTGCACCAGCACCGGCAGCACCTGGGCGCCGGTGGTGTCGCCGCGGCGCTCCATGCGCGCCTTCACCGAGCCCTCGACCACCGGGTTGACGATCTCGAGGTGGCTGGGGTTGAAGGCCAGGCTCAGGTGCACCGGGCCGCCGGGCGTGGACACGTCGCTGGAGAAGCCCTGGTGGTACTTCACGTCACCGGCGGGCAGCTGCTCGGGCGCGGTGTGCTCGAACTCGGCGAACAGGTCCTTGGGCATCTTGCCCAGCGTGTTGACGAGCACGTTCAGCCGGCCGCGGTGCGCCATGCCGATGACGATCTCCTGCACGCCCTGGGTGCCGGCGCGCTGGATCACCTCGTCCATCGACGCGATGAAGCTCTCGCCGCCTTCCAGCGAGAAGCGCTTCTGGCCCACGTACTTGGTGTGCAGGTAGCGCTCCAGGCCCTCGGCCGCGGTGAGGCGGTCGAGGATGTGCTTCTTCTGCTCGGCGGTGAAGGTGGCCTTGCCGCGCAGGCTCTCCAGCCGCTCCTGCCACCAGCGCTTCTCCACCGGCTGCGTGATGTGCATGATCTCCGCGCCGATGGTGCCGCAGTAGGTCTCGCGCAGCGCCTGCAGGATCTCGCGGAGCGTCATCTGCTCCGCCTTGCTGAAGTAGGTGTTCGTGGCGCTGAACGTGGTGTCCATGTCGGACTCGTTCAGGTCGTAGAACGCAGGCTCCAGCTCGGGGATCTTCGGGCGCTCCAGGCGCTTGAGCGGGTCGAGGTCGGCCCAGCGCGCGCCCAGCGACCGGTAGGCCGCGATCAGGCTCTGCACGTGCAGCTGCTTGCGCGCGATGGCGAGGTCGTCGCCGCTGACGCGGCTGACCAGGGTGCCCGCCTTGGCGCGCTGCGCGAACGACTGGATCACCGGCATGTGCGCGATGTCGCGCGCCTCGGTGCCGTCGACGGCCGGCACGTGCTGCAGGTTGTCGAAGTAGGTCCGCCAGTTGTCGGGGACGCTGCCGGGATTGTCGAGGTAGGCCTCGTACAACTCTTCCACGTACGGCGCGTTGCCGCCGAACAGGTACGAGTTCGACCTGTATTGCTCCATCATGTCTCGCTCACCTCTCGCCCCGGGTCTGCCGGGACTTCGATGGGTTGATCAACCTTCCGCGGCCCCGGCTGCACCGGTTGGCGGACTAGCGACCCGCCTTGCCGCGGGATGCCGGCAAGGGGACGGGGAAGGACCTCTTCAGTCAGTCCGGACTGTACACCCGGGGCTGGCTTGTGCCCCGAATTGAAGCGCACGAAGCCTGCACATTCCCTGACAGCGGCCCGCGGGCCCGGGCAGACTGTCGGCTCGATGCCACAGACCGCCACCCCGCGCGTGATCCGCCTGCGCGCCGACGCCCCGGCCAAGCCGCCCGAGGGCGCGGCCTGCAACGGCTGCGGCGTGTGCTGCGCCTGGGCGCCCTGCCCGGCCGGCATGCTGCTGTCGCGCCGTCGGCACGGGCGCTGCCGGGCACTGATGTGGGGCGAAGGCCGCTACCGCTGCGGCCTGCTGGCGGCGCCGCAGCGGTTCGTGCGCGTGCTGCCGGCGGGCTGGGTGCGTGCCCTGGCGGCGCGCTGGATCGCCGCCGGCCGGGGCTGCGACGCCAGCCTGCGGGTGGGCTGACCCCGGTCGCCGCCCGTCGGGCCGCTGGCGCCGCCGGCGGCCGGTGGCGGCTCGGGGACGTGCCGGTACGTGCCTTGCTTCCCGGGTAGATACCGAACGCGGCTGGGTGCCGCCGGTCCTACGATCCACATCCTCGTTGTCCAACCCTGGAGCTCTTCGATGAAGCTGAATGCCCTGCTCGCCGCGGCCGTGCTCGCCACTTCGGCACTGGCCGTGAGTGCGCCGGCCGCCGCCAACACCCTGCGCTGGGCCGCGCAGAACGACATCCTCACGCTGGATCCGCATTCGCAGAACCACGCCACCACCAACGCCATCCTGATGCACGCCTACGAGGGCCTGACGCGCTACGGCGTCAACCGCGAGGTGGAGCCCGGCCTGGCCACGAAGTGGACCTTCATCAGCCCGACGCAGGTGCGCTTCGAACTGCGCAAGGGCGTCAAGTTCCACGACGGCACGCCCTTCACGGCCGACGACGTGATCTTCTCGTTCGAGCGCATCAAGCAGCCCCAGGGCACGATGCAGATCTACGTCACGGGCATCAGCGAGATCAAGAAGGTCGATGACCACACCATCGACATGATCCTCTCGGCGCCCAACCCGATCCTGCTGCGCAACATCATCGACTTCCGCATCATGAGCAAGGCGTGGTCGGAGAAGAACAACACCACCAAGGTGCAGGACTACCGCGCCAAGGAGGAGAACTTCGCCTCGCGCAACGTGATGGGCACCGGCCCGTACCGCATCACCGGCTGGACGCCTGACCAGCGCGTGACCATGACGGTCAACAAGGACTGGTGGGGCAAGCTCGACGGCAACGTCACCGAGGTGATCTACACCCCGATCAAGTCCGACGCCACGCGCGTGGCCGCGCTGCTGTCGGGCGACGTCGACCTGCTGACCGACCTGCCCACCCAGGACGTGGCCCGCCTGCGCGCCGACAGCAAGCTCAAGATCCTGGACGGCCCGGAGGTGCGCACCATCTACCTCGCGCCCGACGTCGGCAGCCCGGAGCTGAAGTACAGCAACGTCAAGGGCAAGAACCCCTTCGCCGACAAGCGCGTTCGCCAGGCCATGAGCATGACGATCGACCGCGCGGCCATCCAGCGCACCATCATGCGCGGCCTGTCCATCCCGGCGGGCATCATGGTGGCGCCGGGTGTCAACGGCCACACGCCCGACCTGGACCAGCCCACCAAGGTGGACGTGGACGGCGCCAAGAAGCTCATGGCCGAGGCCGGCTACCCCGACGGCTTCGAGGTGCGCATGAACTGCCCGAACAACCGCTACGTCAACGACGAGGAGATCTGCCAGGCCATCGTCGCGATGTGGGCGCGCATCGGCATCAAGGCCAGCCTGCTGGCCGAGAACATGGCCACCTTCAGCCAGAAGTTCCAGAACTTCGACTCCAGCCTGTACATGCTGGGCTGGGGCGTGGCCACCTACGACGCGCAGTACACGCTGCAGTCGCTGGTGCGCACCCGCACCACCGGCGCCGACGGCAACTTCAACTTCTCCAAGATCAGCGACCCGGTGGTCGACAAGCTGGTCGACGCGATGAAGACCGAGGTCGACGTGGCCAAGCGCAACCAGATGATCAAGGAAGCGCTGCAGCGCACCAAGGACGAGGTCCTGCTGATCCCGCTGCACCACCAGATGCGCCCCTGGGCGATGAAGGCGGGCGTGACCACCATCCACCGCTCCGACGACCGGCCGGAGGCGCGCTTCACCTCGGTGAAGTGACCGGCGGCGCCACGCGCCGATGCAGCCAGGGGCCCCGCGGGGCCCCTTTTCAATGGCTCTGGCCGGGCCCCGTCAGGCCGTCGCCAGCCGGTCCGTCACCACGCGCCCGCCCTGCATCAGCAGGCGGATGCCGGCCTCCGGCGCGGCCAGCATGTCCAGGCCGGCGGCGGGGTCGCCGTCCACCACCAGCAGGTCGGCAAAGGCGCCGGGCGCCAGCACGCCGAGCTGGCGCTCCTGGCCCATCAGCCGCGCGGCCGTGAAGGTGGCGCTCTGCAGCAGGGTCAGCGGCGGCACCGCCGGGGCGCGCAGCAGGAACTCGCTGTTCTGCCGAGCGTGCATGTGGCCCAGCAGGTCGGTGCCGAAGACCACCGGCACGCCCTCGGCGTGGGCGATGCGCACCGCCTCCAGGCCGCGGTCCGCCACGTGGCGCAGCTTGTCCAGCATGGCCGGGCTCCAGCCCAGGCGCTCGCCCTCCTCGGCCAGCGCCGCGTAGGTGGCCAGCGTCGGCACGAAGTACGTGCCGTGGGTCTTCATCACGCGGGCCGTGGCCTCGTCGATGAGGTTGCCGTGCTCGATGCTGCGCACGCCGGCCTGCACCGCGCGCGTCACCGCCCGTGGCGAGTAGGCATGGGCCAGCGCGTAGCGGTTGGCGGCCTCGGCCTCCTCCACCGCGGCGCGCAGTTCCTCCATGCTGAACTGCGTGCCGTCGATCGGGTCGTTGGGGCTGGAGACGCCGCCGCCGGCCATGATCTTGATCTGGTCCACGCCCTGGCGGATCTGCTCGCGCACGGCGCGCCGCACCTCGCCCACGCCGTCGGCGATCGCCCCGGCCAGTCCGAGCCCCGCGCAGGCACAGAACATCGGCCCGCGCACGCCCTGCGGCCGCATGTCGGAATGCCCGCCGGTCTGCGAGATGGGCTGTCCGGCGATGAACAGGCGCGGCCCTTCGTACAGTCCGCGGGCCACCGCCTCGCGCAGGCCGCGGTCGGCCCCGGCGGCGTCGCGCACCGTGGTGAAGCCGCGCTTCAGCATGGCGGCCATCAGCTGCCCGCTCTCGGCGCTGACCAGCGAGGCCGGCGCCAGCGCCACCGCCGCCAGGTCGTGCGAGGTGGCCACCACGTGCACGTGGGCATCGATCAGCCCGGGCAGCACCGCACGGCCGCCGGCATCGATCATGCGCTCGGCGTCGTCCACCGCGATCGGCTCCTGCGTGACGGCGACGATGCGGTCGCCCTCGATGACGAGCGTGCTGCCGTCGCGGAACGCCGCCGCGGCGCTGTCGAACAGCCGCGCGTTGCGGATGACCTGGCGCCGTGCCGGACGGTCGGCCCCGCGGCCCATGGCCATGCCCCTCAGCCGCCGCAGACGCGCGCGCGCGCCTCGCGGTACTCGCGCGCCAGACGCTCGCACATCTCGCGTGCCGGCACGACGGCCTTCACCGCGCCGATGCCCTGCCCGCAGCCCCAGATGTCCTTCCAGGCCTTCTTGGCACCGTCACCGCCGAAGTTCATCTTGCTCGGGTCGCTTTCCGGCAGGTTGTCGGGGTCCATGCCGGCATTACGGATGGAGGGCTTGAGGTAGTTGCCGTGCACGCCGGTGAACAGGCTGGAGTAGACGATGTCGTCGCTGCTGCTGTCGACGATGCACTGCTTGTAGGCCTCGCTGGCCCGCGCCTCGTGGGTGGCGATGAAGGCGCTGCCGATGTAGGCGAAGTCGGCGCCCATGGCCTGCGCGGCCAGCACCGCGCCGCCGGTGGCGATGGAGCCCGACAGCGCCAGCGGGCCGTCGAACCACTCGCGGATCTCCTGCACCAGCGCGAACGGGCTCTTCACCCCGGCGTGGCCGCCGGCACCGGCGGCCACCGCGATCAGGCCGTCGGCGCCCTTCTCGATGGCCTTGCGCGCGAAGGCGTTGTTGATGATGTCGTGCAGCACCACGCCGCCCCAGGCGTGCACCGCGTCGTTGATGTCGGTGCGCGCGCCCAGGCTGGTGATGACGATGGGCACCCGATACCTGGCGCAGACCTCCATGTCGTGCTCGAGCCGGTCGTTGGTCTTGTGCACGATCTGGTTGATGGCGTAGGGCGCCGCCGGGCGGTCGGGGTTGGCCCGGTTCCAGGCCGCCAGGCCTTCGGTGATCTCGGCCAGCCATTCGTCGAGCTGCTCGGCCGGGCGCGCGTTGAGGGCCGGCATCGAGCCGACGACGCCGGCCGTGCACTGCGCGATCACGAGCTTGGGGTTGCTGACGATGAAGAGCGGCGAGCCGATGATCGGCAGCGGCAGGTTCGCGAGCACGGGCGGGAGCGGCATCAGAAGGCCTCCAGGGGCATGGACAGCACCGCGTCGCCGCCGGCGACGACGCTGTCGCGCAGGCCGGGCACGCGGCTGAGGATGTGTTCGGCGTAGAAATGCGAGGTGGCGATCTTGGCGCGCATGAACTCGGCGTCCTCGCCGGCGGCGAGCCGCTCCTCGGCCACCAGCAGCGCACGCGCCATCTGCCAGCCGGCCATCAGGTTGCCGGCCAGCATGAGGTAGGGCACCGACCCGGCATACACCGCGCCCGGGTTGGCCTTGCCCTCGGCCGCCATCCAGTCCACCACCTCGACGAAGGCCTCGCGCGCCGCGCGCAGGCGGCGCAGCATGCCGCGGGCGGCCGCGCTGTCGCGCAGGGCCAGGTCGCCCTCGGTGGCCTCCACCTGCGCCGCGATGGCCCGCGCCGTGGCGCCGCCGTCGCGCACCGTCTTGCGGCCCACCAGGTCGTTGGCCTGGATGGCGGTGGTGCCTTCGTAGATGGTGAGGATCTTGGCGTCGCGGTACATCTGCGCCACGCCGGTCTCCTCGATGAAGCCCATGCCGCCGTGCACCTGCACCGCCAGGCTGGCGACCTCCAGGCTCATCTCGGTGGAGAAGCCCTTGACCAGCGGCACCAGGAATTCGTAGAAGGCCTGGTTCTGCGCGCGCGTGGCGGCATCCTCGTGCGCGTGCGCGGCGTCGTAGGCCGCGGCGGCCACACCGGCCATCGCGCGGCAACCCTCGGTGAAGGCGCGCATCGTCATCAGCATGCGCTTGACGTCGGGGTGGTGGATGATGCCGCCGCCCGGGGGCGTGCTGCCGTCCACCGCGCGGCCCTGCACGCGCTCGCGCGCATAGGCCACCGCCTTCTGGTAGGCGCGCTCGGCCAGCGCGATGCCCTGCACGCCCACCGCGTAGCGGGCGGCGTTCATCATCACGAACATGTAGGCCAAGCCCTGGTTCTCCTGCCCCACGAGGTAGCCCACGGCACCCCCATGGTCGCCGTACTGCAGCACGGCGGTGGGGCTGGCCTTGATGCCGAGCTTGTGCTCCAGGCTGACGCAGTGCACGTCGTTGCGCGTGCCGTCGGGCATGACCTTGGGCACGATGAACAGGCTGATGCCCTTGACGCCCTCGGGCGCGCCGGTCACGCGGGCGAGCACCAGGTGGACGATGTTGTCCGCCATGTCGTGCTCGCCGTACGTGATGTAGATCTTGGTGCCGAAGATGCGGTAGCTGCCGTCGGCCTGCGGCTCGGCGCGCGTGCGCACCGCGGCCAGGTCGCTGCCGGCCTGGGGCTCGGTGAGGTTCATGGTGCCGGTCCATTCGCCGGACACCATCTGCGGGATGTAGGCCTGCTGCTGCGCCGGCGAGCCGGCGGTCAGCAGGGCCTCGATCGCGCCGTCGGTCAGCAGCGGGCACAGCGCGAAGCTGAGGTTGGCGCTGTTGAGCATCTCGGTGCAGGCGAAGCCGATGGTCTTGGGCAGGCCCTGGCCACCGAAGGCCGCCGGATGCTGCAGCCCCTGCCAGCCACCTTCGGCAAACGCGCGGAAGGCCGCCTTGAAGCCGGGCGTGGTGGTGACCACGCCGTCCTTCAGGGCCGAGGGCTGCTGGTCGCCGGTCCAGTTCAGCGGCGCGACCACGCCTTCGTTGAAGCGGGCGGCCTCCTCGAGCACCGCCTGCGCGGTGTCGGCGCCGGCATCCTCGAACCCGGGCAGCGTGGCCACGGCGTCGATGCCGGCCAGCTCGCGGATCACGAACATCATGTCCCGCACGGGGGCACGGTAGGTCATGCGTCTGTCTCCTTCACATGGCACGAGGGCGCCAGGATGGACCGTGGCGCCCTCGACGAGTCGCTCTGCCTCAGAGCTTCTCGATCAACTCCGGCACGGCCTGGAACAGGTCGGCCTCCAGGCCGTAGTCGGCCACGCTGAAGATCGGGGCCTCCGGGTCCTTGTTGATCGCGACGATCACCTTGGAGTCCTTCATGCCCGCCAGGTGCTGGATCGCGCCGCTGATGC
>VFQM010000197.1_pt1 | contig 75162 bp, 77 predicted proteins | sample 3512391 | NCBI WGS metagenome assembly VFQM01 (sample SAMN10412369, study PRJNA504923) | tailings metagenome | isolation source: Replicate 1 from Balatoc abandoned mine | place: Philippines | reverse complement strand
AGGTAAGCTTGCCCGACGTGGTGGTCGTGTCGATCGCCTCGTGCAGGCTCAGCAGAGGGAAGCGTCGCCCACCCCATCGACGGGGAGAGAAACGACCAATGCGATCGGGCCGGCGCAGCCCTGGCCGATCTCCGCAAGACCGGAAAGACTACAATCCGCGCGGCGGATTGGCCGAACGGCGCGCCAGCGCTACTCCGCCATGCTGATCGTCACCTGGCAGGGACGAGACCCGTCAGGGGCTCGGTCGGAGCGCAGCGGAGATAGAGCGGCGGTCCCGCAGGGAGGCGCCACCCCTGACCTTGCACTTTTCCGCTTCATCGACTAACATGCAGTCAATGACTTATGGAGTTGCATATGGCAGTCATGACGATCCGAAACATCGACGATGCGATCAAAAATCGTCTGCGCCTGCGCGCTGCGATGCACGGTCGGTCGATGGAAGACGAGGCCCGCGACATCCTGCGTTCAGCGCTCTCGACCGAAATCCCCCGGCCTCGCAATTTGGGACAGGCCATCCATGAGAGGTTCGGCGCGCTGGGCGGTGTCGATCTGCCTGAGCTGTACCGCGAGCCGATCCGGGCGGTGGACTTCGGCGAATGATTGTTCTCGACACGAACGTCATTTCCGAGCTGATGCGGCGCGAGCCTGACCCGAGGGTCATGGCGTGGATTGCCGAGCAGCCGATGGCGGGCGTATTCACGACGACGCTGACGCAGGCGGAAATCTTCTACGGACTGGCGCTGCTTCCCGAGGGACGCCGCCGCGATGACCTGCTGGCCGCCGCACGCCCCATGTTCGATGTCGATCTTGCCGGCCGCGTGCTGCCGTTCGATACCGACGCGGCCAGCGCCTATCCAGAGATTGCCGCCGGGCGGAAACAGGGCGGCAAGCCGATCAGCCAGATCGACGCGCAGATTGCCGCCATCGTGCGCTCGCGCGGCGCGCGACTGGCGACTCGCAATGTGCGCGACTTCGCCGAGTGCGGGATAACGGTCGTCGATCCGTGGGGCGAAGCATGACGCCCGCCGCCGCACGACCCTATCTGCGCTACGCCGCGATGAAGCCTTTGTGCGAAGTGCGGACACGCGGCAGCGTGTCGAGATGGCTCTTCCTCGCAAAGTCCGTCGCCGCACGCCCCGTCGCTGGGCCGAGTGCCCGGACGACCTGCACGACTATACCAATCCCGTCGCGCCGCGCCGGGCGTCGCGCCGGTCGCGCGACGATGACGGGCCGCTCGTCGTCACTGACGACTGGCCGGAGCAAGTTCCGATCGGCGACGCCGAGTTGCGCGCGATCGAAGGCCACATGCGGCAAGAGCTGGACAAGCTGTTCGGACCGCTGCCGTGAAGTGAGGAGTGAAGCGTTATGACCAGCGCCGCCCTGCGACGAGACGAGGATGAGGCGCCGGTCGTGGCGACCGCCCGCGCGGCGCTCTACCTGCGCGTCTCGACCGGCCGGCAGGCCGAGAGCGATCTTTCGATTCCCGACCAGCGCCGCCAGATCGAAGGGTATTGTCTGTCACGCGGCTGGGAAGTCGCGGCCCAGTTCGTCGAGCCGGGCAACACCGCGACCGACGATCGCCGGCCTGCCTTTCAGGCCATGATCGACGCGGCGATGACAAAGCCGCCGACGTTCACCGTCATTGTCGTCCACAGCTTCTCGCGGTTCTTCCGCGACCAGTTCCAGTTCGAGTTCTACGTCCGCAAGCTGGCGAAGAACGGGGTGAAGCTCGTCTCGATCACGCAAGACTTGGGCGACGATCCGATGAGCGTGATGATGCGCCAGATCATGACGCTGTTCGACGAGTATCAGTCGAAAGAGAACGGCAAGCACACGCTTCGCGCGATGAAGGAGAATGCGCGGCAAGGCTTCTGGAACGGCGCTCGTGCGCCGATCGGCTATCGCGTGGTCGCGGCGGGCGAGCGCGGCGCAAAGATCAAGAAGAAGCTGGAGATCGACCCGAACCAGGCGGAGACGGTGCGGCGCATCTACCGCATGGCGCTGAATGGCGTCGATAACAGAGGACCGATGGGCCTCAAGTCGATCGCCACTTGGCTGAACGAGAACAACATCCGCACCCGCGACGGCGGGCGCTGGGGCTTGGGCGCGGTGCATCAGGTGTTGACCCGCACGACCTATATCGGCCAGCACCGTTTCAACACGCGCGATCACAAGACCAGGACGCCGAAGCCGGAGAGCGAGCACGCCATCATGGAAGTGCCCGCCATCGTCTCGGAAACGGAGTTCGAGGCGGTCCAGCGGTCGCTCAAGGCGCGGAGTCCGAAGATGATGCCGCCAATGGCGGTGGGCGGCCCGACGCTGCTCACCGGCATCTGCTTTTGCGCCTGCTGCGGCGGCGCGATGACGCTGCGCACGGGCACCAGCAGCGTCGGGCGGGAATATCGCTATTACACTTGCTCGACGAAGGCGCGACAGGGCGCGACCGGCTGTCCCGGCATCACCGTGCGGATGGATCGGCTTAATGAGGCCGTGGTCGATCATCTCGAAGCGCGGCTACTCGACCCGGCGCGGCTCGAAGCTCTGATGAATCAGATCCTCGAACGCCGCGACGAGTGGGTGAATCAGCGCCGCGAGCATGTCGCCGATCTTGAGCGACGCGCGACCGAGGCGGAAGCCAAGCTCAAGCGGCTTTACGACGCGATCGAGAATGGCGTCATCGACGTAAGCGATCCGTCGCTCAAGGATCGCATCGCCGAGCTGACCGCGACGCGCGACCAGGCCAAGGGAGATTCTGAGCGCGCACTTGCCCATATCGTGAAGATCGGCCCGGCGATCACGCCGGAGAGCCTGCGCGCCTTTGCAGCCGCCCTGAAAAAGAAGCTGCGGAACGGCGACGGCACTTTCGCCCGCGATCAGGTGCGGGCGGTCGCCCAGCGGGTCGAGGTGGTCAGCCGGAAAGAGGTCCGTATTCGCGGCCTGCGCAGCGAGCTGCTCCGAACGCTAACCGCCGCCTCTGGCGTAGAGGCGGCGGTGCTAGGCGTTCGTGCCTTTGAACCGAAATGGCGCACCCGACAGGATTCGAACCTGTGACCTTCGCCTTCGGAGGGCGACACTCTATCCAGCTGAGCTACGGGTGCTTCGCGGCGGTGCCTAGCCGGTCGAACGGTCATTGGTCAACGGATTCGATGCAGGATGGTCCGACTGCTCGGTTCGCGACTGCGCCACTCTGCCGTAGCCCTTCGCACTCTATGATACTACGCAGTATGCTTACGTCATGCTTACGTGAAGCGATTTCACCAGACTGGTTCGCTGAAAAGACGCAAAAATCTATAAGAAACTCAATGGTTTACGAAGAGATTGAGCGCAATTTTGGGGCTTGACCTCTGCCTTCGGAGGGCAGCGCTCTATCCAGCTGAGCTACGGGTGCGCAGACGGCGGCCTCTAGCAACTGCGCGAGCCGCCAGCAATGGCCTATCGACCGCGTGCGACGGATGTGCGAAGCGGGACCATGGAGCCGCAGGGGAGCCGGCGTGAAGGCATCCGATTACGACTGGCCGATGGCGGCCGACCTTTATGGCGAGATGCAACTCGAGGCGCACCCGCCGGCGCGGCACCAGTGGCGCGACTTCGTTCCCGGCATCCTCGTCACCGCGATCGCGGCGCTCGCTGCCGCCTGGCTTGCCGACCATTATGCCGCGCCGATCGTCCTGATGGGGCTGCTCATCGGGCTGGCGCTGAGCTTCCTATCGCAGGACAAACGCACCCACGCCGGGCTCGACCTGATGTCGCAGACCGCGCTGCGTATCGGGATCGTCTTCGTCGGGGCACGGATCACCGCCGCCCAACTCGTCGACCTCGGTCCCCTGCCCTTCGCCTTGCTCGTCCTGATCATGGTCGCGGTTATCGCGGTCACCGTTGCCAGCGCGCGACTGTTCGCGCAGGACCGCCATGCTGCGCTGCTCGCGGGCGGGGCCACCGCAATCTGCGGGGCGTCGGCGGCGCTCGCGCTATATTCGCTGATCGGCGACAGGCGCGTCGACCAGGCGCGCTTCACGCTGACGCTGGTCGGCATCACCGTCGCAAGCGCGCTCGCAATGACGCTTTATCCAGTGCTCGCCGCGCAGCTCGGCCTGTCCGATGCGCAGACGGGCTTCCTGATCGGCGCGTCGATCCATGACGTCGCGCAGGCGATCGGCGGCGGCTTTTCCTTTTCGGCACCGGCGGGCGAGGTCGCGACGATCGTCAAGCTGACCCGCGTCGCGCTGCTCGCGCCGATGCTGATGCTCGTCGGGCTATGGCTCGCACGGAGCGGCGGCGACACCACGGGCAAACGCATCCCGCTCCGCCTGCCCTGGTTCATCCTCGGCTTCCTCGCCGTCGCTGCGATCAACTCGCTCGTCGCGATCCCCCGGCCGGTGACCGATGGCGCCGCGACGGTGGCGCAGGCGCTGCTGCTGCTCGCGATCGTCGCCACCGCGATGAAGGCGCGGCTGCATTTGCTGCTCGACCAGGGGTGGCGCAGCTTCGCGCCGATCATCGTCGCGACGCTGACCAGTTTCCTGCTGTCGCTGGGGGCCGCGCTGTTGCTGTGACGCCGTGGCGTCAGGCCACGCGGCTGGAATATCAGCTCTTCGGAAGCGCCCAGCTCACCGTCAACTGCGTCGCACGGCGCGGAATGTCGAGCTTGGCCTCGCTGAAATTGACCTTTTCGTTCGGCGGCAGCATCCGCACCGGCGGCTTGATCGTCCAGCTATAGACGATCGTGCCCTGCGCATCGCGCAGTTCGGCAAGGATCGGCGGGACGCGCTGTTCGCGATCGGTCGGGTTGATGATCACTCCCGACGCGGCGAAATAGATGGTGCCGTCGGCAAGCTCGCGATGGTCCTGGTTCGGCGGCAGTTCGATGACGAGGTCAGGCTCGTCGCTCATGCCGGGAATGCCCAGCCCCTGCGCCCAACTCGGCAGCCCGAAATAATAAAGGCCTGCGGTCGCCGCGACCATCAGCGCCGCAGCGCCCGCGGCGATCATCGTCCAGCGCTTCGCCGGGTTGCGGCGCGGGCGGCGGAAGGGCAGCGGCGCCTCGCTGTCGCTGACCGTCACCGGCCGTTCGACCGCCGGCGCGGCGGCGAAGGCGGCGGGCGGCGGCGTTTCGGCGGCGGGGCGGGGTGCGACAGGCGGCGCTGCCGGGGTGGGCGGAGGCGATACCGGCGTCTCGGCCGGCGCGGCCGATGGGGCGGGAGCGGGCCGTTCGACCAGCGACGCAGCGTCGGTCAACAGGATTTCACTCGGTGCTGCGGGCTCCTGGAACCAGCTGTGGCGACAATTGGCGCAGCGCACGGTGCGGCCGTTGGCGCCGATCGCCGTATCGGGAACGACGTAGCGGGTGTGACAGGCAGGGCAGGCGAGGATCATGCCCCCTCTAAACACGCCGATTCGCGCGTTGCAAGCGCCGCGTCGCCCCGCGCGCCCCACTCGCCGCTTGTCCTTGTGGAGAAGGCGTGCGACAGGCGGCTGCATGGGCGCCGTCGCTGCACCTTTGCCACGGATTTTCGGGGGCGCGCGCCGCCCCGTGGCGACGCCATGACGGAGGCCGCCAGCCCGCGTCCCGGCGGCGCGATGGTCGAATTCGACCGCGTCGGGCTGCGTTATGGCCCCGACGCCGAAATCCTCGCCGATATCAGCTTCAACCTGCAGCCGGGCAGCTTCTATTTCCTCACCGGCGCATCGGGCGCGGGCAAGACCTCGTTGCTCAAGATGCTCTATCTCGCGCAGCGCCCGAGCCGCGGACTCGTCCGCCTGTTCGGTGAGGATCTGGTGAGCATGCCGCGCCACCGCCTGCCAGGCTTTCGCCGCCGCATCGGCGTCGTTTTCCAGGACTTCCGCCTGATCCCGCACCTGTCGGCGCGCGACAATATCGCGCTGCCGCTGCGCATCGCCGGGGTCAGCGAGGAGGATCTTTCGGGCCCGGTGGGCGAAATGCTGAGCTGGATCGGCCTCGGCGACCGCGCCAACGCCTTTCCGCCGACCTTGTCGGGCGGCGAGCAGCAGCGCGTCGCGATCGCGCGCGCGGTGATTGCCCGCCCGCAATTGCTCGTCGCCGACGAACCGACGGGTAACGTCGATCCCGAAATGGCGATGCGCCTGCTGGGGCTGTTCGAGGCGCTCAACCGGCTCGGCACCACCGTCGTCGTCGCGACCCACGACATCCACCTGATCAGCCGCATCGACAATGCGCAGATGATGCGGCTCGAAAAGGGGCGGCTCGCCGACCCGACCGGCGCGCTGCGCTATCCGCCGGCGAACCGGGTATGACGCCTTGATCATCCCGCGCGTTCCCGTCCAGCATCGCCGCCTGCTCCCCGACCGCCGCCTGTCGGGGCCGACGCCGTGGGTGATCGCGATCCTGATGATGCTCACGCTGCTCGCCGCGGGCGCGGGGATCGGCCTCGCGCGCGCCGCGAACAATATCGGCGATGCGATCACCGGGCGCGTGACGGTGCAGATCGTCACCGCCAACCCGGTGACGCGCGCGGAACAGGCGGCCGAGCTGCGCCGCCGCGCCGCTGCCGCGCCCTATGTGCGCGGCGCACGCCAGGTTGGGCAGGACGAGCTGCTCGCGACGCTCGGCCAGTGGCTCGGCAGCGCCGGCGGCGACGACCCCGTGCTCCGCTCGCTGCCCTTGCCCGCACTCGTCGACATCGATTTCGTCGGCGGCGAACGCGCGGGCCAGCTCGCACAGCTTCGCGCCCTCGTCACACAGACTGCCCCCGGCGCACGCGTCATCCCGCACGCCGAATGGCTCGGCCCCGTCGCGCAATTGATCCGCAGCCTCGCCTGGGTCGCGGCGGGCATGGTGCTGCTGATGACGCTCGCCAGCGCCGCGGTCGTCATCATGACCGCGCGCGCCGCGCTCGGCACCCATTATGCGACGATCGAAATGCTCCACCTGATCGGCGCGACCGACCGCCAGATCACCCGCCTGTTCCAGCGCCGCATCGCGATCGACACCGCTTATGGCATCGCATTGGGCAGCGTCGTCGCCGCCGCGATCATGCTGCTGATCGGCTGGCAATGGTCGGGGGTCACCTCGGGCCTCGCGGCGACCGCCTCGCTCGGACCCGCCGGATGGGCGCTCTTGCTGGCGTTGCCGCTATTGGCTATCGCGCTCGCAGCCCTGACCGCGCGGCTGACTTTGCTCGCCGCGCTCAAGAAGATTTTATGATCAAGCGCCTGCTCTCGCTCCTGTTCCTGGCCTGGGTGCTCGGCTTCGCATGGTTCGCCCTGCTGCCGCCGCTGCCCGCCGCCAACCAGAAGACCGACGCGATCGTCGTGCTCACCGGCGGGCCGGGGCGCATCGACCGCGCGCTCGAACGGCTCGAGGCGGGCGACGCCAAGCGCCTGCTGATCAGCGGCGTCGCACGCGAGGTGAAGCCGCGCGAACTCGCCGCCGAATATAAGCGTCCCGAGGAACTCTTCGATTGCTGCATCGCGCTCGGCTTCGAGGCCGAGGATACGCGCTCGAACGCCACCGAGGTCGCGACCTGGGTTGCGCGGCGCAACTATCGGAGCGTGCGGCTGATCACCACCGACTGGCACATGCGGCGCGCCGAATATGAAATCGGCCGCGCGGTCGGCGACAAGGTGACGATCGTTCCCGACGCGGTGCGCAGCCAGCCGAGCTTCGCGACCTTGTTTCGCGAATATCATAAATATCTCGCCGGGCTGGCGGGCGGCGTCCTCGGGCTTTAAGAGCAGCGCCGATGCGCTACACCGTCGCCCTTTTCCGCTCGATCCTCTTCTGGCTGCTCTTCTTCCTGATGAGCAGCTTCAGCTCGATCGGCGCGGTGATCTCGCTGCCGATCTCGCACAAGGCGACGATCTGGTTCGTCCGCGTCTGGGCGAAGGCGCACCGCCTCTTCTGCCGCTTCGTGCTCGGCCACCGGATCGTCGTCGAGGGCGAAATGCCCGACATTCCCGTCCTCTATGTCTTCAAGCATGAGGGCGCGTTCGAGACGATCGAGCAGCCGGGACTGTTCAGGCACCCCGCGGTTTTCGCCAAGGAACAATTGTTCAACATCCCCGTCTGGGGCCAGGCAGCGCGCTTCTATGGCCTCGTCCCCGTCGACCGCGACGGCGGCAGCAAGGCGATGCGCGCGATGCTCGCCGCCGCCAAGGCCGCGCTCGCCGCCGGGCGCCCGCTGGTTCTGTTCGCCGAAGGCACGCGCGTCCCGCACGGGAAGGCGCCGCCGCTACGCGCGGGCTTTGCCGGCGTCTATCGCATGCTCGGGGTGCCGGTGATCCCCGTCGCGGTGAACAGCGGCCTCGCCTATCCGCCGCGACGCTGGGTCAAATGGCCGGGCACGATCACCTACAAGATCGGCGAAACCATCCCCGCCGGCCTGCCGCGCGAGGAAGCCGAGGAACGCGTCTGGCGCGCGATCAACGCACTCAACCCGCCCGAAGCGTTGCTGGAAGGCTATAAAGCCCCCTGAATCCCGTTCGTGTCGAGCGAAGTCGAGACACGCGAAGGCATAGGCAGTGCAAGCGTATCTCGACTTCGCGCGATACGAACGGCGGTTGGGCGCATGGACGCCTAATGTTTCCGCCCGAAATCGGGCGCCGCGTCATCCTGACCCTGTTCGATGATCGACCGCCGGATCGCGCGCGTGCGCGTGAACCAATCCTCGAGCTTCGCGCCGTCGCCGCGGCGGATCGCCTGTTGCAGCACGGTCAGATCCTCGTTGAACCGCTGCAGGGTGGCGAGCACCGCGTCCTTGTTGGCGAGGAACACGTCGCGCCACATCACCGGGTCGCTCGCGGCGATACGCGTGAAGTCGCGGAAACCGCCCGCCGAATATTTGATCACCTCGCTCTCGGTGACCTCTTCGAGCTCGCTCGCGGTGCCGACGATCGTATAGGCGATGAGGTGCGGCAGATGGCTCGTCACCGCGAGCACCATATCATGGTGCGCGGCGTCCATGACGTCGACCCTCGCGCCGAGCGCTTCCCAGAAACCGGTCAGCGCCGCGACGGCGTCGGCGGAGGCGTCGGTGCCCGGGGTGACGATGCACCAGCGCCCGTCGAACAGGCTGGCAAAGCCCGCCGCCGGCCCGCTGTTCTCGGTCCCTGCAACCGGGTGCGCCGGAATGACTTCATGACCGGGAAGCGCCTTCGCCAACGCCTCGGCGACGCTCGCCTTCGACGATCCGACATCCGAAATGATCGCGTCGGGCTTCAGCCCCGGCGCGATCGCGGCGGCGGCATCGGCCATGCGCCCGACGGGCACCGCCAGGATCACCAGGTCGGCATCGGCGACCGCTTCGGCCGCATCGTCGACAATCATATTGCCCAGCCCGAGCGCGCGCGCTTCTTCGCGCACATCGGCGCTGGCGTCATGCCCGGTGACCGTCACGAACGGCATGCGCTCGGCAATCGCGCGCGCGAGCGACGAGCCGATCAGCCCCAGCCCGACGATCGCGACCTTCTCTATCGCCATCAGCTTTCGACCGCGGCGCGGATCGCGGCGGCGAGGCCGCGCGTCTCGTCAGCGGTGCCGATCGTCATGCGCAGCGCGTTGGGCAACCCCTGTCCGGGCAGCCAGCGCACGATATAGCCCGCGTCCATCAAACGGTTATAGACGGTCTCGGCGCTGACGCTGCCTTCGAACAGCACGAGCAGGAAATTGCACGCCGACGGCACCACGCGCAGGCCATGATTGCCGAGACTCTCGATCTCGCCCGCCAGCCAGCCGCGCCATTCGGCATTATGTTCGCGGCTGTGCGCGACGAAGTCGTCGTCGCCGAGCGCAGCGACGGCAGCGGCCTGCCCCGCGCGGGTGACATTGAACGGCAGGCGGATGCGGTGCAGCGCCGAAATCACGTCCGAGCTCGCATAGCCCCAGCCTATGCGCTCGGCGGCCAGCCCGTGGATCTTCGAAAAGGTCCGCGTCACGAAGACATTGGGCTCAGTCTTCGCAAGGTCGAGCCCGCCATCATCTTCGGCCTCGGACAGATATTCCGAATAGGCCTGGTCGATCACGAACAGCACGTCCTTCGGCAGCCCGGAATAGAGCCGCTGGACCTCCGCGCGCGTCGCGAGCGTTCCGGTCGGATTGTTCGGATTGGCGAGATAGACGACGCGCGTCCGCTCGGTCACCGCCGCGAGCAGCGCATCGACGTCGGTCGCATAATCCTTGTCGTCGGCCTCGACCGGCACCGCGCCGACGCGCCGCGCCGCGATTTCGTAGACCGCAAAGCCATAGCGCACATAGAGGATCTCGTCGCCGGCGCCGGCATAGGTGCCCGCCGCGAGGTGGAGCAATTCGTCCGAGCCATTGCCGCAGATCACCCGTGCGGGATCGAGCCCGAACTTCGCAGCGATCGTCGCGCGCAATTCGTTCGACCCCGGATCGGGATAGCGCGACAGCGCATCGGCGGCACCCTGCGCGGCGGCGAAAGCGGCGCGCGCTTTCTCGCCCGTGCCGAGCGGATTCTCGTTCGCGCTAAGCTTGATCAACGGGCGTCCGTCGGCGCCCGCCGACTTGCCGGGAACATAGGGAGCGATGCCGCTGATCCACGGCTTCGGGGTGAGGGTCGGGGTCGTGTCGGTCATGCCGCGGCGTTTAGCGCGTGGGCGCGCCGAGTCCAGCACGTTGACAGCCCTCGCGCACCCGCTTAGCCCCGCGCGCACCATGGCGAGCGCGCTCCACCATATTTCGCACCAGAGCGTGACGATCCCGACCCCGCTGCCGCTCGACAGCGGCCAGTCGCTGCCGTCGGTGACGATCGCCTGGCAAAGCTATGGCGCATTGAACGCCGACAAATCGAACGCGATCCTGCTCTGCCACGCGCTGACCGGCGACCAATATGTCGCGAGCGACCATCCGGCGACCGGCAAGCCCGGCTGGTGGGCGCGCATGGTCGGCCCCGGCAAGCCGATCGACACCGACCGCTTTCACGTCATCTGCGCCAATGTGCTCGGCAGTTGCATGGGGTCGAGCGGCCCCGCGACCCCCGACCCGGTGACCGGCGCCCCGCTCGGCATGGCCTTTCCCGTCATCACCATAGGCGACATGGTCCGCGCGCAGGCGATGCTGCTGGGTCATCTCGGCATCGACCGGCTGCACGCGGTGGTCGGCGGCTCGATGGGCGGCATGCAGACGCTCGCCTGGGCGGCCAACTATCCCGAACGGCTCGAACGCGCACTGGTGATCGCCAGCGCCGCGCGGCATTCGGCGCAGAATATCGCGTTCCACGAGGTCGGGCGGCAGGCGATCATGGCCGACCCCGACTGGCAGGACGGCAATTATTACGACAAATTCTGCATGCCGACCAAGGGCCTCGCGGTCGCGCGGATGGCGGCGCACATCACCTATCTGTCCGAGGAAGGGCTGACCGAGAAATTCGGCCGCCGCCTGCAGGCGCGCGACATCAAGAGCTTCGGCTTCGACGCCGATTTCCAGATCGAATCCTATCTGCGACACCAGGGGCTCGCCTTCACCGACCGCTTCGACGCCAACGCCTATCTCTACATCACGCGCGCGATGGATTATTTCGACCTCGCCGAGCCGCATGACGGCCGCCTCGCGGGCGCCTTTGCGGGCGCGAAGGACGTGCGCTTCACGCTCGTCAGCTTCGACACCGACTGGCTCTATCCGACCGCCGAATCGCGCCGCATCGTCCAGGCGCTGCAGAGCGTCGGCGCGGCGGCGAGCTTCGTCGAACTGTCGGCACCCTATGGGCATGACAGCTTCCTGCTCGACGTGCCGGCGCTCGACCGGCTCGTCGCGGGCGCGCTCGGGAGCGGTTTCTGATGGCGCTGCGCCGCGACCTCGCGATCATCGCCGACGCCGTGCCGTCATCGGCGCGCGTGCTCGACGTCGGCTGCGGCGACGGCGAGCTGATGGTGGCGCTGCGCGACAAGGGCGTTGACGCACGCGGGCTCGAAATCGACCCCGCGAACGTCACCGCGGCGATCGCGCGCGGCCAGTCGGTGGTGCAGGGCGACGCCAACCGCGACCTCGCCGATTATCCCGATGACGCCTTCGATTACGCGATCCTGTCGCAGACGCTGCAGACCACCGAGCGCCCCGACCGTGTCGTTGACGAGCTGCTGCGCATCGCGCCGCGCGCCTTCGTCAGCTTTCCCAATTTCGCGCATTGGCGCGTGCGGCTCGCGCTGCTGTGGGGCGGGCGGATGCCGGTGACGCGGCTGCTGCCCGTCGCCTGGTACGAAACGCCGAACATCCACCATGTCACGGTCAGCGATTTTCGCGATCTGATCGGTGCGAAGAATATCGGCGTCGAGGCGGCCTGGTATCTCAGCGGCGACAAGCCCGCGAGCGACACCGCCGCGAGCTGGCGCGCCGAACATGCGATCTTCCTGATCGGGCGGGCATAGCCGCCCCCGATCAGCGCTTCCGTATCCCGTCCGCGATCAGCGCATTGGCGCGTGCCGCCACGGCGGCAACATCCTCGTCGGTATCCCAGACGCCATAGCGCAGCCCGAGGAAAACGTTCATCCCCATCATCGCCCAGGCTTCGACCTCGCCGATGCCGCCGCGCAATTCGCCCGCCTCGGCGCCGGCGGCGAGGCGCGCCGCGATGCGCTCGGCCGTCGAAGCGTAATGATTGCGGAAACTCTCGGGATCGACGAATTCGGCCTCGTCGACGATGCGATAGATTTCCTGATGCGCGCGCGCAAACCGCAGGAACGCCGCCAGCGCGCGCGCCTCGGCGTCGATCGCGCCGGTCGCACCCTCCATCGCGGGGGCGACATGGTCGCGCACGCGGCCCGACATGTCGGCGACGAGCGCGCGGAAGATCGCGTCCTTCGAATCGAAATAGGTATAGAAACTGCCGAGCGCGGTGCCGGCGCGGCGCGTGATGCCGCTGATCGACGCCTCGTGGAATCCGCGCTCGCCGAATTCGATCGCCGCGGCGTCAAGCAATTTGCGCAAGGTGCGGCGTCCGCGTTCGGTGCGCGGCACCTTGTCGGGGTTGCCCGTTTCGCTCTCGACGTCCGGCGCGGAAACTCGCGGCTGGTCCATCATCTGCCTTCCCGTCCTCCCCCACGGACGGCCGCACCCGACAAGCGGCGCGGCCAGCGTGGCTTTTTCGCATCACCGCCACCCAAAAGACAGCGGATAAATATTCCAAGTTGAAACTTGGTTCACCTTTCATTATTGGGAACGGCGCGGCTTGGCAAGACCAGCCCAAGAAAATCGAAAAGGGCGGCGCTGCGCCGCCCATGTCATGGGAGACTCACATGCGTCCTTTCGCCCGCCGCGTGCGCCACGCCGTCTGCGCCACCACCGCCCTCAGCCTGATCGCCTTCGCCCCGTCCGCCTTTGCGCAGGATACCGACCCGGCCGCGAGCGCCGATGACGGCAGCGAGGAAATCATCGTCACCGCCCGCCGCCGCGACGAACGGCTGCTCGACGTGCCGATCGCGGTCAGCGCAATTTCGGGCGAGGCGCTCGAGGCGCGCGGCGCGCTCGACCTCACCGACGTTGGCAACATCACCCCCAACACCACGCTCGAAACCTCGCGCGGCACCAATTCGACGCTCAGCGCTTTCATCCGCGGCGTCGGCCAGCAGGATCCGGTTCCGGGCTTCGAAGCGGGCGTCGGCATCTATCTCGACGACGTCTATCTCAACCGCCCGCAGGCCGCGGTGCTCGACATCTATGACGTCGAGCGAATCGAGGTGCTGCGCGGGCCGCAGGGCACGCTCTATGGCCGCAACACGATCGGCGGCGCGGTCAAATATGTCACCAAAATGCTGCCGCAGGACTTCAGCCTGAAGGCGCGCGCCACCTATGGCACCTATGACCAGGCCGAAGGCGTGCTGACCGTCAGCGCGCCGCTGACCGACATGCTGCGCGTCGGCGGCTCGGTCGCGCGCCTGTCGCGCGGCGGTTTTGGCAAGAATCTCACCGTCCCCGGCCTCGAAAATTACAACAAAGATGTCTGGGCAGGCCGCGGCACGCTTGAGTTCGGCGGTCATGGCGAACCCGTGCTGATCCGCATCTCGGGCGACTATACGCGCGACAAGTCGGACCCGCGCAACGGCCACCGCCTGATCCCCGGCCTGCTTTCCGGCGCGCCCGTCCTCGACGACGTCTATGACACCCGCGCGGGCCTCGTAAATCCGAAGCAGGATATCGAAGCCTGGGGCCTCGCGATGAACGTCTCGGCCGAACTCAGCGACAATCTGACGCTGCGCTCGATCAGCGCATGGCGCAAGGACACCAGCTTCACCCCGATCGATTTCGACAGCCTGCCCTCGGTCGATGTCGATGTCCCCGCGGTCTATCGCAACGAACAGCTCAGCCAGGAATTCCAGCTGCTCTATGACAGCGACCGGCTGCACGGCCTCGTCGGCTTCTATTATCTCGACGCCAAGGCCTCGACCAAGTTCGACGTGCTGCTCTCGACCACCGGCGCGTTGCTCGGCCTGCCCGGCTTCGGGCAAAAGACGATCGGCGACGTGCGCACCGACACCTGGTCGGTGTTCGGCGACTTCACCTTCGACGTGACCGATCGCCTGCACATTTCGGCGGGCGGGCGCTACACCGTCGACAAGCGCAACAGCTTCGTCTTCAAGCAGAACCAGATTTTGGGTGCCGATCCCGAATTCGGCGGCACCGGCGTGCCGCTCGGCGCGCCGATCACCAATTTCAACGGCAAGGCGCGCTTCACCAAATTCACCCCGCGCGCGTCGGTGTCGTTCGACGTCCACGACGATCTGATGATCTATGCGTCTTACTCGAAGGGCTTCAAGGGCGGCGGTTTCGACCCGCGCGGCAGCGCCAATGTCCGCGCGATCGACGTCAATAACGACGGTGTCTTCGCCTATCAGGAAATCTACAATTTCTTCCTGTTCGAACCCGAAACGGTCGACAGCTACGAAGCCGGGATCAAGGGTTCGGCGCTGGGCGGCGACCTCAATTTCGCGCTGACCGGCTTCTATGCCGATTACAAGAATGTCCAGATTCCGGGCTCGGTCGGCATCGACGCGAACAACGACGGCATCTTCGAAGGCTTTTCGGGCGTCACCACCAACGCCGCCTCGGCGACCTTCAAGGGTGTCGAGCTCGAAACCTCGGCACGCTTCGCACATGACTTCGCGGGTGCCGGGTCGCGGATGAGCTTCCAGGGCGCACTCGGCTATATCGATGCGCAATATGACGAGTTCATCGGCAATCTCGGCACCGACGTGTCGGACATCACCGACATCCAGAACACCCCGAGCTGGACCGCATCGGGCACGCTCGGCGCGCTGGTTCCGGTCGGCGACGGCGACGTCAATTTCTCGACCACGCTTTCGTATCGCAGCAAGACGCAACAGTTCGAATATCCCAGCCCCTATCTCGACCAGAAGGGCTATGCGCTGTGGGATGCCAGCCTCGTCTACAGCTTCGGCGGCGATCGCTATTCGATCGGCGTCCACGGCAAGAACCTGCTCGACAAGCAGTACAAGACCTCGGGTTACCAGTTCCTCGTCGTCAATCCGGCGACCGGCCTGCCCGTGACCAACGCGAGCGGCCTGCCGACCCCGTCGCTCGGCCGCGAAGGCGTCGCAACGGTCTTCTACGGCAATCCGCGGCAGCTGTTCGTTACCGGCACGGTGAAGTTCTGACCGGCGACGTTTCAGAAAAAGGGGGAAAGGGGCGCTGGCGACGGCGCCCCTTTTTCTTTGGCTGATAATGGCGAGTTTGGGGTTGGGAACAGCTCTCAAATTCTCGTCATGCTGAACTTGTTTCAGCATCCATGACCCGAGCACGAATTTTACGCGGCGCAGAATGAGGCGGCAGACCATGGATCCTGAAACAAGTTCAGGATGACGATGCTATAAAGGTCGTGTCGTTTCCAACCTCACCCGCCCAGTACCGGCGCCCCACCCGATGCGACCATACGTTCGCCGTCGATCACGATCGGACTCGCCACGCCATCGACGAAAGCCCCCTCGGGCCGGAACCGCATCCCGCGCGCGATCACCTGCGGATCGGCGAACACCCCGGCAAGGTCGTTGATCGGCCCCGCAGGTACATCCTCGGCCTCGAGCGCGAGCGACAGCGGCTGCGCCTCCCAGCCCGCGATCCTCGCCGCGAGCAGCGGGATCAGGTCCGCCCGGTTCGCGAGCCGCGCCGCATTGGTCGCGAAGCGAGCATCGTCGGCCCAGCCGGCCTCGCCGAGCACCGCGCAGAGCTTCCTGAACTGCCCGTCGTTGCCGACCGCGATCACCAGCTGGCCGTCGGCGGTGGCGAAGGCCTGATAGGGCACGACATTGGCATGGCCGTTGCCCATCCGCTTCGGCGACACCCCGCTTGCGAGATAGTTCGCGGCCTGGTTGGCGAGCACGCCGACCTGACAGTCGAGCAGCGCCATATCGACATGCGCGCCCGCGCCGGTGACGTCACGACGTCGCAGCGCGGCGAGGATCGCGACGGCCGAATACATCCCCGTGAAGATATCGGCATAGGCCACCCCCGCCTTCTGCGGCGCGCCGTCGGGTTCGCCGGTCAGCGACATCGCGCCGCCCATCGCCTGGATGATGAAATCATAACCCGCACGGTGCGCATAGGGCCCGGTCTGGCCGAAGCCGGTAATCGAACAGACGATCAGCCGCGGGAAATCAGCGCGCAGCGTCGCGGGATCGAGCCCATATTTGGCGAGCCCGCCGAGCTTGTAATTCTCGATCACGACGTCGGCATCGGCGATCAGCGCGCGCACCTCGGCCTGCCCCTCGGCGGTCGCGATGTCGATCGCCACCCCCGACTTGCCGCGGTTGGTGCTGTGATAATAGGCCGCGCCCAGATTTTCGCCGTCGGCGCCCTTGATGAACGGCGGGCCCCACAATCGCGTGTCGTCGCCGCTACCCGGGCGCTCGACCTTGACCACCCCGGCGCCCAGATCGGCGAGCAATTGCCCGCACCACGGCCCCGCGAGCACCCGCGCCAGTTCGACGACGCGGATGCCCTGCAAAGGTTTCAAGCCCTGGGGCTCAGGCAAAGGCACTGATGCCCGTGATCGCGCGGCCGAGGATCAACGCATGGACGTCGTGCGTGCCCTCATAGGTGTTCACCGTCTCGAGGTTCACCGCATGGCGGATGACATGATAGTCGGCCGAAATGCCGTTGCCGCCGTGCATGTCGCGCGCGACGCGGGCGATATCGAGCGCCTTGCCGCAGTTGTTGCGCTTCAAAAAGCTGATCATGTCGGGGGCGACATGCCCCTCGTCGATCAGCCGCCCGACGCGCAGCGCCGCCTGCGTTCCGAGTGCGATTTCGGTGAGCATGTTCGCGAGCTTCAGCTGCACGATCTGGTTCGCCGCGAGCGGGCGCCCGAACTGCTTGCGCTCGCCGGTATAGGTGCGCGCCGCTTCGTAGCAGAATTCGGCGGCGCCCATCGCGCCCCAGCCGATGCCGTAGCGCGCGCGGTTGAGGCAGCCGAACGGTCCCTTCAGCCCCGACACATGCGGCAACAGCGCATCCTCGCCAACCTCGACGCCGTCCATCACGATCTCGCCGGTGATCGAGGCGCGCAAGCTCACCTTGCCCTCGATTTTCGGTGCCGACAGGCCCTTCATGCCCTTTTCGAGCACGAAACCGCGGATCGCGCCGTCATGCGCGTCGGACTTCGCCCACACGACAAAGACGTCAGCGATCGGCGAATTGGTGATCCACATCTTCGCGCCCTTGAGACGGTAGCCGCCTTCGATCTTTTCGGCGCGGGTGCGCATGCCGCCGGGGTCGCTGCCCGCGTCGGGCTCGGTCAGCCCGAAACAGCCGACGAGCTCGCCCGAGGTCAGCCCGGGCAGATATTTGCGCTTCTGCTCTTCGCTGCCATAGGCGTTGATCGGGTGGATCACGAGGCTGCTCTGCACTGAACAGGCCGACCGGTACCCCGAATCGATGCGCTCGACCTCGCGTGCGATCAGGCCGTAGCTGACGTAGCTCAGCCCCGCGCCGCCATATTCGGGGTCGATCGTCGCGCCGAGCAGGCCGAGCTGGCCCATCTCCGACATGATCTCGCGGTCGAAACGCTCGTCGAGGAAGGCCGAGGTCACGCGCGGCAGCAATTCGCCCTCGGCATAGGCGCGCGCGGCGTCGCGGATCATCCGCTCCTCCTCGCTCAGCTGCGCGTCGAGCATCAGGGGATCGAGCGGGTCGAGCGCGACGACGCGCTGCGGATCGGCGAGGGCCATGGAACGGGGCTTTCTCTGTCACACGAGCGCCCCGGTCGGGACGCGCGCTAGGGGGCGGTCGCGGCCGGCGCTTTTCCGGCCATCGCGGCAGCGGGGCTGTCGCGCGGCTCCAATATCGCCGCGGTCTCGATCAGGTCAAGCGCGCGCCGCGCTTCGTGATAGCGCCGCGCGTCGATCAGCCATTCGCTCGCATTCGCCGCGCCGGGCATCGCCTCGACCTCGGCGATCGCCTTGTCGGCCATGCCGCTGGCGAGATAGCGGCGCGCGCGCTCGATCCGTTCGGACGCGCGCGGCGACTGGGTACCGGCGGCGCGGACGACGAACAATTCGCTCATTTCGCGGCGGAAGCCCGTCCACAGGCTGCCATTGTCATTGTTGCGCCCGACGAGTTCGGGAGCGATCGCGTCGAGTTCGGCGCGCAATTGTTCGAGCGTGATCGGGTCGCGCGAGGTTTCAATGATCGTCTTGACCGCATTGGGCTGGTCGTCGCCGAAACGCAGCCGCAGCTGCGCATCGAGATAACCGAGCGACAGCCCGCGATCGAGCGCGCGGCGCACCGCGAAGGCGACGAGCAGCCCCTCGGCGCGCGAGGCATTGCCGGAGGCCGAGGCGGCCTCAAGCGTGATCCGCGACAGCCGCTGTTCGAGTTCGGCAACGCGCCCCGACAGCGCATCGGCGCCTTCCGAGCTTGTGACAGGCAGCGCGGCGATCCCCGCCGCTGGCGCGGGCGCCTCGCCAGCCCCCGACACCGCGAGCGTGCCGCCGGGAGTCGCGGTTTCGATGACCTTGGTAGTCGGCAGCGTACCACCATCGGCGAGCCAATGGTTCATCGCCCATCCGCCGCCGATGATGCCGATCAGCAACAGCAGCAGCGCAGCGATCGCCAGGCTGCGGAAGGATGGCCCTTTGCTCGACGGCTCCGCGCCCGGATGGACGGCGGTCTCGCTGCTTTCGATTGCCATATGCCTCTTTCAAACGACCTTATTTTTGCGCCTTTTGGCACAAAGCATAAGCCGCTGTCACCATCGCCGCGTCGTCGGGGGTCTGCGTAACGGTAACGGACGCCCAACCCTCACCCGCGGCTTTCGCCACGGCGGGACTGATCGCGACGAGCGACAACGTGCCGCGCCGCCCCGCGGTCAGCGCCGCGATCCGCGCCGCGCCGCGCGCCGAATGGGCAAGGAAGATCGCCGGGCCGTCGACGATTCGGCTCCAGCCCGCCGGCGGGTCGACGGGCTCGACCGCATAGCAGGGCAACGCGACCAGCCGCGCGCCCTTGGCATCGAGATCGCTGCGATCGCGCCCGCAAAGCCACAATATCCGGTTTTTTTCCGATGCCGTCACGGCGTCGACCATCGCCTGTGCATCGCTGTTGCCGGTCGCCGCGACACGCAATCCCGCCGCCGCCGCCGCTGCCGCGGTCGCCAAACCGACGGCATGCACGGGCAGCGAAGCTAGGCTCGCCAGCTCGTCGCCGGCCAGCCGCACCGCCTGCGCGCTGGTCAGCAGCAAGACGTCATAATCGCCCGCATCGGGCGCGCGCCACGCGAGCGACCGCGCCGCAAACAAGGGCATCGCCTCGGCATCGAGCCCCAGCGCCCGGGCCCGCGCCACCGTCGCCGCATTGCCCGGCTCGGGCCGCGTGACGACCACGGACATGGTCATGCAAAGAGGCGGCGCACCGCGTCGGGCGCCTCGCCGAGCAAGCGGTGCGCCAGCACCGCGGCCGAATCGGCGCCGGAAACGAGGATATGGCCGACGACATGCGCCGCGCCGTCCTCCGAAAACAGCTCGGCATCGAGCCGCAACGCGCCATCGTCCCGGAACCGCGCATGCGCCGCCACCGGCGAACGGCAATCGCCGCCGAGCGCGGCGAGGAAATCGCGCTCGGCCATCACCGCACGATGCGTCGGGCCATGGTCGACCGCCAAGAGCAGCGCGCGCACGGCATCGTCGTCGCTGCGGCACTCGATCCCGATCGCCCCCTGCGACGCGGCGGGCAGCAGGGTCGCGGCGTCCTGCACCGTGCCGATGTCGAGCATATCGAGCCGGTCGAGCCCCGCCGCCGCGAGCAGGGTCGCATCGGCGTCGCCCGCCGCCAGCTTCGCCAGCCGCGTCTGGACATTGCCGCGCAGCAGCACCGTCTCGATATCGCTGCGCAGCCTTTTCACCTGCGCGGCGCGGCGCGGGCTGCTCGTGCCGAGCCGCGCGCCCGTCGGCAGCGCCGAGATCGTCGTCGCCATGATCCCCTCGCGGACCACCAGCCGGTCGCGCGGGTCGGCGCGTTCGAGCATCGCGACCAGCGCGAAGCGCGGATCGCGCAGCGTCTCGACATCCTTCAGGCTGTGGACCGCGATATCGATCGTCCCCGCATCGAGCGCCGCGTCGAGCTCGCGCGTCCACAGCGCCTTGCCGCCGACCTCGGCGAGCGCGCGATCCTGGATGCGGTCGCCGGTCGCGGTCATCGGCACCAGCACCAGCGCGCCCTCCGCCAGCCCGTGCGCCGCCGTCAGCGCGGCCGCGGCCATATGCGCCTGCGCCATCGCCAGCGGCGAGGCGCGCGTGCCGATGCGCAAGGGGGTGTCGGGGGTCGGGAGCGGGATCGAAGCCATGCCGTGCTGCTAGCCTCCCTTGCCCTGCCCGCCAAGGGGCGCGTAAAGGGGCGCGCAACAATATGACTCTGATCCTCGGCCTCGAATCGAGCTGCGACGAAACCGCAGCGGCGCTCGTCGACAGCGACCGGCGCATCCTCGCGCATCGCGTCGCGGGGCAGGAGCAGGATCATGCGCCCTTCGGCGGCGTCGTTCCCGAGATTGCGGCGCGCGCGCATGTCGACCGGCTGGCGCCGATTGTGGAACGCGTGCTCGCCGATGCCGGAAAGACGCTCGCCGACGTCGATGCGATCGCCGCGACCGCCGGACCGGGGCTGATCGGCGGTGTCATGGTCGGGCTCGTCACGGGGAAGGCGCTCGCGCACGCCGCGGGCAAGCCGCTGATCGCGGTCAACCATCTCGAGGGGCATGCGCTGAGTCCGCGCCTCGCCGACCCCGACCTTGAATTCCCCTATCTGCTGCTCCTCGTCTCGGGCGGCCATTGCCAGCTGCTGCTCGTGCGCGGCGTCGGCGACTATCGCCGCCTGGCCACCACGATCGACGATGCGGCGGGCGAAGCCTTCGACAAGACCGCGAAACTGCTCGGCCTCGCTTACCCCGGCGGCCCCGCAGTCGAGCGCATCGCGCAGGATGGCGACCCCAAGGCGGTGCCGCTGCCGCGCCCGCTCGTCGGCAGCGCCGAACCGCATTTCTCCTTCGCGGGGCTCAAGAGCGCGGTCGCACGCGCCGCCGCGTCGGGGCAGCACAGCATTCCCGACCTCGCCGCCTCCTTCCAGCAGGCGGTCGTCGATTGTCTTGTCGACCGCAGCCGCATCGCGCTCGCCGCCTGCCCCGAGGGCACCGCCTTCGTCGTCGCCGGCGGGGTCGCCGCCAATGGCGCGATCCGCAGCGCGCTGACCGACCTCGCGGCGCGCCACGACAAGCCCTTCGTCGCCCCGCCCTTGTGGCTGTGTACCGACAATGGCGCGATGATCGCTTGGGCGGGCGCCGAGCGATTCGCCGCCGGGCTCACCGATCCGCTCGACACCGCAGCGCGCCCGCGCTGGCCGCTCGATCCCAAGGCGGAGGCGGTGCGCGGCGCCGGAGTGAAAGCATGACGTCATATTTCGGCATCGTCGGCGGCGGCGCCTGGGGCACCGCGCTCGCGCAATTGCTTGCCGCCGACGGCGCCCCCGTGAAAATCTGGGCGCGCGAGGCCGACGTCGTCGCGGCGATCAACAGCGAGCATCGCAACCCGCTCTTCCTGCCGAGCGCCGCGCTCTCGCCCTCGCTCACCGCGACCGGCGACGTTGCCGCGCTTGCCGATTGCGACGCGTTGCTCATCGTCGTCCCCGTGCCTTTCCTGCGCGCCGTGCTCGCCGAGCTGCCGCCGGGCGACGCGCCGCTCATCCTGTGCAGCAAGGGCATGGAGGCGGACAGCTTTGCCTTCCCGATCGACATCGCGCACGCCATCGCCCCCGATCGTCCGGTCGCCGTCCTCTCGGGACCGACCTTCGCGCATGAAGTCGCCGCCGGGCTCCCCACCGCGATCACCCTCGCCGCCGCCGATCCCGCAGTCGCCGACCGCCTCGCGGCCTCGCTCGCCCGCCCGCATTTCCGCCCCTATGTCTCGGCCGACGTCATCGGCGCCGAGATCGGCGGCGCGGTCAAGAATATCCTCGCGATCGCCTGCGGCATCGTCGACGGCGCCGGGCTCGGGCTCAACGCGCGCGCCGCGTTGATCAGCCGCGGTTTCGCCGAAATGACGCGCTTTGGTCTGTCGCGCGGCGCCGAGGCCGACACGCTCGCGGGCCTCGCCGGACTCGGCGACCTCGTGCTCACCTGCACCTCGAGCAATTCGCGCAATTTCGCGCTCGGGCAGGGGCTCGGGCGCGGCGAGGATATCGCGGCGCTGATGGCCGACCGGCGCAGCGTCGCCGAGGGCGCGTTCAGCGCCCCGGTCGTCGCCGCCGCGGCGCGCGCCGACGGCATCGACATGCCGATCACCGACGCCGTCGCGCGCCTTGTCGCGGGCGAAATCCGCGCCGGCGAGGCCATTCAGGCGTTGCTCAGCCGCCCGCTGCGACGCGAAGGCCGATGACCGACGCGACACGATTGCCTGCCCCCCTTGACCGCGCTAGTCTGCGCGCCGGGGAGAAGCGGAAGGGGCGCGAGGCTTGAGCCAGACGGACAGCGCGGCGCCGCCCGCATCCCCCACGCCATCGCCCGACGCCGGTGCGTCGCGCGATGCCGATACCGCCGCGCTCGCCAAGGGCGGCCGCACCAATTTCTTCGGTTTCATCCTGCGCCTCGTCGCGCGCCTGCCCTTCCTCTATTTCGCAGGCCGCTGGTACGGCGCCGAAGCGGTCGGGCGTTTCGCCTTCGCCGTGCTCGTCATCGAACTGGTCGCGCAGCTCGCGACGCTCGGCTTGAAGCGCGGCCTCGCCGAACAGCTCAGTGCGCCGGGCGCCGACCCGCGCATCACCGTCTGGAACGGGATGTTCGTCGCCTTCCTCGCCTCGGCGCTCGGCTCGGCGATTCTCTTGCTCTTCCCGCAATTCATGTTTCCCAGCGGCGCGATCAGCCCGACCGATCGCGCGATGGCTCTGCTCGTCTTTGCGATCGCCGGGACAGAGGTCGCGCTCGCCGCCTGCGCCTATCGCTTCGATATCGGCGCGACGGTGCGTGCGCGCGCAGTCGTCGAACCCTGGGTGATCAGCCTCGCCGCCTTCGCCTTCTGGTTCGTCTCGCCGCCCGACGGGCTGATGCTCTCCTACGCCGCGGCGATGCTCGGCGCCTTCCTGACCGCGCTCATCCCGATGATTCGCCACTATGGCGGCCCCGGCGTATGGCGACCGCAGCCCGCGCATCTGATCATGCTCGCGCGCCGCAACGCCCCGCTCGCCGCCGCCGACGCGATCGAATGGGGTACGCGCCGCCTCGACCTCTTCATCCTCGGCCAGTTCGCGTCGCCGACGATCTGCGGCATCTATTATATGGCGCAGCAGGTCGCCTCGCTGCCGCAAAAATTGAAGACGAGCTTCGAACCGATCCTCGGCCCCGTCATCACGCGCAACCTTGCGGAGAAAAAGCTGTCCGCCGTCGCCGCGCAGGTCAGCCAGGTCGGCTTCTGGATCATCGCCGCGCAGGCCGGCGTCGCGCTCGCGCTGGGCATCCCGGGCGAGGCGGTGATGGGACTGCCCGGTCCCGAATTCGTCGTCGGCGCCGCCGCGCTCGCCTTTCTGCTCGCGGCCGAGGTTGTCGCCGCGACCGCGGTCGTCAGCGAAGCGGCGCTCGTCTATGTCGCGCGCCACCGCAACCTCGCGATCAGCCTCGCGACGCTCGCGCTGCAGGCGGCGCTCAGCGTGATGCTGATCAAGATCGCCGCCGCGATGGGGCTGCCGCCGATCACTTATGCCGCAGCGGTCGCGCTCGCGCTGATGCTGGCGCTGGGCTTCGCTTCGGTGACCAAGGCGTGGCTGCTCGGACGCATCCTCGGCACCACCGTCAACAGCCTGCGCTGGGCGCTCGTCTGGGCGGTTACCGGCGCGGCGGTGCTCGGCTGGGTGATGACGCACCGCTGGGGATCGTTCCAGGTCCCCGAATGGGCCGAGCTGTTGATCGGCGTACCGCTGATCCTCGGCATCTATGGCTGGCTGATCTGGACCCGCGGCTTCGGCCCCGACGATCGCGCGCTGTTCAAGAAACATTCCGAACCGGCGGCGGCCGAAGCCGCGGCCTAGCACATCAAAACCCGTTCGCCCTGAGCCTGTCGAAGAGCCGTCTTTCTTTGAACGTCAAAGAGAAGGACGGTGCTTCGACAGGCTCAGCACGAATGGAGAGGGTCCTTTATTCGACCGCTTTCTGCGCCGCGTCGCCAACGTCTTGGGCCGCGTCGCCGACCTTTTGCGCCGCCTCGGTGATCGCGCCCGTCTCGGCCTTTTCATTGCCGAGAAACTGGAAGGCGAAAAAGCCGGCGACAACCACGATGACGAGCAGCAGGATCATGCCCAGCCCGCCGCCGCTGCGGCGCGGTTCGCGGTCAATCACCGTCGTGGTGTGCGTCGTCCCGTCGGGATCGCGCGTGGTGTGGATTTCATCAGCCATATGGAGCCTCCTATTCGCTTGATGGCGGATAGGACGCGTCAAATCGTGATTTGTTCCGGCACCGGCCCGCTCCCCCACCCGGCCTCCCCAACGATAGTATCTAGGGAGGTCGGGTGGGGAGCGGGCCGGTGCCGCCATCCGCGTCAGCGGAAAAAAGTTCCTACGCCAGCCGCTCGGCAACCTTGGCCTTGAGGTCGGTCTGCGCACGCGGACCGACCTGCGCGATGATTTCGCGCGCGCAGACGGCGCCCATCGTCAGGCAGTCGGCCATGCTGCGGCCTTCGGCGAGCCCCGCGAGGAAGCCGGCCGCGAACAGGTCGCCCGCGCCCGTCGTATCGACCACCGTATCGATCGGCTCGGCGGCGACCTGGGTGCGTTCGCCATTCGCCATCGCCACCGCGCCATGCTCGCCGCGCGTCGCGACGAGCAGCGGGACCTCGGCGGCGACCTTGGCGAGCGCGGTTTCGAAATCGCCTTCCTGCGCCAGTTCGAGCAGTTCGGCCTCGTTTGCGAAGAGGATGTCGATCTCGCGCGCGGCGGTCATGCGGCGGAAATCCTCGCCATGGCCCGCGACGACGAAGGTGTCCGAGAGGGTGAAGGCGACGCGGCGGCCCGCGGCCTTGGCCAGCCCGATCGCCTCGGCCATCGCCGCGCGCGATGCGTCGGCATTCCACAAATAGCCTTCGAGATAGAGAATCTCGCCATCGGCGATCAGCGCAGCGTCGAGCGCATCATGCCCGAGGTTCTGCGACGCGCCGAGGAAGGTGTTCATCGTCCGCTGCCCGTCGGGGGTGACGAGGATCAGGCAGCGCGCGGTCGGCGCGCCGCCGTCCTGCGCCGGCGTGTCGAAGGCAACGCCGAGCGAGGTGAGGTCGTGCGTGAACACCTGGCCGAGCTGGTCCTTCGCGACCTGCCCGATGAAACCGCAGCGGCGCCCGAGCGCCGCCATGCCGGCAAGCGTGTTCGCGGCGCTGCCGCCCGACATTTCGACCGCCGGACCCATCGCCGCGTAAAGCCGCGTCGCTTCGTCGGCGTCGATCAGCCGCATCGATCCCTTGACCAGTTTCTCGGTTTCGATCAGCTCGTCGGACGCGCGGGCAAGGACGTCGACGATGGCATTGCCGATGGCAACGACGTCGAAACGGGCGGTGGAGGCCATAAAATTCCTGTCGATGATGGGGAAAAGATTGCGCGCGGCTTTAAGGGGCGCCGCACGCCAAGGCAAGCGCGACGCTTGACGCCCCCGCCCCCCGCGCGCATCCCCGCAGCATGGCCCGCGCGATCCACGCCCTGATGCTCGCCCTGCAGGACCTGCCGCGCCGCCCGGTGCTCATCGTCCTCGCGCAGAGCCTCGCGCTCACCTTGCTGATCTTCCTCGCCGCCGGCGCCGCGATCTTCTTCGGCGCGCGCTGGGCGCTCTATCGCTGGCAATGGCTCGGCGAGGTCGAGATCGACATGGCGGGCATATTGCTCGTCATCGGCCTGATCGGCGCAAGCTGGCTGCTGTTCCGCGGCGTCGCGATCGCCGTCGTCGGGCTGTTCGGCGACGCGATCGTCGCCGATGTCGAGGGGCGCCGCTATCCCGAGGCGGCGGCGCGCGCGGTCCCGGTCCGCTTCGCCAAGAGCCTGCGTCTCGGCCTCGTCTCGGTGACACGGCTGATCCTGGTGAATCTTGTCGCGCTGCCGCTCTATATCCCTTTGCTGTTTACGGCGATCGGCGCCCCCTTGCTCGCCTTTGCGATCAACGCCGCGCTGCTCGGCCGCGACCTCGAGGCGATGGTGCTCGCGCGCCATCCCGACCGGCCGCGCCTGCCGCGCGGCACGCGCTGGGCGCTCGGCACGCTGTCCGCCGCAGCTTTCCTGGTGCCCGTCGTCAACCTGTTGGCGCCCATCGTCGGCGCGGCTATGGCCGTCCACCTCATCCACCTGCGAAACAGGGATATTGCATGATCCGCGCGCTTGCCGCCGTCCTCCCCCTCGCCGCGCTCGCCGGTTGCGCTTCTGCCGTTCCCACGCCGCGTAGCGCCCCGCCCCCGGTCACCGGCGCGCCGCCGCCGACCGTCGTCAGGCCGGTCCAGAACAACAGCCTGATCGGCCAGAGCGCCGACGCCGCACAGCGCATGTTCGGCAAGCCGCGCCTCGACGTCACCGAGGGCGCCGCGCGCAAGCTGCAGTTCGAGGGCAGCGCCTGCGTGATCGATATCTATTATTACGCCCCGCGCGCAGGTGCGCAGCCGGTCGCGACGCATGTCGACGCGCGCACCCCCGACGGACGCAGCGCCGAACTGGGTAGCTGCGTCGAAACGCTGCGCCGCTAGAGCATCTCCCTGCGGCTTCGCCACAGGATCAAATTGCCGGCGTCATGACGCCAGTTCGCCGAGCGCCCAGCGCGCGGCCTCGGCAACCACCGCGGATTCGTCGCCGACCAGCCGTTCGAGCGCCGGCCGGAACCGCGCATCGCCGCTGTTCCCCGCCGCGATCGCCGCGTTGCGCACCATCCGGCCGCGCCCGATGCGCTTGATCGGCGACCCCGCGAACACCTGCCGGAACTCGGCATCGCCGAGCGCGAGCAAATCGCCGAGCGACGGCGCGACGAGTTCGGCGCGCGGCAGGAACGCCTTGTGCCGCGCTGCGGTGTCGGCGAACTTGTTCCAGGGGCAGACCGCGAGGCAATCGTCGCAGCCATAGATGCGGTTGCCCATCGCGCGGCGAAATTCCTCGGGGATCGGCCCCGCATGCTCGATCGTCAGATAGGAGATGCAGCGCCGCGCATCGAGCCGGTAGGGCGCGGGAAAGGCCTGCGTCGGGCACGCATCCTGGCACGCGGCGCAGCTGCCGCATGTGTCGCGCCCCGGCACCGCCGGCGCGAGGTCGAGCGTCGTATAAATCGCGCCGAGGAACAGCCAGCTGCCATGCTCGCGGCTGACCATGTTGGTATGCTTGCCCTGCCAGCCGAGCCCCGCCGCCGCCGACAGCGGCTTTTCCATCACCGGCGCGGTGTCGACGAACACCTTGACCTCGGCGCCCTCGGCCTCGGCCACCAGCCAGCGCGCGACATGTTTCAGCGCCTTCTTGACGACGTCATGATAGTCGGCGCCCTGCGCATAGACCGAAATCCGGCCGCGGTCGGGATGCCCGGCGAGCGCGAGCGGATCGACCTCGGGCGCATAGCTCATCCCCAGCGCGATCACCGACTTCACCTCGGGCCACAGCCCCTGCGGCGACCCGCGCTGCTCGGCGCGGCTTTCCATCCAGATCATCTCGCCATGGCTGCCGTCGGCGAGCCAGGCGTTGAGCCGCGCGGCGGTCAGCGGCGCCGCATCGGCGCGCGCGATGCCAAAGGCGACGAAACCATGCGCGCGCGCCACGGCCTCGAGCCGCTGCTCGATCGTGCCAATGGGAGGGGGCAAGGCTTCGGCAACCATTGGCGCCCTATACGCGAGCCGGCTTTGCATGTCATAGGGGCGGCAGAGACATTTCGCAGGACCAGCTTTTGACCGATCTCGCCGTCGAGGCCCTCGGCCTCACCAAATATTATGAAGCGTTCAAAGCCGTCGACGACGTCAGCCTGCAGGTCCCGGCGGGCAGCATCTATGGCGTGCTCGGCCCCAATGGCGCGGGCAAGACGACCAGCCTGCGCATGACATTGGGCATCATCGATCCCGACGCAGGGACGAGCCGCCTGCTCGGCGGACACAAGCCGCAGTCGGTGCGCCACCGCATCGGTTACCTGCCCGAGGAGCGCGGCCTCTATCCCGGAATGAAAGCGCGCGAGGCGATCGCCTTCATGGGCGCGCTGCGCGGGCTCGACTGGTCCGAAGGCCGCCGCCGCGCTGCGACCTTCATGACCGAACTCGGGCTCGAACGCGTCATCGACGAAAAGATCCGCAAGATGTCGAAAGGCATGGCGCAGATGGTCCAGCTGATCGGCTCGATCGTCCACGCCCCCGACCTCATCGTCCTCGACGAGCCCTTCTCGGGGCTCGACCCGGTCAACCAGGAACGGCTCGAAATGCTCGTCCGGCGCGAACGCGACCGCGGTGCCACGATCCTCTTCTCGACCCACGTCATGGCGCATGCCGAACGGCTGTGCGACCGGCTCGCGATCATCGCGCGGTCGCAGCGGCGCTTCGAGGGGACGGTCGACGATGCGCGCGCGCTGCTCCCCATGCAGGTCCGCTATACCCCGCGCGCCGAGGTCGGCGCCGATGCGGTCGCCGCGCTGCTTCCCGCCGGCGCCGAGCAGCGCGGCGAGGCCTGGCATTTTGCGATTCTGGACAGGGACGTCGAACCCTTGCTCTCGCGCATCACATCGAGCCATTTCGGCGTCACCGGGCTGTCGATCAGCCGCCCGGCACTCCACGACGCCTTCGTCCATATCGTCCGCCAAGTCGACGCGGGCTTCACCGCCGATGCCGCCGTCGAAGCGAGTGAGGAGGCCAGCGCATGAACGCCTTCCTCAAGAATATGGCCGTCGTCGCGCGGCGCGATTTCCTCGCGATCGTCGCCACCCCGACCTTCCTGCTCTTCCTGCTCGCCGACAGCGCGCGCGGCGCCGGCCGCCTCGTCGTCATCGCCGATGCGAAAGATATCGAGGCACTGCGCGCGGTCGACGCGCGGCTGCGCACCGCAATGCCGCGCGAACCCGCGCTGCTCGAGCTGCGCGTCGCCAGCCCCGCGACCGACGATCCGATCGCGATCGCGCGCGAAAAGGGCAGCGACACCTATGCGGTGCTCAGCGGCGCGCTCGAAACCCCGCGCATCGTCGAGCGCGAGCCGGGCAGCAGCTCGGGCCGCTATCTCGCGCTGCTCGCGGGCGAGGCGCTGCGCAGCCGTACCGCCGGCCCGCTGCCCGCCGTCACGCCGAAGTTCGAAAGCCTGTCGAGCGGAGGTACCAGCATTGCGGCGCAGCAGTCGCTCGGCTTCGGCGCGGTCTTCGTCATCTTCCTGCTCACCCTGCTCCTCGCGGGCCAGACGGTGAGTTCGCTCGCCGAGGAAAAGGGCAACAAGGTGATCGAGATCCTCGCCGCCGCGGTGCCGCTCGAAAGCGTCTTCCTCGGCAAATTACTGGGCTTTCTCGGCGTCGCGGTGCTGTTCATCGCCTTCTGGATGGTGATGGCGATCGGCGGCGGGCTCGTCGCGGTGACCCAGATGGATCCGGCTGCGATCGCCGCGGCGGGCGGCGCCAGCAAGGCGGCGGCAACGATGGCGGCCACCCCCGCGGTCGGCTGGCCCTTCTTCCTCGCGATCGGCTTCGCCTATTTCGTCATGTCCTTTCTGCTGCTCGGCGCCGTCTTCCTCGGCGTCGGCGCGCAGGCGGGCACGGTGCGCGAAATCCAGATGCTCAGCCTGCCGATCACCATCTTCCAGGTCGGCATGTTCAGCCTGTGCGCCGCCTCGGCGAGCGCGCCGGGCAGCGGGCTTGCGACCTTCGCGCAGATCTTCCCCTTCTCCTCGCCGCTCGCGATGGCGGCGCGCGCCGCGACCGACGATGCGATCGGCGTCCACCTGCTCGCGCTCGGCTGGCAGGCGATCTGGGTCGCGCTCGTCGTCTACCTCTCGGTCCGCCTCTTCCGCGCCGGCGTGCTCAGCGGCCGCAGCGACTGGCGTTTCTGGAAAAGGAAGAAGGGCCGGTAAGGGCACCTGCCCAGAACGTCTGAGGACGACCGGTTGCGGACGATCACGGTGCTCACTAGGTCAGCCGTTCGGAGAAACTAAATCATAGCCGCACTGGCGAGATAATCATGCCACATCAACCCTATATTCCTCAGACTGTTGGAGAGGTCATGGACATGCTCGGATCCATGATGCTCTCCTCGCCAACTTTTGAGGATGATTCTGGCTACTTTCCTGAGCAGAACATCAACACGGTGTTTTTCTCTCTGAACGAGGGGTTGAAGATGGTCCGCAAGAAGCTTGGGGAGGACCGTTATTCCGCGCTGTTATCCTTGTCCGACCAGATGCGGATTCACTTCGAAGCGGACGCTGAGGACAAGAGCGGGGATACATTGGCGGGTCGCGAGCTGATCCTTGAGATGGAAGATATATTGAAGCGACAGAATGTGGCGAATGACCGGTAGCGAGTTTGCATTTCCCCAACTTATGAGATCTGCCATCTGAACGCGGATCACATAGGGTGACCACATATCCTTTAGGTCCGCTTCCCACCCCCGAAGTCGCCACCCACCCCACATTGACAAAGCTGTAAATAGTGGCATTCTGCAACTGAATCGGCCGCGCCAGACGGCCGCGCAGAGGAGCAGCCCATGGCCACCCAAGTCCGTATCGCCCCCGAAATCGAAAATCCCCTCGATGTCTCCCGCGCCGAATTGTGGAGCGAGGATCGCTGGCAGGAGCCGATGCGCCAGCTTCGTGCCGAATCGCCGATCTATCGCTGCGAGGATTCGAAATTCGGTCCCTATTGGTCGGTGACGACCTACAAGCCGATCCAGCATATCGAGGCGCTGCCGAAAATCTTCTCCTCGTCATGGGAATATGGCGGCATTACCGTCGCCGGCGACGGCATCGAACATCTGCAGGAGGGCGAGATCCCGATGCCGATGTTCATCGCGATGGACCCGCCGCAGCACACCGCGCAGCGCCGCACCGTCGCCCCCGCCTTCGGCCCCAGCGAGATCGAGCGCATGCGCGCCGACACCCAGGCGCGCACCGCGGCGCTGATCGACACGCTGCCGGTCGGCGAGACCTTCGACTGGGTCGAGCGGCTGTCGATCGAGCTCACCACCGACATGCTCGCGATCCTCTTCGACTTCCCGTGGGAGGAGCGCCACCGGCTCACCGGCTGGTCCGACGCGCTAGGCGACATCGAAAGCTTCGACACGCTCGAAAAGCGCCAGGTCCGGCTCGGCAAGGCGTTCGAAATGGGCGCCGCCTTCAAACAGCTCTGGGATGCCAAGGCGCTCAATCCCGGCAAGCACGACCTCATCTCGATCATGCTCCAGTCCGACGCGATGAAGCATATGAGCGAGAATGAGTTCATGGGGAATCTCATCCTGCTGATCGTGGGCGGCAACGACACGACGCGCAACTCGATGTCGGCCTATGCCTATGGCCTCCACTGCTTTCCCGAGGAACGCGCGAAGCTCGAGGCGAACCACGACCCCGAACTCGCGGTCAATGCGATGCACGAAATCCTTCGCTGGCAGACCCCGCTCGCGCATATGCGCCGCACCGCGACCGAGGACACCGAATTGTTCGGCCACCAGATCAAGGCGCGCGACAAGATCGCGCTGTGGTACGCCTCGGCGAACCGCGACGAGAGCGTCTTCCCCGACGGCGACCGCATCATCGTCGACCGCGAAAACGCCCGCCGCCACCTCGCCTTCGGTTACGGCATCCACCGCTGCGTCGGCGCGCGCGTCGCCGAATTGCAGCTCACCACGCTGATCTCCGAAATGCAGAAGCGCCGCCTGCGCGTGAACGTCCTCGCCGAACCCGAGCGCGTCCATGCGAGCTTCGTCCACGGCTATCGCCACATGCCGGTGCAACTCGAACGCTATTGACGGCGATCACAGCCGCACCCATGTCCATGCGGTAACAGGGGAGCATGAGGACTCCTTCGATGATCGAACGACGCTATATTATCGGCGGCATCGCGCTTGGCGGCGCGCTCATCGGCGCCCCGCTGCTCTTCGCCAAATCCTCGCCGCGTCCGAAGGGGCAGCCCGGCTGGCAATTGAGCGAGGCCGAGTGGAAGAAACGGCTGACGCCCTTCCAGTACAAGATATTGCGCGAGGCGGGCACCGAGCGCCCTTTCACCAACGCGCTCGACAAGGAAAAGCGCGCCGGCATCTTCGCCTGCGCCGGTTGCGCGCTGCCGCTCTATTCGAGCAAGACCAAATATGACAGCAAGACCGGCTGGCCGAGCTTCTATGCCCCGCTCGCCAATGCGATCGGCACCTCGACCGACCACGAGCTCGGCTATCCGCGTACCGAGGTGCATTGCCGCCGCTGCGGCGGGCATCTTGGCCATGTCTTCAACGACGGCCCGAAACCGACGGGCAAGCGCTATTGCATGAACGGCGCAGCGCTTACTTTCCGCCCCGCCTGACGCGATAGAGGCGCGCCGCCGACCCCGGCGGCAGCGCCACCGGTTCGAGCCACGCGGGCACGCGCCCCGCCGCCAGTCCGGCCGACAGACCCGCCGGGAAATCCCTCGCGATATTCGTCATCTCGGGCTGACCCGGGCACACGAACAGATAATCGGCGCGTGCCGCCGCGACGATCGCTTCGGCCGCAGCGGGCGTCGCGGCAAAGGCCCCGATCACCCGGTTCATCGCGACATGGTTGCGATGATGCCCGGTTGCCACGACCCCATGCGGCGTGGCGACGAGCAGCATCGGCCCGATGTCGATTCCCGACAGCACGAGTCCCGATGGCTGGCGCCCGAGTAGCACGAGATCGGCGGGGGTCGGACAGGGGGCGACCGGCGCTTTCGGCTCCTGCGGCGCCGGCGCGACGACCGACACCGCCACGCTCGCCGCCTGGCTGAGCACCGGCGGCACGACGAGCAGCACCGCGAGCGACGTGCCGATCCGCGCCAACGGCGATCCCCGCGACTGGCCGTGACGCCATAGCGCCACCCCGGTCACCGCCAGCGCGGGCAGCGCATAGACATGGGTGACCGCCGTCGTCCGCGCAACGAGCAGCGAGAGCAGGCAGCTCGCCGCCAGCGCGATCAGCATCACTTCCCAGCGCGCCTTCGCGGGCCCGGGCGCGGCGCGGCGCCATATCCGCCAGCACAGAGCGAGACCCGCGAGCGACGGCGCGATGAGCAGCGCCACCGCCGGCGCCGCCTGCCGCCAGACAGGACGCCCCTCGAGCACATTCAGATACCAATAGTCGCGCACCAGAGGTTCGAGCGCACCGAACGGCCCCGCAAGGCACGCGGGATTGCGCCAGGCAAACGCGGCAGCTCCGAAAGCGCCCGCCACCCCGATCAGCACCAGCCGCAAGCGCCAGTCGCGGCGCACCGGCGCCAGCCTTGCCCCGCCGAGCAGGATCAGCGCCGCGACGGCGGCGCCGCTCTGGAACGGGCGCGACCAGGCGTCGCACCAGTCGCCCGCGATACCGTCCCAGCCGCGCGTCGCGAGCAAGAGCAGCGGCGCGGCGAGCGCGAGCGTCGCGACGAATATGAGGAAGCGCGCGCCCGCGGCTTCGTCGCGCAGCCAGGCGAGCGCGAAAACAGCGCCGAACAGGATCAGATAGGGCAAGGCTTCGAGCGAGACGACGAGGTGCAAGCTCATCACCAATCCGCCAAGCAGCCCGTGGCGCCGGTCGGCGGCGCCCAGGGCGATGGCGAGCATCAGCACCGATAATATCGTCTGCCAATTATGATGGTCGATGCGCAGCGGCACGAAATAATGGAGGAAGGTCACCGTCGTCGCCGCGAGCAGCAGCCCAGCGGCAACCACCGCGCGGTCGTCCGACAGCTGCCGCAGCACCAGCGCGATCGCGACGAACAGCGGCAACAGCAGCAACGGCGGATAGAGCGCCGCCACCCATTGCTCCGCCGCCGCGCGGCCGAGCAGGGGGGTGAGCGTCAGGATCAGCGCGCCGATCTGCGCATCGATCAGCCGCGACCAGTGCATCAGCCCGCCGGTAGGCGGGTTGATGCGATATTGCGTCGTGTCGAACCAGCTCTGCCCGGCGAGCAGGTCGCGCACCTGCACCAGCCGCAGTGCGTCGTCGCCGTCGCGAAAATCCATCGCCTGGATCGCTGGCCAATAGAGCGCCAGCATGACCGCCATGACGCCAAGCGCCAGCGCGGCCGCAAGCCACGGGTCGCGGCGCAGGCTGGCGGGTCGGGAAGCGGTGCCCATCGGGGTCAGCGCGCAGCGAAGACCAGGGTCTTGCGCAGCACATAGGTGGCGACGAACGACACGCCGATCGCGGCGAGCTTCGCCAGATTGGCGTCGAGTCCGGCGCGGTCGCCCGCCCAGACGATCGCCACCGTCAGCCCCAGCCCGACGAAGGCCGAGCCGAGGAACAGCCCCTTCTGCCGCACCCGGTCCATACCGGCGGTCTGCGCGCCCTCGACAAAGACGAGGCGCGAGCTGATCAGCCAGTGGATCACGATGCCCGCGGCATAGCTTGCCGCGGCAGCGACGACGGGCTCCCAGTCCGCGAGCAGAAACAGGTTGAACAGCGCCATGTCGCCCGCAAGCGCCACCGCACTCGCCCCGACATAGCGCAGGAAGGTGACCTCCATCAACCGGCGCGCGAAGGAGGGAAGCGCGGCGATCACGGCTTACGCCGCCTTGCTGACGCGCGCGGGCACGTCGCGCACCGACGCCAGTGCCGCCTGTTCGCCTTCGGTGCCGCTTTCATGATATTCGGCGTCCTCGTTGACGCCCCAGATGTCGTAGACCCGCTCGCCCGCGACGATGTTGCGCACCGTCAGCATCGCGGTCATCATCGCATGATCCTGGTTGTTGTAGCGGTGCATGCCGTTGCGCCCGACCATGTGCAGCGTCGGATAGCGCGCCTCGAGCTCGCTGCGCATCGTTTCGACATGCGCGGCATAATCATCGTCATAGACCGGATAGGCCTTTTCCTGCCGCACCACCGCGCCGCCGACGACATCCTTCGGGTCGCACAGGCCCAGGATCGCCATCTCGCGCTTGGCAAGCTCGACCAGATCCTCATCGCTCGATGCCCAGAGGCCGTCGCCCTCGAAACAGAAATATTCGAGGCCGACGCAGGCGAGTTCGGGGTCGGGAACCATTTCGGGCGACCAGCTGCGGAAATTCTGCACCCGGCCGACCTGCACCTTGCTGTCGTGGATATAGATCCAGTTGTCGGGGAAGAGATCCGCCGACCGGATCTTGAGCGCGACGGTCAGGAAGTCGCGATATTTCAGCGACGGGGCCGCCGAAAGCGCGCACGCCGGCAGCGGATGGATGCGCGCCGCCAGCTCGCGCATCGGCGCCGAGCTGATCACATGGCCTGCATCGATCACGACATCGCCGTCGGGCCCGTTCGCGGTCAGCCGCCAGCGGCCGCTCACCTGGTCCTGCGTCAATTGCTTGAAGCTCTGACCCATCAGCACATGGTTGCCGCCCGCGACCACCTTGTCGCGCGCCGCGTCCCACATCATGCCCGGCCCCAGCCGCGGATAGCGGAAGGTCTCGAGCAAAGTCTTGGTCGCCATGCCGTCATTGGGAGCCTTGTTGAGCCCCAGGCTGCGCTTCAGCCCGTCGAGCACCGCGGCGCCGAGGCTCAGCCCCTTGATGCGCTGCGCCGCCCAGTCGGCCGACATTTCGTCGCACGGCATGCCCCACACCTTCTCGGTATAGGTCTTGAAAAAGATCGAATAGAGCTTCCGCCCGAACTGGTTGATCGTCCAGTCCTCGAAACTGCGCACCTTCCGGTTCGGAAAGAGCTTCGCCTGCGCATAGCTCGCCATGCACAGCGTCGAGCGGATGATACCCAGATTCCACAGCGCCTCGAACGCGCGCAGCGGATAGGAATAGAATTTGCCCTCATAATAGATGCGGCTCATCCGCGGACGCTCGATGAAATCGTCGGGCAGGATCTCGTTCCACAGGTCGACGACTTCGCGGCTCTTCGAAAAGAAGCGGTGCCCGCCGATATCGAAACGAAAGCCCTCATGCTCGACCGTGCGGCTGATCCCGCCGACATAGACCGGGTCCTTCTCGATCACGGTGACCGAAAAGCCTTCCCTGGTCAGCAGATAGGCGGCGGTCAGCCCCGCAGGCCCCGCGCCGATGATCGCGACGTCGACGCTGGTCGGACGGTGTTTCGAAATTGCGGCCATTAGACAGATTCCCCACGCAGCTTGTCATTGCTCGCATCCGCTCTGCGCGATCATGGCTAAAAATTGGTTAACAGGCGCAAGGCGGCGCCGGGGGATCGATGCTGGCCCTTCGGCCGGCGCCGATTTACTCGCCCGCGCCGCTGCGGTAAGCAGCCTGATGGTCGGACGCCGTTTCCTGCCGTGGTTCATCGCACCGCTGCTGGCGGTCGCGGCACCGTCGGCGGCGCAATTCGTCCCGCGCGACGCCCTGATCCCGGCCGAGCGCGCCGCGCAATCTTTACCCCCCGATCGCGCCGGGCCGACTCCTGCCGATCGCGACCGGATCGCCGCCCTCGAACAGCAGGTGCGGATCGACCAGCCATGCAACACGACCTGGCAGCCCGAGCTCGAAGCGCCGCGGCGCGCGCTGCTCGCGCTCTACGAGGCAAGCTACGGCCCCGACCACCCTGCGACCGCCCGCCCCCTGCTCTCGCTGCTCTGCCATTTCGCCTATAACGACAAGGCATCGGCCGAACCCGACGCCATCGTCGCCCGCCTCGTCGCGATCGGGCGCGATCGCGGCCAGCCGCTCACCCTCTACGCCGCGCTTGCGGCGCGCACGCAGCGGCTGCGCGAGCGGGGAAAGGCCGTGGCCGCCGTCGCCGATGCCGAGGAGGCGCTGCAACTCGCGCGCCAGCATCTCGCCGCGCGCCCCGCGATCGTCGCCTCGGCGGCGGCCAGCCTCGCCGTAACGCTCGAAGGCGTCGGCCGCCCGGTCGATGCCGAACCCCTGCTTCACCAGGCCGCGGCGCTGCGCCAGGCAATCCCCGACGGCGACCGCTTCGAACTCGCCGCCGCCTATGAAGCGCTCGGCAACAATCTGGCCGCGCAGATGCGCAACGACGACGCGCGGCTCTGGTACGGCCGCGAACTCGATATTTTCGAGGCCGCGCTCCCCGGCGCCGACGTCGGCACGTTGACCAGCATCATTCTCTATTCGCAGCGCCTTTTTACCGCCGACCCCGCGCGCGTTGACGCCCTCTATCGCGCCGTGCTCGCGCGGCAGGAGGCGCTTCCCGGCAGCAGCGACGCGCGCAACTGGATGACGCTGTGGAACCTCGGCAAATCCTCGTCGTTGCGCCTCGACCTGCCGAACGCCGCCTTTCGCGACGACCTGTCGGAGGCGATCGCCTATCAGCGCCGCGTCATCGCGGCGGTCGGCCCCGGCCCGGACAAGTGGCACGAACGCGATCTTGCGCGCCTGCTCGCCCAGCGCGCCGACACCGCCCCCGAGGCCGAACGCATCTACAGCCGCCTGCTCGCCGCCAACCCCGACGATATCCAGCTGGTCGAGATGCTCGGCGACACGCTGTGGATGCTCGGCCGCTATGACGAGGCGATGCCGCTGCGCCAGCGCAGCATCGCCGACACCCGCGCGCGTCTTGGCGCCAGCCACCGCGAAACATTGCGCCAGACCTATAATCTCGGGGTCACGCTGTGGGGCGTAAGGCGACCCGCAGAGGCGCGCCCTTATTATGAAGATGTGCTGGCGGGCTATCGCGCCGAGCTGTCGACGCTGCCCGAGGCCGCCAATGCCGCCTATCGGCTCAATCTGGCGAGCTTCATCAGCGGCCGCGCGATCGACCTTCTCCGTCTCCACTGGGCGACGCGCGCCGCCGACGGCGCGGGCGGCGAGGCCGCCAGCCGCACCCGGGGTTTCGAGGTCGCCCAGCTCGCCCATCCCTCGGCATCGGGCGCGGCGATCAGCGAGACCGCGGCGCGCGCGCTCGCCGAACGCGCGGGCCAGGGCGAATTGTTCGGCCGCTGGACGGCGGCGCGCGACCGCGTCGTCGCGCTCGACAAGGGCATCGATGCGGCCGCGCAGCGCGGCAGCGCCGGCGACGCAGATAGGGCACGCCTGCTCGGCGAGCGCGCCGTCGCCGGCGAGACGCTTGGCGCCGAGGCCGCCGCACTCAAACAGGCTTTGCCCACGATCTTTGCGACCCTCCGCCCCGAACCCGTGTCGCTGGCCGAGGTGACGGGTGCAAAGGGCGTGGCGCCGCTGCTTCGCAAGGACGAGGCGCTCATCCTCCTCTACCCCGGAATGCCCGACGCCCGCTCCGAAATGAGCCGCGGCATCGTCTTCGCTGCGACGCGCGAAGGGTCGGCCTGGGCCGAAATCCCGATCGATGGCGCCGACCTTAGCGCGCTCGTCGCAACGCTCCACGGTCAGCTGTCGGATCCGAAATATTCGGGCGCGACGAAACGCGACCCCGCACAACAGCCCGACGATTTCCTGCGCTATGATCGCGCCGCCGCCTGGCGCGTCCATCGGGCGCTGTTCGGCGACGCCGCGATCGCCGCGCTGCTCGCCGGCAAGCCGCGCTGGATCCTCGTTCCCGAAGGACCCTTGCTCGCGCTCAATTTCGCGGCGCTCCCCTCGGCGGCGCCCACGGGCGGCGCGCCCGGCGACGTCGATCCCGACACGCTGCGCAAGACACAATGGCTCGGGCTCGACCGGGTGCTTGCGGTGCTGCCATCGGTCGAGGCACTGCGCACCGCGCGGCGCGGACCCCGGCGCATGGCGAGCGGCGGAAAATTCTACGGTCTCGGCGATCCGGCCTTTCGCGGCGAGGCCGATCCGCCGGTCATCGCCGCCCCGGGTCAGACCCGCGGCAACCCGCTCGACGGGCTCGCCGCCGCTTCGACCGACAATGTCGGGCTGATCCCGCGGCAGGGGCTGTATCGCGACGGCATCGCCGATCCCGCCAAGCTCGCGAAGCTGCGCCGGCTGTCGTACAGCGGCATCGAAGTGCGACGCATGGCCGATTATTTCGGCGCCTCGCCCGAGCGCCGATTGCTCCAGCTCGACGCGACGCAGGCGCGCCTCGACCGCAGCAATAGCGAGGGCCTGCTCGCCGACAGCCAGGTCGTGCTGTTCGCGACCCATGCGCTGCTCGGCGGACGCTTCGACGGGTCGATCGCCGAACCCGCGCTCGCGCTGACTCCCGGCGCACGCCAGCCCGGCATAGCCGCCACCGCTGCGGACGACGGGCTGCTCACCGCGTCCGAAGTCGCGCAGCTGCGCTTCGACGCCGCGCTTGTCATCCTCTCGGCCTGTGACACCGCGGCGGGATCGCAGGGCGGCGACGGTTTCAGCGGGCTGACCCGCGCCTTCCTGCTTGCGGGTGCGCGCGCCGTCCTCGCCACCTACACCCCCGTGCTCGACGATGTCGGTGAGCGGATCACGACCACGGCGGTCGCGGGGCTCAGGGGCGAGCACGGCGATATCGCGGCCGCGCTGCAGGGGGCGATGCGCGACATGGCGCGCGACCCGTCGAAGGATGCCGCCGGCGCCTCGCTCGCGCACCCCGCCGCCTGGGCGGTGTATGTTGCGATCGACCCGTCCTGACATGGCGGGAAGCGCCAGCCGATTCTATTGAGACCCCGCCGCTCCGAGGGCCACGCTCTCCGGCGGCCCGCGCGCGCCGTGCCCCTCACCCGTCGGCGCGGTGTCCGCGACGGCCAGGTCGCGGCGCAAGGGCTTCAGCGCCAGCGTGCCGAGCCGGATCCGTGGCATCGCCTTGCCCGGCGACGCGCCGATCGAAAAAGCCGCGTCGACGCGCAGCAACTGCGCCGAATTTTTGGCGATGCGCACGGTATAGCGGCCGTAAGCGACACTTTCGAAAAGGAAATATCCGTCGAACTCGGTCAAGGTCGTCGCACGCACCCGGCCCTCGGCATCGACGAGTTCGAGGCTCAGCCCCTCGATTGCATTGCCGCCGTCGCGAATGATCGTCCCTTCGATCTCGCCCGCCGCGGTCATCGGCAGCATCACCCGCGTCGCCACGCCCGGACGCGGGGTGACGACAACACCCGGCAGCGCGGGCTGGACATAGGGGTCGGGCAGGCTGCCGGCGTCGATGCCGATCATCACCGCGCGAAACGGCTCGAGCCCGTCGACCGTCGCGCGCCCGCCCTTGTCGGTTGCGGCGTCGACGAAGGCGTTGCCTGCGGTGATCGGCACGTCGGGCAGCGCGGCCTCGCCCGGCTGGCGGATGCCGTCGCCATTATCGTCCATCCACACTTCGGCCATCACCTGGCCGCGGCTCGCGAGCTTCTCGCTCGACACGCGCCAGCCGCCGGCGCTTCCGTCGCTTTTGGCGGGCTTCGGCCCGAAGCTGAAGGCGAGCGCCAGCGACGCGGCGACCGATCCGTCGCTCGCCACTTCGCCGAATCCGGTGAGCTGCAACTTGTTGAAACGGCGCGTATAACCCAGGCCTGCCCGCGCGCGGTCGAGCCCCTTGTCGTAACCGAGTTCGGCGCGCCACTCGGCATCGCCCTTCCCGGCCCATTCGGCGATCACCGTCGCGCGCGAATCGGCGCTCGCGCCCGACAGCGCAAAGCGCGCCTCGCCGCGGAGACGCACGCGCCCGATGCGCGCATTGGCCAGCAAGGTCGCGCTGAGATTATCGGGCGGATCGGGACCGATCGGCACCTTGGTGCGCGTCCAGTCGAGCTGGCCGGTGAAGGTCAGCGCACGAAAGCTCGCCGACGCGCGCGCCGATGCCTCGAGACTCTGCACCCCCGATGTCCGGTCGACTTGGCGGAGGTCGAAATGCAGCGGCAGCACGGTGCGCCCGAGCTTGACCGACTGGTCGATCGAAATCTGGTACAGACCGTTGATATTGTTTATGAAACGATCCGACACAAAACCGCCGAAACCGCGCATTGCATCGGCCCGCACATAAGTCTCGCCGAACGCCGCGAGCCAGCTCGCGCGCACCGCCCCGCCGCCGTCGTCGGCATAGGCACCCGACACCTCAAGCAGGGTCGGACCGATCGAACGGCGCAGCGCGACTTCGGCATAGTTGCGCCGGACATTCTCGATCATCAGGCTGTGGAGATAGCCCGCGACCGAGGTGCGCGTGTCGAGCCCGCGTTCGAGCCCCAATGTGCCGCGCCAGCCGCGGCGGAAGGTCTGGCGGCGGTCGCCGAACTCGACCAGGTCGGCATTTTCCTGCGCGAAGCCCGCCCAATAATAGGTCTGCTGCGGCGGAATCGAATCGATTCCAACCTGCAACTGCTTGATCTCGCGGCGGATCTGGCCCTGCGGCCCGTAGAGCACGATCTCGAAACGGTTCGATCCATATTGCAGCGGGACGTCGAGAAATTCGTAGCGCCCGTCGCCATTGGGGCTGGTGAAGGCGAGCAATTGCCCGTTGCGATAGAGTTCGGCGTCCCAGCCCGCGGGCAGATCGCCGCGGAAATCGGTCTTGTCGAACGCATCGGGGCGCTCGACCGGGCGGTTGGTGAGCACCGCGCCGCGCCCCGGTGCCGATCCGGCGACGATCCCGGTCGACGGCAGGCTGACGTCGCCGGCCGCATAATGGGTCGCGCGCAGCGGCCCGAGCAGATTGCCCGACGGATCGGTGCGATAGAGCCGCATGCGCAGGCTGTCGGGCACGCCCTCATTGTCCGAGGACAGCCGCGCGTCGAAACTCTGTCCGAGCACCTCGCCCGCCGCGAAAAGCTCGTAGCGCGCCTGCACATAGGATCCGCCGCGCTTGTCGTTGACGAAACCCGCCGAGGCGACGACGTCGACCGAGGGTGTCGCCCAATTCTGGTAGGGCCGGGTCGCCTGCGGCAGGCTCGCGAGGTCGAAACTCGTCTGCGGGCGCAGCCCGGCGCCGCGCGCGCGGCGTTCGGCGGCGAGCTGGAAGGGCAGTTTCTCCTTCGAATCGATCCGCAGCACCGCGTTCGACAGGTCGGGAACGAGCGGCAGTTCGAACCAGGTCGCGAGGCTCTTCACATCGACGCACCAGCCCGCCGCGGTGTCGCGGATCGCGGTCGCACCGATGCTGTAGCTGCGGCTCCCGAGCCTGACTTCGCCCGCGTCGCGGTCGATCGTCAGCTCGCGCCGCTCGTCGAACACCCAGCCGGTTGCGCGGCGCAACTTCTTGTCGACGCGGATCGGCAGGTCGAGCGCGAGCACCATGTCGGCCAGGTCGACGCACACGCCCGTCGGGGCCTGATACCCGCGCACCCCGTCGCCGAGCCGATATTGGCCCGATCGCACGTCGAACAGCCAGCTGTCGTCCTCATTGGGTTTCCAGCCGTCGGCGGCCTCGGCCTTTTCAGCGGCAAGCGCGCCGGCGGGGACCATCCCCGCCAGCGCCAGCCCGGCCGCAAGGGCGGGGAAAAGCCGTATCAGAAGCGCGCGAAGCATCGCGGCCTCTCGCCGGATGCTCCCGTCCTAGCTCATTTCACCACCCGGTCGGCCTCGTCGATCGCGCCGCCGCCGACCTCGCGGTCCTCGGTATAACGGATGCGCACCGGACCCTTCAGCTTCGCCGCGAGCTCGGCGGGCACGCGCAGCTGGACCTGGCGCTGGCCGACCTCGGGATAGACCGCGATGCCGCGCGCGAGCAGCAAGGGTTCGGCGACGCCGGGCCGCGTCACCTCGATGTCGCCATAGACCGAGCGATTGCCCGTGCGCGTCAGGTCGAAGGCGAACGCCGGGCCATCGACGGTGTCGACCACCCGCGCCTCGCCGATCGACGCCTCGGCGCCTAGGTCGCCGACGCGCACGATCACCGGGATGGTGATGCCATAGATGGGCGTCAGCGCGATCGACACGCCGCCGGCGCTCGCAGGCTTCGCCGGGTCGGCCGCGGGCGCCGCGTCGGGTACCGCGCGGAACAGCATATGCGCGCGATATTCGCCCGGCGCCGTCCCCTCGGGCACGCGCACCCCGACGCGGATCACCTGCGGCTGGTTCGGCGGCAGCGTGACGCGGCGCGGCGAGAAGCTGATCATGGCCAGCGCCGCTTTCTCGGCGTCGTTCGCGTCACCCTCGTCGATCTCGTCGAGCCCGCCGAGTGCGGTCATCCGCTTGATCTCGAGGCTGATGCGATAGGTCGCGGGTTCGCTGCCGATATTGTTGAGCACCACCTCGGTGCCGCGCGACCCGTCGAGCACAACGCGCGTCGGCGCGACGAGCAGGTCGCCCGCGGCCTGGACGGGCACAGCCGCCGCGCCGAGCACGACAGCCGAAAACAGGCCGAAGCCCTTCAAAAATCGCAACATGAAATGGTCCCCACCATTTAGGAAACCGGTCGGCCCACACCGCCCGGCAGTCCTGTCCCTGTTGCGCCAACATGGTTGATATTTCGCTAACCATGCGAAGCGGAGCGTCGGTGGAAACGGATCGCGCGGCTGCCGATGCAAGTGAAAATTATTTCGAGCGAAGACGCGAAGAGGCTGGGTTGCGGCCGCAGGACCGCCTTCTCATCATCGCCGCGTGTTGCCGCAACGCGATAGAAAGAGGCCGCTTCGCGGCGCGGACGACATCTTCGCGTCTTCGCGCGAAACAAATATCCCAACCGGTCGGCTTGCGCAAAGCGCGCCACACCAAAGCAGCATAAAAAGGGCCGCCGGGGGCTGGTACCCCGACGACCCTTTTAATGGCCGGCGGACGCGAACGCCCGCCGTACCCCCCACCCTAAAGCCGGTTACTGATAGTTGGCGGTGACGTTGAACGTCCCCGAATAGTCGCCCGCGGTCTGGTTGGCGCCGACGCTCAGCGTGCCGCCGACCTGGAAGCTGCCGCCCGTCGCGCTCAGCGTGACGTTGGTCGCCGAATAGGTCAGCGACGAGGTCATCGTGCCGCCGAGCGAACCGTTGAGCGTCACCGACGAATCGCCGCCGACGAGCACCACCGCACCCGAGGTGCCGGCGATGTTGAAGTTCGCGGCGGTCGTGGTGCCGGTGCAGGTCAGGCCCGCGCCGCAGGTCGCGGCACCGGCGGTCGACACCGCGACGGTCGAGGCAGTCGCTCCGCTGATCACCGTGGCATATTGCAGGTCGCTGGTGTTGGTGAGCGTGATCTGGCGCAGGATCTTAGCCTTCGCCGTACCCGTCGCCGACGCCGCGTTCGCCGCCGAGGCGTTCATGGCGAGAGCGGCAATCGCGGCACCCATCAGGGCGCGCTTCAGTGCAATGTTGCGCATAAATTTTGGTCCCTTGGTCAATCGGAAGCGATTGGAAATCCCACCCCATCGCTGTCGCCCTTCTACCGACGACCCGTTCAGTCTTTGCCCAACAACCATGGTTAATGGCGCATTAGCAATTGGCCCGCGTTTCGCATGGAAAGCAGGCTGAATCAGGGGCTTAAGCCCGGAAAGCGGATGTGGTGGGGACCGCTTCACCCTGTTTAACGGCCCGATGCGGCACAGATTAAGCGGTCGCGACAGAAAAATTCGCGGGCGCCGGGCGCCTGCGAATCAGATCGATTCGCCCGAGAGTCGCTGGCAGATCATGTCGAGCTGGTCGAGCGAGGCGAACTTCAGGGTCAGCGCCCCCTTGCCCTCGCCGGCATAGACGATGCCGACCCCGATGCCGAGCAGCTCGGACAAATGCCGCTCGACCGCTACGATATCGGGGTCGCGCCCGCCGTCGATGCTCTTATACTCGAGCGGCGCCTTGCGCCCGCCGCCCTTGCCCGCGCGCACCAGCGCCTCGACCGCGCGCACCGACAGGCCTTCCTTGACGATCTTGCGCGCGATGCCCTCGGCCCCCTCGGCGCCGATTAGCGCGCGCGCATGTCCCATCGCGAGGCTGCCGTCGCCGACGAGCTCCTGCACCGCGCGCGGCAGGTCGAGCAGGCGCATCAGGTTCGCGACATGGCTGCGCGACTTGCCGACGAGCCGCGCCAGCGCGTCCTGGCTGTGCCCGAAATCGTCGATCAGCTTGCGATACGCGCTCGCCTCTTCGATCGCATTGAGGTCCTGGCGCTGGATATTCTCGACCAGCGCGATCTCGTAGGTCGCCGCATCGTCGAGGTCGCGCACCAACGCCGGGATCTGGTGCAGCCCCGCGCGCTGCGCCGCGCGCCAGCGCCGCTCGCCCGCGACGAGCTGATACCCTCGTCCGTCGGGCGCCGCGCGCACGATGATCGGCTGCAGGAGTCCGCGCGCCGCGATCGAATCGGCGAGCTCGGCGATCGCGCCCTCGTCGAAATGGCGGCGCGGCTGGCCGGGCAGCGGGCGGATGTCGCCGACCGCGACATGCTGCACCGATTCGCCGCTCGCCGGCGCGGGCGCCGCCGCACCCGGACTCGCGAGCACCGGTGCCTCGATCGCGGCATCGCCGAACAGCGCGTTCAGCCCGCGCCCCAGTCCCGAGGGGCGCTTCTTCGCCGGAATCGCGCCAGATGCGACATTATCTTCTTGTTTATCAGCCATTTATGCAGCCTTGCGAACATTGGGCAGGCGATCGATCAGCTCGCGCGCCAGCGCGATATAGGCCGCCGACCCCGCACAGCGATGGTCATAGATCAGCGCCGGCAGCCCGTGGCTCGGCGCCTCGGACAGCCGCACATTGCGCGGGATCACCGTCTCGAACACGACCGGGCCAAGCACTTCGCGGACATCGTCCGACACCTGGTCGGTCAGCCGGTTGCGGCGATCGAACATCGTCAGCGCGACGCCCAGGATCGACAATTTCTGGTTGAACTTGCCGCGCACGCGTTCGACCGTCGTGAGCAGCTGGCTCAGCCCCTCGAGCGCGAAAAATTCGCATTGCAGCGGCACGATCAGCGATTCGGCGGCGATCAGCGCGTTCAATGTCAGCATGCCGAGCGACGGCGGGCAATCGATCAGGCAGATGTCCCACTGCCCCGCCTCGGCGGCGGTCATCGCCTGCTGCAGCTTGTGCAACCGGTCCTTATATTCGATCAGCTCGATCTCGGCGCCCGACAGGTCGACCGTCGCGGTGACGATGTCGAGCCGCGGCACCGCGGTCGGGATCGCGCAGTCGGCGAGCGTCGCCTCGCCGCGCAGCAGATCATAGCTCGACAGCGTGCGCTGCGACTGCGGAATCCCCAGCCCGGTCGAGGCATTGCCCTGCGGGTCGAGGTCGATAATCAGCGTGCGCCAGCCGGTCGCCGCGAGCGCGGTCGCCAGGTTGATCGCGGTCGTCGTCTTGCCGACCCCGCCCTTCTGGTTCGCCACCGCGATACGGATCATCATTTTCCTCGCTGTTTTGTCGCGATTTTTCCGACACCGACCAGAATCTGGCTCTCGGCGTCGGTGCGGCTCTGTTCCACGTGAAACATTCTCTGCCATGGCTGCGGCAGCAACGCCAGTTCCTTAACCGCGTTTCGCCCTTTTGGCAGCAGCCAGCACGTCGATTCGGTGGAAAAACGCGCGGACAAGTCGATCAGCCTGTCGAGCGGTGCAAAGGCCCGCGCGCTGATGGTCCCCGCCGCGCGCGTCTCGACGCGCTCGAGCGGCGCCTCGGCGACCTCGACATGCCCCAGCCCCAACTCGCCCGCGACGTCGCGCAAAAACTCGCACCGCCGCTTGCGCGATTCGACGAGCAGCATCGGCCGCCCCGTCAGGATCGCGACGACCAGCCCGGGCAGCCCCGGCCCGCTCCCCAGGTCGATCCAAAGCCCCTCGCCCTGTTTATCGAGCGCGAGCAACTGCGCGCTGTCGGCGATATGCCGCACCCACAAAGTCGGGATCGTCGACGCCGCAATCAAATTCTGCCGGTCGTTCTCGGCCATCAGCATCGCCGCAAAACGCTCGAGCTGCACCCATTGCTCGGCGGTCGGCGCAAACGCCCGCTCCAGCCAGTCGCGCGCCGCCTCCTCGCTTTCAAGAATAGGGGCTTCCGCCAACGTCGCTCTTTCATCTTCCCCGCGAAGCGGGCTCATCCTTCTTCGCGCCTTTGCGCCTTTGCGCCTTTACGCGAGATTTTAAAAGCCTCACGCAAAGGCGCAAAGGCGCAAAAAAGCTCAGGCCCTCCGGCCGCCCAAATTTCTCACACAAAGACACAAAGATGGCGCGAGAACCCGCTTTCCCATCCGTCACTCCGGACTTGATCCGGGGTCCCGCTGTTCGGCAACAACGACAAGCGAAGCGCAGAAGATCTGCCCCCTTCTCGATCACGCTCGAGAATGGATGGCGACCTCTGACGAAGTAGCAATCACCAACGATTGCCCCGTCGGGGAAAAACCATAAGCCACGAGCGACGTTGGAAACGGGCAAATTTTGCTAAGAGCCGGCTGTTGGTCAGGGCGATTCCAGAGCATTGTTTGACCAGGAGGACACAGGAAGAATTCTTCCTCGGGCCAAGAGAGAGGGTGAAGTTCAATAAGCCAACCGTCTTTCGTCACATGCGAAAGACCGCCGCCATGGATACCTGCCACGCGGATGCGCTGCCCCTCAAGAGGACCGATGCCGTCAGCCTCAAGCGTATCGGAATCGGCATAATAGTCGGCATCATCGCGCGCGACTTTTTCGCCCGTACGACAGTCTATTACGCGCCCCGACCGCTCGACGATATAACCAACAGAAGGTCTGACTGGGCTGCAAAGCCAACATTCCAAAGCTCGCCGACCGCAACGGTGGGCAAGGCGCGCCAAGGCGCCGGAAGGGGCGTTGGCGCTAAACCATCCAGATAGCGAAACCGATCTTTCAGATGGCTGGGGATGGTGCATTTAAGGGAATGCCGTTTGCCCAACATGGGGATATCCTAACATGGCTGACGCGTCTTTGGGCGAGACCCAGTAGCGTCAAGCGGCTCTTCAAGCCGCCCGCCGCTTGCTGTGCACCAAAATCGCGGTCAGCGCCGCCGGGGTCACCCCGTCGATCCGGCCCGCCTGCCCCAGCGTCTCGGGCCGCGCCTTGCCCAGCCGTTCGACCATCTCGCGCGACAGCCCGCCGATCGCGCCATAATCGAGCCCCGGGTCGAGCAGAATCGCCTCATTCGCCGCCAGCGACCGCAGCTCGGCCTCCTGCCGCGCCACGTAAGGGGCATAATGGGCGTCCTCGGCGAGTTCGGCGAGGATGGTCGCATCGATCGCTGCCAGCTCGGGCGCGAGCAGCGCGAGCTTCGCCATCGTCACCTCGGGAAAGCGCAGCAGGTCGATCCGCCGCCGCGCCGCGCCGTCACCGGGCAGCGCCAGCCCGATCGCCGCATAATCGGCGCTCGTCACCGGCGCATCGAGCAACGCCGCCGCTTCGGCGCGCGCAGCCATCCGCGCCTCGAACAAGGCCGCCGTCGCCGACCGCACGAGCCCGAGCGCGATCCCCTTCGGCGTCAGCCGCGTCGCCGCATTGTCGGCGCGCAGCCGCAATCGGTACTCGGCGCGCGCGGTGAGCATCCGGTACGGCTCGGTCACCCCCTGCAGCACCAGGTCGTCGACCATCACTCCGATATAGGATATCGAGCGGTCGAGGATCAGCGGCTCGCGGCCCTGTACGGCGAGCGCCGCATTGGCCCCCGCGACCAGCCCCTGCGCCGCGGCTTCCTCGTAACCGGTGGTGCCGTTGATCTGCCCGGCGCAATAAAGTCCGCCGATCGCGCGGACCTGCAAGGTCCGGTCGAGCGCCCGCGGGTCGATATGGTCATATTCGACCGCATAGCCGGGGACGGTCATTTCGACCGTCTCGAGGCCTTCCATCGTGCGCAGCATCGCGAGCTGCACATCGGCGGGGAGCGAGGTCGAAATGCCGTTCGGATAGACAAGCTTCGAATCGAGCCCCTCGGGCTCCAGAAACACCTGATGCCCGTCGCGGTCGGCGAAGCGGTGGATCTTGTCCTCGATCGACGGGCAGTAACGCGGCCCCGCCGCACCGATCGCGCCGGTGAACAAGGGCGAACGGTCGAGATTCGCCGCAATGATCGCGTGGCTTTCGGCATTGGTGCGCGTGATCGCGCAGAAAATCTGCGGCACCGTCCGCGCATTGTTCCACGTGGAACAAGTCCAGCTCGCCCCCTCGGCGCTGTCCGACGGCTGCTCGGCGAGTCGCGCCCAGTCGATCGTCCGCCCGTCGAGCCGCGGTGGCGTCCCCGTCTTGAGCCGCGCCATCGGAAGGTCGGCGGCACGGAGCTGCTGCGCGAGCCGATGCGCGCCCGCCTCGCCGATACGCCCGCCCTCCATCCGTTCCTCGCCGCGGAACAGCTTGCCGCCGAGGAAGGTCCCCGTCGCGAGCACGACCGCGCCCGCGGCCAATGTCATCCCGTCGCCGAGTTCGAGCCCCGCGACGCGCGCGCCGTCATCCGACAGGATCAGCGCCGCCGCCTCGCCCTCGACGACGGTAATGCCCGCCTCCGCCGCGAGCAGGTGCTGAATCGCCTGGCGATAGAGTTTGCGGTCGGCCTGGATACGCGGCCCCTGCACCGCCGCGCCCTTCGACGCATTGAGCATCCGGTAATGGATCGCCGCGCTGTCGGCCGCGCGTGCCATCCAGCCGTCGAGCGCATCGACCTCGCGCATCAGATGCCCCTTGCCGAGACCTCCGATCGCCGGGTTGCACGACATCGTCCCGATCAGCGCCGGGTCGAAACTGACGAGCGCGACGCGCGCGCCGAGCCGCGCGGCGGCGGCGGCGGCCTCGGTTCCGGCGTGCCCACCGCCGACGACGATGACATCATATTTTGTGCTGCTGTGCATGATTGTGGCGGCGCTTACAGGATTCGCGCGCGCAAATCCACCTGCGCGCGACCGATTGCCTGTTCCACGTGGAACATCATTTCCCGATGCAGAAACGTCCGAACAGGGCGTCGAGCATCTCCTCGACCCCCGCGCGCCCGGTGATCCGGTCGAGCGCCCCGCCCGCGAGCCGCAGCCGTTCGGCGAGCAGGATCAGGTCGCCCGCCTCGCTCGATCCCGCCTCGATCGTCAGCCAGTCGCGTGCCTCGCCCAGCGCCTCGCGCTGGCGCCGCCGCAGCGCCGCCTCGCCCTCGCGCGGCAGCAAGGTGCGCGCCATCTCGACGATCATGCGATGAAGCTTGTCCATCCCCTGACCCGTCGCCGCCGATAGTGTCAGGTCGCAGCGCTCCGCCTCGGCCTCGGCCGCCGCATCGCCTTTCCAGCGATCGGCCTGCGCCGCGACCAGAATTGCGCGAACATGCGCGGGTGCCTCCTTCGGCGGCCCAAGCCACAGCAGGATGTCCCCCGCCTCGACCGCCGCCTTCGCACGGTCGATGCCGATCATTTCGATCGCATCGGCACTTTCGGCGCGCAATCCTGCCGTGTCCGAAAAGCGCATCGCGATCCCGTCGAGCGCCAGCGCGGTTTCAATCACATCGCGCGTCGTCCCCGCGACCGGCGACACGATCGCCAGCTCGCGCTTTGCTAAAGCATTGATAAGGGTCGATTTACCGGCATTGGGCGGCCCCGCGATGACCACCGACAGCCCCTCGGCGATCACCTCCGCCGCCGGCCGCGCCAGCCATCCGTCCAACTCGTCCGTCAGCGCCGCCATCCCCTCACGCAAACGCTGCGCGACACTTTCGCCAACTTCGACATCATCCTCATCGGCAAAATTCAGCTCGGCCTCCGCCCCCGCCATCAGCGTCAGCAGCCGCTCCTGCCACGCCTCGACCGCGCGCGACACATGCCCGCTCGCCATGCCGAGTGCCTGCCGCCGCTGGCTCTCGGTCTCGGCGGCGAGCAGGTCGGCGAGCCCCTCGGCCTCAGCCAGATCGATCCGTCCATTCTCGAACGCCCGCCGCGTGAATTCCCCCGCTTCGGCACGGCGCAGCCCCGGCATCGCATCGAGCGCCACCTCGACCGCCGCGACCACCGCGCGACCGCCGTGCAGATGCAGTTCGGCCAGATCCTCGCCCGTTGCGGTCGCAGGTCCCGGGAACCACAGGACCAGCGCGCGATCGAGCGCCGAGCCGTCAACGGCGTTCAGCTCCGCCAGCACCGCGCGGCGCGGCGCGGGCAATCGCCCCGCCAGCGCCGCAAGTGCCCTGCCCGCCGCCGGCCCGCTGACGCGCACGACGCCGATCGCCGCCGGCGGCATCCCGCTCGACAGCGCGAAAATCGTTTCGCGGCTTTCTTCGTGGTTCAGCTCTTGCGTCCCTTCGCGGACTTGTCGTCCGCTTCCGCCGCCGCCTTGCTCGCACCGCCCATCAGGCCGCCGCCGAACTGGCTCATCAGCGATTGCACCAGCCCCAGCCCGCTTTCGCCCATAGGCACCCAGCTCTTGACCATCGACTGGACCATGTCGGGGGTGATCCCCTTGGCCATCAACTGCTTGACGCGGTCGAGATAGATATCGTGCAGCGGCTCGAGGTCGGGCAGGCCGAAAAGCCGCCGCGCCTCTTCGGGGGTGCAATCGATCTCGATATTGAATTTCATCGCCTGTCTCCGCCCCGCAAAAAAGCTTGTGGCGCGCTTGAGCCGCGCCGCTGCGGCGGCTAGCTTCGCGCTTTCACTGCCAAGAAGCAAGAGTCAGGAGAGTCCCCTCATGTCCGCCACCAACACGACCATCCCCGCGCTCGACGGCGAGGGGGACATCCCCGCCTATGTCGCGCGTCCCGATGCCGACAGCTCCCGCGCGATCATCGTCATCCCCGAAATCTTCGGGGTGAATGCCGGCATCCGCAAGAAATGCGACGATTGGGCGGCCGAGGGCTATCTGGCAATCGCGCCCGACATCTTCTGGCGCTTCGCCCCCGGGGTCGAACTCAACCCCGATATCGAGGCCGAGCTGCAGGAAGCCTTCGGCTATTTCGGCCAATATGACGCCGACAATGGCGTCAAGGACATCGAAGCGGCGATCCGCTGGCTCCATGCAGAGGGCGCCGCGAAAGTAGGCTGCGTCGGTTTCTGCCTCGGCGGGCGCCTCGCTTATATGGCCGCCGCGCGCACCGACGTGAACGCGTCGGTTGGTTATTATGGCGTGATGATCGACCAGATGCTGAACGAGAGCCACGCGATCGCACACCCGCTGATGCTCCATATCCCGACCGAGGATCATCTCGTCGACCATGACGCGCAGAAGCGGATCCACGAAGGGCTCGATGCGCATCCGAGGGTGACGATCCACGATTATCAAGGCCTCGACCATGGTTTCGCCGCGGCGATGGGCAATCGCCGCCACGAGGAGGGCGCACAGCTCGCCGACGGCCGCACCAGGGCCTTTTTCGCCGAGGCGCTCGCATGAGCGGCGCCGAGGCCGGTGTCGCCGCCTGGCACGCCTATATGACGGGCGGCGGCGATCCGCAGGCGCTGCGCGCGATGCTCGCCGAAGATGCGGTCTTCCATTCGCCCGTCGTCCACACCCCGCAAGAAGGGCAGGACAAGGTCTTCGCCTATCTCCATGCCGCAAGCCACGCGCTCGGCGGCGACGATTTCCGCTACCTGCGCGAGATCATCGACGGCGACCAGGCTTGCCTAGAATTCGCGACAACCCTCGACGATATCCAGATCAACGGCGTCGACATCATCCGCTGGAACGACGAGGGCAAGATCGTCGATTTCAAGGTGATGGTGCGGCCCCTGAAGGCGATCAACAAGGTGTGGGAGAAAATGGCCGCGATGCTCGCCGCGCAGGCGGGCTGACGCGATGCTGCGAGTCCCGCGCTGGATCGCCATTCCCATCCTGATCCTCGCGATCGCGGGCGCGGCGTGGTGGCATCCGGCGCGCTGGACCCTGCTCCTCTCGGTGCCGCTGATCGGCATCGCGCTCTATGACGCCGTGCAGTCACACCATAGTCTGCGCCGCAATTACCCGCTGATCGCGCGCGTCCGCTGGCTGTTCGAGGCGCTGCGCCCCTTCCTCTACGCCTATATCGTCGAAAGCCCGCTCGACGGGCGCCCCTTCGCGCGCACCGAACGCGACCTCGTCTATGCGCGCGCCAAGGGCGACCTCGATTCGCATCCCTTCGGCACCGAACTCGACGTCTATTCGGACGAATATGAGTGGATGAGCCACAGCATGGCGCCGGCGATCGCGCCCGACCGCACGCGCCGCGTCGCGGTCGGTAGTTCGCAATGCAGCCAGCCCTATGATGCCGCCCTGCTCAATATCTCGGCGATGAGCTTCGGCTCGCTCGGCGCCAATGCCATCGAGGCGCTCAACCGCGGCGCGCAGCTCGGCGGCTTCTATCACGACACCGGCGAAGGCGGCTTCAGCCCCTATCACCGCAAACATGGCGGCGACATCGTGTGGGAGCTCGGCAGCGGCTATTTCGGTTGCCGCGACCAGGCCGGGCATTTCGACCCCGAACGCTTTCGCGACACCGCGCAGACCGACCATATACGGATGATCGAGATCAAGCTCAGCCAGGGCGCCAAGCCCGGCCATGGCGGGGTGCTCCCCGGTCCCAAGGTCAGCGCCGAAATCGCGGCGACGCGCGGCGTTCCCGAGGGCATGGACTGCATCTCGCCCGCCGCGCATTCGGCCTTTTCGACGCCGGTGGAACTCGTCCTGTGGGCCGCAAAACTGCGCGAACTGGCGGGCGGCAAGCCCGTCGGAATCAAGCTCTGCGTCGGCCAGCCCCACGAAATCTATGCCGTCATGAAGGCGATGATCGAGACCGGCGTCCGCCTCGACTATATCGTCGTCGACGGCGCCGAGGGCGGCACCGGCGCGGCGCCGGTCGAATTCTCGAACCGCGTCGGCATGCCGCTGCGCGAAGGGCTGATCTTCGTGCGCAACGCGCTCGTCGGCTGCGGCCTCAAGGAAGAGGTGCGGCTCGCCGCCTCGGGCAAGGTCCATTCGGGCGCGGGGCTCGCGGTGAATTGCGCGCTCGGCGCCGACTGGTCGAACGCCGCGCGCGCCTTCATGTTCTCGCTCGGCTGCGTCCAGTCGCTGCAATGCCACACCGACCGCTGCCCGACGGGGGTCGCAACACAGGATCCCGGCCGCCAGCGCGGATTGGTGGTCGAGGACAAGGCCGAACGCGTCCGCCGCTTCCAGGCCGCCACCGTGAACGCGCTCTGGGACATCACCTGCGCGATGGGGCTGGAAACGCCGTGGCAGATCATGCCGCACCATTTACACGAACGACTCAATTCGGCGCGCTCGGACTCGATCGATCGCATCTATAAATTCTACGAACGCGGCGTGCTGCTCGACGATCCCGATTCGGTTGCCGGCGCCCGTTATTGGGCGATGGCGAGCGCCGACAGCTTTCGCGCGGCGCTCTAGATCAGGCTGAGTTCGGCGAGCTCGCGATAAAGCTCGGGCGGCAGGTCGCCGATCCCGTCGCATTCGTCCACGCCCCGGGGAGCATCGGCCTCGGCCAGGTAACGCCAGCCCTGATGCGCGCGCTTGGGCTGCGGGTGGATACGCTCGAGGTCCGCAACGCAGACGATGTCGATCCGCCCGTCCTCGCGCTCGTCGAAGCTCAAGATCTCGACCCGCCCGACGAGTGTGTGCTTCACGATGAAATGCAATTTTCCGCCGATCAGCTCGTCGGCGCGCTTCGGCTTGAACCGCGTCGTGAAACGCACCTCGCCGTGCTCGGCACGCGAAGCGATCCGCGCGGTGAGCGACGGATAGTCGGGACAGCCGACGGCCACGCGGGTCATGTGAAGCTGGGACATCGTGCCTAAGTGGGAAGCGCTTCCCCGGAAACCAAGCGACAAATCGCTCAATCGGCCTTTGGCATGGCCAAGTGATAATCGCCGCGCACCGCCGGATTGACGGGTGTAGTGATCAACAAAAATGGTGCGCTGAGAAAAAATCCGAGGCCCTGGAACCCGGCAACCAACGCATAGGGCAAGGCGAATATTGCCGTTGCGCCGAGCCAGGACGCTGAGAAACGCCCTATCGCCGATCGCATAGCGTGCGGAAATTCTGGCGTAAAATCATCGGCAGTTTCGCGCAGGATCGCGCTTGCTTCGCCATGGCATTGGGCCGGGACGAGCATCCTGAATCCTCCGATGGCAAGAATGTCGGGCGATACGCTTGTATAAAATTCGCCGCCAACATCGACCGGGATTCCCGCTGCATCAAGCTTGGCTGCGACGACTAACGCTTCGCCCCGGCTCAGCAGCGTCGCAATCGGAACCATCGCATCCCCCGTCATGGACCGGTGATGCGATGGATGCCCGATAAAGTCTAGCCGAACAGCGTGCCGATACCGACGCTCGGGTCGATCCAGCCTTCGTAGATCATCTTGACCGCGACATAGAGGATCACGGCAAGGCCGATATAGGCGATCCAGCGGTAGCGCTCGATATATTTGGCGATGATGTTCGCCGCGACGCCCATCAGTGCGACTGCGACGATCAGACCGACGATCATGATGCCGGGATGTTCGCGCGCCGCACCGGCGACCGCGAGCACATTGTCGAGGCTCATGCTGACGTCGGCGACCGCGACCGCCCAAGCGGCGGCGGCAAAGCTCTTGGCCGGCTTCAGGCCTGAATGCTCGTCGCCATGAACTTCGGGCGAACCCGCCGAATGGGCGCCTTCGCGCAGTTCGCGCCACATTTTCCACGCCACCCAGATCAGCAGCAGGCCCCCGACGAAGATCAGCCCGACGATGCCCATCAGCTGCTGGACGACGAGCGCGAAGGCGACGCGCAGCACCAGTGCCGCGAGCACGCCGATGATGATGACCTTGCGCCGCTGGTCCGCCGGCAAGCCGGCGGCGAGCGCGCCGACGACGATCGCATTGTCGCCCGCCAGCACGATGTCGATCATCAGCACCTGAAGAAACGCAGACATCGCCGCAGGCGACGTAATGTTGCTGAAATCATGGACGATAAGTTGCCAGATTTCAGCAGGAGAACCGAAGCTCGGCGCGGCGGTGGCCGCTTGCGTCAAAATATCGAATATCACAGCCTGTCCCCGAAATAGCTGACCTCTGGCATAGGGTCATAAAAATGATGCAGCAATGCCCGCCACTGCTCGTAACGATCCGACCGGCGGAATCCGCCCTGATGATCCTCGACCGACCGCCATTCGACCAACAGCAGATAGGGCTGTCCGGTTCCTGTCGGACGGCGAATCTGGAGTGAAATAAAGCCGGGTGACGCGGCGATCAGCGGCCGCGCCTCGGCGACGGCCGCCTCGAACGCCGCCTCGCTGCCCGCACGAACGGGGAGCAAGGCATGTTCGAGCACCGCCATGACGCCGGCTTACTGGTTCATGCTGTCGAAGAAATCCTCGTTGGTCTTCGAATCCTTGATCTTGTCGAGCAGGAATTCCATCGCGTCGATCGTGCCCATCTGCATGAGGATGCGGCGCAGCACCCACATTTTCGACAGCTTGTCCTTCTCGACGAGCAGTTCTTCCTTACGCGTGCCCGACTTGCCGACGTCGAGCGAGGGGAAGATACGCTTGTCGGCGACCTTGCGGTCGAGCACGATTTCCGAGTTACCCGTGCCCTTGAATTCTTCGAAGATGACCTCGTCCATGCGGCTGCCGGTGTCGATCAGCGCGGTCGCGATAATTGAGAGCGAACCGCCCTCCTCGATGTTGCGCGCGGCACCGAAGAAGCGCTTCGGACGCTGCAGCGCATTGGCATCGACACCGCCGGTCAGCACCTTGCCCGACGACGGGACGACAGTGTTGTAGGCACGGCCGAGACGCGTGATCGAGTCGAGCAGGATGACGACGTCCTTCTTGTGCTCCACGAGGCGCTTGGCCTTTTCGATCACCATTTCGGCGACCTGGACGTGGCGCGTCGCGGGTTCGTCGAAGGTCGAGGAGACGACCTCGCCGTTCACGCTGCGCTGCATGTCGGTGACTTCCTCGGGACGTTCGTCGACGAGCAGGACGATCAGGTAAACCTCAGGATGGTTGTCGGTGATTGCCTTGGCGATATTCTGCAGCAGCACCGTCTTACCCGTGCGCGGCGGCGCGACGATCAGCGCGCGCTGGCCCTTGCCCTGCGGGCTGACGAGGTCGATGACGCGCGCCGACTTGTCCTTGACCGTCGGGTCGACGGTGTCGAGGGACAATTTCTGGTTCGGATAGAGCGGCGTGAGATTGTCGAAATTGACGCGGTGGCGCACCGCCTCGGGATCGTCGAAATTGACCTTGATCAGCTTGGTCAGCGCGAAATAGCGTTCGCCGTCGCGCGGCGCGCGGATTTCGCCTTCGACCGTGTCGCCGGTGCGCAGGCCATATTTGCGGACCTGGTTCGGCGAGACATAGATGTCATCGGGACCGGCGAGATAATTGGCGTCCGACGAGCGCAGGAAACCGAACGAGTCCGGGAGGACCTCGATCGTGCCCGATCCGATGATTTCCTCACCCTCTTCGGCGAGTTCTTTCAGGATCGAGAACATCAGGTCCTGCTTGCGCAGCGTCGACGCGCCCTCGACGCCCAGTTCCTCGGCCATTTCGACGAGTTGGGCGGGCGCTTTGGTTTTGAGTTCTTTGAGATGCATGGGATGGATTCCGGGTATGAATATCGGGAGAAAATTACACTAAGTTCGTTGCACCGGCTGGTGCCTATCCGGCCGTGGGACGGCCGTTACCGATAGCATCGGCGCATGGAAGCGCCGCCCGCAGGAAACGGGGTTGATCGGCCCCTATAACCGGCTTTTACCCAAGTCAATCGGGGCTGCGCCGGATCGAGGCCTCAGAAGGGACGGACCACGACGAGAATGACGATGACCGCCGCGGCGACGCCGGGGACCTCGTTGAGCATCCTCAGCGCCTTCTCGCTCATCGGACGCTGCCCCTTGGCAAGCTTCTTCGCATAGCCCGCCATCCAGCCATGATAGCCCGACAGGCCGATCACGAGCAGGAATTTGGCGAGGAACCAGGGTTCGCTCCAGTAATTTCCGTTGAAGGCAAGCGCGAGGCCGAGGATCCAGACGATGGTCAGCGACGGATCGAGAATGATGCGGAGCAACCGCCGTTCGCGATCGACCCATTTCGCATCCTCGTCCGAACCGACGGCGCATTGGTGATGATAGACGAAGAAGCGCGGCAGCATGAACAGACCGGCCATCAGGAAGATGACGAAGATGATGTGGGCGGCTTTCACCCACAGCATCGCCGATCCCAAGAAACCCGCCAGTTCCATGCCTATCCCCGCACGCGTTTGATCAGATGCTCGACATGCGCGATCGGCGTGTCGGGCACGATGCCATGGCCGAGATTGAAGATATGGGGACGCGACGGGAAGGCCGCAAGGATGCGGTCGATCGCCGCGTCGAGCGCCGCGCCGCCCGCGACGAGCGCCAGCGGGTCGAGATTGCCCTGCACCGGCAGCTGCGCGGGCAGATTGGCGTCGGCCCAAGCCGGATCGACGGTCTCGTCGAGCCCGATCGCATCGGCGCCGACTTCATTGGCATAGGCGGGCAATTTGCCGCCAGCACCCTTCGGAAAGCCGATCACCGGCGTGTCCGGATGGAGCGCCTTCAGGCGGCGGACGATCTCGGCATTGGGGGCGATCACCCAGCGTTCGAACTGCGCGGGGGAAAGACTGCCCGCCCAGCTGTCGAACAATTGCACCGCCTCGACGCCGTTTTCGATCTGCCCCGACAAATAGGTGGTGCTGAGGTCGATGATAGCGTCGACGATCGCCTGGAATGCGGCGGGATCGCCGAACGCCATGCGCCGTGCCGCCGCCTGGTCCTTCGACCCCGCGCCCGCGATCATATAGGTGGCGACGGTCCATGGGCTCCCTGCAAAGCCGAGGAAGGTCGTTTCGGCCGGCAGGGCACCGGCGACGCGCGCGACGGTGGCATAGACGGGGTCGAGACGCTGCGGCGCCGCCTGAAGCGAGGCGAGCGCATGATCGACGAGCGGCGGGGCGAGCCGCGGGCCCTCGCCGGCCTCGAACCACAAATCCTGTCCCAGCGCATGCGGGATGACGAGGATATCGGAAAAGAGGATCGCGCCGTCGAAACCGAAGCGGCGGATCGGCTGCAGCGTCACCTCGGCGGCCGCTTCGGGATCGTAGCAGAGCTCGAGGAATCCGCCCTTGGTTTCACGAAGCGCGCGATATTCGGGAAGATAACGCCCCGCTTGGCGCATCAGCCACAGCGCGGACCGCTCTTGCCGTACCCCGCGCAGCGTCGCGAGCAAGCTCTTAGGGGAAGCCATGGCGCGGACCTCTTTCTCTTCCAATATAATATATAAGAATATGGTGGTGGCTTGTTGGCGGGCGGATTGCGCGGCTTTAGGCAGGCGCGCCGCTTTTGCCAACAGCTTGACTCCACAGCCCCGCATCTTTGCGGCGGAGTCGGGGGCTACTTTCCCCGTTCTTCACAGCCTGTGGATAAGTGACCCGACATGTGGACAAGCTGTCGAGCGGAATCGGCAGCGCCGGGGATGAATCCACTGTGCCGATTTTACCCCTGCGCTTGTCCCGAAACTTATCCACAGGCCCGTACGGCACGTCTCCGCTTGCCTTTTTCCGCGGCTTTCCGCCATGGTGGGCCATGGGCCGACTTCATCTCCACCTCATATCCGATTCCACCGGCGAAACGCTCGAAAATATCGCCAAGGCAGCGATCGCGCAGTTCGACGATGTCGAGGTCGTGCGCCATTTCTGGCCGATGGTGCGTTCTGAATCGCACCTCGATCGGATCATGGCCGAAGTCGAGGCGAGTCCCGGCATGATCCTCTTCACCCTCGTCAACGGCGACCTGCGCGTCAGCCTCGAACGCCGCGCTCGGGCGCGCGACCTGCCGCTCGTCGCGGCGCTCGACGCTGTCACCGACGCGCTGTCGACGATGCTCGGCCAGGAAGCGAAAGCGCGCCCCGGCCGCCAGCACCAGCTCGACGCCGCATATTTCGCGCGCGTCGAGGCCATTCAATTTACCGTCGCGCACGACGACGGCATCGGCTGGGAAAATTGGGAACAGGCCGACATCGTGCTCGCCGGCGTATCGCGCACCTCGAAGACCCCGACGAGCATCTATCTCGCCAATCGCGGCTTCAAGACCGCGAATATCCCGATCGTCCCCGAATCGCCGCCGCCGGATGCGCTCTATCACCTCAAGAAGCCGCTCGTCGTCGGGCTGACCACCGGGCTCGATCGGCTGGTGCAGGTGCGCCGCAACCGGCTGCTCGCGCTCAACCAGGCGCCCGAAACACCCTATGTCGATGACGACATAGTCAAGGCCGAACTCGCTTATGCCCGCCGCATGTTTGCCGACAATGGCTGGCCGGTGATCGACGTGACGCGCCGCTCGATCGAGGAAACAGCCGCCGCGGTGATCAAGCTGGTCGAGGACCGCGGCGCGGCATGACCCTGCTCCTCGCTTCGCAAAGCAGCGGCCGCGCCGCGATGCTCCGCGCCGCCGGGCTGGTCTTTGAGACCAGCGCCGCGCATGTCGACGAGGAGGCGCTGACCGCGTCGTTGCAGGCGGCGGGCCAGACCGCCCGCAACATCGCCGACGCGCTCGCCGAGGCGAAGGCGATCAAGATTTCGTCGCGGCTGCCCGGCGTCACCGTGCTTGGTGCCGACTCGACGCTTGCGCTCGACGACGGCGCGATGCTGACCAAGCCCGAAAGCCCCGAAGAGGCGACAAGCCACCTGCGCCGCATGGCGGACACGCGCCACCGCCTGTTCAGCGCTGTGGTCGCGGCACGCGACGGTGCCCCTGTCTGGCGCGCGATCGGCGAAGCGAAGCTGTGGATGCGCCCCTTGTCGGACGCCTTCATCGCCGACTATGTCGCGCGCGAATGGGACAGCATCCGCTGGACCGTCGGCTGTTACGAAATCGAGGGAGCGGGCGTGCAATTGTTCGACCGGGTCGAGGGCGACCCCTGGACCATCATCGGCATGCCGATGCTTCCCTTGCTCGCCTGGCTGCGCGCGACCGGGCTCGCCGCATCATGAGCATCCCCTATGCGGAGGTGATCGGCGATCCGATCGCACAGTCGAAATCGCCCTTGATTCACGGCTTCTGGCTGCAGGCGCTGGGCCTGGGGGGCGATTACCGCCGCGCGCATGTAAAGCCCGAGGCACTCGCATCCTATATTGCCGAGCGCCGCGACGATTCCGATTGGCGCGGCTGCAACGTGACCATGCCGCACAAGGCCGCGATCATGGATTTGGTCGATGACCCCGGCGATATCCGCGGTACGATCGGCGCGATGAATACCGTCGTGCGCCAGCCCGCCGGCGCGTTGATCGGGACCAACACCGATGCGGCGGGCTTCTATGCCCCGCTTGCCGAACTCGATCTTGAGGGCGCGCCGGTCGTTGTCGTCGGGGCCGGCGGGGCGGCGCGCGCGGTGCTGTTCGCGCTCGCCCGCGCCGGGGTCGGCCCCGTCACCATCCTCAACCGTTCGCCGCTGAAAGCGATGGGTCTGCTCGCGACCTTCGGTCTCAAGGGCGAGGTGGTCGCACTCGATGCCCCCCTGCCTCCCGCCGCGCTGCTGGTGAACGCCAGCAGCCTCGGCATGAAGGGCCAGCCGCCGCTCGACCTCGACCTCTCGCCGCTCGCCGACGACGCGATCGTCTACGATCTCGTCTATTCGCCGCTCACCACCGGGCTGCTTGCCGCCGCCGAGTCGCGCGGACTCGACACGGTCGACGGGCTCGACATGCTGATCGGCCAGGCCGCGCTCGCCTTCGAGCTCTTCTTCGGCAAGGCGCCGCCCGAGGGACGCGACGAGGAACTGCGCGCACTGCTGACCGCATGAGCCATTTCAAGCGCCCCGCATCGCGGCTCCGCCGTCCCTTCCTGCTCGGCCTGACCGGCTCGATCGGGATGGGCAAGTCGACCGCGGCGAAGATGTTCGTCGCCGAGGGTATTCCGGTGTTCGACGCCGATGCCGAGGTGCACAAACTCCAGGGTCCCGGCGGTGCGCTCGTCGCAGCGATCGAGGCGCGCTTTCCCGGCACGACCGGCCCAAAGGGCGTCGACCGGCAAAAGCTCGGCGCGCAAGTGCTTGGCAATACGGATGAACTGGCCGCGCTCGAGGCGATCGTCCATCCGGCGGTGGGCCGCGCGCAGAAACGCTTCCTCGCCAAGCATCGCGCGCGCGACGTCGTCGTGCTCGACGTCCCGCTGCTCTTCGAAAAGGGTGGCTGGCGCCGCGTCGGCGCGATTGCCGTCGTCTCGGCCCCGGCGTGGATGCAGCGGAGGCGCGTCATGCGCCGGCCGGGCATGACGCTCGCCAAGCTCAAGGCGATCCGGCGGCTGCAGGTGCCCGACCGTGTCAAGCGCGCGCGCGCCGATTTCATCATCGAAACGGGCCGCCCCAAAAGCGCGACGCATCGTCAGATTCGCACCATCGCCTCTTGTTTCCGTGCCCGATAGGGTCCAGATTATGGCTTCGATGCGTGAGATTATCTTCGATACGGAAACCACCGGGTTCGACCCGAAGACCGGGGACAGGCTGGTCGAAATCGGCTGTATCGAACTGGTCGATCGCCGCGAAACCGGGCAGAGCTTTCACGCCTATTTCAATCCCGAACGCGACATGCCCGCCGCCGCCGAGGCGGTGCACGGACTGTCGATCGCCTTCCTGTCGGACAAGCCGCTGTTCGCGTCGCGCGTCGACGAACTGATGGCCTTTCTGGGCGACGCGCCGCTGATCGCACACAATGCCGCCTTCGACTTCGGTTTCGTCAACGCCGAGCTGGCGCGCGCAGGGCGCCCCGCGCTCGACATGACGCGCATGTGCTGCACGGTGCAGATGGCGCGCAAGCTCCACCCCGGCGCCAAGCATAGCCTCGACGCGCTGTGCACGCGCTACGGCATCGACCGTAGCCACCGCGTCAAGCATGGCGCGCTGCTCGACGCCGAACTGCTCGCGCACCTCTATATCGAAATGACCGGCGGGCGGCAGATCGGGCTCGGCCTTGCCGCAACGCCGGGTGCGCAGACCGGTGCGACCGTCGCGCCTGTTCCCGCCCACGCTCCCGACCGACCATGGCGCGAACCGCGCCCGCATATGGCATCGCCCGCCGAACTGGCGCGCCATGCCGATTTCGTCACAGGGCTAAACCAGCCGCTGTGGCACGATACGGTGTGATGGCCTCTCCCTGACCATCGCCCGGCCTAGAAGGAGAAGAAAAATGGAAATCCGCGTCTCTGGACACCAGATCGAAACCGGCGAAGCGCTGCAGTCGCACGTCTCGGATCGGATGAACGCGATTGCCGATAAATATTTCTCCCGTGCGATCGGCGCCCATGCGACCTTCGGCAAGGGGCCGCACGACAGTTTCCAGTGCGATATCGTCGCGCATGTGATGCAGGGCCTTGTGCTCAAGGGCCATGGCCAGGCGCAGGACGCGCATGTCGCCTTCGAGGGCGCGGCCGAACGGATCGAAAAGCAGCTGCGCCGATATATGCGCCGGCTGAAGGACCGAAACAATGGCCCGAGCGTGCCCTCGCCGACGGTTGACGAGATCCAGGACAATGCGAGCTATATCGTTTTCGACAGCGGCAATGACGAAGAGGATGCCGGCGATGCCCCGGCGATCATCGCCGAAACGCGCGTCGATATCCCGAGCAGCAGCGTCTCCGACGCGGTGATGATGCTCGACCTTCGCAACACCAATGCGCTGCTTTTCGTCAACAGCAAGACCGGTGCGCATAACATGGTTTATCGGCGGACCGACGGCACCATCGGCTGGGTCGAACCGCAATAGGACTGGATTTTCTCCGCCATCCGGCCTAAGGGCCGCGCCCAACGATACATCCGCGATACCCGGGGCCGCGATGGCGGGGACACCAGACCGATCCGCGAACGATTGCCGAGCAAGGCAATTGTGTGCCGCGTGCCGGGTTGTTTGAGATTTGACCAGACGCATGAACCTCTCTTCCCTTCTCTATCCGGCGACCGTGCGTGCGCACGTCCAGCTCGATTCGAAAAAGGCGCTGTTTCCGTTTGTCGGCGACCTCGCGGCGCGTTCGCTCGGGCTCGATTCGGGCGAAGTCAGTGAAGCACTGCTCGAACGCGAGCGGCTGGGCTCGACCGGCTTCGGCCGCGGTATCGCGCTGCCGCACGCCAAGATGGCCGACCTCACCGGGGTGCGTGGGCTGTTCCTGCAACTGGCGCGGCCGATCGATTTTCAGGCCGTCGACGGCTTGCCGGTCGATCTGTTGTTCGTGCTGCTCTCACCGCTCGATGCCGGCGCCGATCATCTGAAGGCGCTCGCGGGCGTGTCGCGCATGCTGCGCAACGAGGCAATTGCCGACCGGCTGCGCGGTGCGAAGAGCGACGAAGCGCTTTATGCGCTGCTCGCCGACAGCGAGACGCGTGACGCGGCCTGACGCCGCGCCGCCGGTTCGGCCATGACCCGGCTCACCAGCCGTTTCCTCATCGACCTGCTGATCCGCTGCACCGACGCGGCCGGGGGCTTTGCGACCGTCATCGCCGTGGGCGACGACCAGTCGGGGGTGATTCTCATCCAGTGCAGCGATCGCGGGGTCGCGGGGCCGTTGCTCGAACGGCGCTTTTCGATGGCGGGCGGCTATGTCTGGGAGGATGTCGGCGCTGCCGCCGGCGACGACGAAACCACGCGCGCCGCCTATTACGACCGGCGCAAAAAGGCCGATCCCGACCTCTGGATCGTCGAACTGGATATCGCAGATGCGCCACAACTCGTCGCCGAGTGGGCGCCTTTGGCTTGACATTGTTGCGCCGCACAATAGGTGGCGCTCACAAATTAACGCGTAGGTCGTCCCTCGGGTTGCATCGGCTTTGGTCGAGATACCCGGCAAAAAGGTTCGGACACGCAGTCGGATGATGGCCGCAGGCGGGTACAAGAATAAGTCCCCCGCCTGTTTTTCTTTGGCCCGTCAGCCGCCCTTTTGACGGATTTTATGAGTCGCATCTTGAACGTCGCCAGCGTGGCTGCCGTCGGTATGACAGTCGCCACCATGCTGGTCATGGCGGAACCTGGTTTCGCCAATGATCTGGTCGCCCAGGCCAGCCTGCCCGTAGCAACTTCGTCGAGCACCGTGCCCGAATTGCTTCAGAAGGCGGATCTCTCGACCGAAACTGCGGTCGATACCCCCTCGATCGATGATGATCAGACCGAAGCGCCCGAAGCGCCGCCGGTTACCGCCGAATCGCTCGCCGCGCTCGTCGCCGCGACGCCGCGTACGGCGACGCTTGACCCCGAACTGCGCTGCCTCGCCGGCGCCGTCTATTTCGAATCGCGCGGCGAATCGCTCGTCGGCCAGCTCGCGGTCGCGCATGTCGTGATCAACCGCGCCGAATCGGGTCGCTTCCCGGCCAGCCTGTGCGGCGTCGTCTACCAGCCGAGCCAGTTCAGCTTCGTGCGCGGCGGCAAGATGCCGGCGATCCGCGAATCCTCGACTTTGTGGTCGAACGCGGTCGCCATCGCGCAGATCGCCCGCGATGGCAGCTGGAAGAATCAGGCGCCCGGCGCGCTCTTCTTCCACGCGCGCCACGTCTCGCCCGGCTGGCGCAAGACGCGCATCGCGCAGATCGACAACCACATCTTCTATCGCTGAGCTTCGGGCGAGATGCGCGTGACGCATCCCGTTCATTGCCAAGCCATAATCACTGGCGCATGATGCCGGCCATGAAGCTTCATCTCACCGTCGCCCTGCTCTCTGCAGTGGCGCTGACGCTCGGCGGTTGCGCAACCGCCGTCCCGCCGGTCGAAGTTACGCGTTTCCATAACGCGGTCCCCGGCTGGGCGCTGGGTACGCGCTATGCCATCGCGACCGCTCCCGTCGACGGCCCCGGCGCGGGCATGCCGTCGATCGAGTGGAACAGCTACCGCACCGCAGTCGACCAGCAGTTGCAGCGGCAGGGACTCGTCGCCGCAGGATCGGGCGAGCGCGCACCCTTGCTCGTGCGCATCGATTTCGACCGCAGCGAACGGGTGAACGGCGGCGGTCGTTCGCCGGTATCGGTCGGTGTCGGCGGCGGAACCGGGGGCTATGGTTCGGGGGTCGGACTCGGCGTCGGCTTCAGTTTCGGCGGCGGTCCGCGCCGTATCTATGACATCGGATTGTCGGTGCGTATCGACGACGCGGCGACGGGCAATGCCCTTTGGGAAGGGCGCGCGCTGGCCGCCGTCCCCGCGAAGGCACCCGCCGCGCAGCCGTCGCTCGCCGCCGCAAAATTGGCCGAAGCGCTATTCAAGGACTTTCCCGGCGAATCGGGACGCACTATCAGCGTCCCATGACAATCAGCATCGACGCCGCCTTCGACAGCGGCAATATCGTCGTGGAGTCGCTTGCCGGCACCACCGCCCGGCTCTCGATCCGCAAGGATCGCGAATCGGACTTCTTCCAATGGTTCCACTTCCGCGTCGGCTGCGCCGTCGGCGATGCGCTGGAACTCGCCATCACCGGCGTCGCCTCCTCGGCCTATCCCGACGGCTGGCCCGACTATGCCGTCTGTGCCAGCACCGACCGCGAACATTGGTTCCGCCTCGACACGCGCTATGACGCCGATGCCGACGGCGGCTCGCTGATCGTCCAGCACACCGCCGAAAGTCCGATCCTGTGGGTCGCCTATTTCGCGCCTTATTCGATGGAACGCCACCACGACCTGATCGCGTCGGTCGCCGAATGCGAAGGTGTCACCTATCGCTGCCTCGGCCACAGCCTCGAAGGCCAGCCGATCGACTGCCTCGAAATGGGCAGCGGCGACACGCAGGTGTGGCTCTATGCGCGCCAGCATCCGGGCGAGAGCATGGCCGAATGGTGGATGGAAGGCGCGCTCGAAAAGCTCACCGACCCTGCCGATCCGCACGTGCGCTCGCTGCTCGCCAAATGCCGCTTCCATATCGTGCCGAACATGAATCCCGACGGCTCGCGCCGCGGCCATCTGCGTACCAATTTTGCGGGCGTGAACCTCAACCGCGAATGGCACGAGCCGACCGTCGAACGCAGCCCCGAAGTCCTGTGCGTGCGCAATGCGATGGACGAGACCGGGGTCGACTGGGCGATGGACGTCCATGGCGACGAAGCGATTCCGGCGGTCTTCTTCGCGGGCTTCGAGGGCATCCCTTCGCTCAAGCCCGAGCAGCAGCAGAAGTATAAGGATTTCCAGGCCGCGCTCGCCGCCGCTACCCCTGATTTCCAGGTCGATCTCGGCTATGTCGAATCGGCGCCGGGGCAGGCGAATCTGACGATGTCGACGACGCAGCTCGCCGAACGCTTCGGCGCGGTGTCGATGACGCTCGAAATGCCGTTCAAGGACAATCGCGACCTGCCCGACCCGGTGCAGGGCTGGTCGCCCGAACGTTCGAAGCTGCTCGCACACGCGTGCCTGTCGACGCTGGACCAGATCCTCTGATGGCCGATCGCGGCGTCTGGCATATCGTCGAGGACGATCTGTCGGGCGCTGCGATTCGCGCGCTGCTCGAGCAGCATTTCGCCGGCATGCTCGCCAATTCCCCGGCGGGCAGCTGTCATTTCCTCGACTTCGACGGGCTGCGTGCGGGCAATGTGACCTTCTGGTCGATCCACCGCGATGGCGCCCTCGCGGGCTGCGGCGCGCTCAAGATGCTCGATGCGGGCCATGGCGAGATCAAGTCGATGCGCACGCACGACGCCTTCCTGCGTCAGGGAGTCGCCGCGCGCATGCTCGACCATATCCTCGCCGAAGCACAAGCGCGCGGAGCTGAAAGGCTCAGCCTCGAAACCGGGTCGAGCCCTGCCTTCGAACCCGCGCTCGCGCTCTATCGCCGCTATGGCTTCGAGGATTGCGAGCCCTTCGCCGATTACAAACCCGACCCGTTCAGCCGCTTCATGACGCGCGCGCTGTAGAAACGAAAACGGGGCCCGGAAGGGACTCCGGACCCCGCATATTTCAAGCCGGGAGAGGCGCGGTTACGCGGCCTTTTTGTCGCCGTCGAACAGGGTCGGCTGCGTGCCGCCGATCGCGATCTTGTGCGGCTTCATCGCCTCGGGCACTTCGCGCACCAGGTCGATGACCAGCAGGCCGTCGGCGAGGTCGGCCTTGTCCACCCGCACAAAGTCGGCGAGCTGGAAGCGGCGCTCGAAGGCGCGCGTCGCGATTCCGCTATAAAGAAGCTGGCGGCCTTCGCCCTCGCCCGCCGCCGCCTTGCGGCCGCTGACGAGCAGCATGTTCTGCTGCGCGGTGATGTCGATCTCGTCGCTCTTGAACCCCGCCACTGCGACGGTGATGCGGAAATGGTCGTCGGCGACCTTCTCGATGTCGAAGGGCGGATAGTTTTCGGCGCCCGAACCGCTCGTTTCGAGGAATTCGAACAAGCGGTCGAAACCGACGGTCGAACGGCGATAGGGGGTCCAGTCGAAGCTGTTACGCATGGGTCTTTCTTCCTTTTGCAAAGCGAAGTCAGGGACCGCGGCAGCGCGCCGCGATCGCCACCCGGCCCCGTATCGGCGGCCGGATGAGGCGAATCTGGTGGCGGCTGAAACCATTTCAAGAGGGGCGTTGGCCTTTGCGCAAAAGCCGCGCTATGGCGCCCGCGATCACTCCTTGGGAAGGACCGGAAATGCCGCAGCTCATCCTCATCCGTCACGGCCAGTCGCAGTGGAATCTCGAAAATCGCTTCACCGGCTGGTGGGACGTCGATGTGACCGAAAAGGGCGCGGCCGAGGCGAAAGCTGCGGGCGAGCTGATGAAGGCCAAGGGCATCGCGCCCGACGCCTGCTTCACCTCGGTCCAGACGCGCGCGATCAAGACGCTCAATCTCGCGCTTGAGGCGATGGGGCGGCTCTGGCTGCCGGTGACCAAGGACTGGCGCCTCAACGAACGCCATTATGGCGGGCTCACCGGGCTCGACAAGGCTGAGACCGCGGCGAAGCATGGCGACGAGCAGGTCAAGATCTGGCGCCGCAGCTTCGACATCCCGCCGCCGCCGCTCGACGCCGGTTCGCCCTACGACCTTGCGAGCGATCCGCGCTACGCCGGCATCGCGATCCCGAACACCGAAAGCCTCAAGGACACGATCGCGCGCGTCCTGCCTTATTATCAGGCCGAAATCGAACCCGAACTCGCGGCGGGCAAGACCGTGCTGATCTCGGCGCATGGCAACAGCCTGCGCGCGCTGGTCAAGCATCTGTCGGGCATTTCGGACGCCGACATCACCGGGCTCGAAATCCCGACCGGCCAGCCGATCGTCTATGACCTCGACGACGACCTGACCGCGCGCGAGCGCTATTACCTCAGCGAACGATAAGGCACCTCGTCATTGCGAGGAGCCGCAGGCGACGCGGCAATCCAGAGTAGGCGTAAACCGCTCTGGATTGCTTCGCTTCGCTCGCAATGACGGTGATCAGAGCGTCCCCGTCACCGTCAGCTGGAAATATTGCCCGAACTTGCGCTGGCGGCTTTCCGAAAAGGCGATCGGCCCGTCGCGCCGGTCGACATAGACGATACGGTCGAACCCGTCCTTCATCCCCGCGAGGTTGCGATACGACAGCTTCACCGTGAAGCCCGCGACATTCTTGTGCTCGACAAAGGCGGTGACGAACGGCCCGACCGTATATTCCTTCTCGATCGCGTCGAGCCGCAGGCCCGGACTGAATCGTTCGTCGAAATAGCCGCCGCCCCACGCGAAATTGGTGCCCGGCACATCATGGCGCAGGCTGAGGTCGGCGATATATTCCTGCCCGAAGCTCTGGTCGCGCCACTGGTCGGTCAGCGGGTCGCGCACGCGGTTGCGGCGCCAGGTGACGTCGGCGTTGATCCGAGCGCCCTTCCACCCCAGCGGGTCGAGCAGCAACGTTCCCTTGGTGGTGACGCGATAAAGATGCGCGGGCGGCAGGTTGCCGCGCCCTTCGGTGGTCGCTGACAGCGGGATCTGGTCGACCAGGTCCTGCGCATAGCCATAGGCAAAGGCGATCGACGCATTGCCCCATTTGCCCATGTCCTGCACCCATTCGAGCTCGGTGCGATTCACCACCGGCGGGACGAGCTGGCCGTTGCCGCCATTGCCCTGCCCGTTCGCGACGTCGACCGAGCTCGCGAAGTCGAAGAAGTTGAGCTGGTCGACGCGGCGCTGGACGAACCAGTTGATCGTCGTCTTCGGTCCCACCTTCCACGCCAGCGCGAACTTGCCCTTTGGCCGGACGAAGCGCCGCGTCGCGCCGTCCGGCCCCGACGAGCTCAGCTCGCTATATTCGGCGGCGAGGTTGAGCTGCGCGGTCAGGTTCGGCGCGAGCGCGCGGCCCCAGGTCATCGACGCCTCGCCGCGCTTTTCCTCGACCTTGGTACGCTCGCCGCCGAAGGGCACCGGCAGGAAGCTGCCGTTCGGTTGCAGCACGGCAAATTCGGCATCAACGTCGAGTGTATTATACGCGCCTTCGAGCGCGACCTGCCAGTCGGTGCCGCCGCCGGTGCGCCAGCTATATTCGCCGCGCAGGATCGATTCGCTCTCGTCGGCGGTCTGGCTGAAGCGTTCGCCCTTGCGACCGTCATTCTCGCGATCGACGATGAAGCTGTCGACAAAGGGGCTGTGCTCAAAACGATAGAGCGAGATCAGCTTGAGGCGGCCCTTGCCCAGCCCCATCTCGTAATCGCCGCCGATGTCGAAATTATATTCATCCTCGGTGAAGCGGAATTCTTCGGTCACCCGGCCGAAGGCGGGCTGGACCGAGGTGCCGGTCACCTGCTCGCGCAGCAGCTGCAACTGCCCGCCGGCGTTGAAATTCCACTTGTTGCCATTCGCCGTGGTGCGCGCGAGCGCCGCCGACAGCCGCGGCCGGTCGCCGTCATAGGCGCCGAACTCGTCGCGCACGAACAACAGATTGCCATCACCGTCGAAGCGCCGCTCGGGGCCCCAATGGCCCGACCGGTTGGCCTCATTCTTCAGGCTCAGCGTGACCTGGGTGCCGTCCAGTTTGCCGGTGGTCGAAATCTCGCCGTTCAGCCAATTATCCTCGATGCGCGGGCGCCATTCGGGCTGCCAGCGGATCGTGGTCCTGAAACCGCCGGTCGCGCCGGCGCCCGCGACCAGCACGACATTGGCGACCTGCCCGGTCAGGCCGGGGACACTCAGGCTCGCGCCGTCGACGATGTCGATATAGGCGACCTGCGTCGCGGTGATCCGCGACAGCGCGGTGCGCGCATCGGTGGTCTTGCTCGCGATGCGCTCGCCGTTGATCAGCACATTCTCGGTCGCCTGCCCCAGCCCGCGATCGCCGCCGTTGGTGCCCGTGATAATCAGGAAGCCGGGGACCTTCTCGACCATGTCGAGCGCGGTGCGCGGGGCGAAGCGGGTGAAGTCGGCGGGGGTATAGCGCTCGGCTCCATTGACGGGAACCGGGATCGCGGCGGGCGCGTCGCCGGTCGGCTCCTGCGCCCAGACGGGGGCTGCCGACGCCAGCAGGATCGCCGCGAACGACGTGCGAAAAACAAAGGCCGACATGACTTCCCCCAACCGCGCCGCGATCGAGATGCAGCCCGTCTTTATGCGACTAGTTCGCAATAATGAAATGGCCCGCGATTGTCTACCAACGGCGCCCAGCCCTCGACGAGCGCCATTTGTCCCGCAATTTCAGTCGCGCAGCAGCTCGTTGATCCCGGTCTTCGCGCGCGTCTTGGCATCGACGCGCTTGACGATCACCGCGCAATAGAGCGACGGCCCCGGCGTGCCGTCGGGCAGCGGCTTGCCTGGCAGCGACCCCGGAACGACAACTGCATAGGGCGGGACTTCGCCGATGAAGACCTCGCCCGTCGCGCGGTCGATGATCTTGGTCGAAGCGCCGAGATAGACGCCCATCGACAGCACCGCACCCTCGCGCACGATCACGCCCTCGGCCACCTCGGCGCGCGCGCCGATGAAGGCGCCGTCCTCGATCACCACCGGCCCCGCCTGCAGCGGCTCGAGCACGCCGCCGATCCCCGCGCCGCCCGACAGATGGACATTGGCGCCGATCTGCGCGCAACTGCCGACCGTCGCCCAGGCGTCGACCATCGATCCCTCGCCGACATAGGCGCCGATGTTGACGAAGCTCGGCATCAGCACCGCGCCCTTGCTGATAAAGGCGCCGCGGCGGACGATCGATCCGGGGACGGCGCGGAAACCCGCGTCGCGGAAGCGATTTTCGCCCCAGCCGGCGAATTTCGACGGCACCTTGTCCCACCAGGTCGCGCCGCCGGCGCCGCCCTCGATGATTTCCATGTCGTTGAGGCGGAACGACAGCAGCACCGCCTTCTTCAGCCACTGGTTGACCTGCCACGTGCCGCCCGCATCGCGCTCCGCCACGCGAAAGCTGCCGTCGTCGAGCCCCGCGAGCGCGGTCTCGACCGCGTCGCGCACCGCGCCCGTCGTCGTCAGTCCCAGATTGTCGCGATCGTCCCAGGCGGCCTCGATCGTCGATTGCAGGTCGGTCGTCATGAAATCCCCCAGGGTGTCGGCAAGGTGTCGAGCCAGTCCGAAATGTCGTTCACATGGAAATCGACCTGATCCGGCAGGTGGTCGCGATGGCCGCTTTCGCTGCCATTGTCCAGCCACACGGTCGTCATCCCCAGCGCCTTTGCCGGGGTCAGGTTGCGCGCCATATCCTCGACGAACAGGCTGCGTTCGGGAACGACGCCCAGATGGTCGACCATCATCCGGTAGGCGGCGGGATCGGGCTTGGGCGTGTAGCCGGTGATCCGGATGTCGCAGATGCCGTCGAACAGGTCGGCGATCCCGCGCGCCTCCAGCACCCGCGCCGCATAATCGGCATCAGCGTTGGTGAAGATCAGCTTGCGGCCGGGCAGCCGCTCGAGTCCCGCGCGCAGCCGCGCATCGGGGCCGATGCGGTCGAGCGCGATGGCGTGAACGTCGACCAGGAAATCCTCGGGGGCGACGCCGTGATGCTGCATCAGCCCCACCATCGTCGTGCCATGGTCGTGGAAATATTGCTTCTGCACCCGCCGCGCCTCGATGGCGTCGACATCGAGCAGCCGCATGATGAAGGCGCCCATGCGCTCGTCGATCAGGTCGAACAGCTTCGCCGACGGCGGATAGAGCGTGTTGTCGAGATCGAAGATCCAGCTGTCGATATCGGCGAGGCGCTCGGTCATGCGGCGGCGCTTAGCGACCGGGGGCACGGCGGGCAAGCTGCGCGCGCCCCTCTCCTTCGTCACCCGGGCTTGACCCGGGGTCCCGCTTCGCTTTCAACCGGGACGGCGATCGCCGGTGCGCTGCCCGATCGCCACCAAAGGGGGAAGTCGTCGAATGAAGCGTCTCATCTGCGCGCTGGCGCTGCTGCTGGTCGCGATTCCGTCAGCCTTCGCCGACGAGTCGGGCTTTCGCGCCGAGATCATCGCGTCGCTTACCAAGGCGCATCCCGGCGTCGCCTTCGTCGCCGATGACGAACCGCTGGTCATCAAGGCCAAGGGCGGCGACTGGGACGGGCGCGTCATCAATCTCCATCGCATCTATCTTTATTGCCAGAATGCGACCGCCGACGATTGCGACACGGTCAAGCGCGAATATCTCGCCAACACCGCGATCAAGCCCGACGATCCGACTCCCGCCAGCCTGAGGATCATCGTCCGCGACCAATATTATGTCGACTATCTCGAACGCATGGAGAAGGAGGCCGGAAAGACGCTCGCGGTGCGGCGGCAGATCGGCGAGGATCTATACGCCTTGCTCGTCAGCGACAGTGCGACGACGATCGCAATGGTCAGCGTCGAGACACTCGGCGACATGGGCCTGTCGCCCGAGGATGCGTGGAATCGCGGCTGGCGCCAGACCGTCGTCATCCTGCCGGTCTTTCCCGAACCCGAAAAATTCCGCGAGCAGGCGATGGCGTTCGAGAGCGAGCAATATCTCGCCAGCCTCACCGCCGACCTCGCGACCTGGCAGAAAGTGTCCGATGCGGTCGGCCCCGACCTGTTCATGACTGTCGTGTCGGACCAGTTCGTCTTTGCCGGGCCGATGCCCGACGGACCGGGACTCGAAGAATTCCGGCAGACGGTCGAGGAGGATTGCCGCGTGCAGCCGCGCTGTGTGTCGCCCAATATCTACCGCTTTCGCAACGGCCGCTGGGTGATCGCGCGCTAAGCGGCCACGGCTTGGCGAATCGTCAGCCAGCGAGCCAGCTTGGCCGCATAGCCGCCCGTATTCGCCGCGCTGCTTGATGGCAGGTCGACCAGTGCCACCCCCTCCAGCCCCGGCAACTGCCGCCGTCCGATCGCCGCGGCCTTGCCGCCGTTGAACGCGATCATCCGAAGGTCGGGCAGCGTGGCGACCAGCGCCGCCAGATCCTGCGCCTCCACTCCACGAATCGCGCTGTCGCTGCTTGACTGCCGCTCGGCGGTGCGGATCACGTCCCACAGGCCGATGCGCGCCTCGCGCAGCGCCGCCAGCCGGTCGTCATAATCCATCGTCGCCAGCGGCCGGTCGATCACCTCGCCGACCAGCCGCCAGAACTGGTTCGTCGGATGCGCATAATAGCGCCGCTCGGCGAGCGACCGCGCGCCGGGCAGGCTGCCGAGGATCAGCAGGCGCGTGTCGGGGTAGACATGCGGGGCGAAACTGGCGTGGCGGACCGGCGGCATCGCCCGACCGATAGCGCGACCCGGTCGGCGCAACAATCTTGCTCGCCCCTTGACCGCCGGGGGAATCGGGGCTAGGGGCGCCCCCGTTCGAAAGCGGCGGACTTCCGCCAACTTCGGGCACAACAGCGCTTGAACATTGCTGGCGCGGATGGAGCCTCCGGAAGATCTTGCAGGTCTGCCGGGGTCTTTTGCTGTTACAAGGTCGCCCGTTTTTCGCGGTTTTCCGCGGGGGTTCGGACCGATGCTTCATCCACCGCGGTACAGTAACCGTTCGCTTTGATGGGCGAACATTTTAAGGTGAAGCATTCATGCCCACGATCAACCAGCTGGTCCGCAAGGGCCGGACTCC
>VFQM010000195.1_pt1 | contig 75356 bp, 71 predicted proteins | sample 3512391 | NCBI WGS metagenome assembly VFQM01 (sample SAMN10412369, study PRJNA504923) | tailings metagenome | isolation source: Replicate 1 from Balatoc abandoned mine | place: Philippines | reverse complement strand
CGCCAGTGCTAGCTTTTCGTACCGTCACTTATTGCACTGAAAACGAGGAGACCCCGTCTCAGGCTCTCGCTCGGGCCGCTCAGGGTGAATGCGCGGTCGGCCGCGCTTGCGTGGGGCGGTGCTATTCATGGCTGTGTTCGGGGGCGCTGACGTTGTGAGATGGGTCTGATGCCGGTGACTTGCTCGACGGCGGAAATGGCTTGATGGAAGACCTGGTGGCACAGCTTGGGGGCGAGCTTGTGCATCTGGTGCAGGTTGTTCATGGCCTGGACCTGATGCGTGAGCAGGGCTTCCATGGCCTCGATGTCGAACTCCTGGCCAAAGCGCCCATCGGGCAGTGCGCTGCGCTGGCCAGGGGGTAGCAGGGTGAGCAGCAGCAGGGACCATTGATCGGGGATGGGGGCCAGAAAGTGCATCCAGAAGGGCCACTGCGCGGTGAGGGCGCCGAGGTAGGCCCGGCACTCTGGGATGGCGTGAATGGGCCTGGGGTCTTCGTTGTAGCCGTCGAAGGCAAGCAGCACGGAGCCGGCGAAGCGGCGAGCGTTTTCCTCGGAACTTGAGAGGTGCAAGAGGGTGTCCAGGCTGCTGCCCACGCCGGGCTGCATCAACTCCTCGCGTGCGATCACAAGGCAGATGGCGCCGGCATCTGTGGGGATGACGTCAAGACTCTTGCCGAGGTAGAGGTGGGGGATGGGGCTATTCACTGGGGTACGTACGAAAACTAGGTTTCGGTGAGTTGGTCTTGAATAAAACATATATGAATAGCTAGCTGCGTCAAGCCCAACTCCCCCTCCTTCCTGATAAACCTCGTCGTTCGATGCGCCAGGGCGGCGTGGGGCTCGCGGCGGCCCGGCGCCATAGATGTGAGGTGGGCGCCAGGAGGGGGGAAGGTCGGGCAATAGGGCCCCCCTCTAACCAGGGCATCTCAGGATCGCGTGTCTTGGTGGGCGCGGGCAGATGGCTAGTTATATATGTTTTATTAGAACGGGGTGCGCCGGCGCAAACTTGGTTTTCTGCCACCCGACACCGGCCACCGGGCAAGGGCCAGCCCCGCTCAACAACCCATTGCACCCCCGTTGGCCAGGGTTGTCAGGCACCCACGTCGCCCTATCGTTGAAGCCTTGTTTCGCACGCCCATCAGCGATGAACTTCAAACTCCTTGACCTGCTGCGCCTGTCGCCCAAATCCCGCGCCTTCGCCCGCTCTGCGGGCACCTCCCAGTTCCATGACACCAGCGTCATGACCTACCCCCTCAGCTCGCTCACCGAGAGCGAGCAGCGCGCCCACCACGCCGGCGACCTGGCCATGCTCAACGCTGCGCTGCGTGAGATCTCGCGCCTGTCCCCGGACAACCCCATCCTGCAGCCAGAGGTCGCACGCAGCATCTACGAGAGCGGCGTCACCACATTCCGCGACCACGGCTGGAAGGCTGCCATCCACCTCGAGGTGGACCCCCACAGCGTGCACAACGAGCACCTCATCGACTTCGAGGGCCGCCGCCAACGCCTGATCACCGCCCTCGCCGCCTCCCCCATCGAGCACCAATACTCGCGCTTCCTGCTTCTGTTTCGCAAGGTCCAGATCTCCTGGCGCGGGCGCATCTACCCCACCCTGCACGCCGCCACCGCCGCCAAGAACGCCGAACTCGCCCGCCTGCGCGCCTGCAGCCTGGGTGATGCACTGGAGCAGCGCCCCGTGCGCGCGTGATCACCATCCCCACCCAAGACCCCACCATGCCCTCTGCAAACCACTTCCAGCGCGAGTTCACCCGCCTGCGCTTTGACCACGCAAGCAACCCCGGGCAGTGCTTCATCCGCGCACGCATCAGCGCAGATCAAGTGCTGGTGCTGTGCACACAACTGCGCGAGTACAGCGGCCCGTCCATCACCAATGCCGTCGAGTCCATCGTCACCAACGCGCTTGAGGAGCTCGCCCGCTGCAACGCCCTGGCCCCACTTGTGGCTTCTCACCCGCGCTGGCATTTCTGGCGCCGTGCGCCCAAGCCCGCCGAACTCGTGGCCCTGGCGCGCGAGCGCTTGGTCTGGGTCGAGCACTACACACGTGGCTGCGCCATTGGTCCCGACGCTACCTGGGCACTCGTGGTGAACCCCAGCGACGCTCCCCAGTGGCACTACGCCAAACCCAGTGCGCTGGCCCGGCGCTTTCGCGTGGGCGCCGACTTCTTCGACGTCGCCGACTCCAGACTGACTGTTAGCCCCTGAGCCGCATCCCGCCCGCAGCCACGGCGCCCAACAAAAAAAGCCCCCGGTCTCTCGACAGGGGGCTTTTTCATTGGAACCTCACACCGCTTGATGCTCAGGCCAGCTTCGCCTGGCGCGCACGCATCAGCCTCAGCTCAGGCCTGCGCCGCAAAGCATGCTGCAGCACCCGAAGGTTGCCGCCGAAGTTGGCCACCGCCTCGCAGGCTGAAAATGCCTGCTCGCGTTCGCTCGGGTGGGCACCCAGCAGCTGGCGCAGCGCGGCATCAGCCTCGCCTCGGGTGAGGATCGCCGCCTCGCGCATGCCGAAGAGCACGCGCGCGTAACGCCGCTCGCGCCCGCTGGCGTCAAGCTCGACCCGCGCACGAGCGGCCGCCGGCGCCAACAGATCGAAAAGACCCGCGTGCAGTCGACGCTCGTTGCCACTGCAGCCACGGCGCATCGCCTGCCCAGCTAGCGCCAGCGCCACGAGCGCGAAGATCTCGCCGTAAGGCGACTGCCCATACGAGCCTGGCCAACTGGTCTTTCCGTGGGCCGCCAGAAGGAGCCGTGCGCGCCCTCGATCGCCCAGCAACGCGCGCGCGCTCGCAAGCGTCTCGGCCAGCGCGTCCTCGCTCACAAGCGTGCCAAGGCACATGCGATTGAGCTCGAGCAAGCCTTGTGCGAGCGCATCGCTGCAGCTTTGCAGCTGGCGTGCATAGCCAGCGATCTGATGTTGGTCATGGTCATTCATGTCAAAACAGGAATAGAGCCAGACCCCCCGCGCCAAGCGCAAGTGGGCCCGGCAGGGGATAGATGAACGCAGCGCGCACCAAAGACGAGGCGTGCTGCGGATGAAGGTCAAGAATGCCTTGACGAATCGTCGAAACGATAGTGCTCGCACTGTAGCGCCGCGCGCACGCCGTGTCCGCTCGTGCGGTCCGCTGCCAAGCGCCCTTCCCGGCGAACCAGCGAACTGCCTTTGTGTGCTCCACCTACGCAGTTATCCACTGTTGCTGGGGATAACTCGACCTCAAGCGCCCTCCTTCGCAGATCAAACCCTTGCGCGCCAACGGCTGGCATTAGGTTGCTCGCTTTTTAGGCATGGCGGCTTTCCATGGCTGCTGGCCACTCGCGCCGAGGCGAAAAAAAAGCCCCCGAGCCTTTCGGCTTCGGGGGCTTTCACAAACGGCTCTAAGCCGCCTCGGCCTCCATTGCTGAAGTGCCAACTGTCGCTTTGTCGAGGTCCAGCTCGGCCTCGATCTCGCGTTGACGCGCGCGCGCCGCCTCAAGCTCGTCGCGGAACTCGAAGTCCATGTCGAGCATCGCCTGGATGCCGGCGAGTTCCTCGGTCTTGTGACCGAATTCCTCACGCAGGTCCTGCGGCCACTTCACGAAGTCCTTGAAGGTCTCGTAAGCAGCCAGGCCGACGCCGCTCATGTCCGCCATCTGCGGTCGGTTGACGCGCACTCGCATGCCCGTCGACGTCTCCCGCAGGATCAGGTCGGTCGTGCCGCCCCAGCGTGAGGCTTCAAGCACGAAGTTGCCGATGCGCGCGATCACGGTGTCGCCACCGTTGATCTTGCTCACTGCCCTCAATGCCATCCCCACAGCCAGGTAGTTGTCCGTCTCGCCCGCCATTGCCGCCGCTGCTGTTGCCAGCATTGGTTGGAAGGCAACCTCGGGCGTGATCGCCGCGGCTTCTCGGGAAACCCCTTCGACCTTGGCCATGTTCTTCTCGATCCAGTTGAGCCGCTGCTGCAGGTCGGCCTTGCGGCGTCCCATCTTCCAGCGATCCTGCTCAAAGTGGTCAAACTTCAACGAGAGCTTTTGCACCTTCGCGTCCACCGTTGCCTTCTCAAGCACCAGCGGATTGCCCGACGCAATCGCCTTGATCTCCGCGTAGGACAGCGCCGTCATGGAGATGTCCTCCACAGTGCGCAATCCCTGCTCGGCCGTCATCACCTGGTCGATGAATCTCGCCTTCACGTCCAGCAGGTTCCAGCTGTAGCTGTCGAACGAGCCTTCGGTCACGTAGCGCCAGAGTTCGATGCTTTCACATTCGTTGCCCTGACGGTCCGCGCGTCCGTCTCGCTGCTCGACATCCGACGGGCGCCATGGGGCGTCAATCTGATGCAGTGCCTTCAGCCTGGTCTGCACGTTCGTTCCGGTACCAAGCATCGGCGTGGAGCCAAACAGCACTCGCACGATGCCCTCACGAACCTTCTTGAACAGCTTCGCTTTCGCGCTGTCGCTTGAGTGGTCCTGAATGAACGCGATCTCGGCCTCCGGGATCCCCTTCGCAACGAGTAGGCGCTTGACCTCCTCATAGACCGAGAACCCCGTTGCGCCTGGCGTGCCCAGGTCACTGAACACCAGCTGCGTCAGCCGTTGCTGCGCACCGTCCTTCCAGATGCGGAACACGTTGGCGGCGACCTTCGCCAGCTTGCCATCGGGATCGAACGCCGCGGCCGGGATCACCATCCGCACGTCGATCGCCGCGCGGCGGCCATCGTTGGTCACTGCGAGCATGTTGTCTTCCTCGGGCTTGACCGCGCGGTTCCGAATCTTGTCCGCACGCTCGACCAGTCCCTTGATCACTTCCTTGAGCACATCGCTGGGCTCTGCCACCATGACCTGAGGCTTGCCGCCTTCGATCACCGGTGTGGGGAGGTTCAACATCCGCTTGGTTCTGACATCTGCGACCCCTTTGAAGATCGCCATCAGTTCCGGCAGGTTGGAGAAACGACAGAACCGAGTGTTTGTCCTGAAGCCGCTGCCATCCGGCGCCAGCTCTATACCTGTGACGCTCTCGCCGAAGCTTGCCGCCCAGGCATCGAACTCGTAGATGCCGTAACGCCGGAGCGTGCGCGGCTGCAAGTACATCTGGAAGGTATGCATCTCACAGATCGAGTTCGCCAGAGGCGTTGCCGTCGCCATCGTCAGCCCCTCCTCCTTTCCCCCGCGCATATCCATGATGACTCGCGTCTTCATGAACACATCGAACGCTCGCTGTGAAGCGGTGTTCGGAATCCCCGCGATGCGTGGCATCTTGGTGATCTTCTGCAGGTTCTTGTAGGCATGGGCCTCATCGATGAACAGGTAGTCGACGCCCAGGTCGTCGAACCACACTGCCGTCTCGTCGGCCTTTCCACTCTCCACCAGGCGCTCCAGCTTGGCTTCGTAGTCCTTCATGCGGCGCTCGATCTCCTTGATGGATCGCTTCGCGCCCGAGTCCGACGTGAGCGAGAGCGACATGCGCGCCTCACTCATCATCTGTTCGATGAAGTCCTGTTGCACCTCCGGACTCAGCATCAACCGCTCGAAGGTCGACTGCGTCATCACGACTGCATCCCAGTCACCCGTGGCCACTCGCGCCACGAACGTGCGGCGTTTGTCGCCACTGAGATCCTCTTTCGTTGCCATCAGCACCTTTGCCTGCGGATACAGGCGCAATGCTTCAGCGCAGTACTGCTCAAGGGTAGAGCCCTGAACCACATGCAACGGCTTGCGAGCCTTGCCAAGTCGGCGCAACTCCATACCTGCTGCAATCATCGTAAGCGTCTTGCCCGCGCCGACGCAATGCGCCAGCAAGGTGTTGCCATTCACGACGATCCGCCAGATGGCGTCCTTCTGATGCGGGTAAGGCACCACCACCGCGCTCATGCCCGGCAGCTGAAGGTGTGATCCGTCAAATCGCCGGGGGACGACTTGGTTGAACGTGTCGTTGTACAGGCGCAGCAGCCGGTCACGGCGTGCGTCCTCGCGGTAGACCCAATTCCTGAACTGGTCCCGAATCGCTTGCCATTTCTCGCGCGCGCTCAGAGTTGCCTGGGGGTCGACCATCGACGTGCCGTTGATCGTCACCAGCACGGTTGGCGGCTGCTGGTTCAACGCGGCTTCCACCAGTTGCAACGCACAGCGTCTTTCCGTTCCCCACTTTGTGGTCTGCAGTGTGTAGTCGCCCACGTTCTGCAGCCTGTAGCCCCCCTTGACGCTCCACGTCGCCGTGTTCACGTCATAGCTCACCGTGATCTCATTCCGGGTGTCGTTCACCAGCTCCGCCGCGAACGTCTTGACGACGTCGGTAGGAATCCACGGTGCACCCAGTCTTGCCTCCACCTCGGCAGGGCCCAGGTCGGCAGGAATCACGGCCTCAAGGGCTGGGATGTTGCTTTCGTAAGCGGGCCCCGCGGCCTTGGCTTGCTCGATCTTTTCGCGAATGTGCCCCGAGAGGTATTCATCCGCGGGAACCCAACACGCCAGCATAGGGTCGCGAAACGCGGTGCCATGCGCCTTGAGTTCGTTGACCACTTCCATCACCGGCTTGCCGGTGCGGAGCGCCATGTCCTTCAGAACGATCCGACCGTAAACGGCCAGGCTCAGCAGCATCGCGTCCTTCGCGGTTTCCACCTTTTCAGGCAGTACCACTTGTCCGACGGTGCGCTTGGTGAAGACGTCAGCCTTGACGGCCTTGCCCTCCTCATCGTCCCAGATCTCCAACGCGAGCATCAGCGGCCAGCTGGGGTCTCCTCGCATCACACGGCTGTTAGCCGTAGTGCTCAGGTAGCCCATCTGCGCCACGTAGGCGTCGTACACCTTGTTCAGGTGCTGTTGGTGTTTGGCGAGTGCGACGTCATCTTCCGAGGATGCCTGAAACTCGATCACGGCCTTGGCCGCATCGCGAACCTCGACCATGCCCAGCAAGCGCTTGCGCGCGGTGCCGGCGTACAGCGAGTCCACGTCGACAAGTTCGTCACCCTCAGAGATGCAGATCCGACCACCTTGCATCACAAACGCCCCCGGCAGGGCCTGGGTGGTGTTGCTGTAGCGGACCATCGCACTCGGAGCAGCGTCAAACTGATCCATTGCTCTCGGCACGTAGACCCCGGAGGGCATGCACGTGGCGATCAGCTGGTTGAGCGCAATGCCCAACTGCTCGGTGTCACCGTCGAAGACGGGCACGGCCTCTTCGCCGTACTGAGCCGACTGCCATGCGAGCTTGCCCAGGATGTGATCCGGGTTGCGCACGTAGTAGCTGTTGATGGCCGCCTTCTGCTCGTAGGAGCGCCCGGTTGCACGGTTGTATGCGTACTTCGAGGTCGGTTGACCGTCCTTGAACATCGCGTCACTCGCGCCTCCTAGCTCGACCCATCCAGCTTTTGCACTGAAGTCAGGCAACTCCCGGCGCTTGAGCACCAGGATGTCCGTCACCGCTTGCGTGTTCGCAAACGACTCGAACGCCATCGTTGGCAGACGGAAGGCCCCAAGCAGTTCGGCGTGAGCCGAGAGCCACTTGCGATGCTTGTCGCTGATGCTGTCCAGACTCTGACGAGTTGTGATCATCACCATCAGGCCACCCGGTCGCACCAACTCCAGCCCCTTGCCGAGGAAGTAGTTGTGGATGCTCCAGTCGGCATACGGTGCCTTGCTCACGTCCTTCGTTTTGTACTTGCCGAAGGGTGCGTTCGTGACGATCAGGTCAAAGAACGCCGTGGGCAGCTTCGCTTCTTCCAGGCCACAGGCGTGAACCTGCAATCCGTACGGTGCGAAGTTGGCTTCCAGGATGCTTGCGCTCACCGAGTCGAGTTCGACTGCGGTCAACTCGCTCTTGGCCACCATGGCTTGGGGCATGCCAGCGATGATGTGTCCGACGCCAGCGGCAGGTTCGAGAACCCGCCCGCCTTCGAAGCCCAGCTGGTCCACGATGCGCCAGAGCGCCTGCACCACGTGCGGGTCCGTGTAGAACGCCGTGTTCACGGACGACTGCATCTCTGCAAACTCCCGTTCAGTGGTCAGTGCTTTGAGTTCATCTCGCAGAACAGAGAACGCGTGCTGTTTGGATCCGTCCGGGGAAAACACCCGAGCCGTTCCGCCCCAGCCGCTGTACTTCAGCAGCTGCACCATTTCCTGCTCACTGGGCTTGGCCTTGTCTTGCGACAGCCTTCGCACCAGCTTGATTGCGGAGATGTTGTCCAGGACGCGCTGCTCAGCCGAAGCCGATGGGCGATAGTCGTCCGAGTCAATCAAGGGCCACAGCGTCTTGCGGACAGCGATGTCCAGATCGTTGTTGGCCTCTCCCCAGCCTGCCAGGACCTGATCAACGATGCTGCCCAAGGCATCACCGCTGTCGGCTTCAGCACTGCTGAGGACTTCGATTTCCTCGCCATGCTCGGGGGCACTCGAAACGGACTGGTCCATTTCCAGAGCCACCTGAGCGATGACGGAGGTGACCACAGCGATCTCAGTCTTGCGAGAGGGGATCTCGAAGTCTTCGAACGTCAGGCCACCGGCCCACTTCACCGATTCGGTAGCGCGGGCTCTTTGATGAGCATTGGATGCCATGTGTTTCTCCATTCCTGTTGAGGAAATGCAGGAAACACACCCCTCCCTTGCGGGAGTGGCGTGCATTCCCGCGAAGGTTTTGAAGGTTGGTGTCCGCCCCCCTGGGCTTTAAACTCCAAGGGAGCATCTGGGTGCGCTAAGGCGCCCGGATGTAAAGCGAAGGCGACGCGTCCAGATGGGACGCGCCGTCTTGTTCAAGTGCTCTCGGTGTGAACGCGCTTGAAAAAGACCCCCTTTTCGGGGGCCTTCGATTGGTGTTGTGCTCGCTCAAGGCGAGTCAAAGGTGATCACCCAGCCCGTACGTGCGCCGGCGCTGAGCCTCTTCAGATTGAAGATCGCGCGCTGCGCCCGCGAGTCGTTCGACGTTGCATCCACAGTCCTGCAGACGAAGCTGGCGTCTTGTTGGGCGCCGGCCGCGAAGGCGCTTGCCTCCAGCAGTGCATGCAAACGCTGACGGGTTTCGAGGTGGAGACCGTGACGCCGAATCGCGTGGTTGTCCCACGCAACGTAGCGTTCATAGGTTCCCGCCTCGATCCCGATGCGGCCGCCGGCGAACGCTCGCGCCAAGCCGCCAGAGACATCGATCACCAGGCCGATCGCGACGAGGCCGTCGAAATCCAATGCACGCGCCGCCTTCGCAGGAAGGAAGTGGCTGTATTGCGAGACTCGCACTACTTGCCCTCCCCGTCCACGCATTGGTTCATCGCGCTCGGCTCGAAAGCCTCCAGCAACGCGGCCATGACTTTCGCCTGGTCAGACGGTGCGTCGCTGTTGGCGAATTGCTCCAGGTCGAGCTCAGCACGCTTGTCGTCCACAGTTGCCTGATTCACGACTTCTGTCATTCGCTCTTCCCGGGCCTTGTCCGCGGCGCGCTGCACCTTGGCCACTTGCTCTCGGCGCCGTTTCTCACGATCTTTTGCCTGCGCAGCACCGTCATAGCCGTTGATGGCAATGCTGATCTTGCGTGGGCGCTCGATGTCAAAGTGGTTACGCGACACAGCAGCCTCCCACGTCGTCCATCAACGAAACGAAGTTCGGGTGCACCGACCACTTGGTGTCGTTGAGCGCCTCGAAGCTGCTCTGGTTGTAAGTCCGGGAAGCTTCGCCCGAATCGAGCGAGAACACGCGGATCTCGTCATTGCGCTCGGGCTTGACTGCAACTGGGCGTCCACCCAGGTAGATCACAAGTGGCTCCCCAACGCTATCCGCAGCCCGGGCGCTGGAAAGCAGGTTGTTGTAGTTCATTGTTCTATCTCCACGTGGTCGTGCGACCACGAATGCGACGCTTCGGGCCGTTGCGGGCGCAGAAGCGCCAAAACGGCGGGTTTGTCTTGAGACTGACCATCACGCCTCGGCACAGAGCCGGGGCCGCTCAGGGGTGAGCAGGTCAACGGGTGAGGGCTGGCGCGGAGCCAGCGAAGGCAGGGAACTGCCAATCAGCGGCAATCTTATTGGCGCCGCAAAGCCTCGTCAAAGGATCTGGCTCACGTCAGGCGATCGCCTTGGTCTATGAGGCGTTTCTCCCCCGTAGATGTGGTTCCGCGCCCCAGAGTCCCTCGTAGATTAGGACGATGCACAGCCACGCCGAACTTCTGCAGACCGCCTTCTTGGGGCCTTGGGTGCGCGCGCCAGGCGATGGCCCGCGAACACAGCACGTGTACAGCTCGCTACTGCATTGGTACGAAGCCGCGAAGTTCATGCCCCATCACCCGGACCTACGCGACGCAGTTCTGCTACAGCCGACCGTCAAGGAGGTTAAGCGCTTTGGCAAGCTGCGGCAGAGTTCTTGGCGTAGCGACTGGAATCTCGTGCGCCCCTCTATCCTGATCGCAGGCCTGGGATTCCTGACCCTACAGCGTCCGGACCTTGGATTGCGCGAGGTGGACCTGTCAATGATCAAGACCGGAATGGCGCCCATGGGTCTCCCCGAACGATTTGTCGACGCATGTCTTGAGCGTTTCGACACATGGAGAAGAGGCCCGCGCATCACCTTCATCGGAGCCGATAGCGCGCCCGAGCAGGTCGTCGGCAAGGCGCTGGGAAAGTTGGTTTCGGCCATGCCAACATGGACGTTGGTCACCAGTGCCACGGCGCGAACACCTTGGCGTCTGCACGACTGGTGTCTCGCCAACTTCATCCCGGCCGAGTACCAGGGTGGACCCAGCACGAAACTCACCCGCGGCTTTCTGCGTGACCTCGTGGACAAGTGTGACCAGGTGGTCGTCTTTGAAGAGCGCCAGGCCAAGCGCCACGACGCCGTGATCTCGCACGCTCGCCACTTGAAGAAGAAGGTTTCACTGGAACTCTACGCGCCAGCTGCTGAGCTGCCTCGAGAACTGGAGGGCCTACGGTAGTCACCCTGGCGCCAAAGCAAATCAGTGTAGTCCTGCCGTGGCCACCACGTCATCAAGCAGGTACAAGTCAGAGCCAAGAAAAAAGGCCTGCCCTCCCGAAGGAGCGCAGGCCTTTTCGTTGCTCGTTAGCGCCAATACGCCACGGGCTGTTGCAATGCCCTGACCACGCGGTACGTACCCGCGGAGTTGATCAGGAATACTCGTTGACCAGGTGCAACCGCGTCGAAGGGCGCGGGCTGCACGATGGTGATGACGCGCGCCGGCATGCCGTTGCGGCCTTGCAGTTGCAAGACGATCTCCTGCGCCTGATTGGTCGCCATGGCCGTCGTCACACGTTCGCCAGCGAGACCACCCAGGGTGGTTCCGATGACGGTTGCCGCGCTGTTGTTCGAGGCCTTGCGTCCCAACAACCCGCCAACAACTGCTCCGACACCGGTGCCCGCTGCGCGAGCTTGCCAGGTCGGCTCGGTACGCGTCATGCGAACCTGCAGCACCACAGCGTCCTCAGTTTGCGAGTAGACCTGTGCTTGGCCGCTGCCGTACACGTTGCCCGACTGAGCATGCGCCTTGTCGGGGACCATCATCACGAAGCCGACCACCAGGACCGCGAGGATCTCGGCGGCGGCGAGAGCAATCGAGCTCGCAGAAGCTTTGCGAAGGGCAGAAACGATGTTGAAGTTCATGGGATTTCCTATGAGTGAGAGAGCGCAAAGGAATCCCCCCTGCAGGGAGGTTTCCCTGCAGGGTTGCAATATGGAGACGATGACGACGGTCAGTTGTCGTCGAACATGAAGTCGACTTCACGGAACGGATCCGCGTCGGCGACCTTTTCGTCTTCTTGGTGATGGTCGGCTGGTGATGATTCGCGGCGGCCCCTGAAGGCGCCAAGAACTACGATCAGACCGACGAAGGCGAGGAGGTATTGCATATCAGTTTCCTGGTATGGAACCTCCCCGACGGGACAGGTCCCGTCTGGGTGAAGGCATGCGCAGGGCATGCGAATGCTCGAATGAGCAAGGTCTTTGGAGTTTACCGTGGCCAGCGATTCCCCGGTGGCCCTGAAGTCCAGGTCGGCCCTTCGCTATTCCTTCATGCAGGCCAACAGGGCGACGTTGCGTCCACGGGTTTCTGCCGCGGAACGGGTGACCCGGGCCGAGTCGAACGTCATGTAGACCGGCGCACTCGGATAGTAGGAGCCGCCATACCACCGCGAACCCGGTGAGGAGCCGGCGAACGCGCCCCAGCCCGAGCCGAACGGCTCTTCGAAGTTGTGGAAGGTGCCTGTAATCTGCTGCAGCGCATCCAGCTGTGCGGACCCCAAAGCACGCCCGGGATCGACGCCTCGGCCTGCATCCCATGACCGGATGAACTCACCACGCAGGTCCACGGTGCCGTTGGTTCCGTTGGCCGCGCGCCAGCCATCCGGGCAGGATCCAGCGTTGAAGTAGGCGTACATACCAGACTCACCGCCCCCGCCCGCGCCCTTCCAGATGCCGCCTTGGCAGGAAAGGAACTTGCCATCTACTTCACGGGCGATGCTACCGTTGCGCACGCATGCAGCATCCTCGACTGCTATCTCCGAAATCTCCAAAGAGCCTGCCAGTCTATTGATCACGGCTGTACCGTCGACACGAATGTTGCCGCTGTCATCGACGCCGATGGCGGCCCAGCTGCCGGTGCCATCGCACGTATAGGCTCGGGGGCCGGTACCGACCGTGGGAGTGAGCACAGCTCGCGTGAAGCCGCGTTGCGTTGCATCGCATGTGCCAAGGCCAGCTGCGGTTTCGACCGGGTCGCGCCAGAACGTGCTGCCGGCCTTCCGCCAGACGTCCGACTCGCAGGCCAGCACGCTACCTAGAGCATCGCGAGCAAGCGCCCCGCGTGGCGAGCATGCGGCCCCTTCCACTTGAACTGCAGAAGCGCCAAACAGAATCGGCGTGTTCATGGTGTTGAGTTGCGGGTTCCCCGGCACCTCGTCGCGGTACAGCGTGGACTCATTGCCTGGGCCATCTGCATACCAGAGAGCCATGGCGGCATGTCCCTGAGTGATCGCAACCGCACCGCCGGTGCCGTCGCATCGCTGCGCCAAGTGGTTTGCGTTCGCGAACGCCCCGATAGCGAACTCGTAGCCGCCAATTGCGCCGCGCACTGTTGAAGCGTCGGTGGAGTAGATTGCTCCCCCCGCACCTCCGATCGTGGCGGCAAGTTGAGCCAGGGCGAGATCGTCGAACGCCTCGCCGCCCTCAGTAACGACCAATCCGTTTAGCTTGTAGGCGCTAGGCTGAAGCACAAGCACACAGGTGGATTGCCCACGGCCGTTGGTAAGGGAAAAGCCCGGCTGCAGATTGCCGGCAGTGACCAAGTCCTGGACTCGGATGAGCACCGGCTGGGTGGCGGTCGCAATCGCTGCGATCGCACCATAGTTGTCCTTGATGTAGGCGTTCGCTGCATCGCCTACCGCACGCGTGTGAGCGGCGATAACTGAGATCTCAGCATCCTCCCCCGCCTTGTTGCTGAGTTGGGCGACACCTACTGCCACCGATGCCATCACCACGAGTGCGATCAACATTTCGAGCAGGGTCACGCCCCGAGCATTGCCCATCGCCTTGTTCACTTTCATCGCGCCTCCTCTGTTCCGTGATTTACGCTCGCACACGGTCGTATGCGCTCGGATTGCCGGCAACCGCCCGCACAGCATCTGCCTTTGAGATCACGCCCTGACGAATGAGGGCCTGAATCGAATCGCCCAGTGGGATCGAGACGCCGTCTTCCTTGCGTTCCATCATGGCGTTCATCTTGTCGGCGTCACCGAAGTGCTTGGAATAGGTGCGCTTGTGGTTCGCGAGAAAATCGACCGCAAGCGCATACCCACCCCCATCTGCTCGGGGGATCAAGGTCTGGTTGACGACCCCGAGTAGGCTTGCCGCCAAGGATCGCGACTTAGCCTCCTGCTCCGTATCGCTGAAGAAGGCCAGCATCTTGGTGACCGTGTGCAGGGCAGAGCTTGCGTGCAACGTGCCAATCACAAGATGTCCGGATTCGCCAGCGATCAACGCTTGTTCAGCGGTTTCGCGATCTCTGATTTCTCCAATCACAATGACATCGGGCCGCTGACGCAAGGCCGCGCGTACGCCATCAAGCACCGAGTCGCAATCCACTCCGACCTCACGCTGCGAGAAAATCGCGTTCTTCCGCTCAAACACGTACTCAATCGGCTCTTCCACCGTCACGACATGAACCGCGCGTGATTGATTTATGGCGTCGACCATGGCCGCCATGCTCGATGTCTTGCCGGAGCCGGTGGGCCCTGAAATCAGAAGCAACCCAGAAGGGGTGTCGAGCAGTACCCGAAGCCCACCTGGCAGTCCCTGCTTCTGCAGCGTAGGCATCTCAGATGGGATACGGCGCATAGACAGCATGAGTCGCTTGCCCGCGTTTGCCAGGTAGGCGTTGATGCGTAGGCGGTGACCTTCGATCTGATGCGGTCGATTGATCTCGCCTTTCGTGATCAGCTGCTCTGCATCGGGCTCGATGGCCAGCAAGAGCTCAAAGATCTCCTTGTAGGTGATCTTCTCGCCTGTACCAGCATCGCTCCACCCGCGTGCCGTTTTGACCATGATCGTGTCTTCTGACTGGACCATGATGTCGGTGATGTGCGCGTTCTTCGCCAATGCGGCAAGCACTGCCTGGGTAACCTTCATGCTCTTATGTCCCTACGATAACCACGGCGCCGTCTGGAATGGCCGTGGGGAGGCTAATGCCGGTGTCTAGGCCAGTGCTCGAGACGAGTCGCCCCGTTGTGGAGCTCTTCGTTCCGACGAGGAAGGACTTCCTTGTCATTTCGGCCAGACGGTGAACCGTTCCGACTTCCGCGCTACCCGATGCATACACATAGAGCTGCCCACCTTGAACGAGGTTGGTCCAGAGCGGGTTCCTCTTGTAGCCAGGCAACCAGTACGACTCCAACGCATCGTCTTGAATGACGCCGGACGCACCTGGATTGGCGCCAAGGTATCTGCTCAGGGCGTTGCGATACGCAAGCATGTTCGTCGCTGAAACGCTCGCCACAATTGATGCGGTGGCAGCCTCTTGGCGTGGCGCCGCCTGCCCGGTGAAGTACACCATCAGCGCGAAGAAGACAGCCGCGACCCAGATGGGAACCAATTCAGCCTCTCAGTGCAATGCGAGCATCCGTATCGCTCGCCGTCGCCGACGCGGGCCGGCGCTGAACAAATAGCCGGTTGCGCTGCATCTGTACTTCGTTGGCGATCTGTTCCCACTTGCGCTGGCGCAAGGTAGTACGAACCCCATGAGAGTCCGGGTCAGCCAGCCAAAGAAATTCGAGCTTCGGCTTGCGAGGAGTGCCTTCCAGGCGCTGATGCATCACCGCCGCAAGCCCGTTGGCAAGCATGCTCGAGGTGTCGTCGGGGTTCCCAATGGCGCTATTCGCCAGCGAGTAGAGTCGTTCGACAGCCATGGGAACCGACTCACCGTGAACGGTGCAAACCACCAGCCGGCCATTTGCCGACGCGCGCAGCGCCTCAGCCGCAGTCTCTGGATCGCGCACTTCGCCAATAAAGATGATGCTCGGCGAGCGGCGAAGCATCTTGCGGCATGCCTCACCGAAGTCACCGTGCTCTTCCCAGGTTTGGAAGCAGACGCCTTCACCATGGGTGCCTTCCAACGGCATCTCTGGCGGATCTTCGATAGTCATCGCCACACCACCATGACGCTTCAATCGCTCAACCACAACTGCCGAGACGCTGGTGGTCTTCCCTTGTCCGAACGTCCCAGCGAAAACCACCAAGCCGGACAGTTCCTTTCTCACCAGCATTTCGACGTACGAAGGGTGGATGCTGAGTTCTTCGGGCGTCGGAATGCTCGCAGGCATGCGGCGCAGTACGAAGATGTCCTCGTTGACCGACTTCAAGTAGGACACCCGATAGGAGATTCCATTGCTTCGCACGGCAAACTCGTCATTCTTGGTGGTCTGACCTCGCTTGCCGCAAAGCGCGCGCAGTTCGGCAAGTTCCTCCGACGCTGCCACAGGAGCGACAACCGGGTCCTTTGTGCCAGGCACCCCAGATAGCCAAGCTTGATTCGCGCTCAGGTAGATGTCTTTGAAGTCCAGCTCTTCCAGCATTACGCCACTCCCATTCGTGTCTTTGGTTGCCGCTACGTCAATCAGTTGCCACGAAACACCACTGTGGTGCCGGCATTGCATACGTTGACGGCCGTGGGAGGATCTACAGGAAACACCGTGATCGCGCTGCCGCTGCCGACGGTTACGCTCTGCCAGCCGTGAGCACCAGTGAGCATCGGCACGCACAATTCCTCGTCAATGTTTGTCAGCGTCACATCGAACGCCGAGACCGCCGAGGTGAGGCTGATCGTCCCGTTGGCCACATGCGTCAGCGTCGGAGGGTTCGTGTTGTTGTCGACGCGGATCGTTGTGGGAACCCGCTTGGAGAACACCAGTACGTTGTTGAGACTGGTGCCATTTGCGCCATAGTTGCCCTGGCCCTGCCAGATCTGCTTGGCGGCTGCGCGAATTGCCGCGAGATCCTGCGCCAGCTGCGTGGTCCTCTGGGATGCCGTCGCACTTTGGTAGAGCGACAGCGCACCAGCCACGACGACCGCCATCACGGTCAGGCCAGCCATGAGTTCCAGCAGCGTGACACCGTATTGCTTCTTGATCATCTTGATGTTGCGAACTGATTGCATGTAGGGAGCTCCGTTGGTGAATATGAAAAGGGTCACGTGCTTCAGGGGGTGGTTAGCGATAGGTGCTCTGCATGATTTGGGTCATCTGCAACTCCATACCGATCAGGCCGCCGACCATGCCTGCAACGAATAGGCCGACGAAAAGGATGCTGATGCCGAAGACTCCATTCATCAGGGTCTGAATGCGCTCGACCGATTCCGAAATCCATTCCTTACCGAGGATGGCGAGCGCTGCGTCGAACCCCGACAGCCGTGCGTAGACCCCCAGGTCGTCGATGATCTCAACGTCGGGAAAGCCGTATCCGGACTTGGCCAGGGCGTCACCAGGGTTTAGACCCGATCGCATGCCTCGAAGACATGCTTGAATTCGCACCCGCATCCACGGCGATGCCCGTTCTTGCAGCTTTTCAAGCGCCTCCTCAGTCCTTACCCCTGCACTTACGAGCGAGGCAAAGCTGATCATCCAGGTACTTCCATGCAAGACTCGATAGATGCTGTAAGGCAACCAGCGATCGAAGTGAACGCGCAGCCCCTGTTTCCAACGGGGCAGACTCATCCAGAATGCGATGCCCACTAAGATGGGGACGCCCGCGATCAATGCCATCCACTGACGCGCGAAGTTGGCGAAGTCGATCATGGTTTTCGCTAGGCCATGCCACTTTTCGTAGGGGACGATGGCAGCGAACTGCGGAATGATCTTGAAGCTGAATAGCATCAGCACCGCAAAGGCGATCAACAGCATGAAGCCTGGATATGCAAGACCGCCCACGACAGCGCTCTTGATCTTCTTCTTCGCTTCCATCACATCAGCCGTGGACACAAGCGCTTCTTCCAGATTGCCCGATTGCTCGCCAGCCGAGATCAGCATGGCCTCATCGTCGCCCGTCCATCCAGCCATGACCTGCGACAAGCGGCTGCCGTTTCGCATTCTGCGAAGCCACTCGGACAAGGCGAGAGCAAGTGGGTCCTTCGCGCTCTTGAGTGCTACCCTGCGCACGCGCATCGTCTCAAGCGCTTCGATGATCTGCACGCCGTTGGATAGCAGTTTCGCCAGTTTCAGATACAAGCGCCGACGCAATTGGGCGTTCGTGCGAAACATCAGCTTCGCGAATTTCAGTTCAAGCTCATCCATCTTCAGGCCACCAGTGACAGGCGTGAATCGATCTCTTGGCCCTCCGAAAGCGGGCCGACAACGTCTTCCGCTTGCAGTGGGTCCAATAGACCGGCGTTGATCTTCTGAATCGCGTGCTCGAGCATCGAAGCGACACGCAACTCGTTTCGGATGTAGTCGATGGCCGCAACCCGGTCGTTCTTCCGGATGAGTTCCATGAGTTTCTCGTCCGTAACGATCGTTTCCGCAACGACTGTTCGCCCCACAGTGCCACTGCCACCGCAGTGCTCGCACCCACCCGGGTTCTGGACGCAGGCCGTCTCTACATCCAATGCGCGCAGGAACCGCTCCCGCGTGCGAGGTTCGAAATCGTCCAAGTGGTTGGCCAATGGTTGCCGGCAGTGCGGACAAAGCTCCTTGACCAGGCGCTGGCACACCAGCCCGGAAACGATGGTGGGATCGGTCAAGAGTGCGGGATTAACGCCCAGGTCGACCAGTCGATCCACGATGGCCAGCGCGCTGTTGGCGTGCACCGTGCTCCAGACCTGGTGCCCCGTCATCGCGGCTTGAACAGCCAGGCGTCCAGTTGGGTTATCTCGGATCTCAGAGAGCATCATGATGTCCGGGTCAAGTCGCATTGCCGCCTTGATGGCCTTCTGATACTCGCGGGAACGGTCTTCCTCGGAGTCGGCGTTGGTGACTGGGGTCTGCACAGCCCCGGGAATCGGGTATTCGGGAGGGTCTTCAACCGTGATGACGTGTTTTCGGCCCTGGGAGGAGCTGATGATCGCGCCGAGAATGCGCTGCAGCGTCGTCGACTTGCCGGAACCTGTTGGACCGCCGATGAGCACGACGCCGGTGGGCTTCTTCTTGAGGACTTCGATGCGATCGATCTGCGCGAGGCTGTAGCCAAGGCGAGATAGATCGAGGTCATTGGACGTGTCGTTGTAGAGCAGCCGCAAGACCACGATGTAGCCATCTACCTGAGGTGACGTGGCAATACGAATGCCGTCGAGACACTCGGGCAGACGCGACCGCACAGAAATTCGTGCGTCCTGGCGAGACAACTTCTCGAAAGTCGCGTCAGACACATCTGCCATCGCCTGGAAGATCGTCGTGGACAGCTGGTCGCCGTACTCGTAGGTGTGCTCCTCAATGAACGTGAGTTCGCTGTGAATTCGAAAGAAGATCTGCGTGCGTTGGCGCGAGCTGACGCGAATGTGAATGTCCGAAGCCCTCTTCTCTGCCGCGCGTTCGAACAACTGCTTGGCTGTCGCCTGCATGTTCGAATGCTCCTCGGTCGTACCCGCCTGTTCGTAGGCCTTGGCAATCGCCGCGAGATCGCAGATGACCACCTCATAGGGCCGGCCCAGGTGTTTGAGGCGCCCCATGAACCCGCGAACGTGCGGATTGAATCGATGGGACAAAGACACAAGCAGACGGCCGTCTTCGAAGTAGGCAATGTGGGAACGCAGCTCGTCTGAAATCTGCAGGTCACCGTCTCTTGCCGTGAGGACTTTCATATCGCGAAGGCTCCGAGTTCTGTACTCTGGATCAGGGATTGCGCACGGGCGTGGCGGATACGAACCCAGCAGACTGGGGCCGTGGCTCGGCAGGAGTCGTTGAGCTCGTCGGGCTGCTCCCGAAGGCCAGACGCTTGACCGTCTTTCCCTTTGCCAGGGTCAGGGCGTTCACGGATATATGGCGCACAGTCCATCCATTGACGGCATCGCCAACTCGGACGATCTGGACGTTTCCGCCGGGCACGACGAGGCTGGCGGTCAGGTTGCCGTCAATGCCGCCGATCTCGAGCACGGTCGGTGCAAACCCATCGTCCAAGATGGGCGCGCCAGCGCTCTTCATCCCATGGATTTCGGCTCGCTTGGCCTCGATGCGCGCCTCCAGCTCAAGCTGAAGCAGTTGCGCTTGCATCACGCTCATGCGTTCGTTGATTACCGCGATCGCTGCGGCAGACGGGCTGATTCTGGCGTTGGATTGCGCTGCGACAGAAACCAGCGCAGGAGCCGCGGGCGCCACCTGCGCTGGCGTAACTTGCGCGGGTGCCGCGTTGAGCACTGCCTGCTCGGCTTGCGCCGCTGACTCGCCACTCGGAATATTCTGCGCAGAAGCGCTGAGTGCAAGCGCCAGGCCAGCAATGCCAGCAGCGCACTTCGTCTTGAAAAACTTACTTTCGAACATACTGAGACCCTTCCATCGTCCAGACAAGCTGTCCTGCATTCCACTGCGCCGACATTGCGCGCAGGCGGAAGCCGTTTCCATTGAGTGCGTGGAGAGCGACGTCGGGCAGCGTTGCGCCGTCGACTTTCCAGCCCATTTCGTCCCAAAGCTTGGGCTCGCTCTTCTCCCCACCCTGGCCCGGCAGACTCGCCGGTGCACCAATGCTGGGTGGCTTGGCGGTGAACTTCACGCCAAATCTCTGCGCCTGGGCGTACATCTCACTGATGCGTTCGTTCGCGGAAGCCACGTCTTCGTCGCTTGCGTTGGGCAGCGACGGCAGAGGCTGCGTCACGGAGGCGAGGCTTCCGTCGACCGAGATGACCGCCTGCGGCACTACTTGGCGCAGATGATCAATCCAGCCGAGGCCTCGCGGCTTCCACGCGACGATCACCACGCCGCCCGAGCAGGTGATCCCCGAGAGATCCCAGTTGCCGGGGAATAGGGGCACCTGTGCCACGGTATCGAGGCAGGCCTGCATCGCTGTCAAAGGCGCGGGCATCTCGCCCCATGGCCGTGGACGAGGCAGTTCCGCCTTTTGCTGCGCCTGCATCTGCTGTGCTACGCGACTCGCCTCTGCGATTGCTTGTTCGCGCTGGTAGCTCTTGATGTACTGCAGACCGAAGTAGCCACCGATCATGGCTATGCCGATCACTAGGAGAGGCTTGCTATGTTGTGCGAGGATCTGCAGCGGGGTGATGCTGACTGGAGCCAGTTGCCAGTCCTTCAGGACAGGAACCGGGCCCTTCTTCTTGCGCGGCAGCAGTTGAGCCAGACCAGGCGACTCGATGGAATCGGCAATACCCCAATGCGAAGGCACGATGACGTTCGTCCAGTCGCCCAGACTGCTGTCCTCGTACATTTGGGACTTGGCTGCATCCTCAGAGCTGAGAATCTGGTCGCCGTCCGAGAGGATGACGCCATCCTTCTGAGCCAGGTAGTACCACCGACCGGCATCGATCTCTGTCACGAAGATGAAGTCTCTGGCGTTGAATTCTTCTGCCAGACGGCTGGAAACCGCGGCAGCCATCGAGACAACGCCCGCTTTGACCTCTCCGCCGGCCTTGACGAACCCCACGCATTGCGCTTCGCGCGGCAGCACATGAAGGTTGACGTCCAGTTCCTTGCCGAGACCCTTGATCTCAGTCTGCCGTTCGCCAGCGTTCGATGCGCTCAAAGGTTGCCACAGGAGGCCGACCGCGAAGTCACGCCCGCCGTGGGAAATGACCTGCACATGCTCCATCACACGGCACCCGCGACGATGGGTTGAATGAGCACGACGAGAATCGTGCGGCTGGTTGAGGTCTTGACCGAGCCACCAAGCGCTACGTTGGTAGCCTTGCCGACGCCTGCAGTGGCCCCATTGGTTGCGAGTTGTTCGAAACCAGTGACGACGAGGGTTTCACCGCTGTTCAGGATCGCGCGCTGCAGGAAGTTGCGGGTGTCGATCTCTGGAGTCTGGATCGACGATCCGCCTGAAGTCACTTGGTCGATGCCGAGCAACGACGAGATGTCGCCGCTGAACTGGAGCATCAGACGCTTGTCGTCGAGAATGTGGGGCAGCGTGTTCATGCTGAAGCCTGTTGTGACTTGACCGGGCTGCAACGTCGTGGTGTTGCCCGCGCCCCCAGTGCCGATGGTGGTCGTGCTCGAAGCGAGATAGGCGGTCTGGCGGCCCACCTGGATGGGTGCCGGCTGGTTGTTGATGGTCAACAGGGAAGCCGACGTGACCTGGGAGACGCGCCCCTGTTTAGACAACGCATCCACCATCGCCTCGGTACCACTCCAGTTACTCCCGGAGGAAAGTACCTGCATACCGAATGAGGAGGCGCCTGTCGGGACATCCGCAGCGGTAGTCAGCGACAGGCCAACCCCGCGGTTGACACTCTTGTAGACCGCGTCCCAATTGATCCCGTAGTTCTGCGAATCGGTCAGTTCGACAGAGAGCACCGTGACGTTGATCGAAACCTGGCGCGACAAGGCTGCGTTCTGTTGCTCGACGAAAGCCGCCACCTGCTCCAATACCACCGGCGTGTCATCCACGGTGATGGTGCCCGTCGCCGGCGTGACGACAAGGCGCCCGTTTGCCGAGATCATTGCCTTGATGCTCGCTTCAACGCCTTTCCAGACGCTCAGGCCGTTGAACTCCACGCCCGCACGCATCTCGCTGTTGGCAGAGCCGCCGGACGTTGCGCCTGAGCTGCTGGATGAGCTGCCGGCCACGCCAGTTGCTGTATTGGATTGGGTTCCCACCCGCGCCTGCAAGCTGGTGTCACCCGGCAATGCGGCCAGCCGGAACGTGCGAGCCTTGGTCTTGAAGAACTGAATGCCTTTGCCGTCCCATTCCCAGAATACGCCGTACTTCGAAGCGATGAGATCAAGGAACCCACTCACCGGGCCGCTGAAGACAATCGGCGTAGACTGGGCGTTGGAGCCGGCCGAGGACGCGCTCAGCCCCTGGGGCGTGCTCGCCGGCAGAGGTGGCAACGGGGCGCCACCGGGGGCGCTACTTTGAGCGGTCGCATTGGATTGCGAAGCAAGTTGCTCTGCTTCACTGGTTGTGCGAGCAGCCGCCGACACGCTGGTCACAATGCCCGTGATCTGCGTGAGGTAGCTTGCCGCGTCCACCAGGCCGACGAAACGGCGATTGACCGCCAGCGACCGGGTCAGCATTGCCTCTGCCTTGGCGTCCTTGGCAACCGGAACCTTGCTCACCGGGATCCACACGCGGTCAACGCGGCGCACGGCATTGTCTGCAGCCCGCGTCACAGGCACATTGCTGCGGATCTGCTGCATCGAGACCTCAGCTTTCGCGGTAGAGGCGTCGACAGTTTCAACCACGGGTTGCATCGTGGCGGTCGAGCAACCTGCAAGAACTGCAGCCGCGGCTGCACAAACGATAGTCTTGTTGAACACGGACATCACTTCACCTCGAAGATGCGAACGGCGTTGTTGGCGTAAATTTCTGCTTCCAAGCGAACCCTGTTCAGACGCATGGACCCCAGGAACACGTTCAAGGCCTTGTCGAAGTCGTCAGCAAGCACCAGGTCGGCTTCGCTTCGGTATTCATCAGCTTCCCAGGTCACGGCATATCCGTTGCGCATTGCCCAGTCGACTATCCGGTGCGAGATGAGGTCTCCGGCCTTGATGGACAGCGAACGTTCGACGATCGGTTCTGCCTTGGGCATCGGCTTGATGGGAAGTGCGCTCGGCGCGGCATGCACCGGGAACTCTTCCTGGACGATGCGGACCACCTGGGCTTGCGCCGACGCGGCGAGAAGCGCCAGCACGGCGACGGTATGTTTTGCGTTCATGTTCTTTCCTCAGTTCTCAATAGCTGCTGACCACCAGCGTGTTGTTTGCGTAGGCCACTGCCTTCAATCGATAGCCGGCGTTCACGGCCTGGGCCATCACGTAGTCGGCCGCAGTCAGGAATGAAGGCTGTTCCACCAGCGCATCGCCTCCAATCGGCACCGAGTCCTTCGCATTCCACACAACCGACCAGTTGGCCCCTTGGCCCCAGCGACTGAGCATTTGTTCAACGCTCCGATCGTCGGTCCTCATCGACCACTTGCGCCCCTGCTCATCACCCCCAAACACCCCCGTAGTCGCAGGTTGGGCAGAGATTTCTTGCGCAGCCAGGTCTTGGCGCTTGCCAGCGCCTTGTCCAGTGTTCGGAGTGGAGGACGTCGGCGCAGTCTTCTGCAATTGCTGGGCGGCGGCAGCGGGCGTGAAGCGGATTACGCGGTTGCTGTAGAAAGTCGCATCCAACGCGTAGCCCGCTTGTCGAAGCCCGGTTACGAGACGCTCGACCGCCTCCTTGAGCGACGCGGCTGGGATGACGGCGTCGCCGCCAACCTGCGCGTCGAGCTCAGAGGGAACTTCCCAAACGATGGTGTGGTTGGTCGCTGCGGCCCAACGACGAACCGTGGCCTGGACCGTCTTGTCGGAGGCAATCATGCGAAAGCCGCCAGGAGGTACTTCCTGGTGCGCTAACGCTGCCGCGCTGGGTGTCCCACTCGCGCCTTGTCGCTGCAGAATTGCGTTGCCTTGAGCAAGCGTCAGCACGCCTGATCGGACCAACGCCTGCACGTTCTCTTGGGCCGTTCCCGCTCCCGGCTGTTCGTTCTTGGGCCGCGAAGGCGCGCGAGAAACCTCCACTTCCACTCGTACGTTGGACTCCCAGAGATTCTTGTCTTGCTTGCCAGCCACACCCACTTTCGTGGCGATCGAGTCAATCGGCATTCCCGCCTTGACAAAGGCATCTCGCATGGCATTCGCTCGCGCTTGATCAAGGCCCTCCTTGAGGGTTTCATCGTCACGCCCTACAACCTCGACTCGTGCACCTTTTTGAGCGCTCGCTGCGATGGAGGCGATAAGCTTGCGCCCTTTGGGTCCCAGTGTGGAGCTGCCTTTGGGGAACCAGATCGTGTGATCGGTGGTTCGCACCTGAGGATCGACCCATTCCATTCGATCGCCGCGGACCGGCGTTGCGTAGCTGTTTCGCTCGAGTGCGTCATCGATCAGAGACGGCGCGACGGGCGCGAGCGAGGCGACCAGGCGTTCACCCGGGCGAACCGTGCCACCCGTGAACGCATTGCTCATGCCGTTTGTGTCAATTTGCCGCAGGGATGGAGCATCAAGGCGTGTTCCTGCGCTGTGAATCACCATCGCTTGCGCGCGACCCAGTTGCAATGTGAACTGCCCATGGACCTGAGGGACCTTGATATACGGCCCTTCGTGTTGGGGCACGAGCAGCTGCAGGGCACCGCCCGCCCGGGCAAAGATCGCCGGGACGGCCTCGCCTGCGCGGAACTGAAAGTATGTGCTCTTGCCATCATCGAAGACCTGTACTGGGGTAGCTCGCTGGCTCCCCGAAGTCACGTAGGAGAAGTCGTAGGCTCCGACCCGTTGTGACGTGCTGCCCACAGCCGCGTTCGCGCTGAGGAGAACCACTGCAAGGGCGGCGGCAGTTTTGGTGAATGTGGTTTTCATGTTTGGAAGACCTGTTAACGACGGCTATACGCGCGTGGAAACACCATGTCGCTCACTACTTCGACGTTGATTCGAACGCCCTGCTTGACGGTGATAGTTGGTGGGATGACCTTGTTGCGGTCCAAGATCGTCTTGCTCACGTCAACAAGAACCTCACCAGCCGCGCCTTTGATCGCACCTTGCGAACCGATATTTGTTCCGGTGGGTGTGGTCGTCTGGTCGGCCAGTACGGCAATGAAGAAGCTCGAGGCGAACATCTTGAAAAAGTGGTTGTTCACGTCACCGTCTAGACCTGCGGCACCCCGCAGGTCAGAACCAGGCGCTGGGGGCAAATCGAAACTCGTTCCGTCTGGGAGGATCAGCCGTTCAAAGGCGAACAGGATCCGCGCCTGGCCGACCTTGACGTCGGAGTCGTACTGGCCGTCGAGTACGCTCCCCTTAGGAATCAAAAGCTGGCCTTTGCCCAGGCTGTCGTAAATGTCGAGCGTGGTGTAGGCAGTGAGTCGCCCTGGCAGGTCTGAGTTGATCGCGCGACCCAGCACGGCGGGGATGACCTTGCCCTGGTGCAGCACAAGGTTGCTCGGCGACTGATAGCTCCGCAGCGTCTTTCCGCCTTGGCGCTTGTCCTCAACGTCGCCGGCGTACTCCTTGACCCAACTCGTACGACTGACCTTCTGTGCAGCCGCTCCGCGAAGCTGGTCCAGTGCCGCGTTGAGGGTTGGCGCGATGCCTGCGCTTGGCGCGCTGTTAGTTCCTGTCGACGGCAAGCTGCCGAAGACTGAATTCGCCGCCCCTAGGGCCGAACCAGCGGGGGTGGTGCCTAGCGCACCAGCCACGGCACCAATGGTGGACCCTGTGCCACCATCGAAGTCGACCACGACGGACTTGGATAGTCGAACCTCTGCTTCTCGCTCGGCGGCACGCAGTGCCCCCTCCTCGTCGACGGAGGACTCCCGCCGGGGGGCGACCACAGGAGTGACGCTTTCCCCTTCCAGCTTGGATAGCGGCTTTTCGTAAAGGCTGGCCGTTGAGTCTGGACGACGGACCGATGCAGGCACCGGCGACGGTGTGTCCTGTGCGGCTTTCATCTCCTCATCGATTGACTGCGGCCGGCCCAGGACTTGGGAGGCCGGCGCTTCTTTCACCTGAGCAGTGAGATCCGTGGGCTGTGAAGGCGCCCCACTGAACATCATCGACGAGACGACGCCCAGCACCAGGACGGCGACGACGATCACAGCCAGTGTCGACTTCTTGAGCGGTATGCCCGGCTTGGGCTCCTCTGGGGAAATGAGCGAATCTTTGGACAGGCCCATGTCAGTCCTTCACGGGCTGGCCAAGCCAGTTGCGCTTCTGTACGCGATGGACTCGCACTTCTGGCTTGCCGAGCTTGAGAACCGCGGTGTCCAGCAAGCGCTGCGCTACGATGTAGTTGCCGCTCACGGTGTAGTTGACCAGGCTGTAGTCGGTGCCTTCGATCACTGAGAACAAGGCCGGCTGTTCCTGCAGATCCGCGGGCATGCGGAAGTAGGTGAACTTGCCGTCGTCGAACACGATCTCTGGGCGGAACTTGGCATCGCCCTCGATGCTGTAGTCAAACCGCATCGACTCCGGTTTGATGCCAGCCGGCAAATCCCCTGCGAGGCGGCCATCAGTCGCACGCGAGTCCTGTCGATCTGCACGTAGTTGCGATTGGCTCTCGTCACGGGCGTCGATCTGCGTTGCCAGTACACGTGCCGCATCGTTCGGAGTCGCCGCATCAAAGTCGAGAACGACCTCCTTGGGATAGATCCAGGAGATTCGCTGGTACCACTTGCGGCCGTCGCCGGTTGACTTGAGAACGAACTGATAGGGCCGCTTGTCCGTAAGCACCGTCAGCGACGTCTCTTGATCGTCGTAGCGTGGCTTGATGAACAGGTTCTTGCGATTCTTCGTCGGCGTGATCTCCCAGTTCGCTGTGTCTCCAGCTGCAACCGAAGTGATCTGCTCATCCGCGGCGAACTGCAAGTGGGTCACAGCGCGGGGTTTGGTAAGCACCAGAAACGTGTTGTCCTGGTCGAACTGGAACTCGACCAGCCGCGTATCGCCGCGCAGCGGCGTGGCAACCAGCTCCGCCGACGCGGGCGCATGGATGAACAGCGCGGAGACGGCGACTGCAATCATCCCGATGGCGGTTGGACGAAATGTTTTGCGGACAGGGGTATGGTTTTGCATCACAGGGCGCGCTCCTCGGCGTCGCTGAAGAAGGTGACCAGGATCCCGAGCGGGTTTGCCAGAAGGTCTGCTTCCTGCGTTGCCGGGGTCAGTCGGTAGTTGAGGGTGACGCGGTAGCGCCGGATCTTGTCGGCAGCGGGCGGCGAGGAGCCGACGCGCTCAGTCGTCGTGATGAAGATGAAGGCGGTACCGCGCACCGATGCATCAACCGCCGTCACCTTGACCTCACGGACCATGTCCGCCTCTCCGCGTATGCGTTCGAAAATCCGCTCGCGTGCGCGAAACTCGGTGAACTGTCCAACTGCCTTGTCGGCAGCGCGGCTGTTTGCCCACCTCAACAGTTGCGAGGATCGAAGGGGGTCGATGGTGTAGACCGCCTCGACCCAGCGGGCGAGTTCGGCCTTCACGACGGCCATGTTGGGATCAATGCGCTCAACCTGGACGGGGCGGTTTACGATGCCCGTCGTCGGGTTGATCTCGACGACCCAAGGACGCACTTCTTTGAGCGGGGTCACCACGGCGAGAGTGGCGACCGCCGTGATGGCCAGAAGCGAAGCCAGGATGGCCATGAGAAACCACCTCGCCGCCTCCACCTTGGATGAGCCGTAGATCTCGGCGAACTTGGCTGCGCCCTTCTCGTAGACGGCAGCCGGCGTGTTGGACTGCTTCGTCAGGACGTCGAGCGGGTCGGCCTTCTTGCCTTTGCTAGGCCTTTCCTCACTCGGATCGATGAGGGATGAGCCCTTGCCGAGCTTTGAACGATTGAAGAATGACATGTGCGCTACCTTTCCCAGTGAATGCTAGGTAGGAAGCGCAAAATTCGAGGTCAGACAACGACCCCATATCCATGCGTAGACCGGGTTTCAGATGCGCTCGACCGTCGGAGGCTCAACCTGGCATCGCTCGTGCGCGGGGATTCGATGCCTACACTCCCGCAGTAGGCAAAAAAAACCAGCGACTCGCGCTGGCTTCCATCGTGGACACGGACCTCAGAAGACCATGCCCAGGCCCCATCGGATCATCGCGGTGCCGCCCAAGATGACCCCTACAACGGCTCCGACCACCAACCAAGGCTGTTCGGTTGCTATTCGGGTCACCGCCACACGAACAGACACGGCAGGCGCATCGTCCATGATCGTGCGGCGTTTCTCCTGGAGGTAGGCCACAGAGGCTTGTTCAGCGACTTCCTCAAGCGCCGCATCAATCATCTGCACCCGATCATACGGGCTGATTCCAGTGTCGAGGTCTTCATACCATCGCATGACGCCTTCAACCTCTGGCTCCTGGACCTCATCACCATGAGTTTCCCTGTCTCCCTCGGCGTCAACGGAATGCGCAGTTGATGGTTTGTCGCGCATTGCATCAAGCACTGCCATCACGCGCGCCCGGTCCACCGCGCCCAAGGCGATGAATTGCTGCAGCACTTGGTCAATCGGGCTGGACTGACTCGGGCCGACCTGAACTGAATCTGTCTTGTTCATCGTGTCTACTCATCAAAGGCGATGAGACTGCTTGTGCTGGACTTGGCGACGCGCACACTCGATTGACCTGCCGGCTGGCTCTTGAAACCACACGCCTCAAGTGACTTTAGCTTTCGCTTTGCCGAATCGATGACCTTCCAATCAACGAGCGTGTTCCAAACCAACCCCGCATAGCGGTTGTTGAAGCAGGGAGTGGCCGAGTGATATGCACCGACCGCAAACCAGGTGTTTCCATGGGCCCGGTACTGCTTGGCCAGGTGCCAAGCCGCAACGTACGTGGAAACGCAGGGGTCGAGCAGGTCCTTGTCACTGATCCCATACTTCCTCAACTCTTTGAGGTGGATCGAATTGATCTGCGCCATCCCTATGTCGACAGAGCCGTTCGGGTTGCGATTGACCGCACCGGGCTTGAAATTGCTTTCCACTTTCAAGATGGCTTTGAGCACCCATGGGTTCACGGAATGCCGCTCTGCTGCTGTCACGACGCACCGCGTCTCCGCTGTCAGTGGCATGGCACCCAGTGTGGCCGTTTCCCCCTCGGTCTGGGCGAACGCGCTGCCAGCAGCAAGCCAGCACAGGGAAACGAGGGATGCAATGCGAGCTCTCATCAAAGGACCATTTGAACGGCTTGATCGACGTCAGCCTGTGTGACTACGACGGGGGTGGTGCGCCGGGAGATAGCGCGGTTAAGTGCGGCTTGAGCTACTGCCTCGGCGTTGGCGATGCTTTCACCGTCGAGCAACCTACCCACCGAGGCAATGGTGAGACCATCGTCGAGCTTGACCTTGCGAGCGATGAACCATGCTTCGAGATAGCGACCCAGGCCCTCTGCGCTCGGGCGCTCGAAGCGAACCTTCTCCGTGAATCGGCCACCACGCAGCAGGGCGGCGTCAATCTGCTCGGGATTGTTCGTCGCGGCAACCCACACAACGTCCCTGACCCGATCGCCAACGCCATCCATGAGAGTGAGCAGCTTGTTAGTGGCTTCGGTGCTGGGCGAGAAGTCGCGGTTCTTCAGTAGTTCGTCGGCCTCATCCACGAAGATGATGCAGGGGCGCAACTCCTTTGCCTTGGCGTACAACTTCTCCAACTCTTTGGGGTTGCGCGCGAGGTCAGCGCCAGTAGCCGGCAGGAAGGCCCAGTCGATCTCTTTGGCGAGCGCCTTGACGGTTGCCGTCTTACCGGTGCCCGGTGGGCCATAGAACAGCACCCCAGTAGGCAGTGTGCCGCCGTGGGCTTCGGTGTGTTCGGGGTCGGACATGCGACCAGCGACCAGGTCGAGCATCTCTCGGGTGGTCGACGAAAGCACCAGCTCGTTCAGCGGTTTCACATTCTCCAGAGTCGTTCCCTTTCGGCCTTGCAGGGTGCGTAGTGCCCCCATGAAGTCCTCAAACGTGGGGTGCTTCTTGCCCATGCGGTCCAGGTAGGACGGCAGTTCTTCGGTGACCGCCAAGATGCGCTTGACAGAGAAGCCATTCCAGCGGCGAGCAACAGAGTCCACGACCGAGTCAGCCACCACTGCATTGGGCAGGTTGGTTTTGAGGCCATGCTTGAGCAGACCGATACGCGCTTCACTGTCGGGAGGCGTGATCTCAACCTTGAAGTCGAAGCGGCCTTCGCGAATGCCTGCGCCGTCCAGGCGATCGATATGGTTGGTCGCAGCCACAAGGATGACTTTCTCTTTGCGGATGTCGACCATCAGGGTCAGCAGGGCGTTGACCACATCGCGGTCCTCCTTGACGCCCTGGCCCCCGCCATCACGCGACTCCAGGAAACTGTCAACCTCATCAATGAACAGCACGCACGGCTGCTGACGGCGCGCATCAGCGAACGCCTGGTTGATACGGGAGGTCTTCTCGCCCACCCACTGGCTCGCCACATCGGCGTAAGACAGCTGGAGGAAAGGCAAGCGCAACTCGCCGGCCAGCGCTTCAGCAAAGACGGTCTTGCCGTTGCCCGGTTCGCCAGAAAGAAGGATGCCGTTGCGGGCAGTCTTCTGGCCATCACGTCGGGCCACGATGGCTTCAGCGGCGTCCTTGAGCCGCGCCTTGATCTCGGTGTTGCCGTAGATGCTCTTGAAGGTCTGACTGGGAAGAACAGAGCGCGCAACCTGGACTGGTTCTGCCCCGTCGCCAGAATTTCCCGCACCGTGCACCACTCGCTCGCGCTCGGTCGCTTGCATGTTGCCGAAGCGGAGCCATGCCAGCATCGCGCCGCTGAACGCCAGCGTTGCACCAAAGAACACGTGGCCACCCATGCCGGAACTTGCGCCGACGAGCCACATCCCGTACGCGATTGTTCCCGCCACGAGATTGACGATCCAGATATAGGCAGCCGTCTCCACAAACCAGTTCCGCCGCAGAACCGCAGCGCAGACGAGGTGAAGTGCGGTGAAGAATACGGTCGCCGCAGCGATGATTCCGGCCCATAGCAGTTCAAAGCCTCCCTTGTCGCCCAAGGCATTGGCTCGAACAGCGGCCAAGGGGAAGTCCAGGTCCCAGCCATTCAGCCACGCCAACGCCGAATGCAGGATCAATACGACCCAGACAAGCATCATCGGCAGATGAACAAAGGGGGTGAGTGCGTTCCTGAGCGACATGGGGTTTCTCCTTGCAATCAGGCTAGCACCCGATTGAAGAAGTTCAAGCGGCCCTGAGGGCTGAATCTAGTCGGAGTCAAGCTTTGCCCAGGGGCCCGACGAAACCTCGAACCGCCTTCGCATGCCCTGCCATGTATCCTGAAGCGCGATTCCCAGAGCGATCTCCCACGTCCGCTTGGCGACGCGCATTGCCCTGCGACCGGCCCGCTGCGGCGCCTGCGGCAAACTCCATCTTGCGGACGGCTGTACCCGCTGCCCTACCGCCAACGTAGGAGCCACCCCTAACGGCAGCACTGCCTGCCTGACCACCTGCCTCCGCCACATTGCTCGTACCTCGGTCCGCAATCCTCCCAGTTGGCGACTGGGTAATTCCTTTCATGCCCCCGAAGCCCGAGCCGCCAGCGCTTCCCGCAAGCAAGCCGGTGGCAATGCTGGGCACCTGTGTGAGCAGGAGCGAGCCCAGCAACGCAAGGATGGCCATGGTTGCGTGCATAAGAAAGTCCTGCACCAGCTTCTGAGTATTGGTTGCTCCCGCCATCTCCGTGGCCATCTGTTGTCCCAGCTGGCTCACGCCTACGAGAATTCCCGCGACCGCCGTCAGGAGGAATGCCAGCACGATCTTCATCATGCAGGCTCCCAGGAGAAAGCGCAGCCACGAATCGAAGACCCACGACATCGGACGGAACATCACGAAGGGCACCATTACCGGCGCCAACGCCAGCACCAGGGCCAGCGAGATGAAGGACATCAGCACCGTCCCCATGCCTACAACGGCCGCAAGGACGAGCAAGAAACCGGTCAGGAGCTTCCCGAGCGCACTGACCAAAGTCGACGCGAGCGCCGGAGCCCACGAACCGGGATCCATCAGGCTGGCCTCAGCGGTACTCGGCATCGCGAAGACCTCCGAGATCGCCGAGAAGATTGGCGTGGCAACAGTTCCAAGCGCGCTCTTGAGGTCTGCCATCGACCCGCCACCAAGGGCAGTTCCAATGGAATCCATCGTGCTCACGATGGCATTGCCCGCTGACTTGTCCAAAAACGCGTAGACGAACGCGAACGAAACCCAGATCGGCACCCACTCACCAATCAGTTCGCCAAATCCTTTCCCGCCGGCCATCGTTTTCACGGCCGTCCAGACCATGAGAGCGATCAGAAAGAAGCCGCTGATAGTGCGGCCCATCCCATTCAGCGGACCATTCTCCAAGTTCTTCAGTGCGCCGCCAATCGCCTCCGACACTTTGCCCACAATTTCATCTGGGCTGACCGCGTACCCGGATGTCGCCGTCGCCGCTGCGGGTGACGAACCTGTTGAATCTGGCGCCGCGTTCACGACTGCGCTGGCGATGCCTGCAATGACGATAAAGAGAACGATGAGATTGCGCGGACGACTCAGCCGACGGCGTTTGTCAGCGAACCACTCCACAACCTTCTCAGCGAGGAGGCCTACCCAGAATGCGAACAAGTGATTGGAGTGGTCGCGCATGATTCGAATGACTTTCTAGGGAGTTACTTCGTGGACTGGCGCAGCGCATCAGCTACAGCCTTACGACGAGCCTCAATGGCACGCTCCTGATTGAAGCGCTCCTGGCTTTCGATTGCCGAACGCTCGGCGCTGACGGCCTTCTCAGTCTGGCTGCGTGTTTGCTCTTGCATCGTCGCGACCATTACTTCGGTCAGGCGAGCGTTCTGCACCAACAGCCGGTTCATCTGTTGATTCATCAGCTGCATCGACTGTTGGGCACCAATGGATTCCTTCACAAGAGGCTCGTATTGCCGAACCTCTGCGTAATCCTTCTGAACTTGGTCCAGCACTGATGCCTCATATTCAAGTCGGTTGATCGCCCGCTTGTTCTTGTTGCTCGCATCTTTTCGCACCGCGGCCATGTACTCGTCCCAGCTCGCTCCGGTGAGCTTCGCTTCGGTAAAGCGCTTCTCCATCAGCGACTTTTGCTCGCCCAACGAACCTTGCAACTGGCCTAGCGCGGAGGTGTACGCCCGCAGTCCCTCCAAGGCGCTTTGGTTGGCGACGATGTTTGAAGGCAATTGCCCGAGCTTCTCCAGGTTGTTGATCTGCGTGCGGAACTGTTGAATCTGTAGCGCGTATTGGCTCGCCTCGGCCGACGCCGAGGCGGCACTGTCCATGGCCACCTGGATAAGCTGGAAATTGTTCGCGATCTGTGTCCACTCTGACGCGCCGCCCGCGACGGCGCCGGCCATTGCGTTGGCCGCGCAGAACGAAGTTGCGACGAAGCCGACCTTCACTACCAGTTGCTTAGCTTTGAACATGTAGCACCTCTCTCAAGAACTTCATTTCCCAATTCCCTTGGCCCGCAGCGGCGTGCTCCGCTAGCGATGCGCGTTTAGCTTCTTGCGTGGTCGCCTCGTTGATCGCTAGAACGGCCGCCGGCATCTGCGTATTCACAAGGCGTGTCACTGTGGGGCGCACCAGCAGATAGTCACGCTTGGGAATCGCTCCGGCGAGCAAATCCATCTGAGCGTCTGTGGTACCGAAGACCGAGCGAAACAACTCGGCTTGCTCATGCACGGATGACTTTACGGCCGGAAGGAAGATCTGGCAGGGAATGTTGGTCACAAAGCTGCCAATGTTTGGCAGTCGCGCGATCTCATCCAAGGCCTGCGTGGCGAACATCACGAACGCACGCTTCTTGCGGAACGTACGGAGCCAGTCTTCCATCTTCTGAGCGAAAACTGGGTTTGAAAGCATGTACCACGCCTCTTCCACATAGATGAGCGTGGGCGTTGTCCCGTTGAGGCTGCGCTCAATGCAATAGAAGGCGTAGTCCATGAACGGGCTGGCCAGCTGGGGAGTCTCCAAAATGCCGCCGCACTCCATGCAGACCATGCGGGTCAACTTGAAGTTGTCTACGTCGTTGTCGAAGTAGGCGGCGTAGGGCCCAGCGCCGTAGTCGTCCTCTTCGTCCGATCGGTCTACGTAAGGAGCGAGCTTGGCGGCCAAGTCCATGTTCTCGCCAGCAATGAGTGCGTAGATGGCAGACAGCCGCCAGGCAGACTCCGGGCTGCGGCGTAGGCCTTGAATGGCGGTGAAGATCGTTGCGCTTTCTGTGGGGCTCACCTCACTACCCCCGGCGGTGATCAGCACTTCGACCCATTGACGCAGACGCATGTCGTCGTTGTTCTGCATCATGACCTTGACTGGATTCATCCCACGGTCCTTGCCCTTGGGACCCGAGTCGATGTGCTTCCCACCCATCAGGACTGAGCCCATCATCAGGCTGTAGTCCTTGTCAAAGATGAAGGTCTGGCCTGGGTTGTACTTCTGAAACTGGGCGATGAGCAGCGTCATCAGGGATGTCTTGCCAGAGCCCGAACCGCCGATGATTGCCGTGTGGCCCAGATCCCCCTCGTGCGGGTTGAAGTCGTAGGTGACACCGTAGGGGGTCAAGAAGCGGCAAAGCGGCGGCACGTCATGCCCGAGCACGCGCGAGAACAGCGGATGGTGATCCTCGCCGCGGGAGATTGTCCGAATGGGTGCGAGGTCCGCGATATTGGCCGTCGATGCCAGTTTCCAGCGCAACGTCGCGTTGGCATTGCCCGGCAGACTCGTCAGGTAGGCAGACATCAGGCCTTGACGCTCACGCACTATGGTGAATCCGCTGCTGCGCAGGCTGCCAGCCAGAACGTCTGCAGCTGCATCCGCCTGGCGTTGGGTATCACCCAGGGCCAGCACCGTCATGTTGTAGTAGCCGTACGTCAGGTCCTCAGTGGTCAGTTCGACCAGCGCATCCTGAGCGTCTTGGGCCAGGTGAAGGTTGCCGGTATTCACCTTCTCGCTCTCGGTGTCGAACAAGCGTTCGAAGACGCGCGTAACAACCGACTTCACCTCGGAGCGGTAAAACATCTCGGCCTTCTGGATCGCCGACTCGGCCACCATCCGGTCCAGGAAGCGGAAGCACTGCACCAGCACGTATTCGCAGTCAGCTGCCATCAGACGGTCAACGTCAAGGCAATGGGCCTCGCGCGGCGTTCCCGTGGTGGTCAATGCAGCCACGTAGGTCGACTTGGTCGGGCCCTTGAACTCCAGCTGGTCATTCTTGCGCTCGATCATGTCGGTCGCAAGCGTGGTGTTCAGGTAAGGCGTCCCCTCAGGGATCTTCACCGGACCACGCGGTGAGGCAAGGTTGGCGCGTGCGTACAGCTCGCCCAGGAAGTCAGCCCCCTCCATACGACGGAATCCAAGGTTGGTTTCCACCACGCCGGCGAAGGAAGCAATGACCTTTTCGAACTCGGCAGCCATCTCGGCGAGCTGGCCCCGCACCTGGGCGACAGCGCCCTTCTCAGACAGTCGGCGCTTGATCAGGCTGCTGGTCGCCTTGAAGAAGTTGCCGTCTGCCTCCTGGATCTCAGCGCTAAGGGCTTCGAAGAAGCGCTCGGACTTGTTGGGAAAGTTGTAGCTCAGGTACAGCCGCTGCGTGATGACAGCGTTTCGGCGCACCTTGCAGGCGGCCCCCCACTGCTCATCGATCAAACGCGCGACAGGGCTGCTGAACTCGCCGAATGGGTAACCTTCGGTGAAGCGGCGCTCCTGAATGCTCCAAAGCGTCACACGATCACCGAGGGAGCGCAGGGCCGTCTGCAGCTGGTTGATGCGCTGGTCGACCTCGAAGTTCTCTTTGCCCTCGACGTCTTCGCCGGTGAAGGAGAAGCCAGCCAGCAAAGAGCCGTCCTGGCAGAGGACGAGGCTGGGCGTGACTTGGCCAAACCACGGCAACAACTCGGAGAAGCTCCTTGCTGCTTTGCGGGGTTTGGTGAAGAGGTCGTCGAAGTCGAGCATGGCGAGCGTTGGTATCAGTGAAATGCGAAAGCGCGCGGGCAGAGCCGCGCGCGAAATCAGCGGGGCAGGCCCTTGCCCCAGCCCCGCGGCCGACTGTTGACGTCGCTTGCGCGCGGCGTTGCGTCGTAGACGTGTTCCTCGTTCAGGTAGCGCAGAAGGATCGCCACGAACTGGTCATCCTTCTTGGTCACCCAACGTGCGATCAAGTAGATGACGCCAACGACCGGGAAGGCCCAATACATCTTGGCCACCAGGGCAAAGACTGCGAGGAAGACGATCCCTGCGAAGCTGCCCTTCTCCACCCCCATGATCAGCTTGGGGCGATGAAGGGAAATGTGAAACGGGCTGGAGCGAGATGCCACGGCTTACTGCAGGCAAGCCGACATGCCGGCGATGTTGTTGATGTAGCCGTTGCTCGAGAGGATGGAGCCCAGGCCGATCAGCACACCGAAGATGATGCAGACCGTGATGATCTTGCCCCAATCCATCTTGGAGATCATCCCGAAGACCAGCGTCACCACGACGCTGATGACGAACACCACGATGGCCAACGGGCCCTTGAGCCACGCTACGACACTGCAGCCGAAGTCCTGAATGAAGGGAACGGAGATGGTCGATTGGGCGAAGGCTTGCCCGGGCAGGAGCATGGCAGCGAGAAGCGCCACAACAGCGATCAGAATCGGCAATTGGGCGGGGGAGGCGCGGCGCTCAGTGAACGGCGAAGAAAACAGTTGGACGGAATGAGCGAAGTTCATCGAAGGTCTCTCCAGGGTGAAAAAGTGGGGGGGGGGTTGGTGAAAACTTGGTTTCTCGGGCTTAGAAGTTCTCGACGTCGTATTCGCCGGCGGCCCGGTTGAAACCGTGCAGGCGACTGACTTGCGAGACGGTGCGCTTGGGCCCGTCCCGATAAATGAAAAACATCCAGTCGAGGGTTTCAGCGATGGCTGTGCGCAGCGGGTCGTAGGGCACGCCCATGTTTGCCATCAGCAGCAGGTTCTCAAGGCGTGGCAGCGCCTTTGGTGCGCTGTTGGCGTGAATCGTCGCGGCTGAACCGGGGTGGCCCGTATTGGCAGCATCCAGCCAGTCATAGGCTTCCGGACCGCGCAACTCGCCCAGCACCACGCGCTTAGGCGCATAGCGCATGGCTGTGCGAACGGCCTTGCGAGGGGTCACACCTTGCTCGTCGTCGCACTCGATGAGCACGTGGTTCTCGCTGGTGATCTGCAGCTCATGCACGTTCTCGATGACGAACAGTCGTTCGTCGGCCGGCATCATCGAAAGCGCTGTGTTGAGCAGCGTGGTCTTGCCAGAAGCGGTTCCGCCCACGACCAAGAAGGTCTGGCGGGCAGCGATCGCGTCTGCGAGTAGGGTCGCGTAGCGCTCAGAGATCGTTCCTGAGGCGATGTATTCTTCGATCGTGAAGACGCGCGCAGCATGGCGGCGAATGCACATCGATGGGCCTTTGACTGCAACCGGCGGCAGGATCGCCTCAACCCGAAATCCCGGAAGCGGAGCCGACAGGATGCGGTTGTTCGACTTCTCGCCGACTTCCTTTGCGACCAGAGAGGCGATAAGCGTGATTGCGGTCTTGATCGTGCCCGCGCTCAGCTGAACTGGCACGCGGTGCTCCTTGCCTCGGCGCGAGATGAACACGTCATCTGGGCCGTTGACCATGATCTCGTTGACTTCCTCGTCCTCGAAGTACTTGCGAAGCGGGTGCAACGTGTCCTTGATCTGGGTCAGAACGCTGTGCTTGTAGCCGCCACGAGAGCTTGGTACTTCGGCACTAGGGGCAATTCCTGTTCTCATGCAGGAATTCTTGACGCGGAGAGGCCCCTTGCTGCCCCGGCCAACGACCCCGGAAAGGGGCGTAGACCGAGGTTTTCGCGATCACCTTCCGAAGATCGGCTGCGAGTTGGAAACCAGGATTGACAGTGGCAGCGCCACGAGCGCGGCCCATGCCGGTGCCAGCAAGGGCGAAAGGCTGAATGGAAGCACTAGGTAGAGCACGGGCAGCGCCACAACGGGGATAACCACCATGCCCGCCAACGTGAATGTGGCAGGGCGCAAGGCACCGAACTCGCTCATCTTCACGTTTCGCTGCATCAGCCCGTCGTAGACCGAGGCGATGAACATTGGCGAGAGAAACACCAGCCAGATGAGCACGATGGCCAGTCGCATGGCAACGATGTAGGACTGAAGCACCAAGCCTTGCATGTAGCTGTTGAACATGCTGCCCATGATCGCGCCACCCGGTCCTGCCACCTTCGCGCTCAGTTGGCGCTCAGCCTTCGTGAGCTTTGCGGTCTTGGCTGCGCCGGCAACCACTGCAAGCGGCGTACCTTCAAAGATCGAGTTGGCAAACCCCACCACCATGTCGGAAGCGCGCGATCCCATCGCCGCACGCGTCTGCTGGATCTCGCCGATGACAAAGCGCTCCATGCTATCGCCCGAGCGAAGCAAGGGGGATAGCAAGAAGCCGAGGATTGCGAGCAAGAACCAGAAGCCGAGATGCTGGGAGTTTTTCATCGGATTCGCGCAACATCAGCCGTTGGCCGCGTGTCGCAAGAGGTGACCGGTATCAGTGGGGTTTGCCAGACGCGTGACCATGTGGGTGCGAACGCCCGCGATGGTCCCTTCGCTGGGGGCGGGGCTTGTGAACTCAGCGCAAACCGTGTCGATGCACAAGCGTTTCGCCCAGGCGCCCAGTGGCTCAGCAAAGGGCGTCCAGCGGTGCGTGACGCCACTCAGATCAGTGCCCGAAATGGTCAGTCGCGCAACGTCTGCGGCATGCTCGGTCAACCCGAAAAGGTAGACCCCGACGATTCGGCCGAGGAAGGCTTCGCCATTGCTCACCGAGGCGTGCGAGCGCCGCAGCGCTTCGGCAATACACAGCGCCAGCAGAGAGCCGCCCGCCTTGTCGGGCCAGTGCGGGCCGATGTACTCAGCGAGCTTGCGCGTCGCTTCCTTCAAGTTGGGGTGATGCGCCCAGATGACTTCGGCAAACGACTCATGCGGGGTATCGCGAACGGCGGTCTTGATCCATTCGTCTTCGTCGGCTTCATGCAGTTCGCTCACCGGCCAGTACACCACCGAAGCGGTTCTCAGGTCTTTGGGAGCAATCCGTGCACGCGCGGCGTTCAGCGTGACGATCGTGGTCATGTCTTTCGATATCTCTTGTCTTCGACGATCACCGGAATCCGGCCCTTGACGAGCTCGCCGCGGTTGAAAAACCCGATGTAGTGCAAATCCTGCAAGCTGGGCAGCAACGAGCGCGGGAAGATCTCCTTGTCTTTCTCCGAGATCGACGTGCTTGAGTTTGCCGAGAATTCCAGCCCAACGTCCTCTGTCTTCGAGCCAATACCTGTCGATTGACCACGGACGGTGATGGTTGTCTCACCCAATTTCTCCGTGATCAGGGCCATCGTGTCCGGATCCTGGGTGGCGCCGACAATCATGTTGTTCATGTTGCCGATGAAGCGCTTGGCGCGCGCCGTGTTTCCCTGAAACTTGTCGACCAGGTCGCTGAACGTCTGCCCGAGCGCCCAGATGAAGAAGCCAGCGCCGCGTCCCTTGTTGGCCTGCTGGATGACGGGCGCGCAGACTGCGTCGCCCCATTCGTCAATGACCACGTGCACGCGGCGCGGCTCCTCCCCGGTGTCGGCAGCCGTCCCATGGTTGTAGATCTCTGCCGCCACCGCCGAAAGTTCCGCGAGCGCCATCGTAGAAATGGCCCTGCCCACCGACTCGTCGGCCAGTGTGTCCGTGCCGATATAGAGGATGTGGTTACCCTCGACAATGCGCTTGCCGTCCATGATGGGGCGCGTGTCGTTGATGTCGTCGTAATCGGGCGAGAGCAAACCTTTCAAGTCGTCAGTCGTGAGCTTCGTGAGCATCGGGGTGATGGAGACGATCATCTTGCCGAACCACTCGCGGTTGGCTTCAAGAATGGCGATGAGCCCTCGCAGTTCTTCCGGCTTGATCGGCAGGCCCCGCAGACGCGCCTCCTCTTCGTTCTCAGGCACCATCTCCTGGAACACCTTGATCATGGCCGCCAGTTCAGGCGAGGAGGTTTCGACTCCGCCCTTCTGGGGCTTTCCCCCGGCAGAGGCAAGTGCGTTGATCTGCTTCTCCAGCGCTTCATGCAAGTCCGGGCACTCGTCTTCGAAGAACTTCTTGAGCGCTTGGGTCGTGAGCGCTTCCACCGCGGTGCGGGACTCCATGGCGGTCTTGAGCGTGTAGATGGAAACCCGGCGACCAACGTACTTCATTGCGTTGGTGATCCGGTGCACGGCCATCCAGCAGAACTCTTTGAAGTTGTCGCTCTCTTGGCTGTCCAGCACCATCGTGATGCGCGAGGCCACCTGGGAAACGCGGTCCCAGTTCTTGATGAGGTCAAGGCGCACCGACTCGCTGGCGAACGCCGGGTGCAGCATCAGGAATCGTTCGGGCTTGCCTGACAGGATTGCAGCCTGGCGACAAATCTCGCGAAGGTCCTTGTCACCCTTGGGGTCGATCACGATCACGCAATCGCCGCGCATAGCAAGCTGGAAGATTACCAGCGCGGCCAAGCGCGTCTTGATGGCGCCCGTCGTCGCGATGATGGCGCAATGCCCCTTGAGCGAGTCGAAGGGCAGCACCACATCCTTCTCGCCCATGTCAAGGCCGTGGATCCAAGGCAGTCCTTTGGACTTGAGCGGATCGCGCTTGTCTCCACGCCACTTGAGCCACCAGGGGGGTGGGTAGACATCCACGAGGTCGCGCTTCATGATCTCGTACGCGCGCTGGGTATGCCGCGGTTCCCAGCGATAGCCCCAGCCAAGCCACAGATTGCTGCCCAGCTTGTGCATGGACTGCTGCAGTCTGGATGCTGGCATGACCACGGTGGGCTGGCCGAGCAGAGACATCTTGTACTTGAGCAGCTTGTTGGCCGCGAGGAAACGCATACCAGTCATGCTCAGCGCGAGCAGCGCGCAGGCCGCCAAGGCTGGCTTAGGCGCGTCAAGGGCGAAGGCAACGCCGATCATCCAGAGGCTGGCCACGCCCCACACGATTGCGGCGCGCGCCTCATAGACAGGGCGTAGGAGTTGTTCGAACCGCTTCTTTTCAGCCATTTCAGAGCCCCAACTTCTTCACCGCGAACCGCGACAGAACAATTGCTTCCTTGGGCTTGGAGCCTTCGGGTATCGCCACCTTGATGATCTTGAGGCCCGGTGTCGCTGGCGGGCTGTAAATCAGTCCTGCCGCAGCCATTTCACCGACCCATGCAGGCACATCGCGCACCAGCGTGGCCAGCGTCTCCACGGAGATCGCCGCACCGTTGTCTGTCATGCGCATTGACTTACTGCTCTGTCCACGGTCCTGCCAAGCCTTCATGACCTTGCCAAGCAGTTCGACGTGCAATCGCTTCTTTATGTCGCGCTGCACTTCTTGTGGCACGAGGTCGCTGTAACGGACTTCCGCTGCTTCGCGAATTGGCACAGGCCCTGCTGAGTCGCTCGGTTCTGACTCGATCACATGTTCTGACGGTTCTCCCCCTTGCGGCCGGCGCGACACGGGCTCCGGCTCCGGCTCTGCCTCGAGTGGCGCTGCTCCATGCTCGAGCTCGATACTCTGTTGCTGCTCTAGGACCGCGTCGGGCTTCGGTGAGCGGGATTCAACAGCCTTCGATTGGACGTGAGCCTTGGGCGTGGCGGCCGCTGCTTCGGCCTGCGCCTCCGCTGGCGCTAGAGGATCTGCTGCGACGACGCCCTGAAGCGTCTTCGGGGACTGCTCAGCGTATGCGTCCGGATCGAAGTCCTCCAGAACGGCCAGGGGGTTGCGCAGCTTGAAGGCGCTCAGGATCTCCCCTGAGTCGGCCACGACCTCGTGCATCCCCAGGTCCTCACCGTCTTGAGTCACGATTTGACAGGACTTGAGCAGTTCGGCGATCGTGGCGGCATTGGCTGGCCAGCCGCTATATCCCTGCTCTTTGCCAAAGCGTGCGATGTCCTCAATTGCCTGGGGCCACACGAGGTACAGACCGCTCTGGTCAGCTTTGACCTTGTCAGCGTTGAGCTTCCATCCCTCGGTCGCCAGCAGCGCACGGATTGCACCCACCAGGTACGGCCCCATGTGCGTGCCCACGGTCTGCCTGCCGAATGCCTGAGGACGGCGCGCTTCCTCGCGGCGCGAGATGCGCTCCCACATCGTGTGCACAACATCGCGGCAGTTGCCAGCCGTCGTTGGACTGCCAGAGCTGATCTCGTAGAGCGCCTTGACGAGTTCCGGCGAGCCGTCGTCAAGCCACTGCAGGTTCTGCGCACCAACTACCGTCGCAATGATCGAGGCAATGTGGCTGGACGGCCCAATCTCCTGTTCGATCTCGCTCGCGGCAGGCCAGGTGGCGAAGATCCGCTCAACGCTGTGGTCCACTGCCCAGCTGGTGAGGCTGCCAAAGTGACGTCGCCAAGTCTGGCCCTGCTCGCTGGTGACGACGATGTTGTCCAACGTCTTCCCCAGGGGGTAGAACATGCCCGCGAGGAAGCACACGTAGCGCCAGCGTCCTTCAAGTGCGTGGCGTCTCTCGACGGTCTCATTGCCCGTGAAGATTCGCCCATCACCGGCCTGGAAGCTGTAGAAGGCCATCTCAAGCGCCGCTCGGAACAGGCCCCCTTCGCCAGAGAACAGCGAACTTGCGGTCGCAGGAAGGACATTGACCTGCTCCGCCAGGCTCAACAGTGGCCCCTCAAAACGCAACGCGAAGACGTCGGGCTCGACCGCTGCATGCAGGCGCAACCGATTCATCAGTTCTTGGTTGGCCGCCAGGACACCGATGGCCGTTGCGATTGGGAGGCCGCGGTCGACTGGGGGGTAGGCAGGAGGTCGTGCCGCCTGGGCAGGATTGCCCTGCACCGGGTTGCCTGCGGGTTGCGATTGCGGCCTGGCACTGGGGGATGGCGCCGGCGCAATAAAACCAAGTTTTGAAAGCCACTTTTGGAGCATCCGGGTATTTTTCTTCCCGCAGCCTCCAAGGGGCGGTGACCTACACCCCCAAACCTGCCTGTAGTCGCCGGTTCATCGCTACAGATCAGCCGTACTTGATCTGCTTGTCGCGGGAGAGTCGATAGGCCGCCATGCGCGCTTCCATTTCACGCTCCACCTCAGGCACTCGCAGCTCCTGCGTGGCACATGCCGGGCAGTGTGCGGTGCCGTGCTGGCGACGCATCACAGGATGCTTCGTATTGCATGTGGAGCACTGGCGCACTTCTACGTCACCCGTCTTGACCGCCTCGATCAGAAGGTTGTAGGTCTCAAATGAGATGCGATGCTCGCCATTGGTGGCCGGCACATCCGCGCGGTACTTGGCATAGACCTCGATGCGCTTGTCCACTGCGCGCGCATAGTTGGTTTCAACCTCTGCATATTCGCCTGCGCCGCGCGAGCCGAAGTGCAGGGACAGGAGGTAGGCAGCTTCGAATCGCTCGGCCGCGGTTTCGAGGAACGTCTCGGAGTTCACCGACTTGCCCAGGCCACGAGGGCGGCTGACTTTGACGCCCCGCGCCTCCATGCGGCGGTTCATCTCCTCCTTCATCCGATGCTCATTGCAGTCCGTGCCCATGAGCTCACGGATCAGCTTGGTGCGGCTGGTGAGGTCCATCAGCACGTCAAAGCGATCGTCCCAAGCGGGATCTTCGAACAAGGCCTTACGGCTACCTGAATTGACGAGGGCGCGACCAGTGAAGTTGTCCATGATGATGACGGGAGGAATTGCAGGAATCTAGCGGGGGGTCAGTGAACGCTGTCTTTTGAACGCTTGGACACGCCCATATAGAGGGTGCGCTGCGCCACGGTCATCTCGCGCGCTGCTGCAACCGAGAAGAATTGATCCGAAGCGGCAGGGATCAATACGGCCGTTGGATTAGCCGCAACGTCCCACAGATCATGCGGCCCCATGCGCCCCAGAAAGTTGGCGTCCGACGCCGACATATCAAACTGAACACAGGCCTGCTCGGTGGAGGTACGAATGGCGTCCAGGCGCACCGAAAGCGCCATGAACGCCTCCTGGCGGTTGGCAGCTTCGAACTCGCCGGGCTGCACGCGCGCGGCCGATGCGGCGGGGCGCAAGCCGTCGTGCAGCGTCATCGTGAACAAGGGGGCCTTGGTGTCCGCGACTCGCAGCACCTCTTCCTCGCTTAGAACCGCGAGCAGGTCCAGCAGCCCCCGCTGACCTGGGAACCAGCGCGAGAGAACGCGCGGGTCGAACAGTTCGGTGCTGCGAGCGATCTTCCAGCGTCGAAACAGTGCCTTGTGGTTCTCTGCCAGGATGGAGCGCGTGTAATTCGGCAGCCTCCAGTCAATACGGACTTCCGACTCGCTATGTGCTGTAATCAATTGTAGGTACTCCCCGGGGCATCTTCTGGGCTTGTTAAATTAGGCGTCCCAACACTGTGGTTTTGGGCGCCGATAGAACGATGTCCTTTGTGAGGCCACCGGTCTTTCATCAAAGCACGGCTCCTCGCTAAGTCAAGCCCGCAATGTCCGCTATCGTCGCACTGGCCCAGCGCTTTAGGGCTCGGCTGCAACTTTCTCTTGACGAACTCGGGTTTTCCCCCGGGTTGCGTGATAGAAGTCGCACCTTGGCCTTTCAGCTCGGTATTCACGAGAGCTCTGCCAATGAGTTGCTGACCATGGGTCGCGACTCGCTGCCAGATCTCCCACTATTGGTGAAGATCAGCGACCTGACAGGCAAGCCCCTCGGCTGGTTTCTTGATCAGGACGGGGATAGTTTCCCCGCTGGCACCCGACTCGTCCACTCCATTGGCTCAGGAGAGGATCTCGCTTTCTCTCTTCCAGACGGGCTCGCCGGGATGTCGGTTGAGCCGAACGAGCAGCTGCTGTACCTGCGCGCCAGCGGCGACATGGGGTTCGGGGTCCAGGGCGGCGATTACATCCTCGCCGTGGAGGTCCCCGTCACGCCAATGAGCGTGACCAAAAACCAGGTCTACCTCATCGGCTCAAAACTAGGTTTTGAGCTTCGAAACTGCGTGGCGCAGAGCCCCTTGCGCGCAAGTTTCAGCAGCTTCGACGGCAAGCACACCCTGGTGCTCAAGCCCACCATCGCCGAGGCGGACCGCCGCGATTCCAACTTCCTAGAGGATGGCCTGGGCGAAGGCATGCACCACTTCTCGCAGGTCCTGTGCGTGATCAAGGCCGCCAAGAACATCCCACGTGATGGCGGGGCGTACCTGTTCATTTCCTGAGACGGCACGGCAAAAAAAAGCCACCGGTCCGAAGACTGGTGGCTTTCTCGTTTCAGTGGCTGTGCTCGCGCTCGTACTGGGCGGCCCATTGGTTGGCCATGTCCTGGCCCTCGCTAGCGGCCTTGATGACCAAGACCCGAACGCCCTCCTTTCGGATGCGTTGAGCCAGCTGCTCTGCGTAGAAGCTGCCCGGACGCCGATACTTCTGCACCCCATCGACTACCCCGGCTCGCTTGCGCTCATCGTGGTCGGCGAAGATCACCAGGCGGCGGATCTGTGCTTTCAGTTCAAAGGGCAGTTCGAACTGCGCCATCGCCGGACCATTCAGGCAGGGCCACACCGGAACGCGGCGGAGCATCGTCGCGGCGAGTCCGGTTTCGATGCCCTCGCACACGCCAAGCGTGTCGCCAACGGGCGCCATCATGCGAATGGCGAACGAGTTGATGCCCAGGCCGTAGTCGGTCTTCTTGGCGATCGGCACATCTGCTTTTTGACCGTCCATGGTGAGGAAGGTCTTGTGCAGCTGCACCACATCGCCCTTGGCATCCTTGGCCAGCGCCAGCATCGCCGGGAACTTGCCCAACGACACTGGCTTGCCGCCCTCCTTTTCCGGTGGCGCCCAGTACTCCAGTGCCGGGTGAAAGCGCAGCATTTGCGGCTGCACGTCCAGGCCCGGAACCCGGTTTCGAAGGTAGCGATGCACGGGATCACCTGAAGTGATCTCCCGCGCCTCGTCCCAGAAGCGCTCAATACGCCGCAGGTTGCGCTGCTCTTGCTCGGGCGAAAGGTCATTTCGCTTGGCCACACGCGCTTCGCGCGCAATCGCCTGGATGTGCTCGCCTGCCCCAAAGTAACTTCGCACATGGTCTGCTGCCTCGCGAAACGCGTGATAGCCCATGTGCTCCATCAACATTCGGAAACCATTCGCATAGCTTCCGCCGGTGCACTGATTGCAGACCCACAGACCGCCGTTCTTCTTCGACCATCGGAAGCGATCCGTGCCTCCGCAGAAGGGGCAGGGACCGTTTCGTTGGTTGAAGAACCTGGCGTCCATACCCGCGGCCGTCAGGATGTCGGGCCAGCGACCATAGACGAGATCTTCAGCTTTGATATTCACGTCCCAATCTCCAAAGAAGTTGGGGCGCGCACTGCCCGAAGGGACAGTTGCGACCCAACGGGTGGTTGTTTGCAGCCAGCTGGCTGCGATCCTCGCAAGTGCGAAAACATGGTCATTTTCCGAGGCGCTACGCCACGCGTCCAACGATTCGGTCCACCTCTGGCGCAACGCGCCATGGCTTTGTTCAGCGCTCGGAGACAAGGGCTGAAAAAAGCCCCCCGTCTGAGCGGGGAGCGAAGGGTCATGGTGCTTCAGGCCGCGAGTCGCAAACTAAGTTTCGCGCGGAAGAGAGCCTCCAGTGCATCGGGCAGTTGCTCGATGCTTTCAATTCTGGTCGAGCTGGGGATGAAGGCGCGGATGTCGCAACCAATCCCCACGCCGATCACCTCGACGCCGTTGTCATCGGCCTCGGCCAGTGCCCGTCCCAGGAGATCCGGGTCATCAGGACCATCGTCGGTCACGACCACCAGGATGTGCTTCTCCTTTCGCTGACGCAGCAGGTCAGGCAGTTCTGTCATCACGGCCGCGCCTAAAGGCGTGCCGCCCATGGCCACGAGGTGCTTGCTTCGGCGCATCGCATGTTGGGGCGACTCGCCAAAACTCTGCAGCGACTCCGTGATCTCAGTTTCTGAGGGGAACATTGCCACCGAGGTGGAGACATTACCCACGCGTTGCATCGCGAGAGTGAACGCAAGCGTTGCTTCTGCGGCGGTTCGCAGCTTCTTTCTCATGCTGCCCGAGCGATCCAAGATGACCTTGACCGCTGCATCCACTCCGTGTGCTCGCGCTTTCACGCGAAACACCTTTGTGTCACCCATCGCGCCCAACCGCCAGAAGCGGTTGACTGCGACCTGGCCACCAGCGCGAGCCATCTTCGTTGGCCGCCGGCGCCTGTCCTGCAACTCACGCAGCAGCACACGCACCATTCGAGCCTGTACCCCGTCGAGTCGCACGTCGAGTTCATTGGTCACGGGGATCGGTGCGGCGAGCGCCATGGCACCGAGAACACCCTTTGCCTGGCTACCGCCCTCTCCGACCTCCGCGCGCTCTAGTGCTGCCAGCGCAGCCTCCAAGAGCTCGTCCAGACTAGGGCCGTCTTCTCCACCTCGCTCGGACGCCTCTCGAAGCGCTTGCACCAAATCGTCGTTGGACGATTCGGGTTCAGCATCCGGCGTTCGCATCGGTTGCGGCTTCCCATACTTGGACTCATAGGCCTCGCGCAGCATGTCACCCAGGTCGTAGCTGGCCAACGGGACTGTCGGTTCTGCGGGCATCGCATTGAGCTTCTGCTCGCCGCCGGTCTGCCCCTGAGGCTCACCGACTGAGGCCGATTCGCCCGCTTGCGCTGCTTTCTGCTCACCTGCTTCGCTGCCTTGATCAGGCGGCCCCGAGGCACCGGTAGCGTCAGCTTGCGCTGAGCCGTCGGACTGTTCGTTGGCTTCGCCCTGGCCAGCGTCGCCCTGCTGCTGTCCGCTCGAGTCCTGGCCGGTGTCGCCACTGCCCCGATCCCCTTGCGAGAGCTTCTGTTCTTCCTGCGGAGCAGATTCGGACTCGACACCTTCTACCTCGGTTTGAGCTTCGTCCTGCGTTGGAGTCACCTCGTTCGACGCTTGTGCTTCCTCTTCGGTCGCATGGTCCGATGGATTCGTGCCATCGTCGCTAGGTTCGCTTTCGCCGGCCTGCTCCTGCCCTGGGGCAGCATCAGCGTCGGAGAAGGTGTCGGTTCCGCTATCGTGCGGCTGTTCCTGCTCGGGCTCCTGTTCGAGCTCCGACTGCGCTTCCTGTTGCTGGGACTCCTGCTCAGGCGGCTGCTCGCGCAACTGTCGATTCAGGAGGATCTGCTCCTCGATCGTACCGAACAGGTACGCGTCGCCGTCGCACGTCATGACACCACGAATGACTCCCACAGGCATCAGCACCAGCGGGCCACCCTTTACCACCAGCGTGCCGACGAAAGATCCTTCGACCATGACGCCCCCTTGGCACTCCAGCACTCCTTCGGATCTGGAACCCGCAGCGATTCGGTTGATGATCTTCATCGCCACCGGATCGATGACGATGCTTTCCTGATTGGTGTTATTCAAGGGTGTACTCCTTTGCGCCCGTGCTGACCTTGCCGGTCTTGGCATCGATGGCCTTGATGGTGTCGCCGCTGGGCAGCTTGTCGCCGACCTTGAACTGACGCGGCAGCTTGGTCGCGGGGTCGGTGAAGACGGCGAACTTGCCGTCTGGGGTGATGGCCAGCAGTCCTCTGCCAGCCGAAGCTTGTGCGACCGGTGCGACTGGAGCAGCGACCGGCTTGTCGGTCGAAGTACCAGCAACTCGTTGCGGAGATGCCGCTTTGGGGTGCCTATCCGCCAGCTCATCCAGCAGCACGGCGGGCGGGCGCGGCTCTTCCTTGGCGCCCTTGCTCGGGCCTTTGGCGACGTCTCGGGCGGCAACCTTTGTGTCGGGCGCTGTCTTGGGGGGCTGTGCTCGCTCTGGCGAAGCCTTTGCGCTGGGAAGTGGCGTAGGCAATGGTGGCGTCTCGGCCCTCGGAGGAGCGATGGGAAGTGGGGGAGCGGCCGCCTGGGCAGCTGGTTGCGGCGGCAGGGGCGCCTCCTGCGTCTCGATCATTTGCAGATTGGTTTCTGCCGGCGCCTGGTATGGCTCATCCACGCTGCGGACAGCGTCCGCGGGAGTCGTCACCGGCACCACCGGCAGTTCGGGCACCTTCACTTCCGTCACGGTCACAGGTTGGGGTAATGGGGCGCGCTCCGGCCGCAGCAGCGCGCCGATTCCAGCTCCGACCCCCCCAATGGCAAGTAGGCCGGCCAAGAGCGGCACCGAGAGGCGAATCGGCACGCGCTTGGCCGAGCGCGCCGGGAACACCAGCAGCTTGGCAGGTCTTTTGACGGCGATCTTCTCGAGCAGGTTGGTCGTACCTTGCCATTTCCCATCCCGCCACTGCAGCACCTTGCTGGCGTCCACCGTCCTGGCGCTCTGCCCAACCGAGCGTCCGATGCTCATCGTGATCGGCTCTCCCACGACGAGACGCGTGATGTCAGCTTGATTCATGTTCCACTACTTTCCAATTCGGGGATGTTGGCGCGCCCGGCACCAGCACGGCGCACCGCGTCCGCAATGACGCTGTCGGCAGTGGTTTGGTCTGCGCCCGCTGCGCTCTGCGCCGGTGCAACAGCGTCTCCACGCATAGGTTGTGTGCGACGAGCCGGGCGGCTCACTTCGTAAAAGTCGCTGACCATCTGGAAGTCATCTCCCAGCAGATCTGCAGGGTCCGTCACATCAGCGGCGGCAAAGAGATCGTCCACTTGATCATTGAGGCCATCGGCCAGAGCCTTCTCGCGCGCCGTCTTCGCTTGAGCCATTGCGCTGGCTTCGTCATTCGCATCAATCCCCAGGCGCAGAAGGTCAAACGCCTCGTACTGGCTCGCTGCATTGCTTGCACGCCACATCTGGAGCTTGAGAGGGACATGGCGCAGGCCCCCAAAGCGGTGTTCGATCAGACGAAGCTGTGCTGCAAGGGCTCGGTAGCTGTTGATCGAAGACGAGCGCACTTCGAACACGCTCAAGGGGTCGTCTTGCCCCTCGATCTGCAAAGTCATCTTCACCTGCCGGCGGCAGGCCGTTCCTGCGGCCTGGGCGAACGCGCATCGCTCAGCGCCAGGACACGGCACCTGGGAGAGCGACTGGGTCGAATCGCCCGCAACCGTCACGCGCGCGGCGCTCTTGCCATCTCCGGTGCACACTGGGGCGCCGGTTTCGAGGTCATAGGCCTTGTAGTGGATGGCGATTGAGTTCCCTGCTTTGTTGAAGAACATGCGCACCGGGATTTCCACCACCGCTCCCGCCTCTCTGTTCGCAGGGCGCTCCAGGAGTTTGGCGTGGATGGCGTGCTCGGCAAGTTCGGGCTGCGTCCGATGCCCGGATTCTTCCTCCATCGCCTCGTGATGGCGGGCGCGCACGACCATACTGGGCCGCGTCTTGACCGAGCCCTGCTCTTCCCCAGGCTCGCAGTCAACTTTGATGATGCCCTGCGCGAACGGGGTGATGGCGATGGAATTGAGGTTCATGGTTGCTTGCCTTCGGTTGTTCGTTGAATCGGGTTCGATTCATGAAAACACGAAAGCCGGGAGTGTCAAGAGCGCATGTTCTTGGCCGGTGCGTCTCGGGCCGCATCCATGACCGGTGCGAGCGACGCCAGCATCTGCAGAACTTCGTCAACGCCGCGAAGGCCGATCTGGTGCTTTCGAAGCGTGAACTGGGTCAGCGGCACTTGCTCGCTGTCCAGGCGCAATGTGACTTTCACGACATCGGCAGAAGCGGCAATAGGTGTAGCGCTCCAACCGAGCACTTTGCACGTTCGGTCGAGTTCATGGAGCCAAAGGCACACGCCGTCCACCATCGCGAACTGGACCCGATCTGGTGTCAGTGCAGTTGGGGGAGTGCTGTATGCGTTGTCGTGAAACGCAAAACCCACCACGTCGCGCAGTCGCTTGTCGGCCAACGTGTTGGCGCGCGGCAGCGTTGGCCAGCCACGGTCGCTGGTGAGGACCATGCACAGGAATCCCAGACGGGGCGCTTCGTCGGGGCATGCAATGTCTTCCGACAGTGTGGTGATACTCGCCTGGTCATTGCCTGGCATCGTTCGGTATAGGTGGCTGCGCAGAACGGCCGGACGCCACGTGCCCACCCAGTCGAAGGGGCGAATGCCATTGAACACGGTCTTGGCGGTCTTCTTCGGCAGCCAGCTATCCAGCGCTTCGCCCACGGCAAAGCTGGCCGCCTTCCAAGCTGCTTCATTGGCGATTACGTTGGCTCCGGCCGGCTCGATCATCGGCAGCAGGAACATCTCGGAGAAACGTGGTCGGCTGTCGATGCGGTACGCCAGTCGCGAGACGAGCGTGGCCATGGCCTCCTGCGCCTCCTCCTGGTCGGGCTGGCGTGCCACCACCTCCCACATCCCTGCATCGTCATTGCGGCGAATCGCTTCATCCAGTTCGATTTGCCAGTTTTCTCGGACGAGTACGGGGTGGGTGTGCATTCCTACTGTGTGTGTGCTTTGTGCTGGGTTCATTCTTGGTCTACCTCTGATTTAAGGTATCACGCAGCCATGCACCTTCAAGCCCCGCTATCGAGGCATTTGCACCCCATAGACCCCCCTGCACTGGATGTCGTGTCTCAATCTGAGTGCGCGACTACTTGGTCAGGTACGTAAAAGGTTTATCGTTGTTCTGGGGTATGGCGGCTACCAGCTAGGCCCGCCAGAATGCGTTTTTGCATCCATTCGCTCCATACCTCGTGACCTTCGACTACCACCGACCGCTGCTTCCTCAGGGAAAGATGGGCCGCTTCGTGGCGCGCGACAAGGAGACTGCTACCAGGTATGGCCGCGTCGTGCTTGCGGCAGAAATGAGCAACGCACAGTACGCTGAGCGGCACCAGCACCTGGCTGAGGCAAACAACATGCGACCTCCGCCCTCCCACCACCGCATCTTCAGCGGCTATGTGGTAGTCCGACGTATCGGACACTCGGACCGCTATGAAACCTGGATGCCGGAGCACGTGTTTGCCGAGATCTATGTCCCAGAGGCCACGGCTCAGTAGCGACGATTCCTGCTTCGCGCACATCAAGAAAGTGGAAGTGCGCAGCCCCGCGCCGGCCGCGCACTTCCTTTTATCAAGACACCGACTGTCACGTCACCGTTGAGCCGAGTCCACCCACTGCATGCCGTTGCACCTCTGCGGCACTTCCTGCTGAGGCGGCTGACGGGAGTCAGCCGGTGCAACATTGGTGAAGGCACCGCTCAAGAAGAACGCCGCCGCCGCAATGTTGCGAAGCGTCGAGGACAAGCTGTCCATACGCTTCCAGAGTCGAGGTTTAGAACGTTCCGTCACGTTCGCACCCTCCTTTCCCTCGAGGCCGCCCAGCCCAGCGCCGGTGCAGTCTGCCAAGAAGTCTCTAGTGTCTAAGTCATTCAAGCAGACAAACTAGGCCGGTTCAACTGGTTGACACCTGGCGCTTGCAACAGCGGGGGTTTCCACGAACCACTTGACATGCGCTCGGTTGGCCTTCTTACTTTTAGAGGGTCATGCGACGAACTAGTTTCCGCACGAGCGTCTCGCCTCTGGAGGTTCAAATCGTTGCCAAGAATGGCGCCGCTTCTTGCCGCTGTTCAATCCCCGTCCCTTGACATCTCGGTCCTTCGTGTTTTCATGGTTCAAAGACCAGACGCAGAACCACATGGACGCCTTCACCGACTTCAGTACCGCCCTGGACCTCGTGGCTGATGCCACCGACGAGGTGCGCCCAGTTCCAGGCTTTGCCCAAGACAGCCTGCTCTACCCTGACTTGCCCGCGCACCTGTACCACGCGGATCGCGACGCCTTGAGTTGTTCCTTGCTCAAGCCACTGCTGGTTTCGCCTGCGCACTTCCAGGCAGCCTTGACCGCGACTCAGTCTTCAAGCGATGCCAAAGACTTCGGAACCTTGCTGCACCTTCTGTTGTTGCAGCCGCACCTGACGGGGCAGGAGGTTGCCGTGTACCCCGAGATCGTCTCCCCCTTGAGCCGGGACTACAAAGCGTTCCTGGAGTGCAATTCGCACAAGCTCGTAGTGGATGAGCCGACGTTCACCAAGGCGCGGCTGCTCGCCGACAAGGTGCGCGAGACGCGCTACAAGGGCCGCCCGCTTGGCCTCTTCCTCGAAGAAGCGCAGACGGAGGTCAGCATCTACTTCACCGAACCTACGACCGGACTGCGGCTGCGCGTGCGCCACGACATCTTTCATCCGGATCTGGCCTTCGATCTGAAATCCACGCGGCACCCGAGCGTGGGCTTGTTCACGCGCGATGCTGTCAAGCTCGACTATGACCTGCAGGCGTTCATGTATTCGCTGGCGCGTTCCCTCTATGAGGGGACCAGCGATACCAAGCCGTTCGTGTTTATCGCTGCAGAGAGCAGCGAGCCGTTCTCGGTGCACACCCTGGCCGCTGGCGGCACATTCCTCACAAACGGCGCGAAGAAGTTTCAGGAGTGCCTGTCCGTCTACAAGGCCTGCTCCGTGACGGGCCACTGGCCCGACCTGAGCAGCGACGGCGAGATCGAGATCGACCACTGGCAGCAGTACACGCCAACACGGGCGTGGGCCGCTGGACAGTCTGCGGCGTGACCGCCCCCTACTAGCCCAGCAGCACGCAGCTACTTCTTTGAGCTGACAACTGCGAGCACCGGTCGGTTCGTCTTCGCCACATGCACCTGGTCATTGACGATCTGGTAACCGCCGAGGAACCCCACCTCAATGAGACGGTCCAGCGCATTGCGCAGGTTGCGCCGGAAAGTGCTCAGCTGAGCATCTGATCGGCACAACTCGTGCAGTTTCTGTACGGAAAGCGGCCATGGGTCGCGGTGCGAGGCGTAGAAGGCATGCAGCCACTGGGCGATCGTGGCGCGCGGCCCGATCTTCTTTCGCGTCTCCCACTCCAGCAACGTCGTGGTGTCGTTCATGAACAGTACGGACACCTTGGGCTCGAAGCGCACCATCCACTTGGTGTTGCCCTTCTCATCGGCGTCGGCCCACGCGTACTCCCGAATGAGCGAGCCGGCATATCCTTCAGCCTTGTCCTTGGTACTGATCTTGATGCCGGTGACCTTCAGCCGTTCGATTGATTCCTGTGCACGCCTGTAGGACTCACTATGCATCCTCCAGCCTAGGTCGCGGATCAACTGGTAGCCGGTGAACCGGACCTTGTCTGAGAGCGCCGTCTGACGCGCGAGGTTGATGAGACTCATCCACACGCTCAGGTCATCCTGCTGCAGATCCTGGCCCGTGTAGGTGATCTCGTAGTTGCTCAGGCTGCTGATGGGCATGTTCGGCAGGAACTCTCGCTTGGCGGATGTCCCGACGCCAAAGAGGCCGCCGCGGATCAGAGGGTTGGGCACGCCTCGGTTTTCATCATCCCAGAACGGAAACGATTCCTGCAGGACGCGCAGGTCGTAGTCCGCTATGCGGCGCGCAGCGATCTCCGCGGCCTTGGCCTTGACGCCCTCAACCGCTTCGTCGTAGCTCTTGCTGCGCTTGGTACGCGGCGCCTGTTTCGGCACGACCTCGGGGATCGCGGTGTCGGACTGCTTGGCTCCGTTGGAACCTTTGCCCTTGCTCGGCTTGCCCAAATTCAGAAGCGACGGCAATCCGCCGAAGTCGAGGTTGTTGAAGTTGGGGTTGGGCTTGGCAGACATGCGTTGTTCCGTTGGTCTGATCGATTAGACCGTAGCCCCGAAGCGATGGTCAACGCGCGCTACTAGCGCAGCAGCACGGTTTTGATGTCTTCGATTCAATTTCAAATCATCAGCCTCGCCACCGGCGCCATGAGCTTCGAGGTCGCACGGGTACGCCGATTAGGAAAGACTTGAATGAAGACTAGGAGAAGACTATGGCTGGCGAGAACCCAGTGTTTATGCGGGCTCCAGCGGGTTTCGCGTGCTCACACGCTAGTAGCGCAATGGCGCAGCGCTATTAGCGCAACGCCACACCGCTAGTAGCGCTGTGCCACTCCGCTAGCACCTGGCGGCAGTTGTCCACAGCCCCGCGCGTGCCTTCGTGCTGCTTCGCTAATAGCGCTGCGGACCGACAACGTGAGTTGCTTGCGAACGGCGCGAACTACTAGCGGAGCAGCACGCCTCGTCTGCTGGGATCGAGGCAGTTCGTGGCCTGCGCGGCAATCTACTAGCGGAGCAGCACGCGTGGTCTCGTCGCCGGACACAGGCTCGCGTCCCTCGGTACTAGCGGAGCAGCACGGTTTTGACCTCCACACCCCGTTTTGTTGGTCTGGCGCCACCTCTACGCAGGCCAAGCCACGCGCCACGACCCACTGCGCTATTAGCGGAGCAGCACGCCCGCACCAGGTCAAGCTCATCGCCCGCGCTCGATCCCGTGTGCCATTCGCACGCTGGAGTCGCACCGACTATTAGCGGAGCAGCACGGGCTGCGTATCCCCCAAACCGCGTGCGATCTGCCACGCCCCGATTTACGTAAGCGGTTACTTCGCTTTTTCTTCCGTGAAATCAAGCGCTTACCGACGCGCGCTGCCTGGATGTGCTGTTTCGCTAATAGTGCCGCAATCGGGGAAACGTCTGCCCCGCCGCAGATGCCCGCGAACTCAATGGCGGGAGGAGGCCTCGGCTGATTGCTCTGAGAGCAAGAGGGCCCTCTGCCGGACCCATTCGGAGCGGTTCTCGACGCTTCCTGGTACCGAGCGCGCGATGTCGCGCAGAGCCTGCACAGTCTGCTTTCGCCCACCGGTGACCGTATCGATCTTGAGCAGCATCTCCGCGGGGATGGAGACTGACGTCGCCCTGCCATTGCACTCGACGTAGATCCGCTTCGCCGGCGCTTGACGCTTGCGAAGCTGCACGCCGGATGCACCCAGCGCGTTCTGGACGGCCTGGGTCACGAGCTCGAGCAGATCTGGCGCTTGGACTGGTGCTTCCTTGCGGCCAAGGATTGTGGCCACCTCGTCTCGGAAGCTGGCGGCGAACGCTCCGACTTTCGCACTGGACGCACCGGAGCTGACCATCCCCTTGAGGGCGGCCCCAACGATCGCATCCAGTTCGTCTTCGCCTTCTTCCATGCTGCTTGGACCGTATTTGCCGGTCCTTTCCATACTACCAAATACCAATGCAGCTTATGGCGCTCCCTATCTGCAACGTACTAGGCGGGTGATCAGTACCGCATTACCGCATATGAGTATGCGAATCTGCCACCGCTCGCGCCTGCCTTCGTGGTCCTGCGGATCACGATTTCACGGATTTTTTTCAACAATCAACCAACAAACACCCCCAACTACTGCGCCTGGTGGCGGTCTTGAGCGCGCGTGGCGGCTGTGGCGGCGTTGCAGTGGTTTCAGGTTTACAAGAACATTCCAGTTGTTCCAAGTGAAATTCTTTATCAGGATCAACAACTTAGGCCATTGTCGGTGGCGCTTTCGCATACTCGTTGTGGCAGTCCTGTTCTGCGGCCGACCACCTTGCATACTCTCCCTGGCGCCTGCGCGTACGGGCTATGGCGATGCAGTTCGCCCTCGATGGCAGTTCTGCATACTCGCCCCAGGCCAGAACCATTGATGGCAGTAGCGACTCACCTGCTGCCATCGGTTACGATTTCGGTGTGCCGCCCACTTCACCCGATGCCATCAATTCCGAGGACGATTCGGAGCCCTCGCCTGATCCCATGGCGACGCTGGAGATCGCGGGCTTTGACACCAGGGTGCGTGACACCGGGCAGCAGTCGCTTTTCCCGACCACCGACCTGGTCATCCCAGATACCCTGCGCACGATGCGCAAGGCCGTCGCCGCGATCCACGCGACCCCGATCAAGGCCGAGCACGCCCAGAGCCTCAACAGTCGACGCCTATTCGACGCCTGCATCATCCTGGCGCAGATTGACTTCCGCAAGCGCGGTTCAGAAGCGCTGGAGCGAGTCAAGACCGAGCGGCTGAGCCCGGTCTTCGAGACGCGGATTACCGATCTGGCCCGCATCGCCGGTATCCCTGGCAAGAACTACACCCGCATCTACAGCGAGCTCGACAAGTTGTTCGAGATGATCTTGCGCTGGAACATCATCGGTGAGGGCAAGGACGTTGAGTGGGAGATGAAAAGTCACTTTCTGAGCTCGCTTGGCTATGGCAAGGGCCACAAGCGCGGGCTCATCCGCTTCGCCTTCGACCCGCAGGTGCTGGAGATCATTCTGGAGCCCTCCAACTGGGCGCCGCTGAGTATTCAAGCCCAAGAGGGCCTGCCCACGGCGCCCAGCTACGCCCTGTACCAGAACTGCTGGCGCTACGTGACGACTCAGCAGAAGGTCACGGCTGCGCTGCCCACGGCAACCTGGATCGAACTCTTGATGGGCCGCTGCGGCTACCTGGAAGACGACCCTGAGGAGGGGTTGCGGGTGGTGCGCTATGCGGACTTCAAGCGGAGGGTGCTGCTCGATGCGATTCGCAGGGTGAACGACAGCCCCGCGCTCAACTACACGCTTGAGCTCAAGGAGCTCAAGTCAGGCACGCGGGTGTCCAAGCTGCAGTTCAAGTTCATCCCCAAGGCCACGCCGTCGCTTGGCGTTCCCCTCACCTGGCCGCGCGACATCCTCATGGTGCTCGACAACATCGGTTTCTCGGCCAAGGAGATCGAGGACCTTGCCCAGGCGCGTTCGTACGAAGAGGTCGCAGAGTCCATTGTTCGGATGAAGGACGCCGAAGCGCGGCTGAAGCAGCAGGGCAAGCGCATCAGTTCGCGAAAGGCGTACTTCAGCGGCATCCTGGAGAACATCGCTTCCGGTGCGCAGGCCGAGGAGCTTGACGACGAGCGCCTTGAGCAGGAAGCAACTGCCAAGGAGGCGCAGCGCACGGCTCAGATGCGTCAAGAGCGGCTGAAAGAGGCGTTCGAACAGCACAGCAGCGCGCGCTTCGCCGAAGCCGTGTTCGGACTCGCGCAGAGCGATCGCGCTGCCCTGCTCTCCCAGTTCGAAGCGGCCAACGATGGGGCCGCCGCGCGCGCTCTGTATGCGAAGGGCTGGAGCCCGCAGAACCGCCCTGCCTTGGCCTTGCTGCGCCGCTGGCTTCTCGACAAGCAGCCTGAGACGTTCCGGCGCCTGATGCCATTCCCACAAGACGTGGAGTTCGAAGCCTGGATGGCCTGGCGCATCGAGTCAGCCAACGACTCTGCGCCCTAGCCTGCCTTTGCGCCCAACCTTGTTGCCCGCCACTCTGCGCTCCCTCCACGTACCTTTCGGACTGAGGGACGGGCGCTTGTTTGAGCCGTTGCAGGTCGAAAGCGGGCTCAGATGCGGTTGCACCTGTCCTGGATGTGGCGCTCCGCTCGTAGCGCGGCATTCCCCGGAGGGCAAGGTTGTGTCGAACTTTGCGCACCATCGTGGCGCCAGTTGCGCTCTTGGCTTTGAAACGGCGGTCCACCTGGCTGCCAAGCAGCTCATTGCCGATCGCATGGCCCTGTACCTCCCGGCGGTGCGCACCCACGCTCCCGGAGCTGCGGACGATGGAGACCTGTTCGCGCAGCCAACCCTGTTCGCCCCTGCGGGCGTGTCGCGGCTGCAAGCTGTGAGGGTCGAAGGTCGCGTCGGCGAGATCCGTCCGGACCTTGTCGTGTCCCATGGTGGGCGCGATGTGCTCGTCGAGATTGCCGTCACGCACTTCGTGGACGCACTCAAGCTGCGTCGCATCAAGGATCTCAGGGTGGCCGCGGTTGAGATCAATGTGTCCGCGGTGCGCGAGATGAACTTCGCCGCGCTGGAGGCAGCGTTGTTCACCAGCGAGCAGAAATCTCAATGGCTGTGCCATCCAGAGCGTGACGCGGAGCAGGCGCGCCTCGATGCATTGGCAGCAGATGAAAAGGCACGCCGGCACGCAGCGTCTGCGCGCCGGCGTGACGACGAAGCTGTTCGGCTTGAAATGGCCCTGCAGCATGAGCGCGCAAGGCTTGCTGCGATCCGCGCTGAGCCAGCTGCCGCAAAGCTGCGCCAGGCCCTTGACTACATGGGCGCGAGGGACGCCGGTGAACTCGGGTTCCTGCCGGTGCCGGTCAAAGCGAGCAACGCAATCGCTGCCCCTCCCTTGGTCTGGCAGGCGGTAGTCTTCTCCGACCTGATGCATTGCGCGATCGAGGTGAACGCGGCTTCGATCTCGGCGCGTCGAGTGCGCGCATGGATTGAAGAGCGGTTCGAAGTCCCTGGGAATGAGCAGGCCTTCGCGGTTGCCGTCTGGGACTTCTTGATTGGGCTGGCCGCGCTTGGGTTGCTGCACCACGAAGGACGACAGCAGTTCTTGATCACCGTTGTGGGCTGCGCAGGCGCGCGCGCGGTTGTCGCTGACGCGAGAGAAAGTGGGGCACTGCCGCTGTCTTGGATGCGAACCTGGCCAGATCGATCAACGACGAAGTGTCTTGCAGTCGTCTTCGGCAGTGTGTTCGGTTCTGCGCAGAAGTGGGAGCGTGTCGCGGGGTTGCTGCCGAAGGTTCGCGGGGAGGAACCGCCCGATGCCGTGATTCAGCACTACACCGAAGTTGGGCTCGATGCTGGCCTGCTTAGGCGATTCTTCTTGGCTGTCGGGTTCGCACGGCTTGCCGGCACCTAGGTCGCTGTCACAGGCCACCCTTGCCCCAAATGCGCAAGCCGATTGAGTACATCTCGGATGCTACGATTTCGATAGTCCCCTCGTTCTATTTGTTCCATATGACCAAGCAGCAATTCAAACGCCTGACCATTGTTCTGCTTCTTCCGTTGCTCGCGCTCGGTGCTTGGCTTGGGGCCAAAGACGTGCTTTGGGATAGCCGTTTCACGACCCTGTGTACCGAACACGCTGAGTTCTTTGTCTGCAGCAGCACTGAAGGGGTTTCCGAGGCAAGGGCGCTTTCCGACTTGGAAGGCTCGGTACTGCGGTTCGGCTCGGTCCGGCTGCCCGGTGGGCTTCGCCACGATGTCACCATTACCGAGCAGTTGGCGGCCAGAGTGGTTGACGGTGAAGAGAAGATGGTCAACGTGGCAGAAGACGGCATCAAGCGGCGCCTCGTGGCGCCCACCGGGATCTTGGGCGATCGGCAGACCGGCCAGCACTGTTCAATCGACAAGCACTACACCAAGGAAGGCCGATGGTGGGTTACCTGCAATGGCGGGGCAACGCTTACGTTCGCATTCAACAACCCGAAGGATGCCAAGAAGTTCGATGACCTCGTCGAGATTGAGCGAGCGGAATCCATGCGCGTGTCTACTGCTGGCTCTGTGCGGCGGGCAGTTGCGACAGTCCTTCCACTAGCGGCGTACTTCGCCCTTGCCCTCGGCTGCTGGATCCTGATCCGCCTGGCACGCTACGTTCGAGGTCCTGCCGTCACTGGTTGATCTGGCGGCCAGTTGCTGCCACGCAGCTGGTACACGCAGATTCAAGCAGTTCTCGCGGGCGGATCGCACTGAAGTTCTGTTGCCCCAGCGCGCCAACAGGAGGAGCGACACGAACGCTACGGGGTTTCGAAGAAAGGCATCAGTGGTGCGTCAAACCGCTGGTACAGGGGGTGTACAGGGGCACCGGTCTTGTTCTTCCCGAAGCAAAACACCCTGGCCGGATCGCACACTTCGCGCAGGATGCTCTCCACGACCGCACCACGGCCTGACTCGTGGCCTGGGTTGCCCCAGCTGGCGACGACGAGACGGGCCTTCGGCGCGAGTCGCCTTATCCACTCGTCGTTCTCCGGCAGCCATAGCGTGCTGGCTTTGGCCAGATCGCTTGAGTCGGTTGCCCGGATCGACATGACGTTGAGCTGGTAGTAGGCGCCGACGCCCCAGTGTTTTCGTGCTCGCTCGCACATGCCGTCCACCGTCCGGTCACCCATGTCCTCTGAGGCGCCAGAGGGGTTCATGCTGATGCCAACGGCAAAGTCATCAACGTCGCCCCAATGGCGAAAGAGCGTGAACCGGTGCGTGCGGTCCTCGTTGAAGACGGTCCGTTCGGCAACGAGTGGATCAACGAACAACCCGGGAAGCGGCGCCGAGGATCCGAGAGTAGCGGTAGCGCGAGTTGCCATGTCAGTTAGCGCGAGCCGCCATCCTTGTCGCGCATGAACGTCTCCAATGTTTGCACGAGCGCCGCACGCAGGCCTGGCATTTCCGCCTCATCGAGCCCCTTGAGCGAAAGGTCGAGTTGGCCCTTCTTGGTGAACATCTTGATCTGGCCTTTGTGGTGGCCGAACTCAAGTGGGTGCACCGTGCTGCGCTCACGCGACTTGGGGCCCGCAATTTTGGACTTCACAAGGGCGGCGATCTGGTGGCGATTGAGCTTCTTGCGTTTGATCTCGTCGATGATTTCGAGGGCGAGGTCGAGCTTTGCCTCAAGCTCCGTTTCGCCCAGGCCATCGGGGAACAACTCGCTCACGGCATAGAGCGCCACCACCGTCGAAGTTTCCGGCGACTCGCTCATGGCGCGCTGGATCTTCTCGGGCATGCGCGCGATCCGCATGTAGGTGCTGACTGCGGCCTCGGACAGTTTGCCCCCAGACGGTGGCTCCACCTTCTCCATGAGTTCTCGCTGACTGGCCACGGCGCCTTGCTCAAGGAGGGCGCGCAGGCTCAGGGCGAAGTCCAGCGCCGTGGTCGCAGAGCGCTGCTCGTTGAGCGCCCTCGCCCGCTTGTACAGCGCGAGCTTGTCCGCAGGAGCCTCTTCAATCTTGACCTCCAGGAAGGTGCAGTCGGTGATCTTCGCGGCTCGAAAGCGCGTGCCCCCATCGATGAGCTTGATGCGCCCGCCCTCCAAGTAGCCGTTTGCGGCAACGTCCTGGCCATCGGGCATGGTGCGCGCGATCTTGTCGACCTCCTCATTCGTGTAGATGTGGCGCGGGCTCAGCGGGTTGGCGTCGATGAGATGCAGCGGGACCTGGACGATGGTGCCCGCCACACACGCGCTCAGGTCGAATGCTTGCGGACTGGACACAACAGGGCGTTTGAGGGTGGGCGGCGCCGCTTCGGGCACCGGTGCGACGGTGCCCTTCCCCGCCGTCACTGGGCTCAACCCCGTGGGTTGGTCTTTGGTGATCTGCTCAGCTAGTGCGAAGCGGTCGGCGGCAGCAGTGGACGCAGCCGACTGATGCCGTTGCATTGCGGCCTTGGGGTCAAGCTTGAGTTTGGGTACGGGTGCCATGTCAGCCCTTCTTCGTTGCGGGGATCTTGAGGAGCTTGGCGACGGCGTCGGCAAGCGCGTCAATTTCGGTGATGGCGTCCTTGGCGTTGGGCATGGAGTGAACCGTCGCGCCATAGAGCATCGATCGCGTGAAGGCCACCCGGTCGCTCAGCACCTGCTTCATTACCGAGAACTCGGGATAGACCTTGTCGGCGGCGATCACCTCCAGCGCCGACCTCTCGTCTGCACGATTGCGGCGGAATGCGGTCGGCAGGATGCGCACGGGGTAGTCGCGCCCACTGGTGATGAGAGCCTTCTTGGCCAGTGCGAGCGCCGCGGGCAGTGCGTCGGTATCGGCGGGACTGAGCTTGGTGGGCACCAGTGCCAGGTCGCTCACGAGCAATGAGGCCCAGGTACCGGGCTGATCGACTGCGGGGGCACAGTCCACGAAGATGAGGTCGTACTTGGCGGCGAGCTTGCCGAGTTCGGCGGCGGTGCTGTCCTTGTATCGAAAGCCACTCCATAGCGTTGCGGGAAAGTTTGCGCCGTCAGCGCGCGAGAGCCAGGCGGCTGATGTCTGCTGTGCGTCGAGGTCCGCTACGAGGACGTCGTAGCCGCGATGGCCAAAAGTGCCAGCCAGCTGGCAGGTGCTGGTGGTCTTGCCGACCCCGCCCTTTTGGTTGAAAAACGTGACGATTTTTCCCAGTGGCTTACCTGACATTATTACTCCTTGTGAATAAATGCATTTTCGCGTACTTGGCGCTCCCAGTTCAAGTGCTTGGGGGAATCTGGCTTGCAATCTCTTGCATTCGCTGGCTGTTTGTTGCTGATGTGCATCGATTTCTCTATTACCGTCCCTGCGTGCAGCGTTCTCATGAGTGTCCTGGCATTGCTGAGATCGCTCACCGTTATGCGCTTCAGACGGTTGAAGTTGCATTTCTGTTGTTGCTTGCCCCGACGGGTTGTACATGGCGCGGCGTCTTCAGATGGTTGAAGCTGTGCCTTCGCCGAAGCATTGGGCGCTGGGCGAGTTCCGTCTTCAGACGGTTGAAGCCGGTTGGCTCAGTGACCACTCGCGCCGCCCGTTGTCCAGTTGCCGCGGCTGCGCAAGGGGCGGAATCCCGACTTCGCCTTGCCGCCCCTCGGTGCGTTGGGCTCCGAGGGTGGGCCTCAGCGAGTAGTGCATCTGGTGGGTGCCCTGGTGAGCAGCCCGCTTCCGCGATCAGGGTCGGCGCTTCAGGCGGTTGAAGTCTCGTCGCTGCAAATGCTTCAAGCTTTGATGGCCGCGGTGCGGACTTCAGACGGTTGAAGTTTGGTGTTGTTGGAGGTGCGCCAGTTGCAGGTCGGCGCCAGGTGCGTTGAGCTTCAGACGGTTGAAGTCATGGGGCGATCGGCTCATCGCGGCGTGGCCCTGCCCCAGTGCCCGGAATGCAGAACTTCAGACGGTTGAAGCTTGTCCGTCCGCCTCGTTCTCGGAAAGCCGTGCACCCATAGAACTTCAGACGGTTGAAGCAGCCCATGGAGGCTTGCTCTCTTTATTCAGACCCCTTCGGGAAAGACCAATCGGGCGGCCTTCACCTTGCTGGTGTCGTCCTGCTTTGCGTAGACGGCGGTGGTGGTGATGCTCGCGTGCCCCAGCAGCTGCTGCGCAATCTTGAGTCCCGTGTCACTCGGGTTGGTGCGTAACACCTCCTTGGCGAAAGTGTGGCGCAGCCAGTGCGTGCTGATACGCGCGCGGCGCTTCCACATTGCTCGCTCCTGATCCAAGCGCTTGGCCTCCAGCGCAAGTGCGGCATACCGCTCCGCTTGCGCCATTGACCCAGCGTTCTTCTGCATGCGGTCCACCGCGCTTCTTGCTGCCGTAGCGCGCCGCAGTTCTCGGTTGGCCTCGGCACGAAAGAATGCCTTGAGCGTGCGATAGATGCCTTGGAGCCCCAGTGCGTGCGATTGCGAAGTTCTGTTTGCAGTTGTTTCGCCTTGGTTCCCAGCAGGGGAGGGCGCTCTGCCCAAAGCGCCAACCATGGGTCGCTCGACCCGAAAGGCCAGCAGCTTCTGGCTGGTTGTTCCGTGGGCCCGGGTGATCGCGCGCTCGACATCCGCGTGGTGATCGAGCATCAGCTGGTAAACGGCGGGGCTGATGTAGACCGTGCGCACGCGCTTGCCCTTGCCGACCACTCGCAGAATGTGTCCCTCGGCTGGCACATCGGGTGCCCCTTGCGATGGATACATGTCGGTGGCGCGGGCATTGGCCAGTTCCTCCAGGCGCAGGCCGGTGGTCAGCAGGATATTGAGGATGAACTTGAGTCGACGCGCGCGCGCCGCGCCCAGAGCAGGGGAGGGCGCAGCATCCTGATCGTGCTCGACGCTCTCTGCTTGGGCGCTCTCGCGCTGCGCCAGGGTCTTGCGCACCCATTCGATGTCCCCGGGATTGAGTGAGCGGCTGGTGTCCATGGCCTGGTCCAGCGTGGCGCTACTCTTGAGCGCGGCGAATGCATTTCCACTGAGGTACCCCGCCTTGCAGAGCGCTTCCATCATCACCTTGAGCACGGTCAGCGCATAGGTCTGGCTGCGTGCGGTGAGCTGGCCCCGCCATGGTCGCCAGAGCGGGTCCTCGCGCGTGACGCGCGCGTGGCCAAGGTATGCGTGCGGGATCTTGGCGAGGAACTGCTGGTAGCCGAGCGCGTGTGCGGTGCTGACGCTGGCGAGTGCCACGCGCGCCTCCTGCATGCACCAGATGTAGAAGCGCTCGACCTCGCGCCGGTAGGCTTCGAAGGTGCGCTTCTTGCCAGCCCTGAGGAAGGTTGACAGCCAGATCGTGATCGCCTGCATGTCGTTGCGCGCTCCAAAGTGGTTGGGGGCGGCCACGCGATAGAGCCCTTGTGAGCCATCGAGTTCGGGCGGTACGCGCAGCATCTCCAGTGGGGCGATTCCCGAGCGCTGCACGATCTGCATTGCGTCTGGCGAGGCCACGCCTACTTCTCCCTGGTATTCCAGGACAGCCACCTCGGGCGCGCGTTGCAGGGCGCTGAGCCGGCTCTTGAGCGGCTTGTGGGCTTCCCAGCCAGGCGAGGTGCGATCGATAGGGCCCAGCGTCTCGGCGTGATCCTCCAGCCAGGCCTGCAGCCGCCTTGCACGCACATGTCCCAGGCGCGAAATCGCGCGATGCCAGTTGCGCCCGCTCGCGCTGATGTAGCGCACAAGCTGCCCGAGTGTGTGGATCTGCAGCCGTTCCAGCGCGGCGCGCACCGGGGTCGCCAGCCAAATCGAGATGGCCGCGTCCTGGCGGGGTCGGTAGGCGAGGGCGGTCTGCAGGTGGTTGAGTGCTTTCACCTTGCGCTCGATCATGGTGGCGCGGCTGACCTCGTTGCTCTGCTGGGCCGTGACCTCGATGTCGTTGTCGGCGAGGTACTCCTTGAAGCGCTCGGGCAGCTCCGACTCGGTGTACACGTCCTCATCCAGGTTGTCCACCCATTCTGCGAAAAGCTCCTCTAGCCCCCGTCGCTGTGCTTGGTCACTGGCCTGTTCGGGCAGCTCGGCGGCGAGGGTGCGGGCGTGCTGCTGTAGCCACTGCTCCGCCGATGAGGAGGCCGCCGCCAGGATTCGCTCCTCCAACTGCTTGAAGCGCGCGGCCAGGCTGAGTCCATGAGGGACGGCGGGCACCCCTTGCGCATCGAAGTGGATGTTGGCGTAGAAGCGCAGGAAGGAGTCGCGCGGATCCATGCCGTTGTAGACGCCGCGCACAAATGAGAAGTCCTCCAGCGTGAGTTCGTCCAACTGGGCAAAGGTGGGCAGGCGAAAGCCGATCTTTCTCCCGCGCCGGCGTGGCGCTGCCGGGGCGGGAGAGGGCGCCTCATCGGGCGCGGTTGCCTTCCGAGGGCGTCCGCGCCCACGCTTTGGCTCAGGCGGCTCGATCTCAGTCAGCGTGTGCTCGCTTTGCATGCCTAGCCTCCGGTCGAATCGGACTGGGCCGCCGCGCGCTTGCGGGTGGCCAGCACGTCCTCGGCAAAGGCCAGCAGGACTTGAACTCGTCTCTCGACCTTGTGCACGGCCTGAGCCTCGACGCTGTCGCGCTGGTGCTGTGGCCACTTCTTGACCTCCTCGATCCAGCGGTCGATGGCGTCGATCTCGCGCACGGCGGCGCCGCCGCGCTCCAGCAGCTGCGCTCTCTCCTGCTCGGGCAGGCTGAAGAAGGCATGCCGCAGGTGTTCATCCTGCTCCATCAGGAACTCCATCACCCGAGCCTGGCTTGGTGGCGAATTTGTCCATGGGTTCTCGCTGGGCGCCGGCGCGGAAGGCGGCTCGGGTGGGGCAGGGGGGCGAAGTCGTTCGCGCACCGTGTCAACTGCGAGGCTGCCGAGGAAGTACAGGCCGGCGGCGAGCGCGAGGAGCGGGAAGAGGTATTCGAGCAGCCGGGCCACGTTGGCGATGACGCCGAACATGACGAAGAGAGCCAGGGCGATGCCGGCGAAGGAGGCGAGGCGCTTGAGGAAGTCGGCCAAGTGCTTGATCTCGTTAGGTTTTTGTCGCGGGAGGGGGCGGATGTGCGGTCGCACTTTTTCTGTTTATTTTACCGCTGCTTTTATCCTACGTCACACTAATAACAGTTAGGCAGACGCACGGCATAAAAGCTCGCATCCCAAAATCCGCAGAACGAAAGCTTTGCAAGCTAGGCGGGCCTGCGCACACTGCGCAGACACCCAAACCACCCCGAAAGCACCCCCATGGCCACCGTTCAAGACACCAAGATCTCCGTGGGCGTCGTCACGACGCTCTTTCACGACTGGCAGGCCCAGCTCGAGGAGTGCTTCATCAAGCGCGACGCCTTCCTGGAGCACGTGCTGCGCTGCGAGATGGAGCATCTGCGGGAAGATCTGGCCGGCAAGCGCAACAGCGATCAGGCCAAGGCCTACATCTCCCAGGCCCTGCGCCGCCTGGGAGGAGCCCGAACGCTGGCCATCAAGCCGCGCAGCTTCAAGATCAGCAAGGGCACGGCCGATGCACTGCGAGAGATCGAGCACGAGCACAACCTGGTGCGCGATGCCCTGGTCAACAGGCTGATCGTGCTCATGAGAGGGCGCCGCGGCCTGCTGCGGGCGCTGGACTTGCCGGACGCCGTTCGCTGGAGCAGTGACTACGGCAGCACTCTGCACGTGGGCCCGCTGCCCAACCTGCTGGAAGTGCTCTCGGATCCGCTCTACAACCTGCGCGTCGAGTGCCAACGGGTGCACGGCTGCGGCCTGCACGCCCTGGACCTTCCTCCTGAGCTGGTTGGGCTGAGTCTCTACCTGGAAGACGAGGATGTACCCGGAACGGATGCGAGCGCGCTGCGCGAGGCCTGGGCAGCGGAGTTGAACATGTTGGCCGACGCTGAGCGCTTCACGGACGGCCTGACCCCGATTCGTCCCCGAACCTGAACAGGAGCCGCGTCATGCCACACCCCATCCACACATCCAACCCCCGTCTGTTCAATCGCCTGTGGCGCTCACTGGGCGGGCGCATCGTGCCGGTACGCCGCACGGGGGAGGTTTTCTATGTCCACGAGCGGTTTTGCCGGCCGGTGCGCGCCAACGCGAGGAGGCTGGACGTACCCGCGAAACTGCTGAGCCGGCTCAACGAGTTGCTGCGCGCGTCATGAGGGGACTGCGCTTCCTTCTACTCACATCTCAACATGCCACATTGCCTCGCAGAAGCATCGGTCGAGGTGAGGGTCCTGAACCTACCGAAGCGGGTCGCGTGTGATGTCGGGGTGGTAGTGTCCAACAATGCAGGACGCCTCCAGCGGCACCCGAATGCTGAAGCCACAGCCACTCCACTTGTCAGGCGCATAGTCAGGACCATCCAGTAGTTCCTGGAAAATCGACTGAAGCGCAATGCCAGCGAACTCCGCCATCGTGCCGGGATGAATGTGCAGCAGCGGTACGTCGCACACAAAAAGTGTAGGAGCGAAGCGCCCTTTCAGGACGCGCCGGTAGTCACGCGTACCCCCGAGGTTTGCGGCAAGTGCGACCAAGTATTCGCTTCCATAGAGCATGTAGTGCCCGCACATTTCCTTCAGGAACCACTCATTTGCCTCGAAGTAGACACGTCCCTCCCTTGTGAGAGGGCCCACGTGATCCGAAGCACGTATCAGGTTGTCCTCCGACAATTCCGGGTAGTTGCCCCCGAGAAAAATCTGGCGCGCCTGTTCATAGACCTGCGCAATCACCAGGGGGCGAATTCCATGCTCATAGAACGGATCGAGTGATGGCGCGGAAGTACCGTGGCAGGAGCGAATCGCGCGGTAGCGCCCCAGCAGCCGAATTGCCAGTTCGGCCTTCGAATCGACTTGGATGCCGCGGACCTGCAGCACAAGGTCATCCAGCCACCCTAAGTCATCGGAGACCAGATACTCGGGTGGGTTGCTGAGGAATGTCTTCTTGACGTCAGGTCCGATGAAGTCCGACATCAAGCGCCAGATGGCCTGGTGCCAACTTGCATGTCGATCAAGATCCCACACGTGCTCTGGTGCGGGCGGCCGCTCGCTTGCCACGGCACTGAGTAGCCTGGGAGAAATGGACATCGGGTTTGAGCGGAGTCTTTGGGAGCACTCTAATAGAACAACGTCGACTGTTGCCAGTGCGCCCACTGAACACGTCTACAAGCGCGATCGTCCGCTATGACTTGGCCGTGGTCTGCGATCTCCCAGCACCAGGTCGGCGACTCGATCAGATGTCCTTGCTCTTGCGGTTCTTGTAGTGCTGCCGGATCGCTTCCAGCTCCTCTCTCGAGTAGATGGTCAGCGCCGAGCCGTCTAGGGTGTCGTTGTACCTGGTGAGCGACAGTCTTCCAGTGCTGTCGTTTAGCGTGCAGTTCGTCTGCGTGAACTTTGCGCCGAGCCGGTTGGAGACCGTAGAGTTCGTGCACCGCAAGGCGGGGTACTTCGCCTTGACCGCGTCCCTCATGTCGTCGAAGTGATCGGCCTCGAAGAAGAAGTACAGCGATGACAGTCGATCGTTGTCGTCGAAGATCACGGTGGTGGTCTTGTGTCGCGACGGGATGTCTGCGATCGTGAGTCCGCGCACGGGCGACTCACCGAACTTGGCCACGAAGTCTGCCTTACTCATCCCCGGCGCGATTCCCTTGAGATCAAAGGCCTGGGCCGACAGAGCGAGAAGACCGGACACCGACCACACCGCAAGCGTTCGTAGCTTCATAGTCACCCTCAATCAGTTGGAGCAGGAGCATCTTAATGGGCGCAGGCAGCACCCTTTCCCCCGCTTGCCATAGTGCCGCGCCAGTCCTGCGCTTTTTGCCGATTGGTCTGGTTGGGCTGCTGCCGGTTCCGTTGACACCGACCTAAGCTTCTTGAGCTCGCTCGAACTGTACGGGACTGAGATAGCCGAGCGTCGAATGCCGACGCGTCGGGTTGTAGAAGCACTCGATGTAATCGAACACGTCTGAACGGGCCTGCCCTCGCGTTCGATACACCTTCCTGGCCGTGCGCTCGGTCTTGAGGGAGCTGAAGAAGCTCTCCATGGCTGAGTTGTCCCAGACCTCGCCGGCCCTGCTCATGCTGCAGGTGATGCCCTGTTCGTCCAGCAGCTTCTGGAAGTGCTCGCTGGTGTACTGGCTACCCTGGTCGGAGTGGTGCAGCAAGGCCACGGGTCTGCCCCGGCGCCACACGGCCATCATCAGCGCGTCCACCACGAGCTGGGAGGTCATGCTCTCCTGCATCGACCAGCCCACGATGCGACGGGAGTACAGGTCCAGCACCGCAGCCACGTACAGCCAACCTTCTGCTGTCCAGATGTAGGTGAAGTCGGCCACCCACTTCTGGTTCGGGCCATCGGCCTGGAACTGGCGGTCCAGCACGTTGTCAGCCACCGCGCTGCGCGCGCCCCGGTCCTTGGGCAGCCCACGACGACGGGGTCGAGCACGCAGTGCCTGCTCTCGCATGAGCCGCTCAATGCGGTGCAGACCACAAGCCTGACCTTGCTCCAGCACGTCGTGCCACACACGGCGTGCGCCGTAGGTGCGGTCGCTGCGCACGAAGCTCTGGTGGACCTGAGCGCCCAGCACTTCATCGCTGAGGCTGCGTTGGCTCCTGGGCCGCGTGAGCCACGCGTAGAAGCCGCCTCGCGAGACACCGAGCGCCTCGCACATCAGATTGACCGGCCAGGCCCCCCGGTGTTTCGCCACGAAGCCGAACTTCACATCGACTCCTTCGCGAAGTAGGCCGCGGCTTTTTTCAGGATGTCGCGCTCCATCTTGAGCTTGGCAACCTCCTTGCGCAGCCGCGCTATCTCGATGTCCTGGGCCTTTTGCTTGCCGTTGCCAGGGAACGCCTCCTGGGGCTCCTCTCGCAGCTCACGCACCCACTTGCGCAGCACGTTCTCGTGAACGTCCAGGTCCTTGGCCGCCTGGGCCACAGCCACCCCACGCTCAGTGACCAGCCTGACCGCCTCGAGCTTGAACTCTCGGCTGAATGTCCTTCTTCTCTCCATGAACCACCGCCGGTTTCATCTTCCACCTTAACAAGGTGTCTGTGAAACCGGCAGCAGCCCACATGTCCGAGTCGCCTTGCTGAACCGCTTCAGCCAAATCGGCCGTCCTCAGACCGTTGCGGTGTCCAACGTGGCATGAGTCCGTCTGGTTTGGGTTTATGCCGTCCGGAATGGATTTGTGCAACAAAGCCACCTGACTGAACTCGATATGGGAGGATAGCGCGGCCTCGGCACTACCTGAGCCGGAGACGATGTACGAGTTCGGCGGGCGGCGAAGCAAACCGAGGCAACTTATCAATTAGAGATCGTGATGGCGCACAACACTCGGTAGACGCCATCGATTCACAGCTTCGCAAGATCGAAGGGAGCCTTGGGTATAAGGTGGCTCGTTTCTTCGGTCTTCTGGGGCGGTGATTTACGCGACCTGCAGTGCTGGGTAGTCTGTATATCCCCTGGCCCCCCCCGCATAGAACGTGTTGGAGTCAGGCGCGTTCAGCGGTGCCTTGGCCTTGATGCGTGCGGGCAGGTCCGGGTTAGCTAGGAAGGCGGTGCCAAAGGCCACAGCGTCAAGCTTACCTTCGGCAATAGCTGCCTCTGCCTCATCAGCGCTGTAACCCATATTGCCCACCAACACACCCTTGTACTTTTCACGCGCTACGGGCATGACATCGGCCTTTTGCACGCCGAAGAAGTCGGCCCGCATCACGTGCAGGTAAGCCAGCTTGAAGGCGTTGAGCTTGTCGGCCAAGAAACCGATGAGGGCCAGCGGATCGCTGTCCTTCATGCTGTTGTAGCTGTTGAGTGGCGACAGGCGCAGACCCACACGCTCGGAACCGATCGCCTGGGTCACGGCAGTGAGTACCTCGAACAGCAAACGTGCACGGTTTTCCATCGATCCGCCGTAAGCATCGGTACGCTGGTTGGGCGTATCGCGCAGAAACTGGTCGATCAGGTAGCCGTTGGCGCCGTGCACCTCCACACCATCAAAGCCGGCGGCAATGGCGTTGCGTGCGCCTTGGGCAAACGCAGCCACGATGCCGGGAATCTCTTCGACGGTCAGGGGGCGGGGCACCGCGTGCGGCACCTTGCCTTGGGGCGTGTGAATCTCACCCTCAATAGCGGTGGCGCTGCTGGAGACAATGGGGGCGCCATCGGCAGCGCCAGGGTAGGCTGCGCGGCCAGCGTGCCAGATCTGCATGAAGATGCGTCCGCCCTTGGCGTGCACCGCGTCGGTCACCTGCCTCCAGGCTGCAATCTGCGCGTCGTTGTAGATGCCAGGCTCATTGACGAAGGCCGATGTACCGGGCGCCACCATGGTGCATTCGGAAATCAGCAGGCCGCCGGTGGCTCGCTGGCTGTAGTACTCGGCCATCAGCGCGTTGGGTATGTGGCCAGCGTCGGCACGGGTGCGGGTCAGCGGTGCCAGAAGGATGCGGTTGGGCAGGGTGAGAGAACCTACTTGAAGTGGATTGAATAGCATGTGGATGAAAACCCAGATTAGTGAACAGAAAACAGTGGTAAAGCTAACAGTATTCCCAATACTCAGACCTTTGAAAGGTCTCTGAACTTTGAAAGCTCACTGAAGACTGCTCTGGCACGGCTGGTGCTCTTGCACCCAACGCACGATGTAGTAGACGCAAGTGGGTAAGCCTTTGCTTCCGACAGTTTCGCGGCGGTCTCCAGCCGTACATGCACCAAACGCCTTTGGTCATCCACCGCGTCGCAACTCCCTGACACCCCGGCCCAGCTTGCGACGCAACAGGGCCCGCAGGGTCACCCCATCCGAGTACCCGACCTGTGCGGCGACCTGGTCGACGCTGGCGTTCCCGGTGCGCAAGAGATGGACGGCATGCTCCACGCGCAGGTCCTGGAAATACGACAGCGGTGTCTTTCCCAAAACGCTTTGCAGCCGCCGCGCCAAGGTGCGCTCGCTTGTGCCCGCGGCGCTGGCCGCCTCGGCCAGCGAGAACCCCTTCGCGAGCCGACGTCTGGCCCAGCACTCGAAGCGCTCCACCATCGGGTCGGCATGCGCAAGGTGGTCGGGAATAACGAACTCGGCTTGCGAACTGCGTGCCTCGACGAGCAGATAGCGTGCCACCAGGGCCGCCAGCGCCGGACTGCGCCCTCGGATGATGCGCAAGGCCAAGTCGACGTGGGCCAAAGCGGCACCCGCGGTGGTGAAGCGTGTCGAGTTCACGATCATGCGTGACTCGTCCAGCGTGACGTTCGGATAGCGCTGCCGAAACATCGGCCCCAGCCACCATGACGTCGTCGCACGATGCCCATCAAGCAGGCCACTCTCTGCAAGCAAGAAACTACCGGAGCAAGCGGCACCAAGGTGCGCGCCAGCGGTGGACCACTGCTGTAGCGCCGCGACCGCGTCGGGCACATCGGGGCGTGTGATTCGAGCCGAGAGCGTGTCAGGCATCTTGTCGCCAAACGCTGGCACGAGCACGACGTCTGGTTCGGGCACACCATGCGCAGTGACCACGGGGACCGTCAAGCCTTGCGCAGTTCGGATGCGACGCCGCACGCCCACCAGCGTGAGCTCTATGTGCGCGGGAGCCTGTGGCAGCGAGCCCGCCATCGCATTGGCTAAGCCCACTGTGTCAGTGAGCGCCGCAAGCCCCAGATCAAACACGCCATCACAAACAAGGAGGTGGAGTTTCATGGCAACAATGATATCAATGTTGTCATTCTTGCCTATAGAGATGTCTGTCATGAAGACTTAGACTGCAGTCTCGTCGATCCCTTCACCCACTTTTCCATATACCCAAAGGAATACAGCATGACCAAGCTCGCCCTGTTTGTTCGCCTCGAGGCTAAACCCGGCCAGGAGGCTGCGCTTGCCGACTTCCTGGCCAGCGCACTGCCGCTCGCCAACGCCGAGTCCGGCACCACTGCCTGGTTCGCATTGAAGTTTGGCCCTTCGACGTTTGGTGTGTTCGATGCCTTTGCCGATGAGGCAGGTCGCCAGGCACATCTGAACGGCCAGATCGCCGCGGCCTTGATGGCCAACGCAGCGACCTTGCTCAGTTCTCCGCCCAATATCGAGAAGGTCGAACTGCTTGCAGCCAAACTGCCTGCATGACAACTCGGCCTTGACCCAATCAGGTCACGCTGCAGGATGGGGGTCACACAGCCCTACGTGCGATCCCAACCTCCTTGCTGTCATTCTTGCAGTCTATGGATTTTCCGGCGAGAAAAGGGCAGATTCAAACCTGCCCACCGGCTTTGTTGCACAAATCGCCTCGCTGGCACTCGTAGACAGGCCGCTAGCCTCGACAACGTCCTTCGCGCTGACGTACTGCACCTCCGGCTCGGGGGCTTCCGGCGATTGACGATCGTCGGCGTTTTTCGGTGGGTGCGTGACGGCGCGGGGGACTCGCTCACCGTCACCGAGGATCGCCATCCAGTACTGCGCGCTCTGGCGCTCGAACTCGAGGATGTCCTCCTCGTGGTAGCGAACGTGATGGAACAACTTGTGCCAAACGGGCCCTTCGTTATCGAGGCGCCAGCGCCGCAACGTCTTCAGACTAATCTTCCATCGGACGGCGATGGGGTTGGTCGTGCGTAGCGTGCGGTACAGCGCGCCGGTGATGCCCATGGCCTGCACGGTCAGCGTTTCCTCGAGTCCTTCGCGCAGGCTCGCCGCCGCGCCGGGGTGCCTGGCGTGCAAGGACGCGGCCAGGCGTTGCAGTGGCTTGCGGGCCGAGTCCGCGCTGGCGCTGTCCCACGCGTCGCGCAGAGCGCGGCCTACGCTGGCGTGCATGTCCTCGAGCAGGTGATCGAGGACGTTGCGCCGCTTGTGCTCCTGGCAGCGCTGCACGAGCGCCAGTGCGCCGAAGCACTCGACGATGGCCTTGCGCAAGGCCTTGCCGCCGTCGATGACCCACAGCCGGTTGCGGTCCGCCTCGAGGCCTCGCTCGACCAGGTCGCTCAGCAGCGAGCGCACAACGCGCGTGGCCTCGGTGGAGCCCTCGCGTAGCCCCAGCACGTGCTTGTTTCCCTTGGCGTCGATGCCCAGCGCCACGAGGATGACGCGGCCGCGGAAGTGGATGCCGTCGATCATCACCACGGGCAGGTCCAGCTCGCTCAACGAGCGCGACAGCCACTCGGCCAGTTGCTGCGCGCTCAGCGCCACGTAGCGGCGAGACGTCGCGCTCTTGGAGGTCGAGCGAACCTGCTCCGACTCGGGCAACGGCTCCAGCGTGCTGCCATAGCGGCGCATCGACACACCCGCGGCGATGGCCGCCATCGTGGCCGCGTTCAGCGGGTCGCCGGCCGCCGCCCACTCGAACGTCGGCAGCGACAGTTCTCCGTCTTCGAGATCACGCGCCCGGGGCCGGCGCACGGCGATGCGCTGGCCACCGAGCACCACCGCGCTGTGCGTGCTGCCGCCGCGCACCGCGCGCCGGCCCGCATCGGGCACGCCCTTGGGCCCGCACAGCGCGATCCGATCGGCTTCCATCATCGCGGCCAGCATCGCCTTGCCGGCCTGCACGCACAGGCCGTGGAACGCGCTCTTCACGTCCCTCAACACGCCCTGGACGGGCAACTCCAGCTGCACGGTTGCAGCCGGTACGGCCCGCAGTGCGGGCTTCGTGCGAGACTTCATCTCGGTGGCTCCTTCGGTTGCTTGCTAGGCAACCCGCATGGCCCATGCGGGTCGAAGGAGCCGCCACCTCAGTGTTGATTTCCACGCAAAGCTGACCCGGGGGAGATGCGGACAAAAACTTGGACTACCAGGAGGTAGTTCATGTATTCGTATCAA
>VFQM010000194.1_pt1 | contig 75367 bp, 52 predicted proteins | sample 3512391 | NCBI WGS metagenome assembly VFQM01 (sample SAMN10412369, study PRJNA504923) | tailings metagenome | isolation source: Replicate 1 from Balatoc abandoned mine | place: Philippines | reverse complement strand
CATAAGTCCATATTTGATTGATAAGCTTCGCCTTAGCCTGTAACAAGACCTTATTTAACGGTATATGGGACTGTATTAGGTGATTAAGACGGAGAGCTCATTATCAGTAATTTAGCTCTATTAAAGTTACATAATGTTCAGGCGTTATGTTAACATAGCTTTGGCTCCGGGCCTACCCAATCTTCATAGAAAGTTTTTTAGCGCGGACATTTCAGAACTCAATCTCTCTTCTTTACAACGGGCTGGGCAGCGGCACTTATTGGCGGGCTTTGGAAGTGGGAGGGATGCGCGGCCTTACAATGTGTGCTGATGCTTGGGTTGCTATTTCCTCGTTGAGATTTACTTTTATTTTAAAAAAATGCCCTTTATAGCTAATTTTTAGAAGCTTTTTACGGTGATTTTATTACATTGAAACCATATACTAGATATTTTATAAAACCTTCACAGGTATCAAATGGCTGAAAAAATTTCCTTCACTGTATCTGCTAGAACTGCAAGACTAATAGGGCAGGAGAATTTTTCGAATGCCGAAGGTGCTATCATTGAACTTGTAAAGAATTGTTATGATGCCGATGCGTCAACTGCACTTGTGATTTTCGATCTCCGATATGATGGCGCTCCTGGTAAAATAAATAAATCTGAGTACGAAACAATTCTAAAAGAAGACTCAGAGCTTGTGAAAATTTGCTACAATTACAATTCCAGTGATGAGTCTTTCATTTTGTTGGAAAACCTGTCGAAAAAAGTCCAATCTGAGATTCACTCTTTATTCAAATCACTAAATGCCATTTTTATTATTGACAATGGGGAAGGCATGAGTGAGGATACAATACGGAAAAAGTGGATGCAGATAGGTACAGACAATAAGCTCCTTGACATTAAGAGTGCAAAAGGCAGAGTAAAGACTGGTGCTAAGGGTCTGGGGCGGTTTGCGCTAGACAGGCTCGGGGAATTGTCTGACATGAAAACCATTTCGGTGGATTCACCTATCGGTTATAGCTGGTTGATGAACTGGAAACAATTCGAGACGCAAGACAAAACCTTGACAGATATTCGTGCGGATTTCGATTCACTCAACTCCTTCAAGCTTAAGGAGGATCTGCTTTCATCTTTCTCAGGTGATAAAGTAAGAGCCATTTTTGAGAGCCCAGAAATAGATTTTAATCATGGTACCATAATTAAGATATCGAGATTAAGAGACGATTGGGACGACCAGAGTATTAGCAAACTTTTTAAGAGTTTAGAGTCGTTAATTCCGCCCAAGGAATTGGGTCTTTTTAGGATTTTCCTATTTAAGAAAGCTTATGAAGAAGACTTCGGAGAAGTTTCAACGCACTACTTTAATAACTATGAATACAAAATCGAATCCGAATTCAATGCAAACGCGCTCAAGGTTAATATAAAAATCATTCGACAAGAACTTGATATACCTAGGATAAATAAAGAGTTCTCGGATATATTTAGTAGAGAAGACTCACCACCACCTTATGATCTGCCAACAGTGACTAAAGGCTTTTTCGAATACGAGAAAGACGTGCCAACCATGCTTAAATGGAAGAGAGAAGATAGTGAGAAGTACTTAACCGAAGTAGGAGACTTTAAATTCAGTTTCTACTTCACAAAACTATCTAAGCCAGGCAAAGAAGATTTCAAAGTATATCCGTACATAAGCAATGACTACTCAAAGTTTACCGAAGCCTTTGAAAAATTTGGCGGTATTAAGATATACAGAGACTACTTTCGTGTACGACCATATGGTGAGCCTGGTGATGATTGGCTAGAACTTGGAAAAAGGCAAGCATCAAGCCCCGCCAGTGCTGGTCAAAGAGTAGGAGATTGGCGAGTCAGAGCAAAACAAATCGCTGGTGTAATTGATATTTCCCGAATTCAAAATCCCCACCTTCGTGACAAGTCGGATCGAAGCTCACTGATTGAGAATATCCCTTTTGAGACTTTCAAAAAAATCATCATTGGTATTATTGCCGAATTTGAATACGACCGAAGTAGGCTATTACATCCGTTTTTCAAGAAAGGAAAGGAGGATCGCGAAAAACGTGAAAAAGAAGAACTTAGAAAACGAGCTGAAGAAATTGCTAAAGAGTTATTTGCTAAACAAAACGATATTACTGAGACAAATGCAGCTATAAGCGAGCAGACAACGACTATCATTGAGCAGAAACTGCAGGAATTTTCCGAAGAAAAGGAAGCAGAGAAAATTAAAGAAGAAAGTGACAAAGACATCGAGCTTAGAACAGTGCGAACACTTGCAAGCTTAGGCTTAATTATAGCCTCTTTTGATCATGAACTTAAGTCTATAAGTAACAATCTGCAGCCACGATTGAAATATCTGGAGAAGCATTTGGCTAACTTGATTCATAAAGAAAAGCTTAAATCCCTGCCAGACAACAAAAATCCCTTTAAGCTAATTGAGCATATCAAGGTTGATCACGAAAAGTTAAAGGGCTGGCTTGACTATTCAATAAACTCAATCCGCTTAGACAAGCGAAAGAGAAAGAGCATTAACCTTGCTAGTTACTTCGACCAGTTCTCGAAAAATTGGAAGTTCGTGCTAAAGGAAAGAAACGTACAACTCGATTTGATCGGCACAAAGAGCAGAGAAAATTCTATTCGCGCATTTGAAACCGATTTGGACACTATTTATAATAATCTCCTAACCAATTCGCTTGAAGCCTTCAAACTAAGGAGAGAGAAGTATAAAAGAGTCGTTTCCGTTACCTGGAAAAGCACTGCATCAAATGTTGAAGTCACCTATTCTGACAATGGTGTCGGTCTGTCTGAGGTATTTGTTGATCCTACTGAAATTTTTAGACCATTTGTAACAACAAAAAAGGACAAGAGAGGCAACGAAATCGGTACCGGTCTAGGGATGTATTTAGTCAAGAATGTTGTTGATGACTACAAGGGTGAGGTTGAATTGATCAAATTGAACCCTGGTTTTCAGATAAAAATAACTTTTAATAAGATATTAAAGGAGTGATTCTATGGCAAAATATACGATTGGCTACGTTGATGAACAAGAGAGTGAACGCATCGACTTCCAAAATCTTATGGAAGATGATCAAGATGAGATTGTGGTTAAACTCTTTCCGGTAGATTCCGATACACCGTTTGATGAACTGTTAGACAATATACTTGCTTCAGACATTGAATGCCTAGTTGTAGACTATCACCTTTCTGAAACGGGAGTCCAATTCGAAGGGAGCCAATTAGTGGAAAAGTTCCATTTGATTCGTCCGTATTTCCCAAAGATTATTTATACAGCAAAAGAAGACAAGGTTATTCCTGAGGTTGAAAATGAGATAATATACCTCATCAACGACAAATCAATAAAGCAAGACGAAAAACGCAGTGAGGACTTTAGAATGAAATTGAAGACGTTGATAAAAAACTATCAAAAAGATATCGATGAAGCCAAAAAAACCTTGGAAACGCTTACAGAAAAAAGAGAAAATGAGAAGTTGACGATCGAAGACGAAGACAAGCTGTATAAGTGCAAGTCCTTCCTAATTAGGCTGGATACAAGAAGGAATTTATTTCCAGATGTTATTAATACTAAAGAGTATTTTGATGAGTTGAAGGCGACAAGCGTAAAGGTGGACGAAATTTTAACGCGACTTAGAAATGCCTAATCAAGTTCCTTTTAGAACCTCTAACCCTGTCAGAAGCACGCCCGGGCTTAAGCCTAAGCATCAAGACTATTTCAATGAATTGAAGACTGATTTTAATGGAAGGTGTGGATATTGCAATTCGTTTGATCAAAGACGAAACAATGATTTTGAAGTTGATCATTATGTTCCTAGACGTGTACTTTCCACAATTCGACACAACGATTACTTTAATTTAGTTTATTCGTGCAAATCATGCAATCGATCCAAATCTGGAAAATGGCCTTCAAATGATGAGATGATACATCTAGTTGGTAATACTGGATTTGTCGACCCAGCTGATCCAAACTACTCTAGTCATTTCATTCGCTACGACTTTGGCGAGATCTATTGGGTTACACCAAACGGAAAGTGGATGTATGAGGAGCTATCATTATTTCACGATCAACATGCCGTAAGTTGGATGTTAGAAAAAATACGAATGGCTATCGAAGAAGCTCGTCAGAAAAAGACCGCACAACCTACGAACCCAATTGTTAATGATGCTTTAATCGCACTATTTGAAATTCAGGAAACTTACCTAGATAAGCTGTTCAATGTCTAGTAAAAAAAGTACTGGGGCGTATTACACTCCCAAAACACTTGCATCATTTCTTACAAAACATATTTTTGAAAAATATCTCATTAATAGGAAACAGGTTCGGATACTTGAGCCAAGTGCTGGAGACGGAGTCTTTCTAAGGGCGTTGAAACCGTACTTAGCCGAGCGCAAGTCCGAATTGGATATTGTCGATATCAATTTGAAAGAATTGACAAAGGCAAAAGAGGTGCTTAAGGATATGGGCAAGTCGATCAGTGTTAATACCCATAAAATAGATTTCCTTGACTTTCCAAAAGAAAATTACTCTTTGGTCATTGGGAACCCACCTTACATCAGTAAAAAGCATTTATCAAAAAAACAAATAGAGAAATGTGCTCATATTTTTAAGAAAGAGATAAAAGGCACGGGAGAAGTAAAGAATATTTGGCCAGCATTTCTTATAAAAGGAATTCAGAAATTGGAAGATAATGGAATTCTGTGCTATGTTTTACCATCTGAACTTTTGCAAGTCAATTACACACGAGGGCTCAGAAAATACATTCTCGACACCTTTCAAAGAATTGAGATTTTCGCATTCAGCGAATTAATTTTTGAAAATGTTGAACAAGATGTAATTGTCTTAATTGGCGTAAAAAAGCATAAGGTAGTTAGTGAGCGAGGAGTTAGCTTTTACCAGGTAGCGAAGCTTGATGACCTGAAAATACCCGGGTATACGCAAAAAAACTTCAACGTACATAGGGAAAAACTTGAGAAATGGACAAATTACATTCTCAGTGACAGTAGTCTTTCTGTCGTTGATGAAGTCACAAAGAAACTTCAGCTAAAGACAATTAAATACTATTGCGACAAGACAGAGGTTGGAATTGTCACTGCTGCGAATAACTATTTTATTTTAAAAGACAGTGAAGTCGAACGACTTAGGCTAAAAAAATATGCTACACCAATACTCCAGAAAAGCAGTTTGGTTCCCAATTCAATTGTAATATCAAAAAGCACAATGAGAGACCTGAGAACTCAAGATAAGGCCGTGAATTTGATTCTTTTTGATGAACCCGTGGCAAAGTTAAATAAGTCGGCTAAAGCCTACATCAAATCAGGCGAAGGGGATAGTTTCGGGAAATTGAACAAGCGTCACAAAATGAAACTCCGCTCGCCATGGTTTAGCATTCCGAGTGTCTGGATTTCAGAAGGTGTTTTTGTTAAAAGGAGTCATTTGTTTGCTCGAATCATGCTTAACGAAGCGAAAGTAAACGTGACCGATTCGTTTTACCGAGTTGTTACAAAAAAGGAATATGACATTCGATGCTTGATATTTTCCTTTTTTAATTCATTGACATTAGCGCTGACCGAACTAGAAGGTAGATTTTATGGAGGCGGAGTTTTAGAGTTGACGCCAAGTGAGTTCAAGAACCTCTTAATTCCGTATAGATCTGATATAACTAAAAAGCAATTTGAGACACTTAGTCAGCTACTTTCAAGTAATGCGCCACTGGAAATGATATTGAATTTCACAGACCCATTTCTACTCCAGTCATGTGGAACAAATGAAATCGCGGAATTGAGAAATATTAGAACCGCCCTTTTCGAACGGAGGACCAAGATTAAGAAGTCTCGCTGAGCTCTAATGAATCGTTGTTCCACCACATGCTGGGGAATGAGATAACAGCCACAGGAATAAGATGGAAAGGTGCAAAAGCTAGTAAAAAAAAATATTACTTGGGGAAGGAGGGAAGGCTGCATAGGAGGGCGGATTTTTTTTCCAGCAGGCGAAGCGAACCCTTGCGGCTTTCTATTCCGCAAGCCCGTAACTTTGTGTTATGTTTAAGTACCTAATACAAAAACTATTATGACTGGGATTGGAAAACTCAAACCTGCTGGACTAAAGGGTGCTGGATATTTCTGCACTGTTAAAAAATACTCTGACGAGGTAACTGGAAAAAACTATGCACTTAAACAGCTTCGGAAAAAGCATGTAACTAATGAAGAATATAGGTACAGATTTTTGCGAGAGATTCTTCTCTTAAAGGAGTTGCAGGATCATAAGAACATAATTGAACTGGTAGATTTCAGTAAGGGAAAAGATGATCTGTGGTACATGATGCCATTCGCAAATGATAACCTTTATGACTTCATAAAAAGAAATAACACGAAGCTTAGCAAAAAGCAAAGATACAGACTGGTCGGCCAAGTGATCAATGCTGTGAAGTTCGCTCATTCGAAAGGCATTCTTCACCGTGATCTTTCCCCTACAAATGTTTTGATCTTTGAAGAGGATAAAAGGGTTATTACAAAAGTCTGTGATTTTGGACTCGGGAAAGATAAGAAGTCACTTTCGTATTACACTCGTTCAAGTGCGTCAGGATATGGTCAGATATTGTACGTGTCACCTGAACAAAGAGAAAAATTAAATGAAGCAACAGTCAAAAGTGATATTTATTCGCTAGGGAAATTGGTCTATTTCATTTTCACTGGCAAGGATCCTGACAATATCAAATCATTTGAACTTTACTCCCTTGTGCAGAAAGCCACAGAGGAGAATCCAGAAAATAGGTTTAGAAGTGTACTTGAATTCAAAAAGCATTTTAACGCACTCAAAGACCTTGAATTAAACCAGAAAATCCCCGAGGAATACGTTACTCTGAAAGATATAGTAAAGTCGGGAGAGAAATTTAGTTGGTTTCAATTTCATAATTTAGTTAAAGAGGGAAAGTATCTAGATCATATCTATTCCGACTTTCTTGAACCTGTATTTAAAATCCTAAAAGAGAAAGAAAATCTTCGCGCTTACTATAAAGAAGTTGGGGCTTCTTTCAGTGAATCGTTTCAGAAGGTTTCAGAAAGTTTATTTGAATGTTATAATACAACTCGTTGGCCATTTGATGCAACGAAAACATTTGGTAAAGTGCTTACTTTGATTGCTAAAGAAATACCTGATCCACAGACTCGCTTATTATGTTTGAAGAATTTATGGCACCTAGCATATGTAATGGACCAATGGTCGGTTCAATATTCTGTAAGTGAAGTCTTTAATACAAAGATTATTACTTCTGATATCGAAACTCAGTTATCAGAGTTCATAATGCAAAGCGAACCAGATATAGAAATATCAAAAATAAATTCCATTCATGATCTTCCGCAAGGCACAAAGTCAGCTATTATAAGAGCTGTTCAAATCGCAAAAGAGAAACAGCGAAAAAGGAGAGAGGAAATGGAAGAGAGATTTGGGAAGGATGACTATTAAGCAACTATTAGATCTCTCAATGTTTCTTGCGCGGTGGCCCGAGCCAAATGCGGGGTGGCGCGTTGGCATGTGCGTGGAAGCATATTTGGCTCTTGATTTTTTTCGTTCTTTTTGCATCAAGGCAAAAAGAACAAAAGAAAAATAAGGTGCGAACACCTATGAAGTTCTGGTGAGCTATGGCGACCTAATGAACTAATCAAGTGAGCTTTATCACAACTCAATTGAATTGATCTTAGAGCGTTGGATCAAGCATGTGTGATGCTGGCTTTGGCTGGCGCCAGGAATGTGCGGCCTGCATTACTTATGCTTGGCGCGTGGCTGCCTTTAATGCGCGTTGGCAAAAAACTTTCATGCTCAAATCTTTATTGTTTTATAGACACTCAAGGACGAGACGTGCTGGGCCCGGAGAGCGCGGCCTTGAGCGGCTATTTACACATAACGTCAAATTATATAACTGTGCGGTGGGCATGTGCGGAACAATCCCTAACTTCAATACGAAACCTAAAACCCCCAGACCAGCGTAGCAAAGGCATCTGCGCAATGGCACGCTGGGATGGTTAACATAATATGATTATATAACTGCGGGTCAGGAACTTAGCTCGGCCATAGTTATATAATTTACATTATGTTAAATAGTCTTTTTGGAATTGTCTGCACCCTATAGTATCATTGCCTTGTAACGCCCTAACTCGTATTAATGAACCTAACCTCTGCTGAGGCTATACCACAAAGCCTGAAACCTGATACCCTATCGGGTCTGCACTGCATCGCCAATCTTCACACCAACAAGCAAGACTTGCTTAAGCACTACCAGGCTTTTCAACACTTCATCAATCAAGAAATAAAAAAATATGGCTTGAATAAAATCGGTGAAGTTTACCACAACTTTCCAAACGGTGGCTTTACTGCAGTAGTCTGCCTGGCCGAATCACATTTATCTATTCACACCTGGCCCGAACGCCATTACCTGACTTTCGATGTATTCCTGTCCAACTACATGAAAGACAACAGCGGGATCACCAGGGCCTTATACAACAACACGCTTCAATTTTTTGAAGCCACTCCCCTTCAGGAAAACATTCTTAATCGCTAAGCGTGAACCAGTATCACTTATTTACTTGTCCGGATTGTAACCTGGCCGCTAAAACCAAGGGCTTGCGTTCTGTTATTGTTACTTGTACAGCCTGTGGTGCTGTGCTGGCCAACGAAACAAGTTTAGACATTCCTAAAATGCCTATGGCCGATGACTGGAGCATTATCCAGATAGGCGCTACAGGCACGCACAACAAAAAAGGTTTTGAAGTAGTCGGCCGTGTGCGCATGCAAATGCGCAAGGAATATAAAAACTATTGGTGCCTGTGGTTTCCGGTTGATATGAAGTATGCCTGGCTGGTGGAATCCCTGGGTTTCTATGCCATCTGCACCGATACTTTCTTTGAGATCGATCAGCTTGAGCTTGTAAAAAAGATCAAGGCCAACACATCTTTTCAGGTTTCTGATAAGACTTCTGTTACGATTGATGAAGTGGATTTCTGTGAGATACTCTCCTTTAGCGGTGAAATAAACACCTGGAGTTACGGCAATCGCTTTTTTGTAGCCCAAGGTAAAAACGGTCCTATCATCGCGGCCTTTATCCATTTCTCAGCGCAAAAAGACAGGGTAAAATTTTTAGCAGGCGAATGGGTGCCGGTAGAATCTTTGCAACTTAAAAATATCAATACAACCCATGTCTGGTAAAAGTCTTATCACCTCCGTATGTCCACATTGTAAAAAAGACAATGTTGTGCGAGGCAAGGCCCTTACCCTCGCCATGACTTGTCAGCATTGCTCTACCTATTTTACCAGGGGTAACTGGACGGAAGTAGATGTAAAATTCAACGACACTACTGTGCCGGCTATACCTATTGGCAGCAAGGGAAAAATTGAAGGCACCACCTATGAGGTGATGGGCTTTGTGGTAAAGTACGTGCGTAAGTATCGCTTTAAGTGGCGCGAGTACACTTTATTCAATCCTGTAAAAGGTTTAGCCTTTTTGTCTGAAAGTGAAGGACATTGGAATTTTGTAAAGCCCCTCAAGGATGATCCTAAAGGAGAAAAAAGAGGACTGAGTTTCAATTATAATGGCAATGGCTTCCACCTGTTTCAAAAGTATAAGGCTGAAGTGGTTTTTGCCAAAGGGGAGTTTTGTTTTGATATTTTTACGGGCACAGATCAAACCATGGTGGAAGAATACATTGCTCCACCCTACCTACTTAGTCTTGAATCAGACAGTGAAAGCTATCGTTGGTATGAGGGTATATATATTAATCATACAGAAGTAGCTACTGCCTTCGGCTTAACTACTGCTAAGTTACCTGCTAAAGAAGGCCGTGGCTATACACAGCCTTTTGTTTCAGGCTTTACCAAGGAAAGTCTCATGCTGCTGTGCTTTTTACTGGGTGCTGTGCTTTTCGCTATTCAAATCTACCTGCATGCCAGTAGTCAGGATAAGATTGTATTCGAGCAAAAGTTCTATGGCAATTCCCTTAAGGAAGGACAGAAAATGTTTGTGACTCCCTCCTTCGAACTGGAAGGAGAATCGAAAAGCCTGGTGATGGAATTGTATGCGCCCTTATATAACGATTGGTTCTTTGGCAATTTTGTATTGGTAAATGAAAATGATAATTCAGAATACGAGTTCTCTAAAGAAATAGAATATTATTCAGGTAATGATGGTGGTGAATCCTGGTCAGAAGGTTCAAAAAAGGGTTCTGCTTTTTTATCAAGAATTCCAGCAGGCCGCTATCACCTGAACATCTACCCAGAGTTTTCTTTCTCCAACAAAGAATTTACCATTACCTTAATCCGTGATGTGTCCAACATGAGTAATTTCTGGGTTACATTAATTGTATTGAGTATTTTCCCTGTCTTCTATTTTATCAGGCACCATCACATCGAATCATCGCGCTGGAGCGATAGTGACTATTCACCTTATGACGAATAATGATTATGAATAAAAAAGACCTTTATGCCTTGCGCTACTTTATCGCTTTTGCCACCCTGGTACTAGGCTTCTATGCCTATTCTGGTATTAAAGGTTGGAAATGGATTGGCGCTACCAATACTGAAAAAGCTGAAAAAAATAGTGACGGCACTTATCGCTACCGTTACTTGCACAAATAAAAAACATCTAAAACTAATTTATACTTATATGGAATGGAAATATGTATTAGCCTCCCTGGTTTATTCAGTAGTAGGCATTGTGATTTTAGGTATAAGCTTCTGGATTTGGGAAAAGATTACTCCCGAAGATCTGTGGAAAGAAATACTTGAAAAACAAAACCTGGCGCTCGCCATTGTCGCTGCTGCCTTTATGATTGCACTGGCCATCATCATCAGTTCTGCTATTCATAGTTAATTGAAACCATAGCGTGCAGTCTGGCAATCAGAAGAAGAGTTTTCAGTTATTGATGTTGCTATCCGTTTTTGTGGTGGCAACCTGTGGTCTTATTTATGAGCTGGTAGCCGGTACTCTTGCCAGTTATCTCCTGGGCGACTCGGTAACACAATTTTCTACCATTATTGGCACTTACCTTTTTGCCATGGGTATAGGCTCTTATTTTTCCCGCTTCTTTAATACAAATTTGGTAAGGTGGTTTGTACAGATTGAAATACTTGTAGGCATCTTTGGTGGCTTTAGCTCTACCCTCTTGTATTTACTCTTCGAACAAGTCGCTTACTTCCGTTTAGTTCTTTATTTTTTAGTGAGCTTAACTGGTATCTTGGTAGGTCTTGAATTGCCACTGCTCATGCGCATTCTTAAAGACCGGCTGGAGTTTTCGGACCTTGTTTCTAAAATTTTCACTTTCGATTACATTGGGGCATTGCTAGCCTCGTTGATTTTTCCGATCCTGCTCATCCCCTATCTCGGCATTATTAAAACCTCACTTTTCTTCGGCCTTTTCAATGTGCTCGTAGCCATTTTAGTTTGTTATAAATTCAGGACTGAAATAGCCGGTGCACGATTTGTGCTAATACAAGGTTTGATGGCCATTGTATTATTGATTTTAGGAATTATCTATTCTGAAAAACTTGTTCAGCTATCAGAATCACTCGCCTATAGTGATAAGATCATTTACACTAAATCAAGTCCCTATCAGCGCATCGTAGTCACTAAAAATAATGAAGACGTTCGTTTGTTTTTGAATGGCAATCTTCAATTCAGTTCTAAAGATGAATACCGTTACCATGAAGCCCTTGTTCATCCGGGTATGAGCATGCAGCCTCAAGCTAAAAATATTTTAATATTAGGCGGTGGTGATGGTTTAGCCATCAGAGAAGTTTTAAAATATGAAAGTGTAGAGCATATTACCTTGGTTGATTTAGATCCTGTAGTGGTTGAGCTCTTCAAGTCTCATTCCCTGCTCACCCAACTTAATCAATCTTCACTCCTATCAGAAAAAGTGAAAGTAATTAATCAGGATGCCTTTCGTTGGATAAAAGAGCAGCAAACACAATATGATTTTATAATCATCGATTTTCCGGATCCCTCCAATTACTCACTCGGCAAATTATACAGTGTTTCTTTCTATAAGGAGCTAAAAAAAATACTTAAGCCCAACGGTTATGCAGTAGTGCAATCTACCTCCCCCTTCTTTGCCAGAAAATCGTTTTGGATTGTAAACCAAACCTTAACACATGTGGGCTTCTACACACTTCCTTATCATTGTTATTTACCCTCCTTTGGTGAATGGGGTTTTATACTGGTAGCTCATCAGGCAATTGGGAAAAACATCAGCACCACTTTACCTTCGCTTTCTTTTATTGATGCAGAAACATTTGAACAGTTAACCTATTTTCCTCCGGATATGAATAAAGTGCCAGTACCGGTCAATCATTTGAATGATCAGCGTCTGGTGCAGACTTTTGAAAAAGAGTGGGCGCAATATACACAATGATAAAGCGAAGAGAATTTATTGCGCAAGGCATAGGCTTAATCGGTGCAGCCACTTTTGGTTCGGTGCTTACTTCCTGTACACCAAAACGAAACATCAGTGGTGTACTTTCTGGTCCTAATCAGGCCTTAGGTCACAAACTACGCCAGGCTAATTTTTCTTTGCCTGTCGACATACAACAACAAGATGTTGTGATTGTTGGTGGTGGTGTGGCTGCCTTGTCTGCCGCACGGTATTTAGGCAAACAAGGTGTGCGTTATACTTTGTTAGAACTTGAACAACGTGTAGGTGGAAATGCTAGTTCAGGTGTTAATTCGGTTTCTGCGTATCCACTGGGTGCACATTATTTAACAGTGCCGGGAAAGCACGATCAGGAGTTGCTTCAATTTCTGGAAGAGTGTAAAGTAATAGTTGGCTACGAACAGCAGAAGCCTGTATTCAACGACTACTACCTATGCTTTGATCCGAAAGAAAGGTTGTTCATTCACAATCAATGGCAGGAAGGACTCGTACCGCATCAGGGAGTGCCCGCTGCGGATGCAGATGAAATAAAACACTTTCACGAACTAATGGACAAGTATAAAAACCTTGTCGGTGCAGATGGCAAGGAAGCCTTTTGTATTCCCCTCGCAGCCTGTTCCAACGATCCCGAAATTTTGAAACTGGATACGATCAGCTTTGCGCAATTTTTAAAAGATCATCAATTACAGTCGCCTTATTTGCGCTGGTATGTAGGTTATTGCTGTGCCGATGATTTTGGTGCTTCTATTGACAATACTTCAGCATGGGCGGGCATACATTATTTTGCGAGTCATAAAGGTATAGGCGCTAACGCAGAAGCAGATGCAGTACTCACCTGGCCGGAAGGCAATGATTGGTTGGTAAAGCAACTCAAAAGCTATGCTGAGCAAAACATTTTAACCAATAGCCTGGTGTATAACATCACCATTAGCGAGCAGGGTGTGCAAGTAGATTACCTGGATGCGCAGCAAGAGGTAAGCAAACGAATACTCGCTAGAAAAGTTCTTGTGGCTACACCACAATTTATCAACCAGCGCATCTTGGCGCAGGACATACGCAGGCCTTTGGATTACACAGCTTTTCAATATGCTCCCTGGATGGTTGGCGCACTTACCGTTAAAGGTGATCTGAACAACCGCAGGGGCGAACAACTTTCGTGGGATAATGTCATCTATGGCAGTTCATCACTCGGCTATGTTAATGCTAACCACCAGGATGTGGCCGTGCACAGCGATAAACGTGTAATCAGTTTTTATCAGCCTATGTTAGGTGATAATATACAACAGGAAAGACAAGTTGCTTATACCAAGACCTATCAGCAATGGTATGATCACATCCTGAAAGATTTACAGCATCCACATCCGGAAATAGAAAAACAACTGGAGTCTTTAGACATCTGGGTATGGGGACATGGTATGATCAGGCCCTCAGTGGGTTTTATGAGTGGACAAGCAAGGCAAGAGGCTATGCGCAGCATCGATAAAAAAATATTTTTTGCACATTCCGATTTGAGTGGTATCTCTATTTTTGAAGAAGCATTTTTTCATGGAGTAAGGGCAGCCAAAGAAATTTTGTTATGATGAGCGATCTATTGCAACATCAACCCTGGCTTGAAAGTAAAAAGAAAGATTTGCTTTTCATCTTACTGCCTGCTTTTATACCCTTGTTGTTGATTATCGTATTTCAGGATTATTTCAGCATACAAACAGAGGTAAACATTTTTTGGTGGGTAGTATTAGTGTTGAGCATTGATGTGGCCCATGTGTACAGTACCTTGTTTCGTTTTTATTGGGAAAGCGACACCTTTACTAAGCATAAGTCCTTGTTACTCATCATTCCCCTGGTCGCCTTCATGGCAGGCTTTATACTCCACCTGATTGACGGTATGCTTTTCTGGCGCGTGCTGGCTTATGTTGCGGTATTTCATTTTGTACGCCAGCAATATGGTTTCATGCGCTTGTATTCCAGAAAAGAAAAGTTTAATCGCCTCTCGCGTTTCATTGACAGCCTTACTATTTACAGTGCAACACTCTATCCCCTGATTTACTGGCATGCCAACCTTACCAATAATTTACATTGGTTTGTTGAAGGGGACTTCATCCGTATTTCAACTGCTGTTGCCGACATGGCCGCTTATGCCTATTGGCTTATCATCGTGGTCTACGTAGTCAAAGAGATCATATCGATTAAGCAAACAAGGAGTATTAACCTTCCCAGGAATTTACTCATCATTGGCACTTGTTTGTCCTGGTACCTGGGCATTATTACTTTCAAGGGCGATTTAATTTTTACTTTATTTAATGTTATTGCCCATGGCATTCCCTACATGGCCCTGGTTTATTTTTTCAGCAGTAAAAAGTCTGTGCGCAGCAATACACTTCCCTGGAAGAGTGTTTCCATTTTTATCCTTACGGTATTAGTTCTCGCCTACCTTGAAGAAGGGCTATGGGACGGATTAGTTTGGCGAGACCATGAAGCTGTATTCCCTTTTTTTAATTCCTTGCCTGCCATAGAAAGTCCACTTCTGCTGGCTTTTCTCGTACCCTTGCTAGCCTTACCACAGCTGACACATTATGTGCTTGATGGATTTATCTGGAGGATGAAACGAGAATAAGATGGCGATTTAAAGTAGTCAAACTATTCGATAGCTTTTACGCTACTTTATTTCCGCTGTAAGAATGCCTTTCTTCTATGACAGCATCGAGACCATGCTTGCTACACCCCTGAGCATGATTATTAGGTTTTTATGTAATAATTACTATTATTTTAGTAAAATGTCATAAGGGTACCAATGACACTAGTTGACAAAAATAAGTTATATCTTCGTCAAAGCACTGAAAAGGGAAGTGTGCAGGCATCAGGCGTATTTTAGCTTAAGTTGCGGTTAAGCAATAAACATAAGCGTAACTCAACTCCACATTTGGCGTCTGTCAACATATTATGTTTTTATGTAATAATTTAAAATATGACATAAATACCTAATATTTTAGTATATTCAGTTTTCGACCTAATTTTATGCTTAACTTGAAACACCACTAACGCTTATACCATGGCACGGAAAAAAGTATTGACCAGTATTATTACAGGTGACATCATCAACTCGCGCGGCAGTAAGGTGCGGCAGTGGCTGCCCGTACTGAAAAAAGTATTGGCTTTATCAGGGGAAAGTCCACAGGTCTGGGAGATATACAGAGGCGATAGCTTTCAGCTGGAAGTGAAGAATCCTGCAGACGCCCTATTGACAGCCATACGCATTAAGGCATATATTAAAACAATAAAAAATGTTGATGTCAGACTTGCCATCGGCATAGGGGAAAAGGACTTCTCCCCTAGCAGAATTACTGAATCTAATGGTGAGGCCTTTGTTTACTCAGGTGAAAAATTAGAAAGTCTGAAGCAGGAGAAACAGAACATGGCTGTAAAAAGCAGATGGCCGGTCTTTGACCGAGAGATGAATCTATACATACGATTTGCTTTAATCGCTATGGATAACTGGAGTACAGGGGCTGCTGACTTAATTAAACTGGTAGTGGATAATCCTGACATCACACAAACTAAACTGGCAGCTAAACTGAAGATTACCCAGTCTGCTGTAAGTGGCCGCCAAAAAAGAGCTTATTATACTGAAGTAAAGGAACTTGAAATTCTGTTCAGAGAAAAAGTAGAACAATTAATACGCACTACATGATCTTATTGATAAAATTAGTGCTGGCACACCTTATTGGCGATTTTATACTGCAGCCACTTAGTTGGGTAAAAGCAAAAGAAAAAAAGAAGCTGAAAGCATGGCAGTTCTATGCGCACTTGCTTATACACTTTACCCTAATTATGTTATTGGTTTGGGATTTTGCTTTTCTTCTCCCTGCCCTGCTGATCATTTTTAGTCATGGCATCCTTGATGCGATTAAACTGCACTTTAAAAAAGAAGCAACAGAAAGATTATGGTTTGCTGCTGATCAGTTGCTCCACCTCTTCCTTATTTGTATCATTTGGTACTTTGTGGAAAAACCTGCGCTCACATTTTCGCTTAATCAGGTTAACCTCTTATACCTTACGGCTCTTGTGTTTATCACTACGCCAACTTCCATCATCATTAAAACACTTATTTCGCAGTGGAATCCCATTACAGATAAACCACGCAGTGCTTCCTTACAACACGCTGGTAAATACATTGGTATTTTGGAAAGGCTAATGGTGTTCACCTTTACGGTAACCAATCACTGGGAGGCTATAGGCTTTTTAATTGCTGCTAAATCTGTTTTTCGTTTTGGTGATTTAAAAGAATCACGCGACTTGAAACTAACGGAGTATGTACTGATTGGCACCTTACTGAGCTTTGGTTTGGCTATGGGTGCCGGCTTGGTTGTTAGTATGCTGGACTGATTTACTCACAGTACTAAAACACCTTTGTATACAACTCGGGTACTTTTGTTTCTTTTACGGCCTCCTGTTCTAATATCTCAAACACATTCTTTTTGATAGTCAGGGCGATATCACCAGTAGGCAGATCGTTGCAATCAAGGCCGAAGGGTTCTTCTATTTCTTCTGCCATCAGCTCCAAACCGAGCATGGCGAAGAAGATGAACATGGTTAGCGGAATGGCGTAAAAACCAAAATCGTTGTACAAGCCAAAGGGCAAGATCAAACCATAAAGTGAAACGAATATTTTGATGTATACTGAGTAGCTGAAAGGAATAGGTGTTTTCTTAATACGTTCGCAGGCCCCCATTACATCCAACAAAGAAAAGTAATGTTGCTTCACATTTATTAAGTCTGCATCCGTTAAGGCACCTGCACGATAGATGGTATGTATTTTACCGTAGATCAAGTTTGCCAGGTGACTGGGTTTGTGTTGCTTAAGATTTAACTCGCTTAGCTCAGTGGCATCGAGGTGAATCAATTCTTCCATTTTAACCCCTTTGCGTAAGTGCTCTTTTAAGGCGATGCAGAAATTGGAAATACTCTTGGCAAAATAAAAACGACTTTCTTTGTCATTAGCGGGCAAGCTGGCTTGTAGTAAGGTGGCGAGCGTGCGCGTATTGTTGACTAGGCTTCCCCATTGCTTGCGTCCCTCCCACCAGCGGTCGTAAGCTGTGTTGGTACGAAACACCAGTAAAATACTTAATACAATACCGAGTAAAGAGAAGATACTGGAATTCAGTCTTGGTTCGATTTGTAAAAAATACATGCTAAAGCATATGGCGCTGGCTATTAAACCAATCAGGACTACACCTTTTAGTATTTTTTGCATGGTCCAGCTTTTAGCAAGGTTGCCAATGTCTCTAAACCAGTTGTTATTGGGTTCGTATAGGATCATAATCAGTTTTTAACAGCTAATGTTCACTTCTTTTATCGAATTTTGAATTTCAAATTTCAAATTTGAAATTCAAAATTCAATATCCAACAATTTGTTCATGTACGTAACACCATGCCCAGCGTTCGCCCGGCTCAGCAGAAATAGCTACAGCATGTTGCTCTTCTTTGGCATGTTTTGAGGCATGTTTATTCGGAGAAGAATCACAACACAAGGTAATACCACAAGTCTGGCAGGTGCGCAGGTGCACCCATTGATCGCCCGTTTTAATGCAGGCTTCGCAGACATACTCCTTAGGGAATTTGTTGATCTTTAATGTGCTCAGGTGTTCGCAACGTTCTCCTTTCATGCTATATAATTTCAAATTCCAAATTCAAAATTTCAAATTTCAAATTTTGAATTTGAAATTAATACTAATTCTCCGCTAAATATTCATGCACAAACTTAATGGCCATAGCTCCTTCGCCTACAGCCGAGGCCACACGGTTCATGGCACCCGCACGCACATCACCGGCAGCAAATATCCCCGGACTACAGGTCTCCAGCAAATAGGGCTCCCGTGGTAGCTTCCACGTTTTTTTAAAGTTATCATACTTCAATAAATCACGACCCGTTTCGATGTAGCCCTTATCGTCTTTAATGATGTCGAGCTTTAACCAATCGGTAACCGGTTTGGCTCCAATAAAAATAAATAAGGCAGCTGCCTTTTCTTGTCTGCGAACCTTGGTGACAATATTTTCAAGACAAATTTCTTCGAGCTTCTCATTACCATACACCTGCCCTACTATGGTTTCTCCTAGTATTTCGATGTTAGGTGTATTGTTAATCTGGTCAATCAGGTATTGCGACATGGTTGACGACAAATCTTTTTTGCGAATAACCATGTATACGTTTTTAGCAAAGTTTGATAAGTACATGGCCGATTGTCCGGCAGAATTACCTCCCCCAACTATATAAACATCACGATCTCGACAAGCGTGTGCTTCCGTAGTCGAGGCACCATAATAAATACCTGCCCCTGTGAATTTTTCAATATCGGGTGCATCCAAAGAACGATAATCTACACCGGTAGTAATGATGACACTTCGTGTATTGATCACACTGCCATCGCGCAGCGTAATTATTTTATAAGTATCCTTCAAGGCAATATCCACAACTTCCTGCGGAGATAATAACTCCACACCAAAGCGCGTAGCCTGAGAGATAGCCCTGCGCGATAACTCCGCACCGCTTAAACCATTGGGAAAGCCCAGGTAATTTTCAATGCGTGAACTTGTACCGGCTTGTCCACCAGGTGCACGCTTCTCTATCATGGCAGTATTTAGTCCTTCTGAACCACCGTATACAGCTGCTGCTAAGCCTGCAGGCCCCGCACCAATAATGGTTACGTCATACAAAGTTTTTGATGCCTTGGCACGCATACCAGTCTTTTCGCCAACAGCCGGTAAATCCGGATTCAGCAGGAAGGCGCCATCTTCAAAAAATACAGCAGGTAATGTTTTTACATCAATCTTGTTAAGCTCCACCAACTCCTGCCCTACTGGATTACTTTCAACATCAAGCCACTGGTAGGGAATTAAATTTCCCGACAAAAAATCTTTGATCTGATGCGAACGTGGTGACCATTGATAGCCTACAATGCGAATTCCTTGAAAAACCGGAACATGCTTACTCATCCACTCGTCCAATTGTTCATCCAAGGCCGGATATAATTTTTCTTCAGGTGGGTCCCAGGGTTTCATTAGATAATAATCCAACTGAACATCATTGATGGCACGGATGGCCGCATCAGTATCTGAGTAGGCTGTAAGCAAGACACGTCTTGCTTCTGGATATAATTCTTTAGCTTGTTGTAAAAAATCAACGCCTAACATTTCCGGCATGCGCTGATCGGATAAGAATAAGGCAACTACTTCATTTTTGTTTTTTAAATCTTTCAGCGTTTCTAATGCTTCATGGGCAGAAGTAGTGCTGAGAATGCGGTAATCCTTACCGTATTTATTACGCAAGTCACGGGCAACAGCGCGTAGTACTTGCTGATCATCATCTACGGCTATCAGTATAGCTTTGTTCATATTTATTTAATGGGGAAACAAATTTTAAATGCTGTTCTGCCGGGCTGCGAAGTCAATTCAATTTTACCATTGTGTTGATTAACAATTTGACGCACTACCTCCAAGCCCAGCCCAGTACCCTTGCCCATCGCTTTAGTCGTAAAGAAAGGATCAAATATTTTGTCCTGTATCTCTTTGGGGATACCTGCTCCACTGTCGATGATGTAAACATTGATAAAATCTCTGTCAAGCTGGGTTTTAATCTCAAGCAATTTTTCTGGAGAATTTTCCATCGCATCAATGGCATTATCGATCAGGTTGGTCCACACCTGATTCATTTCACTGACAAAGATGGAGGCCTTGGGTAAATCCTGTTGAAAGTTCTCTACAAGCTTAATGTTATTTTTTTTCAGCTTGTGGTTGAGCATGGTCAGTGTATTGCGTATACCAGGATGGATGTCGGTCATCTGCTTCTCTGTGGCCTGATCCATGTGTGTATATCCCTTGATAGAAGTTACTAAGGCATTAATGCGTTTGGAAGCTTCTTCAATATCAAAAACCAGTTTTTCAGTGGTGAGCACTTGATTAATCCAATTCATCACAGCAGGAACATCTTCCTGTCGTAACCAACTTTTTACTTCCTCCAGTGCCTCCGTTGTAATGGAGAATTCAGCAAAGGTCTCAACAATGTCATACGGATTATCAAGACCTGCTTTTTCCAGCCAGTCAGTAAGTTCGTCTTCAAGCGCTGTTTTCTGCATGAGTGAAAGTGCTGCTTCACCATAACGCCTGGCTTTTTCATAAACAAAGTCAGTTACCTTATCCACAATATCATCGCTGGCTTGTATACGGATGACACGTTTAAAATTCTCTGGTGTATGCGATAAATGTTTTTTAAGTTCCTGCGCACTGCGTACTACTGCAGCCGAAGGATTATTAAGTTCATGTGCCAGGCCCGCTGAAAGTTTACCCAAGGCCATCATCTTGTCATTCTGTTGTTGTTGTTTGGTAAAATCACGCACCCTGTCTGTCATGTTATGCACCAGCACTTCCGTTATCTCATGACACTGATTGATCAATGCAGGAAAATGGTCTTTGTGTAGAAAGAAAAGCATGAGCTCACCTTCCGCAAAGCCTTCAGCTACAGCTGCTTTCATGCGTGAATATGGGAGGCGACCAAGAATTTCCATAGGCTCATAGGTGCCCAGGTTTCTACGCCCATTGGGTTGATTAACAAAGAGAGTTACACCACCTGCCAAGACTATCTGAAAACCATCAATGGTATCACCACTACTGAAAACCTTATCTCCATCTTTATACTGGTTAATGGTACCATTCGCAGCCAGCCATTGAAGTTGTTGATCGGGAACGTTAACAAACTCCGGTACTTGCTTTAATAACTGAAAAACATCTTTTACCATGTATGGGGTTAATATTTAATAATATTAACAGATAAAGATTATCTGAGCAAAAAAGTTTCATCAATATGATTTCTCAAGACAAAGAAGATTCTGTTTACTGTTGGGTTAAACTATTTTGCCTTCTTCGGGGTTAAGTTTACATGAAAGCATTATGGAATGGCGAGGTCATAGCCGAAAGCAATGATACGCTTATCATTGAAGGAAACCATTACTTCCCGCTGGCAAGCGTCAAACAGGAATACCTGGCAAGTAGCCAGACACATACGCATTGTGCCTGGAAGGGAACAGCCTCTTATTACAATCTTGTAGTAAAAGGCCTGGAGAATAAGGATGCAGTCTGGTATTATGCAGAACCTTCTGAATTGGCAAAAGGTATTAAAGGACGTGTGGCATTTTGGAAAGGTGTGCAGGTTATTAAATGATTAAATTTTTAAACTGCCTATTATTCTGGCTAAGCTGCTTATCTTGTTTTAGTTTTTCATATTATGATTGCCCAATACCAGACCGTACGCAACTACTCTGTTGAGCTCTGCAAACCTTTGCAACGCGAGGATTATGTGGTGCAACCCAGTGCGGATGTAAGTCCACCGAAATGGCATTTAGCACACACCACATGGTTTTTAGAAGAAATGTTGCTGGTTAAATATCTGCCAGCATACAAACGCTTTCATCCTCGTTATGCATTTTTGTTTAACAGTTATTACAATACCTTAGGCGAAAGGGTGTTGAGACCGCAGCGTGGCAATATGTCGAGACCAACGGTTGATGAGATTTTGGCTTATCGTGCCTATGTGGATGAAGCCATGCTTAAACTTATTCCTCAAGCCACTGAAGAAGTATTGTCTTTAATAGAAACGGCTTTACACCACGAGCAACAGCATCAGGAACTTTTGTTGACTGATATTAAATTTATATTAGGACATAATCCCCTGTTTCCTGCTTACACAAATGATTTTAAGGAGACTAAAGGCCTTGAATTAACGCATGAATTTAAGGAGATCAAAGCAGGCATGTATACCATTGGCCATGCGGGCAAAGCCTTCGCCTTTGATAATGAAGGGCCCCAACATCAGGTTTACGTAGATGCTTTTGCCATCAGGCAATCTCTGGTGAGCAATCGAGAGTATCTCTCTTTTGTCGAATCCGGTGCTTATCATCATCCACAGTATTGGCACAGTGATGCCTGGTATTGGCTGCAGGAAACCAAAATCGATAGTCCATTGTATTGGCACAAGCTTGATGGAGCGTGGCAACGTTATTCACTAAGTGGTCTTCAATCATTGGCGCTGGATGAACCTGTTACACACATCAGCTTCTATGAGGCTGCGGCTTTTGCTGAGTGGAGTGGTATGCGCTTGCCTACAGCGTTTGAGTGGGAGGTTGCTGCTGAATTTTTCCAGTGGGGACAGCGTTGGGAGCATACTAACAGTGCATACCTACCCTACCCTGGTTATGTAAAACCACCGGGAGCCTTAGGAGAATACAATGGCAAATTCATGGTTAACCAAATGGTGCTACGGGGAGCGTCTATCGCTACGCCACCAGGTCATGCACGAAAAACATATCGCAATTTTTTTCATCCTTCCATGCAATGGCAGTTTACAGGAATACGCCTTTGCAAAATATAAGTATTCATGAAAACCAGTACAATAGTTTCACAACTTGTTCAGGCAGTAGAAGAAGGTTTGTTTAAAGAAAACAAATCACTTCCAAGTTGGCTTTTTTACGATGAAAACGGAGACCGTATTTTTCAGGAAATTATGCGCATGCCTGAATACTATTTGACGGGATGCGAGTACGAAATATTGCAAATGAATGCCGCAGCTATTTTGCAGCGCTTTCAGCAACAAGGTGCTTTTCAGTTGATTGAATTGGGGGCTGGTGATGGGCTAAAAACAGAATTACTGTTAAAGCACTTTACGCAGCAGCAAGCAGATTTTACTTACCACCCTATTGATATATCATCCACTGTGCTTGCGCAATTGCAAGACAGGTTAAGCAGATCATTGCCAAACCTGCCTTTCTTTCCCCAACAAGGTGAATACGAACCTGCACTGGAAAAATTGAATCTATCGTCTGATAAAAGAAAGGTAATTTTATTCCTGGGTGCCAACATTGGTAACTTTACCATGTCTGAGGCAGGTGCATTTCTCCAACGCATCCAAAAAGCGATGCATACGAATGACCTGCTGTTTTTGGGCATTGATCTGAAAAAGGATCCTCGCATGATTCAACGTGCCTATGACGATGCGCAGGGTATTACCAAAAGCTTTAATCTCAATTTACTGGTAAGACTTAACAGAGAGCTGGGGGCCAACTTCATGCTGGATCAGTTTAGTCATTATCCAACCTATAATCCTGAAACAGGTGAAGCAAGAAGTTATTTAATCAGTCTGCGGCAGCAGGATGTTTATTTCGAAGCCCTGCAAAAAAACGTTCATTTTAAGCGTTGGGAGCATATACACACGGAAGTATCCATCAAATACGATCAGCAAATGATTGAACAATTAGCAAAGGCAAGTACTTTGACCATTGAGCATCAATACTACGACTGTAAGCATTATTTTAGTGATGTCGTGTTTACGAAAACTACTAATCCGCTTGGATACCTCTGATTTCATTAAGAGTAGGATTTTATAAACGAATCATCCGTCAGACCGCTGAAGCCGGATGCGAACAGCGGTCAGACGGATTTTAGGTAAAGAAGCGGATTAGCAGTTTACAAAATCAGTGCATTATTAATACGTTCAATATTAATTAACCTTAAGTATCTTGCTTTCTTCCCTTCCGAAATGTGTGGGAAAATACATCCACTCAACTTTCGCTGGATTTAAATGATACTTACCCTTAAATCTTGGCTCCAGATTAATTTGATATTGGTATTTCCCTATTTTTAAATTCTCGCAATAAATTCTGGTTTCGTTTATATCATATTCCCTATACACCTCTCCTTCCAATCTTGGTTGTAGCTTATTACCATAAGAGCATCCAGCAGGTATAGGCACACTAATCATAATGTAAGAGGCATCTTTTTTTACCTCAAGATCAATTATCATTTTAACGGGCCTCCCTCTCTTTAATTCCATATTCGGTTCAGGCCAGCTGGTACGAATCATAAAATCACCATCTACTCTTTCCGGATTAGAATTCCACATTTGCTGATAAGCTGTAAAGTAAATTGGATTAGTGCCTGTTTTTGTAATCTGAAGGTTTTTAATATTAGTTAAATAAGCCTCAAACGGAAATTCTTTTATAGTAAATGTTGTATCACCCTCAATGTTTAGAATCGCTGGGGATACTCTGTTGTTTAGTTTTAGCAAAGCTGGTAATAGGGTTCTGATAATTCTTGCCGATTCATAGGTATTGCGCCAGCCGTTAATTTTTCTCACTTCAGCAAAGTAATTTCTAATTCGTTGTAAATCTCCATTATCTGATTTTTTGCTTTCATAGAGTTTGTAAGCCAATAATGTACTCTCAATATCACTGTCGAACAAACGTTCTTCGGTATCTCCCCAATACCAATTTCCTTTCATTGTCTCCTTTCTTTGTGATTGTATCCACTGCCAGTCAGGGTTTATGCCATTTAGTTGCTTAATCCTTTCTTTCATTAAGCCCATGTGAAAAGGACTTACTGCACGGCTATCCTTAATAGAGTCAAGTAAAGATTTGATATTAACCTTCTCCCCTTGTTCACCATAATAAACAAGTATTTGCAATTTATCTTCTTGTGAAGCATAGTCATACTTATTCATTAAAAAGCTTTTTGCACCTTCTTTATCATAGCTAAACTTATAATTAAGTTCTTCAGCCCATTCGAATGCGTTAAGAACATGTAAGCTTATCCATACCTGTGATTTCCCATTTTCCCACCAACTCCAACCGCCATCCTTTTGTTGTTGTTTAGTAAGCCGTTTTATAGCCTTTTCTATTTGCTTATCATCATTGAAATTTTTTCCTTTATAAGCGCACCAGGTTTTTTCTGCAAGTAGAGCCGTTAGTTTTGAAGCAAGCTGTTCATGACAATCGTAAGGGTATAATTTTAACCTTTTACTCTCATTATGCAGTAAGTCTAACAGGTCGGCCTCTGCATAAATCTTCAATGTTTTTGTATAATCAAATTGGGGTAAGTTTAAGCTTGTATCATTTGGTAGCACTAAGAAAAGACCTTTATTTTCCACTGCTCCTTTAGGTAAAACAGGTATAGATCTTTGTTCGCCATCCTCATAATTTTTATGTTTTATTTTGTAAGTAATTTTCATCGAATCAGATGCTGCGCTATTCAGGGGTATTGAATCACTAAGGAAACTTGTTAATTGTAGCGTTTCTTGTTTTGCTATTTTATTATTAACCAAAATAGCTCTTTGGATATTTAAGGTATCTGCACTATAGTTATTAATCTTGCCCACAACCCAGGAGCTATCACCCTCAATAAGAAAACGAGGCAAGGCTAATTGTGCCAGCAGTGGTTTAAATGATTTAAGTTTGCTCGTTATCTGAGCGGAACGTTTACGTGATGCCAGCGCAATTACGTGCACATCCCAGGTTGTAATGTCATCGGGGAAGGTTGTATTAAAACTTGCTTTACCTCTTTTATCTGTAGTTAAGCGACTTTGCCAAAAAGCATCATCACGGAAATTTTTTCGTAGAGATGAGCCGGAAATGTTATCATCAAGCGATGCAAATTGTGGAACATCCGGAAGTTTAGTTTCCAGTAGTTTAGCCCTGTTCATACCGGATTTTGTAGAAATGAGTATGACACCGTTTGCTGCACGCGAGCCATATAAGGCTATTGCTTCATCACCTTTAAGTATTTCAATTGCTGTAATGTCGCTTTGCTTTACTAAGTCCCATTCAACAAGTACACCATTAAGAACTACCAAAGGCTTTGATTCACTTACAATACTGGAGACACCCCTGATCTTTATATCTAAATCCCGCTCAACGCCTCCCTGACGAACATTTACACCTGCAGTTCTACCCTGTAGGGTTGCCACGGAAGAAGTTAGAAAAGAACGTTTCGCAGTTACTCCATAGCCCACTACTACAACCTCACTTAGCTGGGTAACATCTGGCGCCATATTTACATTTACCATGCTTCTTGACCCTACCTGCGATTCATGTGAAACGAGGCCGATAAAAGAAAAAACGAGCACACCATTTTCTGGCACACTTATTCCATATTCACCATTTATATCAGTTACCGTACCTGAAGTCGTACCTTTCACAATAACGTTAACTCCAGGTAAAGGACTGTCATCTTCTGCTGAGGTTATACGCCCCGTTACCCAGCGTCCTCCATCAAAGATTTGCATCGGGTTTTGCTGGTAGTAAAGTTCACGCAAATCCTGCATTTCTTTTTGCCTAACCTGATCTACATAGGTATTCTTAGATGCCCAGTCTTTAATCCTTTTAATGATTGCCCGACTAAAGTCATCTGCGGGTAAAAATGTTTGTTGGCGCAAATCATAGTAAGTTCTACCATTGGATTTAATTAATATTGGTTCTGATTTAATATAATAATCATCATTATACACCATTACTAACTGATAGTTACCTTCCGAAAGTTGCGTAAACTGTTGATAGTATCCAGGATAGATGTAGTATTCATCTGGTCTGTCCAAATTAATCAAAAAAGACGCTAATCGTTGCTTGTTTTCGGAGCCCTTATTTTCAAAAATATTGAGGCTTGCTTTCTGAATTAGATTAATGTTTTCTTTTTGATCTGGATATTTCCTGAAGTTGAATTGTTCACTTTTTTCCTGACTTAGCCAATAGTTCTCTATAGTTTCTTTTGTCTGAACAAAGTCATTAAATGAAATTCTGGGTTTCATGTTAACCAGTAAATTACTGAATTTGTCAACACTATTAGTCCTGTCAACAAGCATTGGTTCAAAAGTGTAAGTCATCGCTGACTTAAATAAAAAAGTTAATTCAAAATTGCTTTTATAGGTTAACAAACCTGGAAAAAACGGCCCAACAAGTTCTGTACTTTGCTGATTATAATCATTAAGTGTGGTTAAGCGGTGAAAACGATTATCCTGTTGTAGATAAGCATTATGTTGTCCACCGCTCCTATTGACCCAAATGTAATGCCGCCTGATAGCAGCTAGCTCTTGCTTATCAAGTACCAGACCAGTAGGTAATACTTCTACTGAAGAAGGTAAATGATCCAGATCAAGGCTGACAATTAGCTTTGTCCCATGTATTATTTTTGGTGCTGGAAATTTCAGAATTTTATCCTGTAGCCGTAGGGTAATCATGACTTTACCAGTGTCAATAGCAAAAGCGAATGGTTCAGGGTTAGTGGCTGCGTTATAATACATTAATTCTTTATCGAAGAAGATGTAGTAGATTGTTTGTAAAGCTCCATCTTTTACAACATAAGGCGATAGCTGAGTAATTGCTTCTACAGCTTTTGTTGTATACTGATAGAAATTAGAGTCAGGATACAGAAAATGATAATAACTGATACTATCAAGATGCAGTATTTTTTTCCAGCGATCAAAATTTAATCGTGTATTCAATTTCTCAACATTTAACTTTTCATTAGTAAATTCATTAAATGCTTTTCGCTCCTTATACTTGGTGAAGTCAGTAAGCGGTACTTCTAAATTCTCTCTGAACTTATTGGTAATACTGTAAGCGGTAACATCTGCATTCGAAATCGCTTGGCCTTTTGCATCCTTCACACTTAGCTGCATAGCTACTGTTTGGCCGGGAAAAACATTGCTTGGGTGATCTATATCGATTGTAATCGCATTTTTAGCATAAGGCATTTCGTGATTTTGTACCCTTGCTTCACCAGCCCAGAGATATTGAAGAGACAAGTAATATCGATCATTGGGATTGGCAGCCTTCTTATAAGTAAAGCTTGTAGCAGTTCCGTGTTCAAAAAGCCTGTTATTTTTAAACAGTTGATATCTAATCAATAATTGAGCTGGATTCTGGATACTGATAAATAAACTGTCCTCAGAACGAATTGGCAAAACATCAACACCATCCTGTTCGTCCCTCATCGTAATTATTTTGATCAATCTTTGTTCCCTCCATATTTCATAACGCTGAACGTGTTGTTCAATTTTTTCCTGATAAGGCATGCTAATCTCCTTACTTGCCAATTCATTGCTAACAGATGAAAATGATTTTAACATAAAAGAATCATTTCCAGCGCCAACAGTCAGGTGAATGGAATCCCGGATAATTTTACTTTTAATACTAATTGCCATAGGGTCAAATGAAAGCTGCAGCGATTTTTCCTGTCTTTCATTTTCTGTATTTGTAAATACCGCCTTTATTTCATAATCAAATGCTGCTTCCTGAAATATTGAATCAGGAAGTGTTACGTTTGTTTGCCCAATGGAAGCCAGTGGCAGTTTATGCTTCCAAAGTGTATCTGGAATAAATAGTAGCTCTTTGTAAATATTCCTAATCGTCCTTGAAAGCACGGTGATTTCTACATGAATATCGTATAATGGTAAGTCATTAGCATCAACACCATTTATAAGAAAGGTTGGGGCCTTAACTATTGTATTGAGTGGTGAAGGTTGAACAGTAAAAAAGTTTTGTTTCAGTTCGTATTGTTCGTACCTAAATTTCTCTGAAGGATAATTGTTATTTCCATTATCAAACAAATTCAAATGATAATCCTGATCCAGTAGTAAGCCAAGACTATCAGTAAGCACAAACTCTGTTGCATATACGCCCTTTCTGTATGATTCAAGAACTTTAATTTTCTTTCTGATATATTTGGGATAACCACTCGATAGGGAAAGTTCTAGCTTTTTACTAATGAGTCTACCCTGTTTTGTATGTACAAAGGCTTTTAACTTAACGGTATCTCCTGGTTTGTATTTAGGTTTATTAAGTACCACGAACCCATCATAGTCTTTGTCTTGAAACAAATTGTGTATTCGATAGTAAATCCCTGGTGGATTGACATGTCTGTATAAAATGAGACTTTTAATATTTCGTGGAATATAACGGATGCTGCCTACAATATGGTTAATAGGGAAAGTAGTAAGCACTCTTCTTTTGGTTCTGGCTAAAACTGTATTGTTATAGCGCCTTTCTAAATCAAAAAAATGATCATGCCCTAGATAAGAAACAACCAACGTACCTTGTTTATTGGTTTTGGGAAGTCTGTAGGCCTGGTAGTCTTCATCATATTTGATCTTATTACCTTTTAGTATTGGAAGAAGGTTTTTAATCTCCAGACCTTCTCCATTTTGTAATAGAAAAATCAGGTCCCTGCTATTATTGAGAATAGTAAGTTGCAAAGGATCTACTGAATGTAAATCTGCCTGTAATAAATTGCCTTCAGTTTTGGCATGCAAGTAATGTCCGGGAGCTAATAATTTCTTATACAGACTATCAGCAGGATAAAAGTCTATTAAAGTATGGAGGTAATTTTCTTTAATTTCTGCCTTCTTATCAAGATATAAGGTTCTGGCTTCATCGTTAGTTATTTGATAGATAAAGATGTAGTGGCTGCCGCTTCGGCTTTTGAGTAAATTCTGACTATAAAGGTTAGAACCACTGATGCTTAGAACCAAAAGAAAACATAACGGGTAAAATCTTTTCATAACCAATAGGTAAAGGGTTGTACAACTGAGATGCACAATTAAGGCGCATTCCATACAACTCTTAATAGATTTTATAAAAATATCCCTTCTAGGTTATAATAAAAAGTGAAGCTAAAAAACCCTTACAACTAACAATTAATCAGCTAGTTATGCTTCTTTTATTCAAAGAAAGATATAAGCTTAATTTATCTAGGGCAAATTGACTTTACGATAGTCTACTGAATAATCTCTATCTCCGTTCTCCTGTTAATTTCTCTGCCGCTTTCTTCATCGTCATTAGAAACAATAGGACGCTCTAAACCAAAACCTTTGGCACTCAATCTTGAACTGGCAATCCCCTGACTTGTCAGATAGGTGATAACCGCGCTGGCACGCTTTAAGGATAGTTCTTTATAGCTGGCTGCATTACCACTACCACTGAGCTCTGTATTGTCGGTGTGACCGTTAATCTGTACACGCAAGGCAGGATTGCCCAACAGCAATTCTTTTATCTTCTCAACTTCAGCAACAGATTCTGCTTTGAGTTCTGTCTTGCGTGGATCGAAAAAGATATTTTTCAGTACCACCTTTGAACCAATCTCAGCTTTTACCATGATGATGTGTGTATCTATTTCCTGATATTCTGCAAAAGCGGGCAGGCTAAAGTTAATAGAGTTAAATAAGTAGCCAGACTTTTCAGTAGTTACACCATAGTTTCCACCGTGAGGAATTATCAATTCAAAATCACCATTGACTTCATCAGTACTGATTTTAGATACAACCGTATTCGTTTGGTTGTCTACCAGACTAATGGTGGCAGCCAGCGGCTCAGCCGTTAATTCATCAATCACTTTTCCTTTTAGAATAGTTACTACCTTCTTATTCTTTTGCTCCTGAATAAAAGCTGCTACGAAATCGTCATTCTTTTTAACAGGTGGTGCACTAACCGCTACCACAGGCTTGGGTTTAGGTTTGTATTTGGGCTCCAAAAAAGTAATGGAGTAGATATCTGTTCCTCCTTTACCTCCCTCTTTAACTGTCGAATAATAAGCCTTCTTTTTATCACTAGAAATGGAGAAAAATCCGTCATACTCCCATGAATTAATAGGATAACCAATGTTCTCAGGTTTTGTCCATTTGTTTCCACGTAGTTCACTGAAAAATATATCACTGTTGCCTAATCTTCTGTGTCCGTTAGAAGAGAAATAAAGCGTGACACCATCAGCATGGATAAAAGGTGAATCTTCATCTTCGCTTGTATTGATGGTTGGTCCTAGATTTACCGCCTTCCCCCAATCACCTTTTGCATCAAGCTCACTCACGTAAATGTCTAACTCACCATAACCACCATCTCTGTTACTGGTAAAATAAAGCTTCTTACCGTCTGGTGATAAAGTAGCGCTGGTTTCCCAAAACATACCGGTGTTGATGTTCCGGTTGAGTGGTACAGGTTTGGACCATACATTTCCTTCTAATTTCGATATATGAATATCACCTGCGCCTTCTTCACTGTACAAAAAGAGTGTTTTCCCATCAGGTGAAAGTGAGGCTGCCGCTTCATTGTATTTGTCTGTATTAATGTTTTCACTGATCTTCTTGGGTGGAGACCACGCATTACCAGTTTTAGTACTGATATAGATATCTTCGAAATTCATGCCTGCCTTTACTCTGGCTTCATTGTCTGAGCGGTTTGAGGTAAATATCATGGTGTTTCCATCAGCAGATATAATGGGTGAATATTCGCTGAATTTTGTATTGATTATCTCCCCCAGATTTTCAATGATTACATTCAATTCATTCTGAGCCAGCGAGTCTGCCATCATACACTCAGCAATTTTTTCATCAGCAATAGAAGCAAGCTTTTTGTTCTTTCGTTTGAAGTCATCAAAGTGACGAATAGCCTTTTTGAATTCGTTTGTATTTTGAAAGGCTACTCCTAAGTGGTAATCGATATCCTGATGCACACCTGGATTCAGTCTGTAGGCCTTATCAATGTAAAGTGCGGCCTTAGACTTTGTATCGGAATATAAATAAGTTAAGCCAATTTTAAAATTCAGCGAAGCGTCATCAGGGTTAGCTTCATACGCTTTAAGGTAAGCACTAAGTGCTCCACTGTAATTCTTTTTGCCATATAGCTGGTCCGCATTACTTATCAATTCTTTAACAGACTGCGCATCAAGTTGATGCGTAAGCTGTATTAGAATCAAGAAGAAAAAAGTAAAAAGTCTCATAGGGCAATAAAAGTATACATTTGCAAATGTAAGACCATAAAATTTGGATGTGTCTAATTTACACTCACTTACCCCTTATTATTGGACTCATGTAATAAATTTTACATTCTTGCACATTAATTGTAGCTTTCTTCCAACAACTAGCAGAGACGATTTTACTATAAATATTAATTATCATGAAAATAACTTCTTATATACTTCTCAGCCTGCTAATTTCTTCACAGATGGCTGTTTCTCAGCATGTTCACGAAGCAGGTGCAGAATCAAAAATGCCAGCGGACACAATCAAAAAAAGTATACCAAAAGAGGTACATGCGCAATTAGGCGATACACATCATATGATTTATTACTATGCGCCTGCGGTGCGTGGACGTGCTATATGGGGTGGCTTAGTACCTTTTGGTGAAGTTTGGGTAACAGGTGCACATCGTGCCACACACTGGCAATTTGATAAGGACATCATGATAGGCAAACAACGTATACCTGCTGGTAAATACGGAGTGTTTACCATTCCTGGTAAAAAAGAATGGGTGTTTATTTTGAATAAGAACTGGGATCAGCACCTGGCAGACGATTATAAGGCCAGTGAGGACCTCATCAGGATAAATGTTAAACCAGGTAAAAGTAGTAAGATGCAGGAACGACTGGCCTATTACTTAAATGAAAACAAAAAGAAGCAAAATGAGCTTATTATATCATGGGAAAAACTAAGGATAAAGTTACCCTTTACCAACTTGTGATAATAGTGGCTATAGCTAATCAGTGTATTTCAAGAATCTTATCAAAAAAAAGAGGTCTCAATTCTTAAGAATTAAGACCTCTTTATATGAAATCAAACTAACTACTTCTGAACACCTGGCAGGCCTTCTGGCTTAGCTTGCTCATTGGCAAATGAAGGTGCCTTGCGTTGTGTTGGATATACTTCATCTAAGGTATTTCCTTCATACAAACGGCCGTTCTTCATTACTTTGTTAATCGTATTTGTATTGCGGATGTTTTCCAATGGGTTGCTATCCAGGATTATTAAGTCAGCTAGTTTACCGGGTTCAATACTGCCCAGATCGTTAGCTAGTCCCAATGCCTTTGCACCGTGTATGGTGGCTACTTTCAGGGCATTCAAATTACTTAAGCCGCCAGATGCAACGCTCCACAATTCCCAATGATAACCCAATCCCTGCAACTGACCGTGCGAGCCCACGCCTGCATTACCACCTGCCTTTACCAGGTCATTTACAAAACGTGCGTGGTCATCAAACACGTGTTCTTCTTGCATAAACCATCCTGGCCTTCTTCTTGACTTTTGGTCTAACTCTGACTTAGCCGTAAAGTAATTCAACTTCGGATCTCCATTTACATTTTCTGTAGCGTAGTAAAAATTCTCCGCCCATGGACCACCGTAGGCTACCAACAAGGTAGGTGTATAGGTCATCTTCGACTCAGCAACTGCCTTTGTAAAATCATTGTACAAAGGATAAATCGGGAAGGCATGTTCATGACCAGAATAACCATCGATCAAGTTAGTTACATTGAGTTTAAAATCTAAACCACCTTCTGTAGTAGGCATCAGCCCTTGTTCTTTACAAGCCTGAATAACCCATTGTCTGTGCTGACGATTGCCTGTCAGATACATTTTGATAGTCTTGGTGTTGTAGTATTCTGAGTACTGCTTCAAAATATCTTTAGTTTGTTCATAGTCTTTCAGGTTGTAAGACCAGAAGCCAACACCGGGACCGGTACTATACACACGTGGACCAATGATATCGCCTGTTTCCACCATATCGCTGTACGTTAACACATCAGTTGTAGCCGTTTGCGGGTCACGCGTTGTGGTAACACCATAAGCTAAATTGGCAGCGTACATCCACACCTGATTTTTATGAATGCCCCAGGCCGGCCACATATGGGCATGTGTATCTACAAAACCAGGTACTATGGTTTTACCTTTCAAATCCATCTTTTGTACATTGTTGCCAACGCTAATTGAGCCAGAAGGGCCAACTTGTTTTATACGGGCATTCTCAATCAACACATCACCGCTTTCAATTACTTCATCGCCTTTCATGGTGATAATTCTGGCATTTTGTAAGAGAATGCTGCCGGCAGGAATATCTTTCTGTACGATTACCTTAATTCTTATTTCAGCAGGTTTATAAGCCTCATCTTTTTTATCAGCTTTATCTGCTTCTTTCTTCTCTCCTTCTGTTTTCGTGTCTTTGCCAGCTTCTTTTGCTTTCTCTTCTTCAGCTTTCTTCAGCTTCAATTCGAGTTCTTTAGCTTTTGCTTCTTCTAAATTATACGTGAAGAAGGCATTGCCCAATGCAAAATACACGAGCTTACCATTAGTGCTCCAGCTAGGAAACTCTCCTCCTATTTTGGTTAGTTTAGTTGCCGGGAAAGCCGCACTGCTTGCATCAGCCACTGAAATTTTAGGTACATCACCTCCGGTTTTCGGGATAGTCACCACATAGATATCATTGTTGATGTGCGCAATAGCTTTGTCACCTTCAGGCGCCATTAAAATAACGTTGGCATTTGAAGGCTCGCGCTGCGGTTCAGTCGCTGACTCGTGTAACATACAGTGTTGCTCGCCAAGTACTGAACCATAAGTCATGATGCCCGTAATTTTTGCATGTGCTTTTTCATCGCTACCATCCCAACGAATGGACACTAAACCTTTCTGACCACTGTATAAATAAATACGATCTTCACCTTTTACAAAATGAGGGTTGCTTCTGCCTTTTGCCTTACCAATAATATTGACGTTGCCACCATCGCCACTGATCCAGGCAATAGCATGTTGGTTAGCAAAAGTTACCGGATCTGGATCTTCTTTAAAGTTATAAGAGCTTCCTTGCAGGAAAACAATTTTATTACCTTGAAATGTCCAGGCGGGTTCTGAATAAAGTGCAGGTACTGAAGTTAAGCGTTGTGGCTTTGCTCCTTTTGCTTTGAAGTTGATTTTGTAGAGATGTCCTCCATTACCCTCCCAGGTTGTCCATACCAGCTGAGCACCATCGGCACTCCAGGCTGGTTGTGCTTCTGTATAATTGGCCGTGCTCACGCGCTTAGGTGTACCGTTAGGCAAGTCCATTACGTATAGGCGATTCAGTGCGGTAAAGGCTACTTGCTTACCATCAGGCGATACAACAGGGGTGCGTATTTGTGTAACCACCATATCCTTATCGTCCTTAATCGGGTAATTGAAGTCAACCAATGGTCCCATCAGGAAATCAGTTTCCATTTGGAATGGAATGTTAATCGCTGCACCACCGGCAACAGGTATACGGTAAAATTTACCACCATAAGAGGCCACCACTTCTTTACTGTCAGGGGTGAATGACATAGCCGGTAAAACACCCAACGGAGCAATAGACTCCTGCTCATCACGTTGCACTGGATAGGCAAGCCACTTTTCATCACCGGTTTTAAGGTCGTGAAGAATTAAACCTGTTTGATCATTATAACGTGAGCCATACACTAACCACTTGCCATCCGGAGACAGTGTTGGCGTAAAGGCTGAACCATAGCGCGAAGTTCTTACTTCTGTTTCGCCATTGTCTCTATCGTAAACTGCCAGTTGGTATTGTGGTAGCTGGGCATTATAGTTCCAGGCGGCATTGCGTTGTGCGTACCAGATGTAGCGGCCATCCGGGCCAAAGGCAGGCTCAACTACTTTGAGGTTATCTGGCTTGCTAATAATTTGAGCTCCTGAACCACCATCTTTATGGAACATCCATAATTTCAAATTCCTTGTTCCTCTTGAACCAATAATATACGTGCCATCAGGCGTCCACTCTGCCGATTGGTAATGATCGGTGTTACCTTTCGTTACCTGCAGCGAATCCTTTCCGTCTAAAGAAAACCACCAGATATTCTCTCCACCACTACGGTCTGAAATAAAAAGTAACTTAGAACCATCCGGACTGAATTTCGGATGGGAATCGAAGGCCATTCCCTTCGTAAACTGTGTTGGCTTACCTCCGGTAATAGGCATCGTAAAAATGTCGCCAAGAAAATCGAAGGCTATGGTTTTTCCATCGGGACTAACATCAAGCGACATCCAGGTACCTTCGTTTGTTTTTATTGATACCGTTCTGCCCACTTCTAAAGGAAGATCCTTTTTCTTTTTGGGCTTTTCTTTTTTAGTCGAATCCGACTTTTCTTTCTTATCATCTTGTGCCAGACTTACTGAGGCAATAAAGAGGGCGATAAGGATCAGGAGGTATTGTTTCTTCATAAGCAATTTAAATGTTAAGTAAGAAAGCTATTTGTTAACAAATAATCAATTGAATTACACCAAAGGCCTATTTCAACCTTTAATGCCCATAAAGCATGAAAGTCTAATAAGTATCTACCTAACAATGGGTTACTGGATTCTTTGTTTGTCTCTAAAACCCAAGTATATACTCCTGAAGATTAATACTGCGATCTAACTGAAGTTTTTTACGAAGTCTATAACGACTGATTTCCACACCCCGCACTGAAATATGGAGTAATTGCGCAATTTCCTTTGTAGACAGATTCATGCGTAAGTAGGCACTTAACTTTATTTCCTGCGGGCTCAGGTTCGTATGTGTTGCCTTAAATCGTTTTGAAAAATCACCATGTACTCTATCAAAATGAATTTGAAAATGTTCCCAATCGCTATCAGTGGAAATATTCTCTTCAATCTCTTTTACAATTTTAGTAAGTTCCTTTTGCACTTCAGCATTTTTTTCACGCTTAATGATGGCACTTAGGTTGGTTTTAATTCCGGAGATAAATTCATTTTTATTCAGCAAGTGAAAAGTAGATGTGCCCAATTCCTTATTGATATGCATCAATTCGGATTCAAGTTTTTCGTTTTGCAAACGGTTAATTTCTTCTAATGATTGTTGTGATATTTTTTCAATTTCATTTTCCTTCCTGATCAATTCTTTCTTTTGTTTTAAGCGCATCATTTGTTGCGCCCGTTTATATTTTCTGTCGATGGTCAAAAAACCCACCAGCAAGAGCGCTACTGTGGCGGTGATGTAAGCAGCGATTGCCAATAATGACCTGTACCAGGGTGGTTGTATGTAAAAAATATAGGATGATTCACTACTGATTTGTCCGTTTACATTTCGTGCCCTTACATGAAATACATAGCGTCCTTCTCTCAGGTTAGTGTATTCTTTTTGAGAGGTGCCTGTCCAATCGGACCAGTCTTTTTCATAATTCTCCAGGTAGTATTGATACTGAATTTCATTGCCTTCGTAAGTAGTTGCTGCATAGCGAAAGTGTATGGAGTTTTGTGCAAAAGATAATTCAATCATTGCTTGCTTCTCAACATCCTCCTGCTGTATTCCATTGCCATAATAAAGCACAGAATCTTGACCGCTATTAACTATAGTTACCCTGCGAATTAAGGTTTGAAAGCGGGAATCTTTCGTAGGTTCTTTTTTAGGATCATAGTGAATAAATCCTTCTTTTGAACCAAAGAGTACTTCGTTGTTGCTGAGTACATGTAAATTCTCGAGATCATCATTCAGGAAACTTCTTATCCTGTTAAAGTAATTACTCTCTACAGTATACTCACCTACAGCATTTCGTTTTAAAACGCCTGCTTTATCGCTACCAATGAAATAGATGTTTCCGTAAGAATCTTCTCGCATCATCCAAATTTGTGAGCTAGCACCTAGTAATTTGGCATAAAATTCATCTCCTGTAAACGCATCAGCTGCTTGATCATATTTGTATAAACCATATTCGCTGGTAAAGGTCAATTCGTTCCTGATAGAAAACACGTTGATTAAATTATTAGAAGGAAAGCCTTTGTTACTGGCATAATACTTAACACTCAGCAGACTATCGTTATCCATGCGAGCTTTAAATGCCCCCTTGTAACCATGAGTAATCCATAGATCACCAGACCTGTCGAATTCCATCACCCGTGATGATTCAGAAAATCCCTGAAGCTTTTTTGCGTACCGCCAATGCCCTCCTTCTTTTTTAAATAACTGAAGTCCATTGTATAGACCACCTACCAGCAGCTTTTGATCTGTTGGTAGTTTCGCAAATATCCATGCGCCAGGTTCATCAGATATTCTCTTGCTAAGCAAACCCTCAATGCGATAGGCGCCCGTATGGTGCCCTATCAGAAGATCATTGTCGTAATTGCCAATATGATAAACCTGGCCTCTTGTACCCTCTACCAAATCCGGTGCCTGAAGGGGCTTGCTCAAATCTTTGAGATATAAACCATTATTTGTACCCAGGTATAGCTTATTCCCGGTCAACAAAGCAGCATAGCCTGTGCCTGGCAAGCCGCTTTGCTCATTCACATGGCTGAAGGGAGAACCTAATTCTACATAAGAAATGCCGTTGTTCTGACCTATCCATAAATTGCCCAGGTCGTCTTCATACAAACTTAAAATAGTTCGGTTTTGTAAACCCTTTCCATTAGAAAGCTCCATCAGCAAGTCGCCATTGGCATTTACCAATAGCAATCCGTTGTTCTGTGTACCAATAGCCACGTTGCCATTGCGCAACAAAAGCATACAGTTAACAATAGATTCTTTGAATCGCTGCTGTAAAGCATTTGTCCAGGGTTTTATCTGATTATTTTCCCATTGAAAGATGCCGTCCTGAAATGTACTGATGAGTATTTTATCTTTAGACAGCGCCTGCATGGCTGAGATGCTCTTCCTGGCAAAAAAATCACCGTTTGGTATTAGCTGCAGGTTTTCCCCAACTAGTCGCGACAAGCCATTATTCTTTTCCAACACGTAGACCTGTCTGTTTACATAAAAAGACAACTCCAGCGGATAGGCAGATTCTACCAATAAAAAGCCCTGAGGGGTATAGACATAGATTCTACCAAAAGTGCAAAAGAAGATCTTGTCCTGGTCAATAAATACACTCCAGGCCTCATCGAAGTTACGCACTGTGCTGGGCAAGCTATCTGCCAGAGAGGTGTAGGCTAGCCTGCCCTGTCGGTCAGGAAAGAAAAAACCAAAATCACCCTGACAACCCACGTATATCCTGCCATCTTCAGCAAGGGCGACACTGCGCATTTTACCACCATTTCGGGTTCTGTAGGTCTCCCATTCATGGCCATCGAATTCCAACAGGCCATAATTATTAGCCAGGTAGATAATGCCTCGCTTATCCTGTGCAATATCCCAATTCTGAATTCCGGCTTTATACTGCTGAGGGCTATAGTTCTTAATAAAAGGCAGGCCATTTAGACTATTTTGTGCGTTTATATGGCCATTTGAACCGATTATGAGTGCAGCTGTTATCTGTAAGTGAACAAAAGGCTTAGCCATAAGCCTAAGAGCCGCCATGTAGCATTGTAGATTTTGCATTGTAGTAGCGAAGATAGGCTAAAATATGCGAAAAAATAGGATTTTGAAGGATATCGTAATCAGTGATGTATTTTTGATGTAGCGTTTTTTGCTGATCGTAGTAGTATTGATGAGGTAAATTAATTGAAATAACACTTGTTAAACAGGATGTTTGTTAAACAATCACAAACGATTGCGAAAAACAAGCATTGCAAACAAGTGCAACAAACTAAACCACAACCTATGAAAGTAAAGTTACTGATCTTGTTCACCATCCTTTCTCTCTTTGCCCAGGCACAAAGCCAGGTAAAGGGTAAGGTAGTAGACGAAGGTGGGATGCCCCTGCCTGGTGTCAATGTGTTAATTAAAGGAAGCTCGCAAGGCACTGTATCAGATGCCTCAGGCAATTTTGCCCTCAATGCTAATATTAACGAAACCCTGGTTTTCAGCTTTATTGGCTATGCCTCACAAGAAATTGTATACAGCGGTCAGACTGACCTGACTGTGCAACTCGTATTAGACATCACTGCCTTACAAGAAATTGTAGTGGTGGGTTATGGTACCTCAACTGTAAAAGAACTGACTGGTTCGGTATCGTCTGTAAAAGGAAGTGATATTACTAACTTAAACCCGGTACGTATTGACCAAGCTATGCAAGGTCAAATCGCAGGTGTACAAATCGGAACAAACTCAGGTTCGCCTGGTGGTACTCTTAATATAAGAGTAAGAGGTCTTTCTACTCAGGGAGATAACTCTCCATTAATTGTTGTCGATGGTATTATTTACGCGCCCGAAGGCCTGAATAGTTTAAACCCTTCGGATATTGAATCCATTAACGTGCTAAAAGATGCATCAGCAGCTATTTATGGTGTGTTAGGTGCTAACGGTGTTATCTTCATTACTACCAAACAAGGTAAGAGAAATGGTAAGCCTAGCTTTGATTTTAATGGATATTATGGCATTCAGGAGACTGCCAAAAGACTAAACCTGCTTACAGCGAGAGAATACGCTGTTATTAAAAATGAAGCCTTTGCAGCTGGCGGCCAAACACCACCTTTTGCGAATACAAACCTGGGAACAGGCACTAACTGGCAAAACGAAGTATTCCAACAGGCACCTGTACAGAACTGGAATCTTTCCATTACTGGTGGATCGGATAAAAGTAATTACTCTATCGGGGGATCTTATTTAGACCAGGAAGGAATTGTTGGTGGTGATAAGGCTTCATTCAGAAGATATAATGCCCGTATCAATTTCTCAACTGAACTGGCGCCTAAAGTAAATCTTCAAAGTATCTTTCTTTACACAAACGAACAAAGATCAGCTTTAGCTGAAAATGGTATTGGCTCAGTACTTTACAATACCATCAATGCTTCTCCCCTGGCTACAGTATATACAGGAGATCGCTTCTCTTACCTTGAAGAATTCAGTGATATTATAAATCCATTGGCTCAAATGGCAAACACTTTTAATATCAGCAAAGTAAATAAGATAGCCGGCAAAGAAGAATTGACTTACAAAATCAATGACAACTTTGAAGTTGTTGGACGTGCAGGTTATACTTATGCCATTGTTGATGATAAATCTTTTTCTCCCTTGGTTTATTACGGAGTGGGTAAAGCCCAAAATACAGCAAGCAATGCTAACCTGGATCCATTTTTATCTGAGATCGTGACCGGTGTTACTATTCCAGTACAAAACAGTGTTTCAGAAAGTATTCAAAATTTTCTTGAGTTTAACACAGAAGCTTTCCTGAATTATAACAATACATTTAATGATGTTCATAAAGTAAAAGGTACTATAGGTACATCCATTATTGGCACTGAAAGTAAAGGTCTTTATGGAACTGCTTTTAATGTTCCATATAACTCGTATGATTTTGCTGATATATCCACTACGGATGGAAATTACTTGAGTAACAATACTTCTTCATACCAATCAAGAACCAGACTCTTGTCTTATTTTGTGAGAGGTGAATACAGTTTTGAAAATCGCTACATTTTATCCGCTATCTTTAGAAGAGACGGCTCAACCAAGTTTGGACAGAATAATCGTTTTGGTTACTTCCCTACAGTAACTGCAGCATGGGTTGCTTCCGAAGAAGCCTTCTTTAACTCAAACATTATTCAATTTTTGAAAGTAAGAGCAAGTCATGGTGCTATAGGCAATAATAGAATTGGTGACTTTAGATACAGGGCTTTATTGGGTGGCGAAGGCGTCTATCCATTTAACGATCAGTTGACGAATGGTATAGCAATTGGTGCACTAGGTAATCCAGACCTGCGCTGGGAAAGAACGGTGCAAAGCAACTTTGGTGTAGACCTGAGTTTGTTTAATGACAAAGTAAGCATCACATCAGACTTCTTTATTAAACGCACTAACGACTTGTTATTTGTACCAGAGGTTTCAGCTTTGCTAGGATCATATGGAGCAGGCAGTAGCCCTCCGGTAGTAAATGCAGGTAATATCAGAAATACAGGATTTGAGTTCTCGGTTAACTACGAAACTGAAATTGTAAATGATTTGAAGTTTAACGTAGGTTATAACTTCACCACTATTCGCAATGAAGTTACTGAAATGGCCAATGGTGTTAACTTCATAGAAGGTGGTGCTTTTGGTGTTGGTGGTGGAACCGCTGCACGCATGCAAGTGGGTCAACCTCTTGGCGCATTCTATGGATTTAAAGTAGAAGGTGTATACCAATCAGCGCAAGAAATAGCAGAGCGTGGCGTAACACAATCTGGTGCTCAACCTGGTGATTTACGTTTTGCAGATATTGATGGTGATGGTAACATCAACTTCAGTAACGATTCTGATAAAACCTTTATCGGATCGCCTATACCTGATATGACTATGGGTCTGAACCTCAGTCTTTCTTACAAAGGATTTGATTTATCAACGCTATTGTATGCATCTATAGGTAATGAAATCGTAAGAAATTATGAACGTCAGCAACCGCTGGCTAACCAGTTGGATTACGTAATTAATCGCTGGACAGGCGAAGGATCTACTAATGAATTTCCACGCTTGACGACAGGTTCCAACAGAAATGGTGTATTCTCAGAATTCTTTGTTGAAGACGGATCTTATTTGAGAATCAAAAATCTTCAATTGGGTTACACCATTCCTTCAACAATTGCCAATAAGATTGGTGCCAAAAAATTAAGGACTTATGTTGCTGTAAACAACCTAATAACACTAACTGGCTACAGGGGCTTTGATCCTGATGTTTCATCAGGTAGTCCTATCGGTGCAGGTATCGATTACGGATTTTATCCTCAAGCAAGATTATTTATGGCTGGCTTAAACCTCAACTTCTAAACCATGAAAAACTTTATAAAAACATGTATACTTTGTCTCAGCTTTTCAATTGTTAGCATTAGCTGCGATGACTTAGTTGATATTGATCCTTATTATCCGTTGGATGCTGACAATTTCTTCCGCAGCCCTGCAGATTATGAGCGTGCATTGACTGGTGCTTACGACTTACTGCAAACATCTTATCTTGATATGTGGATTGGCGAGATTGCGTCTGATAATTCAATTGCCGGTGGTGAAAGTGTAACCGATAGTGAAGGCCTTCACCAGATTGATGACATGACCCACGGTGGTTTAAATGCAGAATTAAGAAGTTTGTTCCGCTTTATGTATGCTGGTATCGGTCGAGTGAATTATATCTATGAATTTAAAGACAATATTGACTTTGAAGGAAAAGATAGGATTTTGGCTGAAGCTGCTTTCTTAAGAGCTTACTATTACTTCGAATTAGTAAAGTTCTTTGGAGATGTGCCTTACATTGAAAGACGTTTGGGTGCAGGTGAAGTATCTTCTCAACAACGCACACCAAAGGCCGAGGTCTATTCAAAAATTGAAGCAGACCTAATAGCTGCAGCAGAAGTTTTGGAGTGGACTACAACAGTAAAAGGTAGAATTACCAAAGGTGCTGCATTGGCTTTATTAGGAAAGGCCTACTTATATCAGAATAAATTTTCAGAAGCAGCCACTGTTTTAGACCGTGTAATCAATGAAGGTCCTTATGACCTCAATCCGGATTATGCTGGCATGTTCAGAGCTGCCAATGAAACTAATAACCCGGAAACCGTATTTGACATTGAATATGTTGGTGCTGAAGGTGGTGGATATGGCTGCTTTGTGTGTCTTGAAGGTTTCGTTGCTGTAGGTTTCCATGGTATTCGTGGATATGTGGGCCCCATCTACTCTGACGGTAACAGCTACAACTTACCAACTCAAGACCTGGTAGATGAATTCGAAACTGGCGATCCTCGTCTGGAAGCCTCAATCTTGGATATTGAAGCTTTTAAAGCTAGTCAGCCAAATCCAAACGATATTGAATATGTACAAGGTGGCGGTGGTCATACCGGATTCTACAACAACAAGTACTTAAAACGTGTTGATGAATTGGGCTTACCTGACACTGACCTTACCAGTCCTGTTAACCACAAAGTAATTCGTTATGCCGATGTATTGTTAATGGCTGCAGAAGCGCATAATCGCAAGAGTGCTCCGAATGATGCCTTGGCTTTACAATACCTGAACGAAGTAAGACAAAGACCATCTGTAAATATGCCTGCACTTAATGTTTCTGGCGCAGCATTAACCAATGCTATTTACCATGAACGCAGAGTAGAATTTGCAGGAGAAGGTTTGCACTTCTTTGACTTAGTAAGAACAGGAAGAGCTGCTACAGAAATTACCGGCTTCACTCCTAATAAGAATGAATTATTCCCGCTGCCACAAGATGAAATAGACTTGGCTGGCGCAGGATGGTTGCAGAATCCGAATTACAATTAATGAATAACCTAAAGCAGATAGCTATGAAAAAAATAATGTATAGCCTTTTATGGGTGCTTGCCATTCAGGTTGTGATGACAGCCTGTAAGGAGGAGGATCCGCAATTAGGAGCACCTCCTACAGAGGAAGCTGCGATTTTTACCTTTACACCGTCAGAGGCTTCTGACAATATTCTAACCTTTACCAATAACTCAACTGCATTTCTTAAGAAGTGGGATTTTGGTAATGGGGAATCTGCCGAAGGAAGCACAGTAGAAGTTACCTACCCTTTTCAGGGGTCATACGAAGTAAAACTAACGGTTTACACTGTGGGCGGAAGCGTTACTTCTACCCAAACAATAGAGATCGCACAAACTGATCTTGCTCTATTAAAACCGATTTATAGCATACTCACTGGTGGTGATGAGAAGACCTGGATTATGGATGCAACCCGACCTGGTCATTTCGGTGTAGGGCCTAATCCATCTGATGCAAACCTTGGTGATGTACCCAACTACTATGCAGCAGCGGCTAATGAAAAAGCTGGAGCCGGTTTATACGATGATGAATTTACTTTCACCTTAAATGGTTTGGCATTTACCTATGAAACAAATGGAGATGTTTTCCTGAATGGTAAGTATGCAGATGTTTTCCCGGGTTCCTTTGCTAATGCCGGAGACCGTACTGCGCCATTCACTGCACCTGCTAACCTTCGCTGGTCTGTAAGTGGTGAAGACGACAACCAACAATTGACTATCTCTGCCGGTGGCTTCATAGGCTACTATTCAGGTGTAAATACATACAAGGTTGTCAGTGTTTCTGAAAACGAATTAATACTTCGCGCAGAAGATGCCCGCGACCCAGGTTTGGCTTGGTACCAGCGCTTTATCCCTAAGGGCTTTACACCACCGCCACCACCACCACCGGCAACCTCTACCCTGCCTATTAATTTTGAAACAGTTGAATCTCCCTTCAATGGATTTGGTGGCACTGCATTCTCAGTAGTAGATAATCCTGATGCCAGTGGTATAAATACCAGTGCCAAAGTTGGCCGCTATGTGAAAGGACTTGATGGTAACTGGGCAGGTATCGAAACTACACTTGATGCAAAACTTAATTTTGCAACGAATAATGTAATCAGATACAAGGTTTATTCACCGGTCACTGGCCGTGCTTTATTCAAAATTGAAGATAAAGCCAGCCCTGGTACTTTTATTGAAGTTTTCGCAGATATAACACAAACAAATCAATGGCAAACGCTTTCATTTGATTTTACAGGTGCAGCCGCTAATACTTACGATAAATTTGCCTTATTCCTTGACTTCGATAATAACAATGGTGGAACCTTCTATTTCGATGACATTGAACAAGTGGCTCCTGGTTGTCCTGATGTAGATGCAGAATCTCTTGATCCATCAGTTGGTTTAAATATCACCATGTCAACTGTTGGCTTCGGACAATTCGGTAACATTAGCGCTGATATCGTTGACAATCCATTCAAGACAGGAATTAATACTAGCTGTTTTGTAAACTCTTATGGAAAAACTGCCGGATGTGAAACATGGTCAGGTACCGGATTTTTATTGTCGCAAGCCATTGACTTCGCAACAGCAACCAAGAAGAAGTTTAAGTTGAAGGTGTATGCCGTTAATCAAACAACAACTGTTACGTTGCGATTAGAAAGATTGGCTTTCCCTGACACTGAACCCTCTGCTGACCGAACAGCTACTATTACAGCAACAGGTGAATGGCAAGAGTTAACTTTTGATTTCTCTGATATTACCGATCCTCTTACATTCAAGAATATCTTGGTGTATTTCGATAGAAATCAGCCATGTGACGGTGATCAATATTATTTTGATGACCTTGTTCAGATACAATAAATCATAAAGGATTAAGGGGGGAATATATCTCCCCCCTTAATATTCTTTTTTATGAACCACTAACGCTTATGAATAAATTGATGTCTTCGATATGTCTTTATCTGGTAGTCAGTATGCTTTTCTCTTGTAAAGAAAATGAGGACACTGATCCGCTGGTATTACCATCTGGTCTTGAAGTGAATGTGACTGTGCCTGAGGATGGCACTGGTAAGGTGACTATAGAAGCGAGGGCTCAAAACGCTAATTTTTTTACCATTTATTTTGGTGAGAGTAACAACGAAACACCTGTAAAATCCAATGATGGTAAAGCCTCCTACACGTATACTACCTCTGGCGACTTTACCATTCGGGTGCAGGCAAATGCTACTACCTCCTTATTTGTGGAGAAAGAAACAACAGTGGCTATTGACTTGACACAACCAGTCGAAGGCTTTATTCCCTCTTCAGGTTATACATCGCCAAGTTCTTATCCCGGACTCACCTTAGTTTGGGAAGATGATTTTTCAGGCACTACGCTCAATACAGCTAACTGGTCGTATGAGATAGGAAGAGGTAATAATGGTTGGGGCAATAATGAATTACAATTCTATCGCCAGGAAAACACTTCCATTGTTGATGGTCACCTAGTGATCACGGCAAAAAAAGAAAATTTCAATGGCGCAGAATATACCTCATCGCGCTTGGTTACCAGAGACAAAAAATCGTTTCAATATGGTCGCGTTGATATTCGCGCTGCATTACCAAAAGGACAAGGCATCTGGCCTGCCTTCTGGATGCTTGGTGCTAACTTCCCTACTGTAGGTTGGCCGAGGTGTGGCGAAATTGATATTATGGAAATGGTAGGTGGAGCAGGAAAAGATAATACAGTATACGGAACACTTCATTGGGATAACAATGGATCGCATGCCTGTACCTGCGGAGACGATGGATATACCATTACTTCAGGTTCGTTGGCAGGTGAATTTCATGTGTATTCCATTGTGTGGAACGCCAATAAAATTACCTGGTATGTAAATAATATTATGCACCATGAAATTGACATTACCCCAGCTGAGTTGAGTGAATTTGATGCGCCATTCTTCCTCATATTTAATATTGCAGTGGGTGGTAATTGGCCGGGAAATCCAGATGCTACTACTCAATTTCCTCAGCGTTTAATCGTGGACTACGTGCGCGTGTTTCAGTAAGAGATTGTAAACATATTAAAAAATACTTATGAGAATTGTCATGGCGACATTGCTCACAGTGCTTGCTTTTGCCTCGTGCAAACCAAAGTTAGTGTGGAGTGATGAGTTTACTAATAACGGGATACCAGATTCCAGCAAATGGAATTATGACTTAGGCGCCAATAATGGTTGGGGCAATAATGAACAGCAAGCGTATACACGTCTGCCACAAAATGTAAGAATTGAAAATGGCAACCTGATCATCGAGGCGCATAGCGACTCTACAGAAGGGAAACCCTATAGCTCTGCCCGCATCGTTTCAAAAGGCAAAGGCGATTGGTTGTACGGAAGAATTGAAGTGCGCGCTAAATTACCCTACGGCCGTGGCACATGGCCTGCCATATGGATGTTGTCAACTGATTGGGAATACGGAGGCTGGCCGGCCAGTGGAGAGATAGACATCATGGAACATGTCGGCTATAATCAAGACTCTGTGTTCGGTACTATTCACACGGCCTCCTATAACCATATTAAACACACAGAAAAATCCGGTAAGGTGCTTGTTCAGGATGCAGCAGAAGATTTTCATGTGTATGCTGTAAACTGGACTAAAGACAAAATAGATTTTTTTGTTGATGATATACTTTACTACACAGTAACAAGAAATGAAAACGATACATTCAAAGAATGGCCCTTCGACAAACGTTTTCACTTAATCATGAATATAGCGGTTGGTGGAAACTGGGGAGGTAAAATGGGCATAGATGAATCAATATGGCCACAAAGAATGGAAATAGATTATGTGCGTGTTTACCAATAATTGAAAATTTAAAGCATGACTACACGGTACTCCCTCCTACTCTTACTTTTTATCTTCGCTTGCAGTAGCAAAAAGAAACCAAACTCTTCGAGCGATGAAAAAATTGATTCGCTGATAAGCGTGATGACCATTGAAGAAAAAGTTGGTCAGCTTAATTTTCCGGTGGGCGATCTCTTTAACACAGGACCTACCGTTCGTACAACTGAATCAACCCGCTTTAATGAATTAATCAAGCAAGGTAAAATCACCGGGCTTTTCAATGTACACGGTGCACGTTATACAGCGCGTTTGCAAAAAATCGCAGTAGAAGAATCGCGCTTAGGTATTCCGTTGTTATTCGGAGCTGATGTTATTCACGGTTTCAAAACGGTGTTTCCCCTACCCCTGGCCGAAGCCGCCAGCTGGGATTTGGAAGCCATTGAGTTGGCGGCCCGTGTTGCGGCCATTGAAGCCACTGCTGCAGGTATTAACTTCAACTTCGCTCCCATGGTTGACATTGCACGCGATGCCCGTTGGGGTCGTGTGTCTGAAGGCGCAGGTGAAGACCCTTACCTGGGCTCCTTAATTGCAGCTGCACGCGTGCGTGGCTTTCAGGGAACTAACCTAAGCGATGCCAATACACTGGCTGCTTGTGTAAAGCATTTTGCAGCCTATGGTGCACCTATAGCAGGCCGCGATTATAATACTGTAGACATGTCCTTGCAAAGCTTGCACGAGACTTATCTGCCACCTTACAAAGCGGCTGTAGACGCAGGCAGTGCCACCATCATGACTTCTTTTAACGAACTCAATGGTATACCCGCTACTGCACATGCCTATCTCCTGCAAGACGTATTGCGTAAGCGATGGGGCTTCAGCGGCATGGTGGTGTCTGACTGGCAATCCATAGGTGAAATGCTTGATCATGGCTTTGTAGCAGACAGTCTTGAAGCCGCCAAAAAAGCAATGGAAGCAGGCACAGACATGGACATGATGGCGGATATCTATTTAAAAAAGATACCAGCACTGATTGCCAATGGTCAGCTGGATCAAAAGGTCTTAGATCAGGCAGTAAGACGAGTGCTCGAACTGAAATTTAAGTTAGGACTTTTCGATAATCCTTATCTCTATTCCGATACAGTACGCGAGCAACATGAAATCAGATCAGTATCCAATCTGGCAGCGGCACATGAAGTGGCGAAGAAATCCATTGTGCTACTCAAAAATGAAAACAACATATTGCCTTTGTCGAAGGACATTAAACGCCTTGCTGTTATCGGTCCTCTGGCCAATAATAAAGAAGACATGAATGGCTCCTGGTCTTTTTTCGGAGAAGCACAACATCCAGTGTCTATTCTGGAAGGCATCAAAGGAAAAGTATCCGGATCAACAAGCATCTCTTTTGCGGAAGGCTGTAATCTTTACGACAATGATCAAAGCAAATTTGCAGAAGCCATACGCATCGCTAAACAAGCGGATGTAGTGGTGATGGTATTAGGCGAAAGTGCTGTCATGAATGGTGAAGGTGCTTCACGAGCAGATATTACCTTACCGGGTGTGCAACAACAATTACTCGAAGCCATACACAAAACCAATAAGCCCATCGTTGTCTTGTTGATGAATGGCAGGCCCTTGGCTATTGAGTGGATGGATAAAAATGTGCAGGGCATTGTAGAAACCTGGACCCTCGGTTCACAAGCCGGGCTGGCTGTAGCCGATGTAGTGTTTGGTGACTATAACCCAGCGGGTAAATTACCCATCACTTTCCCCAGGGCTGTAGGACAGTTGCCTTTGTATTACAATCATAAAAATACTGGCAGACCCTATTTAGGTAAGCATGAAGAACCCTTAACAGAACGCGTATACCGTTCGCGTTACAGAGATGTACCCAACACACCTTTGTATCCATTTGGATATGGTTTAAGCTATTCAACATTCGAATACAGTAACTTATCCCTGAGCAGTGCCAGCATACAAGCGAACGAAACGGTAACAGTTACAGTAACAGTGAAAAACACCAGTGCTCGCGATGGTGAAGAAGTGATTCAATTATATATACGCGATCTGGTAGCCAGTACCACACGTCCGGTGAAGGAGTTAAAAGGCTTTCAGAAAGTATTGATCAAGGCAGGCGAAGAAAAGACCATCACCTTTACCATCGGCAAAGAGCAATTGAGTTTTGTGAACGAAGCCTTACAGACCGTTGCCGAGCCGGGGCGCTTTCAGGTCATGGTAGGTGGCAACTCAGCCAATACCTTAAATGAATTCTTTGAATTGAAGTAAACAAGTTTAGGTTCAGTTGGAAAAGGCGATGGCGAAAGCTGTCGCTTTTTTTCTTGCCCAAGAGTCCTTAATTTTGGGACATGAAGGAGATTACCGTACTTGAACTTAAGCAGTTAATGGACAAAAAAGCTGATTTTCAGTTGATTGATGTCCGCGAAACACTTGAATACGGTATCTGCAACATCAAGGCCGAGTCTATTCCCTTAGATGAGGTCATTCCTAACCTGCACCGCATAAGCAAAGACAAACAGGTGATCATCCACTGCAAAGGTGGTAACCGCAGTAGCCAATTAGTTAAATACCTCGAAAAGAATTATGGCTACACAAACCTCTACAGCTTAAAAGGTGGCATCACGGCCTGGGCACAAGAGGTGGATGCGAGTATGGTGATTTATTAGTCGCTGTTTTCTTCCCACTACTCACCTAGTTAGTTTTTTCATTCCTTTTAGTATTTTGTACTTTCACTTCCCCCCACTTCTAATAGCCTTTGCGTGTTTTTGGGATAAAGTAATAATTAATATATTTACTAATAACGAAGCAATGTGCAGTAGAAATGGAAATATATGCAAAATGGATATAGCTAATAGTTAGCGGCAATTTTTCAAATGACAAAAAATATTTTGATACTAACTATTACCTGCCTAGCGACATTCGGTTTTGTCACTGGTCAAAGTATTAACAAAGAGACTATCTTGTTTGATGGAATCTACGAGACAACCTGTGAGTTCGAAGACAAAGATGACGATGAAGGAAGTCAATATTATTTAAGATTCTATCCAGACGGAAAAGTAATTAGCGTTGGGACAGACTGTGAAGGGACAGCTGACGAACTCAAAGATTGGTTTCACTATGACGGTGAACAAGTAAGCAAAGGGATATATAAAATCAAGGGAAATAAAATAAGTTTCTCCACGACAGGTAAAGCCGGGACTGTTAATTATCATGGACAATTAATAATGGAAAATGTAATCAAAGCAAAGTGGAAGAGTTTTATAAATGGAGAAAAAGGACGGCAAGAGTACAGATTTATAAAAATGACAGGATTGAAATGAAAAACTTTGCTTTTGGTGTTGCATGTAAGCATTAGCCCTGGCTCACCAACAAGCATACTAAATTTGTTGGTGAGCCTTACCTACTAATCAACACACAACACCAAAGGCGAGCAGAAATCTTAATCCTCAGAGTCCTTACACATATGCCCACCCACTTTCCAAGAGACTCTGAGGAGGAATACTCACCGAAATGCTCACAAAAGGTAGCCCGGCATTAAATCATCTAAAATTATTAATAGAAAATAAAGTTATTTAGACAATGTTCTGCTTTTTACTTTGCCTTTGTGGTGTTGTGAGCAAGTAGTATCATTGGATCCCCTACTGTCGCAAGCGTCTCGCTTGTGCCTACGCTACAAAACCTTTGCCTGTTGGTATTACGTGTAAGCATTAGCGCTGGCTCACCAACAAGCATGCTAAATTTGTTGGTGAGCCCTCCCTACTAATCAACGCACAACACCAAGGGCGAGCAGAAATCTTAATCCTCAGAGTCCTTACACATATGCCCACCTACTTCCCAAGAGACTGTCAGGAGGAATGTATTCATGAAGTCGCACACAATATTAGGGATTGTGAAATTTAAACTAAACCTTATCATTTCCCTGCTCTCCACTCCTGTGGCGTTATACCGTACTCCTGTTTAAACACACGTGTAAAATATCCGGGATCAATATAGCCACATTCTAAGGCAACATTGCCTATAGGTAGCGTGGTGTCGGCCAATAGGGCCTTGGCCTTTTGTAAACGAACCAGTTTAATAAATTTATTGGGTGAACAATTGGTGAGTGCTTCTAACTTGCGATGCAACTGCGAATGACTCATAAAGACCTGCCGGCACAACTGCTCTACGCTGAATTCGTAATTGTTAAAATTGGCTTCCACAATTTCCCTCACCTTTTTTACGAATTCATTTTCTTTTCCTGCTTCAAGATCTGCCTGACCAGTGGAAGGCATTATTACGACATCAGCGGTGATGCCCATTTGATGGCTATAGTGCTGTTGTAATATTTTTCTTTGCTCTAATAGTTTTCTGATGCGCAACAGTAGTTCTTCTTTATTGAAGGGTTTTTCCAAATACACATCTGCCCCTTGTTCCAAACCTTCCAATTTACTTTGCATGTCAGCCTTTGCTGTCAGCATGATGATGGGTATGTGGCTGGTGCGTTCATCTTCACGCAATTTCCGGCACATCTCAAATCCATCAATAATGGGCATCATCACATCAGTGATAATCAAGTCTGGTATGAGTTCCACTGCAATATCAAATCCTTCCTGGCCATCTTTACCAACGCTTAATTTATACTCTGGCAAACAACTGGCTGTATAAGCCACTACATCAACGTTATCTTCTACCAGGAGTAGAATGGGTGAGCTCTTGTCTTTAGTACTATGGCCGTTAACATATTCTTTCGCGTATGTTTGCAGGGTGTCCACTACATCCCTTTCAGTTGCCGCTGTAGCAGGTATGTTTTCACTTATCACATTATGCACCCTGCTTAAGGGAAGTGTAATGATAAACTCAGTTCCCTTTGTAGCGCCAACCGGTGGACTTTTTACCGCAATGGTACCGTTCATGAGTTTCACTAACTCTTTGGTGAGCGCAAGGCCGATGCCAGTGCCTTCTGCTTTACGTGTATGGCTGTTGTCTAACTGATAAAAACGATCGAATATGTGCTGCACCTGATTTTCAGGAATACCGAAGCCTGTATCTTTTACTTTTAATACCAGGATAGTATGGTCTGTATCTTCGGCTTCTTCTTGCGAAATGCTGACATACACATTACCTTTTTCGGGCGTAAACTTTAAGGCATTGGATAAAAGATTGGTGATGATCTGCCGTAATTTTTCTGCATCATAGGCCACCATCAATACATCAGCATCCGAAAAAAAATGAAATTGTTTTTGCTGTCCTGCTGCCAATGATTGAAATGATTCTACAATGTATCTCAGGAAGTTAACCACATCGCCATTGATCAAGTGCAGCTTCATTTTGCCATCTTCCAGTTTTGACAAATCGAGCATTTCATTTACCAGATTAAGCAGGTGCTGACCGTTACGCACAATCATATCCATGCCATTCTCAAGATGTTCTTCAGGTTTGGATTTTACCTGCTTCGCCATGCCCATGATAACTGTTAGTGGTGTACGAAACTCATGGGTGATATTGGCATACAACTGTGTCTTCAGTGTATCTAATTCCCTTACACGTTTTGCTTCCTGCTTCTCGAAATGTAGCTGAGATTGTAGTTTTGCCTTATTGACTCTGAATAAAAAATAGGTTCTCAAAACAATGCCAATTAACAACACATACAGAAGGTAAGCCCACCAGGTGCGCCACCACGGTGGCGTCACGATAATTTGTAGCTCAGCAATCTTGTTGCTCCACACGCCCTGGCTGTTACTCCCCTGCACTTTAAATAAATATTGTCCGGGAGGCAGGTGCAGGTAAGTAGCAGAACGTCTTGTACCACTTTCCACCCAGTCTTTATCAATGTCAGCCAGTTGGTAACGGTATTTATTTTGATTGGGTGCAGTAAAATCAAGTGATGAAAATTCAAGCGTAAGCACATCTTGTAAGTGAGAAAGGCTGATGGCAGAAGTTAGTTCAATAGTTTCTTTCAATACACCTGTCTCATCACCTGGTTCGAGTACTTCATTGCCAATCTGAATGCCTGTGATAAAAATTTGAGGCATAAAACCTGAAGACAACACTTTTTGCGGATCGAAGATGTTGACTCCATTTACACCACCGAAAGCAAGACTGCCGTTGGATAGTTTGGCTATTGCATTGGTATTAAACTCATCTGCCTGCAAGCCATCGCTTGTACTAAAAACCCTGAACACAGACTGTTCATCTTTTTGTCCGGCCATCATGCAAAACAATCCTTTGTTGGTGCTGCCCCATATATTACCCGCCTTATCTGTCAGCACACCGTAAACAACATCATTGGGCAATCCCTGTTTGGTGGTATATCGGATAAATTTTCCGGTTGATTTTTCCATACGGTTTAGCCCACCACCTTTAGTGCATACCCATAGGTAATCAGTTGTTATGGGATCATCCATAAACCAGGAAACATAGTTGTAACTGAGCGAACTGGTATTGTCTGGAATGTTTTTATACCATTTTACTTCTGGCGCTGCTGCATCATTTTTAAAATTCAATCGGGCAAAACCATGTTCAGTGCCCAACCAGAAGATACCCTGACTATCTTCATAAAATGCATTGGTTTGCGCAAGGGACTGTGTACCTGTATTGCGTTCAATATTGATGACAAACTTGCTAAGCTTACCGCTTATTGGGTCAATGCGCGCTAAAGTGCCGTTAGCTCCACAAAGCCATATACGCCCTTGGCTGTCTTCTATCATGGGTTGCAATTGCTCAGTTCGTGTTGCATTTACCGGTTCATCGTAAGTGCCTATCAGCTGCAAACCGGCAGTGTAGTGTCTCAGCGTTTTCTTATCAAAAGCATAGGTCCAGTAATCGCCACGCTTCGTTTGTAACACAACAGTTGTTACTGAGTTGCCTACAAGCGCTTGAAGTGGATTTGGATATTCTGCACCATCAGCACTTAGCGTTTTTGCCTCTCTCCAGCCTTGTGCGTAGATAACGTCTTTATTGAGTACTGTTAATCGCTGCAAGCTCCATTTGGGAAGTATCGGCTTGAAGCGGCCCGGTTGAATTCTGCATTTGTAGATACCATGCCCGAGTGTGCCCACCCATAAAATACCTGAACGATCCAGCAACAGACTCTTCAAGCCTTGATTTTTAACAGCAGATCTTAAATGTAAAGTGAAAACATCATTCAGGTCCGCTCCTGCTTTCATGCCCTGGAAATCGAAAAAAGTGTCACCTGATGTGCCTGGTTTTAGAGGAAAACGATTATTGAGCATCAAACCTCCAGCTGACTCATTACTAAAGAAACCTGGGCGCAAGTGCCCGGTAGAATCTATGAAAGCCACACCATCTTCGGGGTTTTCAGGAAAAGGTTTTAAGAAAAAGGGCTGGCTTGTGCGTGCTGTGAGCCGGGTGCCAACCCTTTCAATCAAATCGGTTAGTGTGCGTCCATTACTTAACAAATCGAAACTTAGTGAAGCGGGATTGAAAACATAGAGGCTGCTATCGGTACAGCCCACCCAGATAAAGTCTTTATCATCTTTTCCTACGCCTAATATTTCGCGTTGTTGGGGAGCGCTTAACTGCGTGATGGATGGCTGGGCTATACCATTGTCGGGCAGAGAAATGATGTTCATGCTGCCGCCTTGCGGACATACCAGTATGCTACCGTTGGGCAACTCTATCATGGCAGATATAATACGATTGCTGGAAAGTCCGGGTTGGTTGCCAGGTTTTTTAGCGATGCGCAAAAATCGACCTGTGTTTTTATGATACACATTCACGCCCCCATCGTATGTACCTACCCAAATCCTTCCCTTGCTGTCTTCCAGCAAATTGCTTACGGCATTGCTACTGATGGAGCTGGTGTCCTGCGGGTTGTTTGTAAAAATTTTGAAGTTGTATCCATCATATCGGTTCAAGCCACCCTTCGTGGCGATCCAGATAAAGCCCTCTTTATCCTGAATCATATCATTGATAAGCCCTTGCGATAATCCCTGTGCTGTGGAGATGGCTTCAATACCAGAACCCAATTGCCCAAAGGCGAATTGTGCATAAAAGCAAAGACAGATCAGCAACCTGAAGTTCAAGCGGGGGCCATTAGACATGAAGTGATAAAGATAAGCTAAGGCCCATTTTTTAGCTCATTTGGGTCACATTATTCTAAACCTTTAATTACAAAATGACGGATTTATCCTGATCCTGATCAATTTATCCTATTGATTGATGAGAAAGTGAGGTAGAATGGTGGATTTGTACTCACAAAAATTGGTGGTTGATGTGAGCTTTGTAAGGTATCCATATGGTAGTTGGCCCAAAAAATCCAGTTCCAGGCAACTATAGGATAAATTTTAAAGGCTTTACTCAACAACCTATGTTAAGACAAATGTTTCGAATGGCTTTCATTATCCTGCTTGTGCACGGGATTACGCCTTATACAATTGCTCAATCAGTAAAAATCAAACGCATAGAGCTGGCGAATAATAAAGTGATCGTCACCTACGACCTGGATGACTCTAATCCCAACAACGAGTATCAATTGAATCTCTATAGTTCCAAAGATAATTTCACGGTGCCAATGACCAAGGTGAAGGGTGACATTGGAAATGAGATTAAATCCGGCAACAATAAAAAAGTAGAATGGAATATTCGCGAAGAATTCGGAGACTATGAAGGGGATTTAGCACTTGAAATTCGCGGACGTGTATTCGTGGTGTTTGCGAAATTACAAGACTTTAATGATCAAAAGAGTTATAAACGAGGTAAAACCTATACCCTTAACTGGAAACCCGGCAATACCAACCCGATTCACATCGAGCTTTTCAAAGGAAGCGAGCGTCTCATTGGCGAACTGAATCATCCCAACAATGGAAGTTACCTGCTTACTATGCCACCACATGCCAAACGAGGTGATGACTATAGATTACGACTTACAGATTCTAAACGGCCAGGTGAATTTATTTATTCTGATTTTTTCATTCTTAAGCCAAGAGTGCCTTTCATTATTAAAGCTTTAGGTGGTGCTGCGATTCTTGGTGGGATTGTATTTCTGACAACACAAGGAGGAGAAAATCCTGCGGGCACTATAGACAAGGATGAAACACAGCCTACCCCACCTGCTTTACCAAATAATTAAAGCTTCATTAACTTATGAAACTACGAAATAACTCGATACTGTTATTGTTTTTAATAATCACGTTTAGTGCTCTTGGTCAGTCCTTCACCGAATTAAGCGGACCCTATGGAGGCAGGGTAAGCGTGCTGAAATACGATGCTGTTAACTTAAAGCTCTACGCAATTGTAAATGGCAGATTGTTTATGTCATCCGACAACGGTTTAAACTGGACGCAGATTAACGCGCCTGAAGGTGGAGCAATTGATGTGATTACCGATGGTTCAAAACTTATCACAACTGTGAATAATAATTTTCATTCTTCTACAGATGGTGGCCAGAATTGGACTACTCAGGCAATTCCAAGCTCATCAGCCAACTTATCTCTTCAAATTATCAAATATCCTACTCCGGGAGTTTACCTCTTACGTGGCAATAGCGCGGTTCATGTAACAGTCGATGGTGGTGTTAATTGGAAAACTCTTCTCAGCTATTCAACAAATGGTGCTATTGTATTAACCGATTTAGAAGTAACTAGTACGGGCGATATTTTTCTCGCTGATGGCGATGTAGGGCTAAGGAAATATCCAAAGCCTGCTGATCCAACCAACCTGACACAATGGTCGGATGCAAATTGGACCACAGTATTTACGAAAAAGACAGCGAATACCGATGGCACCATTCAAATTGGCATTGACAATGCGGATCGAATTTTCATCAATCACCTGACTGCTGATCTATCGGATACGAATGTCCAATTGTCGACAGACAACGGTGCTACCTGGCAACTTCAGCAGCCTAGGGCGGAGAACTATACACCAGGACCTCAGTATGAAGTCACATGGGCACCTTCACCCAGTGGAAAAATGTACTACATCATGAACAGTGTGAATCAAGGATTCTATGAATACACGGCTGGCGCTGGAACGCCATGGACTACCAGAGCCTGGCCGACCTCTACCTTTAGGCTTCAAAATGTATTTTGTGCCGTCTGGCGAAGCAATACTCAAGTATTTGCCGGAAGTGGATTTGATGGAGTATTTGCAAGTAGTAATACAGGGGCCTCATGGGCGGTTTCCTCTGCTGGATTGAACTTTGGAGAAGGAAGGCAAGTGGAAATAACGGTAGATGGAAAGATCATTGTTGTTCAAGGTCAAGCACCTTCCACGTATTGGTATTCTACTGATCAAGGGTTGACCTGGGTTGCCAAACCTTTCCCTACAGATATCGCCAAACTTCATCGACTACCAGATAACACTTTGCTTATCGTTCCATTAAATGATTTGAAAACCTATTGGTCTACGGATGGTTTGAACTGGACTGAAAATGCCAATGGGGCTGGTATGAGTTATATAGATGAATTGTTCATTGTAGCCACAAACAATATTTATGCTTTTGACAGATCCGGAGCCGTTTGGACCACATTGGACAAAGGAGTTACGTGGAGTAAGCAGCTGGTCAATAATCAGCCTACCACAAGATATCGTGCGGTGACCCGCGATGACAATGGATATTTTTATGTTCATAACGCAAACAACGAACTCAACAGTCCAAGGCAGTTTTCACGGTTTGATTCCAATGTAACACCATGGACAAGGACAAATTTTACACTCGATGGAAGTGATGAAGTTCCAGCTAGTATGTTTACACTCAATAACAAACTTTATGCTGTAGAGGGAACATGGGCAGGAGCCGATGTAAGGGGTGGCAATCTAAAAGTTAGCACCGACAAAGGTGAAACCTGGACAGATCTTGGTGTACAGGCTGAATCAGGTGCTTTTCCATTGCGACTAAATGCGCTCTCGGGTATTGTTATACCTCACGAAGGTTATGTCTCTATTACACAGACAGAAGGTAAAACAGTTTTAAACATTCCAATTCAAGAACCCAACGCCATCATTACGGATATTGCTCTTAACGCTGCCGGAACAAAGTATGTGGCTTCATCCAATGGATCTGCATCACTAGAGTTTGTTCTTAGTCCAACGAATAAACTTCTTGTTGCTGCCAATGAAATTCCAACCTACATCGACTTTGGTTGGAGTGCAGTTGCTGGTGGACCGTTCGGTGGACCTGTAGAACAATTAGTAAGATCCTCAACAGGGCAACTGTTCGCACTTGGTGGTTCATATTTCAAAAGCGACTTTAAACTTTATCGTTATAACGCTACATCAACAGCATGGGATGTTGTATTGTCAAATGTAACCGACCCTGTGTTTATTGATGCCAGTGATAAAATATACGCAAGAACATCGAATTATTCATTGAATGTTTCCAGCGATAACGGCTCAACATTTACCACCCTCTCAACTTTTATTGCCGGTAATGTTTATAAAATGTTGAAAAATGATGTGGGTGATATTCTTGCAGTGACAAGTAGTAACATCATGCGATCAACCGATGGTGGCCTTAACTTTACTATCGTAAACACAGGGCAAAGCAAGGGAATTGTGATGATTCCGGATGGTACTCTCGTGGCTATTCAAAATGAAAACGTAATACGCTCTACAGATAAAGGAGTAACCTGGACGGTAAGTAACACAGGAATCGTTCCATCTGAAGGGTGGTTTGAATCCATTGTAAACCTGGGAGGAAGTAAGATTGGTCTGGTGAAGTACGACAACCTATATGTTTCATCTGATGGAGGCTTAACCTGGACGTCCATCTTGAATAATCTATCAACAGAGGTGCGCCATTATTTGTCATTGGCAGTTTCTCCTGCTGGACATTACTACGCCACAATGGCTAACAATGATATTACTGGATCAAATGTGTTTGTGTCAACCGATGAGGGAACGTCATGGAGTAAAAAAGGAACCACACCTTTTCTACTGAAAGGATTACACTGGAATGGAAGTAGCCTTCTGGCCAGCACATATAATACTGGCATTTTGACATCCACGGATGACGGGGCGACATTCTCCATCTTAAGTGCTAACAAAGGTTTTACCAATAACGACTTTAATGACCTTGAGATTTTTAAATCTAAACTTTTCACGGTATCGAACAATAAGCTCTATGTGTCTGACAACTACGGTCAAACTTTTTCGGAGGTATCCTTTTCCGGAGCCAGAATTGCCGGACTTCTCCCTACACCAGATGGTGCGTTGATTGCCTATGGTGCTGACATCTACAAAACAAATGATGGAGTTACCTGGACACTTCAAAAGGCAGCGGTGAATTTTGCCATCATGAGTGTTTCTGCCAATTCGTTGTATTATGGATATGGATACGAAAGCAAATTTCAGTCGTCAACCGACTTAATCACCTGGGCGAATATTCCAGCCACAGGACTCCCCCAAATTCAACCACCAACGTCTATGGTGTCTGCGCATGGAGTACTGTATTTCACTGCAGCTGAAAGTGGTAGTTTTACTCCAGTGGCATATCAATATTCTTCTGGAACGTTCACTAAACTTGCCTTGCCTACAGGTTTCGGCAATCTTGTAGTAAACTTTGTTGCTCAAGGAGACAAGGTTTTTATGTATGCAACATTGACCGATGGAGTCAATTATTATAGATCGATTTTAAATACAACAACTGATGGTATTAACTGGACATCAAAAGTTTTTCAAGGTGGGAATAAATTCATGCTCACGAACAACTACATGTTTGTCACCCAGAACAAAGGTGGTTTGTTTCTATCGCGCGACCAGGGTTCAAATTGGCAAGGTGTGGGATTACCGTTCTCAGCCGGAGTTAATTTTGATAAGGTAATCATCGATGAGTTTTCTGGAGTAGCTTATGGGATAGCTGATGGTAATGCTGTTTTAAAAAGTTCAGGTATGGTGTTGCTTAATGATAACAGAGTACCACTGATTGCCACCGTTTCACCTAGCAACCTTGCTACTGGTGTTGAACCAACCGTTAAACTCGTCATTACCTTTGATGAAGCCGTGACACCGGTAGCTGGAAAAAAAATCAAAATTGTTGACCCCGCCAATTCCAGCGGATTTGTCGAAAGCATTGATGTCTCTTTGGGTGTTCAGGCACAACGCTCCTTTACCTTTACTCCAGCTCAAACTACATTAAAATATTCGCCCACAGGCAGTTCCCTACAATCGTACTTCGTCACACTTGATCCAGGGGCTTTTGTTGACTTGTTTGCTAACCCAACCAATGCAGTAATTAATGATGCCACATGGAAATTCACCATGGCTGTGATTCCCGATCAAACGGCACCTGTTATAACTTTTGATAATACGGGAACAACCAACTACCTGAACATTCAAGACAATAACAAAGCCATTAGGGCTACCATTACCGATGCGGTTGGCGTTACGCAATCTCAAATTTATTATCGTCCAATCACTTCCGATGCGGCAGAGACTGTTTCTCAACTCACCAAAACCACTGGCGACAACTATGAATTTTCTGTTCCGTCCAGTGCTTATGGTCCTATTGGTCTTGAATTTTATTTAACAGCATCAGATGCAGCAGGCAACAGCACACGTAGCCCGCTGACCGGTTATTACTATGCCTATAAAGCAGTAACGACAGTGAAACCTACCCTGGCCTCTGCCTTACCTGCCGGAAGTGTAGAAGATAACTACCGAATGATTTCTATTCCTTATGTGTCGGACAAGACAGTTGAAACAGTTTTAATTCCAGCCCTCAGTCAATTCGATGCTAAAATTTGGAGGCTTTTTACATTGAATAATGAAAAAACCGATTGGTCGGAGTATCCCAAGGACTTTACTACTTTGGAAACGGGCAAAGGATATTGGATCATTTATAAAAACGGTGGAGCCCTTGCACTTGGTGTTGAGTCTACTCCGATTGTCACCAAAGAGACACCAACTACAATCACACTTACACCTGGCTGGAATCAAATCGGAAACCCCTATCCTTTCCCCATGGTGTGGAGCCAAGTTCTAACAGCCAATAGCAATCCTGCCGGGCTAACGAGTAAACCCAAAGTTTACAGAGGCGGGGGATCAGGCTACACAGAACCGGATGTGATCGGAGTAACCGAAGGATTTTTAGTGAAGAATACAGGGACTACAAACATTGTACTGAATATTCCCCTGGTAAGCTCTCCTTCAGGAGCACGTATGCAGCAGATCAGTTCAACATTAGATGAATCTGAATGGAGAGTGCCTTTAATGTTGTTTGGAAAATCTTTTTCCAATACGATCGGGGGCATCGGCATGAGTCCAGAGGCGAATGAAAGTGTGGATGGAGAAGATGATTTCAGCGCTCCATCCTTGCAAAATATGCTGCAACTTGATTTTCCGCATCCTGAACACAGCGAGAAGGTACTCGCCCGTGATGTGGTCAATACACAAAAAGACTACACCTGGAATTTTAAAGTGAACACCAATCTGAGCGAAGAGATCACACTCCAGTGGGACAATGAGAATTTTGGAAACAACAGCAAGGAGTTATTCCTCTTCGATGTAGCGAAGCAACTGCCTGTAAATATGCGCGAAGTAACGCAATACAGTTTCAATCCGGTAGTCTCCACTTCTTTCAGGATTTACTATGGCGAAAATGTAATGTCTAAAATTGAACCGGATCTGGTGCTCTTGGGTCAGGCATTTCCAAATCCAAGCGAGGGGGAAACAACCATTCCTCTTGTATTACCCGGTGGGATAAAAAACACCTACCAGGTGCTTCTTGCAGTGTATAACCTCTATGGGGAAAAAATCGCAACTATTTACGAAGGAGAAATGAAGGGAGGTTTTCATTCTGTAAAATGGAATACTGGATCAGTACCAAGCGGTTTACACCTCTACAGACTAGCCGTATCGCCATCGACACAGTCTGTTCAAACACAAAAAATAATTTTGAAATAGAGATTTTGTACTGTCAATAAAAACCAACAAGCTGGTCATGAGATTAAAAAATATTTTACCGCTGATTTGCCTGACATGTTCCCTTACCTTTTCATGGGCGCAAAATGTTAGTAGCCGCACAGAGAAGTTTGTCATCAACACAAAAAATCCGGTGGCATCCTCTACTGTACCTATGATCACTTGGATGACGCCTGTACCCGAGATCAGCTATTCGCAGGAGCCACGATACAAAATCAAGTTTGTTGTAGAAACCACTTCTCCCATTAAATCCATCACTATAAGCGTTCGAGAATCATTAGAAACCGCATCTCGCGGTAGCATGACTATTCAACCGGAGGAAGCGGAAAAAATGTATACGGTGGTGGATAGAAGTATAAACCTAATGGATGGAGAAAATCTTTTGGAAGTGATGGTAGAAAATGCAGAAGGTGTAAAGTCAAAGAGCTACAGGAGAGTACGCGTAGGTAGCCTTATATTGGCTGATGCCAATCGAATTGAGCGGAATGATTATGCATTAATTTTTGCTACCGATGAATATGACAACTGGAGTGATCTTGTCAATCCGGTATTTGACTCCAGAGCGATTGCTGAAGAGTTGAAAAAGACATACGGTTTCCAAACAGACATTGTTGAAAATGCATCACAAGATGACATTCTAAAAAAATTACGTGAATATGCCGAGAAGAAATATAAACCGCTTGACCAGTTATTCATTTTCTTTGCTGGCCACGGAAGTTATGACCAAACGTTCGGAGAAGGTTATGTAGTTACAAAAGAGTCACTACTCAATGACGAAGGGAAAACTTCTTATCTCTCGCATAACCGTTTACGATCCATCATTAACAACATCCCAAGCGAACACATTTTTCTGGTAATGGATGTTTGCTTTGGAGGAACCTTTGATGAGGTGTTGGCTTCAACCAGAGGCGCGGAAGATGAGGTATATAAAGAACAAAATACCAATGAATTCATCGCACGTAAACTTACACTTAAGACAAGGAAGTACCTGACTTCAGGGGGGAAAACATATGTGTCGGATGGCATCAAGGGGAAGCACTCCCCTTTTGCCAAAAGTTTTATTGATGCGCTGGAAACACAAGGTGGGAAAGATGGAATTCTAACAATTTCAGAAATATTCGGCTATGTAGAAAAATTAAAGAATCCTCCCCGCCTTGGAGATTTTGGTAGCAATTTGCCTGGAAGTGACTTCCTCTTTGTAAGAAAGTAATGGAGGTAGCTGTTGTATCAGCTATTCATGACGAAATTTTTGAAGACTGCACCACAATTCGAAAAATTTGGTCGAGATCAGTTAGGCAGCGACTCTGTATTTGTCGTGAAAGGGGATTACTACTTTAGTTTAGGTTAGGCCCAGATGCCTCGTGAAGTCATGGGGTATTTGGGTTTTCTTAATGTTATGTCGAAGTCCGCTTTCAATATGCGATTATTAAGTTTTAACTATTTTAATTATTGGTTCATGGAGTCACGAACCAATATGTACTGACTTTAAAGTGAATACTTAGCATACTTAAAAATACGATTCCAGTCATTTTATATTACGTAAAGTGTTTTCAAAGTCAGCTGCTGATATACCATACTTATCTTCCTGACTTGTATAATCGTAGTCAAGAATTATTTTCCAGGTACTGTCTTTTAGCTCACTCACCACCAGAAATTTTCCATAAATAAACTTGGGGGTCTCCCCTGCTTTTCCATAGGTGTACCTGTAATAACCCTGATCCGAAACAAGAGATTTTGAAACAATTCGCGATTCGAAAGCAAATTCAATTTTCGCTTCGATCTTACGCTCTTTCAAGCTTGCAAATGTTTTTTCATTTCGGTCAAAATACGCTTCCCCACTTTGCACAATGCCAGTAAAATCATTTGAAATTCTTAATACCTCATTTGCATGTACTTTTGTATAGGCTGTATTATCACCTTGGTGTAAGGCAAGTATAAATGGTTGCCAAACCTGAGTGTCTACCGCTTGCAAAATTTCTCTTACTGTGTTAGGGTCATCTAAATTGGTGCTGATTTGTTGTGCCTTTACCTTAACGACAAAGCACGAAGCAACAACTAAGCAGGATAACAGTGTTCTTTTCATAGCTCTTGGAATTACTTTTTCTCAGATGAATTTAATTCCCACAGCACATTTATTATTTTCCATTCTCCTTCAACTTTAACGAGGTGCATGTAATCAATCCATTCTTCCATATAGGCTTTCACCGTGGCTGTCTCGCGATTAATGTCCAGAATGTGAATTGCTCTTTTAAGTGTTGTTCTGTCCCGATCTTTTAAATAGTTACTGGCATTTCTTGTCCCTTGCACTAAAGCGAGTGCGCTTAACTCATGATACCGCATCTTGCCTTCTTTAGTGGGCACATAGGCGCGTTTTGCCAGCATGGGATGAAGGGCTTTTTCCATGCGCGCAGCATCGGCATGGTAATACCCATCTACATAGTCGAGTGCTGTGTTGACAATAGCGAGTGAATCTTGCTGGCGTAAGTGTTGTGAAATGCCTTCAAGTGAAAACAAGCATGCGGAAATAAAAAGAATTAATTTTTGCATAGTGGTAAGGTTTTGTTTTATAAAATTTTAGTAAATATTTATTGATTATTTCTTCGGGTCATAAGGAAATGAATCTTTGCCATAAGCGGTTGGTTCAGGCAATTCAACTAAGGTTCTTTTAATAATTCCCCGTGCTGTGGTAATGCCATCCAATTCGGTATAGACAACACCATCCTTACCCGAGTGATGTCCTCTGCCTGCCAGTGCAAAAGCAAAAACCTTAGTTGTGCTATTCTTTGTCACCAGCGCCTCATAGAGCAGCGAGGGCTGACCCGGTTTACCATTACCGGAATAGACTGGATCTTCTGGAAAGCGATCGCTAGGGTAGTATTCGTTCCAGTCAAAAGATTGGTTGATCTCTAATCTTACACGATACACATCCGGTAAAGCTTGAGGTGTTTTGGTTTCAAGCCTGAAATCAGTGGTGAGTGTAGCACCAGAGTAAGCATCAGGAATCACATCCTGACCACTAGGTATGTAGTTGCCTTTTGCTGAGCGCTTACCATATTTGTGAGACCAGATCGGTAAGGCTTCAGGGCGCTCACGATCACCCTTGCTTTCAGGCTCAGCCAGAAATTGATCTTTTCCATCGACTGTAACAACCTTCACGTAAAAATTATTCTTGGCCAGCTTCTCTGTTACATAGAGTGTTTGCAGGTAATTACCCAGTGTATCTTCAATCCAGATAGCATAAGTGGGCCATCTGAAATAAGGGCCTTTCAAAACTTCTACGACCAGTGCATCCCCTCCCTCATTTTCGTTTTTATGGTGAACCACTATAGTATGGGATTCAATTGTTTTTGCCCCATCCTGTGCCAGGCGAAATGCGGTGCCCCATTCGTATAGGGTTCGCATAGGGGGCAGTTGCAAATAGGTAGCAACTGTTAACGCACTAATCAGTATAAGGATAAAGGCAAATTTTCGATTAAATGGACTAGCCCCACTTTTACCAGCTGTAGCATAAGACTTAATAGCCCTGAAATTATTATTGAGATGAAATCCACAAAGCAATAAAAACAGCAAACCAAAGATCAGGTGCAGTAAGGCTGTTGTGCTCGCATGCGGAAGCAAAAACATCAGCAAACCTGTACACCCCATTATAAGCAGAGAGAAGAGCAGCAAGGAACTAATAATTGATCTTAACATAACAGCAATTTTGCTTACTTAACGGTATGCATGTTCAGCAGATGTACACTGACCTCCGATAGCCGTTTACGGACTGCCAAAAGCGAGCTTTGCCTTGCCAATGTTTTTTACAGGGTTAAATTTGCTGTTAACAGGGTGCCATGAATCTGAACCTGCTAATTTGCGTTACCGGATATAACCACATTAGTTAATGAAGGGAGTAATGAATAGAATCTTGAACCTGTCCATGCCTATACTCTTATGGTCTCTCTATTTGATTGGCTTGAGTTTTTTATTTGGTTATGCGAATGGCCGGGTAACCTGGGAACTGGTGACAAGGGCTTTTGAGATGATCATACTGGTTCCAGCGGTGTACTACAATACCCGAATTATTACACCCAACTTTCTATACCGGCAAAAGTATCTTTACTATGCACTCTTCACCCTGGCCATTGTGGTGGTTTTAGTCTTCTATAATTCGTTTATATGGTATTCGGTTGCACCCTGGATTACCAATAGCCCTGCCTCTGTAACTTCCTTCTGGGATTTGCTTCAGCCCTACTACTTATTTATTTGTTTAATTGATGTGGTCTTAGCCTGGTCAATAGCCACCGGCTATGCCTTGCTGGCCACCCGCCATCATGAGGAGCAGGACATAATACAACGCAAAAATCAACTCCTCCAAGCTGAGTTACGACACCTGAAAGCCCAAATTCAACCACACTTTTTTTTCAATACACTAAATAATATCTACGCACTCAGTCTTGAACATTCGACAAAGGTTTCAAATTCTATTCTTCAGCTTTCTGCCATGATGGAATACTTGCTGCATGATAGTACGGAGGATCGACAGGCCCTGAACAGGGAGCTCGACTTTTTACAAAATTATATAAACCTGGAACTACTCAGATTCAGGTATCCTCAGCAAATAAGCTATGAAGTAAGAGGATCCATCAATGATAAATTAATACCTCCTTTACTTTTTCTTCCTTTAATCGAGAATGCTTTTAAACATGTTGACCGATCTGTTACACACTACTTTATTTCAATTCTGATAGAGGTAAAGGAGCATGCTGTCACTTGTCTGGTGCGTAACAACTTTCAGCCCTCTGCTGAAAGAAAGGGCTTTGGTTTGGAAAACTTAAAAAAGCGATTGATCTTACTTTATGGATCAGCAAATCTATACCAATTATCGACCACGATAAAGGACACTACCTACGAAACAAGCCTGCAAATTCCATTTTACCAACATGATTAAATGCCTGATTGTGGATGATGAACCCCTGGCACTGAATGTGCTTAGAAATTACATTCAACAAGTAAGCTATTTGCAGCTTATCGGAGAGTGCGAAAATGCTTTAAAAGCACAGGCGCTTATGCAAGCGCAAAGCATTGACTTACTGTTCATAGACATTAACATGCCGCTACTATCGGGCATGGATTTTATCAGAACCCTTTCTCACCCACCCCAGGTAATTTTTACAACCGCATACCGGGAATATGCCCATCAGGCCTTTGATCTGAATGCGCTTGACTACCTGGTAAAGCCCATCAGTTTTGCGAGATTTCTCGCAGCACTGAATAAGTATAAAGCGACTGCAACAGACAACACACAGCTGCAAACCTTAGAGAGCAAGGATTCTGAGTACTTGTGGATTAAGTTTGATAAGAAAACAATTAAGGTACACCTACAGGAAATTCTTTTTATTGAAAGCAAAAATGACCATGTGCTTATACATACGCAGAATGCTACTTATAAATACTATGAAACTCTACAAAATATAGAAGAACATCTTAAGCCCTGGGCCTTTTTACGCATACACCGATCATTTCTGGTAAACGTGAAAGCAGTCACCGCTTTCTCTTCCACGGAAGTAGTGCTAGCCCATCACACCTTACAAATTGGCAGAAACTATAAACAGCAGGTAGTAGGTAAACTAAGTAAGCAAGGAGAGTGAATTTATACACTGCTTTCCTCTCGCCTACCAACATTTACTTCTGATAGGGCAAACTTTACAAGGTTGGCATAGTAGCTAAGCAGGGTTGATTTAAAGCCCTTAATAAGTAATCTTTCTTCAAAACTTTGTCATAATTAGAACTATATTAGCTGAGGCTCTTAAAAAGCTGATGAAACAAATGAACAGACTTACCCTTGTATCCGTGATTAGCCTCTTTTGTTTGGGATGTTCTCCTGCCAAAGAGCAAAAAGAGGTTGACCTTAATGGCATTTTCGAACAATACGCCCGCGAAAATTATGCGCTCAATCCTCTCGTAGCAACCCAAAATAACGTGCATGATTTTAACGATCAACTTGCCATCGATATCGGTGAAGAGCATCAGGAAAAATCCATAGCACTCAACAGCCGATACCTGGATACACTCAAAACAATTCAGTATGATAAACTAACTGATGATGAAAAACTGAGTGTTGATATTCTTCAATACCTTTTGTCTGTCAACAATGAACGCTTAACGAATCGTTACGGATCGTATAATCCTGTCGATCAATTTGTCTTTAGCTTTCCACAAAGGTTTGCTGTATTGGGTTCAGGGGCAGGTTACATTCCCTTTAACAATGAACAGGATTATCGAAACTTCATCAGCCGTATGGCGTCCTTTCCGAAATGGATCGATCAGTCTATTAACAATATGCAAAGTGGATTGGAGTTGAATTATACAAATCCCAGGGCCAGTATGGAGAAGGTTCCTGCTCAGTTAAAACCGCTATTTGAAGCAGCCATTGAGGATCATATTTTTTATAAGCCACTTCAAAATCTGCCCGAAACCATAGACAGTGCTGCGCGCATAAAACTACTCGAAGATTATACTGAGGCTATTGAGACACATATTAAACCTGCCTACAAAAAGCTGAATGATTTTCTGGTGGACACCTATATTCCCAACACGCGCACCAGTACCGGCTTGCTGGATAAAAGCAATGGAGAAACCGAGTATGCCTATTGGTTGAAGTATTACACCACGTCAGACATTACAGGCGATCAAATTTTTGATTTAGGTCTTAGCGAGGTGGCACGAATTCGTACAGAAATGGATTCGATAAAAAAATTGACAGGCTTTAAAGGCGATCTGCAGGCATTCTTTCAATACATCAAAACCAATCCCAAATTTTTTCCCTTTAAAACAGAAGAGGAAGTCTTGGATCGCTACCGAAGTTTTGAAGCACGCATTGAGCCTCAAGTACAACGCCTTTTTAATCTGCGTCCGAAGGCCACATTTGTAGTAAAAGCCACGGAGAAATTCAGGGAGGCAGGCGCCAATGCACAGTACATGCAGCCCTCCAGAGATGGTAAACGTCCCGGTATATTTTACGAAGTAGTACGCGACCCATTGACGTATAACTATTTTGCCATGGAAAGTCTTTATATACATGAAGCCATACCGGGCCATCATTACCAGGTAGCCATTCAACAAGAGGCCGATATTCCTGAATTCAGAAAATCATATTGGACCAGTGCTTTTGGTGAAGGTTGGGCCTTGTATGCCGAAAGTTTGGGAACTGAATTAGGGATGTACACCGACCCCTATCAATACATGGGCAGACTTAATAATGAAATTGAAAGAGCCGTTCGCTTAGTGGTAGATGCCGGTATGCATCATAAAGGTTGGACGCGAGAGAAAGCCATTGCTTATGTGTTAGAGAATCAACCCGTTTCAGAAACTGAAGCCATACAGCGTATTGAACGCTATATGGTTACGCCTGGACAGGCCGTCAGCTATAAAGTGGGTGAATTAAAAATCCTTGCCTTGCGTGAGAAAGCTAAACAGCAATTGGGAGATAAGTTTGACATCCGGGAATTTCACGATCAGGTTTTAAAGAGTGGCTCCTTACCCCTATCTATTTTGGAAAGACAGGTTGATACGTGGATTGCTTCTATGAAAATGTAATCCTACAGATTTTCACAACATTTTCAATTATGTTCATACAGTACCTATTTTCCAGAACAGCATTCAAACTCCTGCTTATTGCTGAACTTATCACTATAACAGCAAATTCACAAACATTGTCGTCACATAAATCGCTAAGAGTGCAGCATGCTATTGAATCCCTTTTTGCTGCCTTAACGGAAGCAGATACGATGTCGATGAAAAAGTTTACCACCAACACGGTACGCTTTTATGAATATGGGGAAGTTTGGCCGCTAGACACCTTGATCAATAAAGTAATGAAAAGCAAAGCCACAGGTGATATAAAACGTACGAATAAATTTGAGTTTGTAAGCACAACTATCCATAAAAATATAGCTTGGGCGACTTATTACCTTCAATCAACATTTAGGAAAAATGGAAAAGAGGAACTTGTAAAATGGATGGAAACCGTTGTACTTAAAAAGGAAAAAAAGCATTGGAAAATAGATGTGTTACACTCCACACGACTTACCAAAAAATAATAGCTCATGAAGTATTTTCCTGGCCTACTCTGGCGCTTTTGCAACCGATGAATCAATATCCCAACAGGATTTTAATGGCGAGTATGATTATGGTTTCCCGCTGATGGTTACTCGACTTCACATCCTATCAGGGCCTGGACTTGACACGCCTAAAGACTTAGTATAGCATCTCAAATAATGAACAATTCATGGATCTGCTTACATCTTACTTCAATCGTATTTCACCGCTGACCGACCGTACCTGGGATAAGGTATTGCCCTTGTTTAAACGGGAAGGCTTATCTAAAAATCAATTCTTTGTTAAAGCAAACGAAGTGGCTCATAGTATCGGGTTTCTTGAATCTGGTGTAGTAAGAGCTTTCTATATAAATGATAAAGGAGATGAATATAACAAACAATTCTTTGTAGATCATTCCCTAATTGGTGCATATTCTTCACTACTGACTGCCAAACCTAATTTATGTCCTCAACAGGCACTAACCGATTGTGTGGTCTATACCTGCCATTATGCTGAATTGGTTGCCTTGTTTGACACACACCAAGATCTTGAGCGATTGGTTCGGAAGGTTGCGGAATACTACTTTATAGAAAAAGAACAAAAGGAAATTGAAATCATACAATTGGATGCCGCACAGCGATACCTTATTTTTCAAAATCAATTTCCTACACTAAATCAAAGGATATCTCAATATCACATTGCCTCATATTTGGGAATCACCCCTACACAGTTAAGTAGAATACGCCATCAGTTTGCCACCAGGAAGATGGTCTGATGTATTTCTTTACATATGTAAATGGAACATTCTTATAAATGCAGGTTCTTTGATGCGACATTTAAGTTCAATTCAAGTTCTCCTGCATGCAAGATAAAGAAGTAATATTTTTCAGAATCATTTTTGTTGTGGCTGCCTTGTGGAATCTAGTAGGCGCCATTTTTGGCTATTTCAATACTGCCTATACATTTCAGGGCATTTTTAACCAGCCACTAACTGATCCACTTTATTATGGAATTTATCAAGGTGCCTGGGGAACTACATTGGTTTATTTTTTTGGGTATCTGCTAGTAGCCTTTAATCCACTGAAACAAACAGGGATAGTCATTGTGGGAGGAATCGGTAAGGTGGGTTTTGCAATAGCATTACTGAAATTTTATTTATCTGGCTTAGCCCAGTCCATTGTTTTTGTGGTGATCATTGGTGATTTTATTTTCGGTTTACTATTCGTTTATTATTTCATTAGATTATTTCAGACAGGAAAAAGTATTTTATAGGAAGATCTTTATGTATTTGAAAATGCGAAACTTGCTATTCTGTGCATTAGCGAATATAACAATTGTGTCACTCGCACAAGAGTCTTGGGAAGTGGATAAAAATAAAGACGGCATCGTTGTCCATACACGATTAGGTAAAGAGTCGGAATTCAAGTCGTTCAAAGCGGTTGTCACTGTGGCTGCGCCTATTCAGAAAGTAATACAAGTACTTAGGGCTGCAGAGGATTATACTAGATGGTATGGGTATACCGAAACAGCTCGTGTTTTAAAGACGGAAAATAATATTCAATTCAATTATGTCGAAACTATTTTTCCATGGCCGTATCCTAATCGTGACATGGTGTACAAAATGACCATAAAATCATCCAACCCTAAGTCTGTCATGATCACCTTAGAGGGAATTCCAGATTACCTTCCTGAACGAAAAGGAATTATTCGAATGCAAAAGGCAGCAGGATATTTGTTACTTGAAGCAGATTATAGCAACACCAAAATCACTTATCTATTTCACTCCGAACCTGGGGGGAACATTCCTGTATGGTTGGCGAATCATTCCATAGCCGAACTTCCGTACAGGACATTACAAGGGCTCAGGAATATGTTGGAAAATGGAGTTTCGGTTAATAAATGATAAAAAATAAGCAAGTGCGAAAGGCGGCTTTTAGACCAAAGGTTTTGTGGTAGCTTAGGAACACAGATCTAATTTCGGGTATCGTATAAGCACAGATTACTCCTGCCTCAAAAATAGTCCTTGACCAGATTCATTATGTGTCATAATAATTTTGCCCTTATAGTGCTTGAATAAGATCTGAAGTCAGCGCCTAATTAAGTGGATGCAGTAGCTTAATGTAATTATTGACGCATCAGGCTTTTTATCGAAAAAGTTAAAAACTTCCACAATTTCTCTCCCCTATTTGGAAATCTGAAAACTATTCAACACTATTGCACTGTATTAGTTAAGTAATACAGTAAATCACGGTGTAATGGTATCTATCAGAAACTTAAAATTCAGGTATTCTAAGAAGCAAAGTCCTCTTTTTGAGGAACTTAGCTGTGAGTTAGCTCCCGGCAGCATAGTTGGACTGCTGGGAAAGAATGGGGCTGGCAAGACAAGCTTGCTAAAACTAATGGTAGGTTTGCTGCAACCAAGCGAGGGTTCAGTACGCGTTCTTGACCACCGACCTTCAGCACGTCAAGCCTCATTCCTTGAAGACATCTATTTCCTGCCTGAGGAATTTCATCAACCTTCAGTTTCCATCAAAAGGTATGTGAGGGCTAATGCAGGATTCTACCCCAGGTTTGATGAAGCACTTCTTAAGCGTTTACTCATTGACTTTGAACTTCCGGATGACAAACAACTGAATCAATTATCGTATGGTCAGAAAAAGAAATTCCTGATTGCCTTCGCACTATCTACCAAGTGCAGGCTATTGGTTTTTGATGAGCCCACCAATGGTCTCGACATACCTTCCAAGGCCATCTTCAGAAGAATAATGGCAGGCTCACTGGATGAAGATCAACTGGTGATCATCTCTACGCACCAGGTAAGAGACGTAGAGAACCTGATTGACAAAGTGCTGATGCTGGAGCAAGGTAAGTTTATCATGCAAAAGGATATTCATGAGATTGCTGCCAAACTTCATTTTGCCACCACATCAACACCTCTGGGAGAAAACGTACTCTACCATGAAATGGTACCAGGTGGTTATAGAGTCATCACACCTCAGACAGCGGGAAGCTCCCCTGTCGACATTGAATTATTATTCAATGCGATTTCTAACGGTAACGAAAAAATGAAAGCATATGTCAAATAATATATTCAGCGGAAAGCGCTTTCAACTGCTATTGAAGCAGCATTTCATCCATAACACACAGTTTCTTTTACTGGCCACTGGTGCTTATGTGGGTGTAATTTTTATTGTATTAACGCTTGCGCAGATCGGTAATGATCTTAAGCCTCATGGATTAAGTCATTTTCAGGAACTGATGTCTGTATTCGTGGCATTATTTAGTATTCTCTATGTTGGTCACTCCTTTCCTGCTTTTCGATCAAAAGAAAGTACAATCTCTTACCTGATGATACCGGCATCGGTACTGGAGAAATTTATCTTTGAGTTTGTAAGCCGCATTGGTTTTATCCTGCTCACACTGCCCCTGTTGTTTTGGTTGACCTTCAACCTGCAGGGATATTTTTTCGCCATATTCACTGACCATACTTTCGAACCTGTTGGCTTGCAACATACCGTAAAACTTGATGCGCCTGAGGACTATCAGTACTTGATTTATGCCTTGATTATCGGAGGGGGACTATTTGCACTTTCACTCGCTTTCACTGGTGCAGCAATGTTTACGAAACAACCCCTGGTCAGGTCACTTTTTGCAGTAGCCCTGGTAGTAATGTTTTTTGGTGGATATAGCTACCTAGTTATCGAACACCTGGGGCTTGAAAAATATAATCCACCGGATACGATGGTGTTGCTGCCCATGCATGAGGGACCAGCACTCATATTTTTTACCCTTGCGCTTTATGTAGCATCGGCAGTCATGCTTTTCGTGGCATATCTAAAGTTAAAAGAGCGGGAGGTGTAGTATGCAATTTCAAGAGGGCAAAAGTATTTTTCTGCAAATCGCAGATTCAATCACCGAAAAAGTGGTGAGTGGCGAATTTCCCGCAGGTGAAAAGATTCCTTCTGTACGGGAACTCGCTGCAGCCATGGGTGTAAATCCTAATACGGTGATGCGCACTTACAGTGAACTTCAGGCGATGAACATTATTGAAAACCAGAGAGGTATCGGATACTTTGTGAATCCTGAAGCGAAAAAAATTATTCTGAAAGAAAAGCGCCAGGAATTTTTTAATAAGGTCTTACCCGAATTTTTAAAACAGGCAGCACTGCTTGGTATAGAAGCTGATGAATTAAAAAAACAATTGGACACCTTGAACGGAACACTATGAAACTAAGTAATAAAATACTCCTGGGATTTTTTGGATTCCTCTTCCTCTACCTCAACGCTGCCTTCATGGAAATAAGACTAACGGGTTCACCTAATGAGATCAACGATGAGAATAGCATTGCAGAAAGGGTAGAATTACCAGGCATCACCTATCTTGATTTAAGTGGACTGGAGAAAGCGGTAATCGTTACAGGCTCCGATCAGGCACTGTTAGAAGTGCGTAGCATAAACGGT